>Ga0102592_1002052_pt1 | contig 19086 bp, 11 predicted proteins | sample AraplaCol_mMF_r2_FD_76861 | JGI IMG/M metagenome (GOLD analysis project Ga0102592, IMG submission 76861) | Arabidopsis root microbial communities from North Carolina, USA - plate scrape MF_Col_mMF_r2 (SPADES assembly) (version 2) | ecosystem: Host-associated > Plants > Roots > Endosphere...
CCCGAGAAGCTCGAGACCTTCATCGATCTCGTCGACCACGATGAAGGTTACCCGCTCTATCAGGCTGTATCCGCGACGAAGATGGCGCTCTCCGCTTCGGACGAAGCAGCATTCGACTTCGCGCCCCTCGGCCGCGGAGGCCACCTGACGATTCGCCGGGCCGATTTCGAAAGCTGGATTGCAGATGATCTCGTACGGATCGAAGGCGCACTCGATGACGTGCTGGAAAGGACGAACACGACATCCGGCATGATCGACAAGGTGTTCCTCACCGGAGGCACGTCGTTTGTCCCGGCTGTGCGCCGCATCTTCACCGAGCGCTTCGATAAGGACCGCATCGAGACCGGCGGCGAACTGCTTTCCATCGCCCACGGCTTGGCGTTGATTGGCGAACGTGAGGACATCACGCAATGGACGGTGCAATAGGTCGTCTCCCGCCTATCGTGCTCTTTCATTGACGTCTCGGCTTCGCTAAGGTCACCGTTATGATCTCCGTCAGCGAACTCTCTCCGGGCGAACTCGCCGCGCTTCTGCATTTCCATGCCGAAGCCGGCGTGGAATGGCTGCTCGAGGAGGAAGCTGTCGATCGCTTTGCTGAGTTCGAGGCAATGAAAGCGGCAAGGCGAAGCACGGTCCCTTCGCCGCAGACTGCTGACGTTCGGGAGTCCACGGCCCGCCCGGCGGCTCAGACCACACAAAGGAACGCTCCCGCCCCCGAGCGTGCAGCCCAGCGGCCGCAGCCTTCGATCCCGGATGGCGAGGCCGTGCAGCAGGCACGCTTCGCCGCCGAGAGCGCCCGTTCGCTTCAGGAACTGAAAACGGCGCTCGAGGCATTCAACGGATGCAATCTCAAGCACAGCGCACGCTCGACGATCTTCGCCAGCGGTGATGCGGCCAGCGGGATCATGGTGATCGGTTCGGCGCCAGGGGCGGACGATGATCGTGAAGGCCAGCCCTTCTCCGGACGGCCTGGCCAACTGCTCGACAAGATGCTCGGGGCAATCGGTCTGCAGCGCGACGCCATATTGCTGACGCAGGTCATTCCCTGGCGACCACCGGGCAATCGCATTGCGTCGACCGCCGAAATGGATATTTGCCGTCCTTTCATCGAGCGGCAGATTGCTCTTGCCGAGCCGAAGGCGATTCTCGTACTCGGCAACTTTGCCGCCAGGGTCTTTTTTGGCGAAACCGATACGATTCACGGGTTGCGCGGGCAATGGCGAGAGATTGCGGTCGGAAACCGCATTATTCCTGCGATTGCGACATTGCACCCTCAGGATCTATTGACGGCACCAGTCAACAAACGATTGGCCTGGAACGATCTTTTGGCTTTTCAGGCAAAACTGGCAGCGCTCTGACGTGCCCTGAAAATAGGCAAATACAAATCTTTTGTGAAAACACCTATGCGTTTTTCGCATATCTGCCGTTTATTCTAATGCATTGAAAAGTTCATGTTGCAGTGCAATATATTGCTGTGTCTTGGGAGGAATCAACAGGAACCAAGGCAATGACTGCACGTTTTCGTCCTATACACTGTGGGTTTGAAACCCTTCGCCTTGCTAGCGAGCAAGGCCGCACAACGCAAAGCTACAGCCGCATTGGCTTCGCCACGAACGAGCAAATGGTTGCTCGCGGGACTGGCGCCAGCGGGCGCATCGCGCGTCCCGCCATGATCTTTGCGGACTTTCAGCAATACTGAGGCCGAGGCTGGCATTTGCTGGCCTCTTGTCGCGTTGCCTGCCTGAGCAATTCTCACCGACCTGGATCCTCGAGGGGCCGCGCGCCTTGTGGGCATCACGCCTCGCAGCGGAACGCGTCGTCCACATAGGCGAACTTGATCGCTTGCCACCGACTGTATTGCTCGACAAACGAACGCGACATCCAGAGCACGGGTTTCTTGTCGATCGTATCCCAACCAATGCATCCTTGCTGCGCCGCCTTGGCGAAAAGCCGCTGCAAGTGTGTACGCGATATCATGAAATCCGCCGCCAGTGCGCGACTGTCAACATGACCGACCACGACGCGCTCGGGATCGTCGCCGTCCAGATCGATCCGCGAGACAAGATGATCGACGATCAGTCCGCCAGCGTCGTTCCACTGGAAGAGCGCCACATGCTCTGGGGGCTCTCTCCACTGGGGATCCTGGAGGCAATTGAGTGCAATTCGCGGCTGCATGACGCGGACCAGTTCCGGGTGAGCCTCAACATGGGCAACCCGGCTTCCGCCGTCCAACAGATCGAGAGCGCCCAGATTGGAGACCAACCAGCCAAACATCGCCTGATGACTGATTTCCGTCGGCTCGAACTGGCGGGGACGTCGGCGCTCGGCTCCTGGTGCATAGGCGATGAAGCGGTAGGTGACGAGTTCGTCGATAAAGCTCAACACCGTGTTGCGGCTGGCCACCTTGTGCGATGTGATCTCGCGCGTCAGCCGAACCGCCGTGAAGCCCGACGTGGAATCTGCGGGATCGCGCTCCATGGCAAGCGCATAGGCAGTCTGCGTCAGCAACCAGCGTTGTTGTGAAGCAAGCAAACGCGCCAATCGCGGGCCGGTGTTGAACATGCCGCGCATGCGCCCCGCATGGAAGCGGAGGGCCAGGATGAACTTCGGGTTCGCAACCAAGTCTTCGGCACTAAGAGGCATTTTTCTCCCGACGCACGTATCCGGCGTCGGCACTCCCCAGGCATCAGGACGTCCGACCGGCCCATAACATGCGCATTTGCGAATAAATGATGCTTCGTCAAGTTCATAAGACGCAAGAACTGTTCGGATGTCGTTCACTATTTCGTTTGAATTTCTCCCGCAAAACGCGAGAACTTCCGTTGCGTCGTCACAAAGCTGCGATTGCAGGCGGCCTTCAGGATCCGGCCTGCCGTGCCCCACGGCGCTCCAGATCCAACTGGTGCTCGCGGTAGATGATAAATATTCCGGCCGCCACGACAATTGCTGTCCCCAGGAGTGTGGCCCCGCTTGGGATATCGCCGAACACGAAATACGCGATGACACCGCCGATGACGATCGATGTGTATTCGAACGGCGCAACCGTCGAGACATCAGCGTGCCGGTAGCTCTCCGTCAACAGGATCTGCGCCACGCCCCCACAGAAGCCGGCCAAGATGAGAAACAATTGCGGCGCCAGATCAAGGACCTGCCAGCCGAACGGCACTGTCACGAGTGAGAACACCGTGGCGGTGATCGAAAAATAGAGGACGATCGTGGCGGTCTTCTCTTCCTCGACCAATCGTCGCACCTGAATCATCGCCATGCCGCCGAGCACCGAAGCCAGCAACACCGTTAGCGCGCCAATCGCCTGCTCGGCATGGATCCCGCCCTCACGGAAAAGGGTCAGTTTCGGCCACGATATGATGGCCACGCCGACAATCCCGAAAAGTACGGCGCTCCAGCGGTAGATTCGGACAGTTTCCCCGAGAAACACAGCTGCGAAGATCACGGCGACAAGCGGCATCGCGTAGCCAAGTGCAATGGCTTCCGGCAGCGGCAGGTGCAGCAGCCCATAGAAGCCGAGCCCCATTGATATGATGCCGAGCGTTCCCCGCTTCAGATGACCGATCGGATTGGCCGTATAGAATGCCGATCGCAACTGGCCGCGATAGGCAAGGTAAGCCATGATGGGAAACAGTGCGAAGAAGGAGCGGCAGAACGTCACCTGCCCCGGCTGGATGTCACTGCCGGCGAGCTTGATGAAGGTCTGCATTGCCAGGAAAACAACCACCGAGCCGACCTTGAACGCAATACCCCTCATCGGGTTTCCCGTAGCCGACCGCATGTCTTGAACTCTTGGATTGCTGTTTGGAGGCAGGAGGACGCGCCAGACTCGGCACATCTCGACTGTGACAGTCGCCGGGCCGAATGAACAGATCGAAAATCGGAAAATTTCGATGCTCAATCAATCGGATCGCACAAATTTTCATCAAATCTGAGATGTGCCCAAAAATGTTCATCCGATGAGTGTCCGCCTTAACGCTTCGGAAACCATAGAATCGCATTGATTGGCCGATATTTCAGTCCTCTTTCTCTCAGCTTGCATCGCTATCGGGGCAATTTCCATGACGCAGCTCAAATCCAGGGACAACGATCAGCAACGGTTGACCGCCACACCGCGGCTGATGCGTGCGGTAACGGAGGGAATCGGCACCGATCTTGAAAGTTTCAGCGCCGCGAACTCGCATGTGGTCAAGCAGATCAAGCTTCTTGCAATCAATGCGTTGATCGAAGCCGCCCGCGCCGGCGAAGCCGGGAAAGGCTTTGCTGTCGTTGCCAACGAGGTGCAGCGGCTGGCACAGGTCGCAAGCGACATTTCAGGGAAATTCGAAGGCAACGTCATTGGGCGTATCGGGCATTCCCGCGTCATGGCGGAAGCGCTCGTGAACGAGATGGAGGGCGTAAGGCTTACCGATCTCGCCCAAACTCTCGTGCAACTGATCGTCCGCAATCTCTTCGAGCGAACCGCCGACGTGCGGTGGTGGGCGACCGATGCCGCGCTTTGGCAGGCGCTGCAGGAGCCGACAAAGGAAAGGGCGACCTTCGCTGCCCAACGACTTGGGGTCATCAATCGCTTCTACACCGTCTATCTCGACCTCGTTTTGACAGATGCCTCAGGTCAGGTGATCGCCTCGGCAAACCCTGAATTTGAGCGCAAGACCGCCGGAAGATCGCTTGCAGGCGACGGCTGGTTCCAAGCATCCGTACGCTGCGCGTCGGGAGACGACTACATCGTCGACGATGTCCGCGACAGCCATCTGCATGGCAACCGCACCGCCCTTGTCTATGCAACGGCAGTGCGCGAGGGTGGCACGCTCCACGGCAAAACTCTCGGAACACTGGGTGTGTATTTTGACTGGCAGAAGCAGGGACAGGCGATCGTCGAAACCGAAGCCAACCTGCCTCCGCAGATAGCAGAGAAAACGACCGTGATGTTGCTCGATGGATCAAACAGGATCATCGCCTCCAGCAATCCCAACCTTCTCTTCAGCCATTTTGCGCTTCAGAACCAGGCAGGTACGGCCCGCGGTAGCTACTATGATAACAACGGCTCAATTGTCGCTTTCGCCCGGACACTCGGCTACGAGGACTACGATGGCTTGGGCTGGCATGGCGTCGTCGTTCAGCGGACTGAAGACGATGAGGCGATAAGGGCAACCCTCAACCTAAAATCCTAGTCACGGACCGCCTAGATTTGGCCGTTCCGAGATCCTCCAAATCTGCCGTTGCCGCGATTTCGCTTTAACTTTGGTTCAGACTTTGGTGTAAAGATGCCCGTCAAAATTTGTGGCGGAGTGCCTACTCTGCGTACGAAGCACTCATCCGCTCAAGGTCTTCAGGGAACACCATGCGTACAGATACCGGCCAGGTCATCAATCTGGCAGACTACCAGCCCACCGAATTCGTTCTGGAACGCGTGGATCTGACCTTCGAGCTCGATCCCACTGAAACCAAGGTTGAAGCACGACTGATTTTCCATCGCCGCGAGGGTGTCGATCCCAAGGCTCCGCTGGTGCTCGACGGCGATGAACTGACGCTTTCCGGCCTGCTGTTCGATCAGATGGAAATGCCAGCCGACCAATACACGGCGACGCCGGAAAGCCTGACGGTCCGCGATCTACCCGCATCAGAACCGTTCGAGCTCACGATCACTACGATCATCAACCCCGAAGCCAATACGAAACTGATGGGCCTTTACCGCACCGGCGGCATCTACTGCACGCAGTGCGAGGCCGAAGGCTTCCGGCGGATCACCTATTTCCCCGACCGCCCCGACGTTCTGGCGCCCTACACCGTCAACATCATCGCCGACAAGGCCGCCAACCCGCTGCTGCTGTCGAACGGCAACTTCCTCGGTGGCGCGGGCTATGGCGAAGGCAAGCACTTCGCCGCCTGGTTCGATCCCCATCCGAAGCCGAGCTACCTCTTCGCGCTGGTCGCCGGCGATCTCGGCGTCATCGAAGATACGTTCACGACGATGTCCGGTCGCGAGGTCGCCCTGAAGATCTATGTCGAGCACGGCAAAGAGCCGCGCGCCGTCTACGCGATGGACGCACTGAAGCGTTCGATGAAGTGGGACGAAGAGGTCTTCGGGCGCGAATATGATCTCGACATCTTCATGATCGTCGCCGTCTCCGACTTCAACATGGGCGCGATGGAGAACAAGGGCCTCAACGTCTTCAACGACAAGTACGTCCTTGCCGATCCGGAAACGGCCACGGATAGCGACTACGCCAACATCGAAGCGATCATCGCCCACGAGTACTTCCACAACTGGACCGGCAACCGCATCACTTGCCGCGACTGGTTCCAGCTGTGCCTGAAGGAAGGCCTGACCGTCTTTCGTGATCACGAGTTCTCGGCCGACCAGCGCTCGCGCCCGGTCAAGCGCATCGCCGAGGTCCGCCACCTGAAATCCGAGCAGTTCCCAGAGGATGCAGGCCCGCTCGCACATCCTGTTCGACCGACAAAATACCGTGAAATCAATAACTTCTATACGACAACCGTCTACGAGAAGGGCAGCGAAGTCACGCGAATGATCGCGACGCTGCTTGGCAAGAAGACGTTCAAGAAGGGCATGGACCTCTACTTCGACCGTCATGATGGCCAGGCTGTCACGATCGAGGACTTTGTGAAATGCTTCGAGGACGCCAGCGGGCGCGATCTCACACAATTCTCACTTTGGTACCATCAGGCCGGCACGCCGCTGGTTACGGCTTCCGGCTCTTACGATGCTGCCGCAAAAGCCTTCAGCCTCTCGCTCGAGCAAATGATCCCTGCAACCCCGGGTCAGTCCGATAAGCAGCCGATGCACATTCCGCTGAACCTGCAACTCTTTGCGCAGGATGGAGCAGCCATAGCGCCGACTTCCGTCGAGGGCGCGGAATATACCGGCACCATTCTGCATCTCACAGAGCGCACCCAAACCGCAGTATTCCACGGGATCCAAGCGCGACCGGTGGTCTCGATCAATCGCAGCTTCTCGGCTCCCATCAATCTCCATTTCGACCAGTCGCCTGCCGACCTGGCGTTGCTCGCTCGCCATGAGACGGACCATTTCGCGCGCTGGCAGGCCCTGACGGACCTTGCACTTCCGAACCTTTTGAAGGCGGCTCGCGATGCACGGGAAGGAAACCCCGTCGGTTGTGAGACAACCTTCGTCGACAGCCTCGTCGCCGCGGCGGCTGACGAGAGCCTGGAACCCGCCTTCCGCGCCCAGGCCCTGGCACTGCCCAGCGAAGCCGATATTGCCCGCGAACTCGGGGGCAATAACGACCCGGACGCAATCCACGCCGGCCGCCAGGCAGTCATGAAACAAGTTGCCGACGCCGGACGCGACACGTTCGCTGCACTCTATGACTCGATGACGACGCATGACTCGATGACGACGCCCGGCGCCTTTAGCCCGGACGCAACGAGTGCAGGTCGCCGCTCCCTGCGCAACGCGGCGCTGACCTACCTCTCCTATGCCGAGAATTCGCCGGTACGCGCCAAGGCTGCCTTCGATGCCGCCAACAACATGACCGACCTATTGCATGCGTTGACGGTCCTTGCGCACCGTTTCCCAGACAGCGCGGGAGCTGCCGAAGCGTTGTCGATCTTCCGGGATCGGTTCTCCGAGAACGCCCTGGTCATCGACAAATGGTTTTCGGTGCAGGCAACCATACCAGGCGGCGGCACGCTCGATCGGGTGCTGAAACTGATGGAGAACCCTCTGTTCAAGAGGACCAATCCCAATCGCGTCCGTTCATTGGTCGGCACCTACGCTTTCGCCAATCCGACAGGCTTCGGTCGGGCCGATGGCGAGGGCTACCGCTTCCTCGCACGCGAGATCCTCGACATCGACCGGCGCAACCCTCAGTTGGCCGCGCGCATTCTGACGTCAATGCGTTCCTGGCGCTCTCTGGAGCCGGTTCGACAGGACCATGCCCGCGCTGCCCTGCTGGAAATCGAACGGGCCGCAGAGCTTTCGACCGACGTCCGCGACATTGTGGAACGCACCCTGAAAGGGTGATTTGCTGTCGAAGGCCGCTGCGCTGGTCGCAGCGACCTTCTAACCGCCAAAGAAAATTCAGCATCTAGAATCGGTTAACAGATTTTTACCTTTTCCTCTGGACAAGGCGAATCACCAGTGATTCATTGAGTTAGGTTCGGGCGAGCGGCGCTGCGAATCACACGAGGGATCAAGGCTGAAGAGATGATGAACGTGCGGCGGGCAACCGCAGCCGAGGGACGGCTGCGTGTCGATTTCGACGGCCTCCTGGCCTGGCGGGACAGCTTTTCAGTCCGCCGCTCCGCCGTGACTTCTTCGTCTTCGCGCGGCCTGTCGCAGGTCGAAATCGTCCTGAAGCGAATTATTCCGATCCTGATCGTAGCCTTCCTTACGGTTGTAGCCGCGTCACACTTCTTTGGAATGGTCTCCGAATACGGGCGGACAGAAGCCGCTGCCCGTCATTCCACCGCGCTTGCCGCCGCGACCGCCGCCGCGGCCTTCGCCGATGCCAACCGGATCTTCGAAACCGCGGATGCCGCGCAGGCGCAGGCTCGGCTGGCGCGCTTCCTTCCGCAGGACCGCCTGGATGACGATGCGTTCGTGCTGCTCGTGCAGCCAAGCGGCAAGGTGTTTGCCGCAACTGCCGCCGGCTCGGCTTACCTCGGCGCCAGCGTCGGCGATTTCTTCTCAGAGATCTCGGCGGTTCGCCGGTTCGGCGATCGCGCTGGCGTCATCGAGACAACGATCAGCGGGCTTCCGCACTACGCGGAAATCACGCTCATCGGCAACTCCGGCGGCTATGTCATTGCCGCAACGTCGCTTGAGCGGATCGGCAAGCTCTGGCGCGACGAGGTCACGCTGAACGTGACCCTCTTCGCAGGCATCTCCTCGATCCTGCTCGTCATCCTCTACGCCTACTATATGCAGGTGAAGCGCGCCCGCGACGCCGACGACATCTTTCTGGAGTCGAATCTCCGCGTCGAAACCGCGTTGTCGCGCGGTCGCTGTGGGCTCTGGGACTTCGATTTCGACCGCCGCGAATTTTACTGGTCGCGCTCGATGTACGAAATGCTTGGGCTTCCCGGCTCGGACCGGACGATGTGCTTCAGCGATGCCGCCCGCCTGATGCATCCGGATGACGGCGGCGTCTACGAAATCGCCCGGTCAATCGCTCGCGGTGATGCCGGCCAGGTCGACCAGATCTTCCGCATGCGGCATGCCGGCGGCCATTATGTCTGGATGCGGGCTCGCGCGCAGGTGATCCGCACCAATTCCGGCCGCGTCCATATGATCGGCATCGCAATGGATGTGACCGAGCAACATCGCCTTGCCCAGCGTTATGCCGAGGCCGATCAGCGACTGGCCGACGCCATCGAATGCACATCGGAAGCCTTCGTCCTCTGGGACAAGAATGACCGTCTCGTCATGTGCAATGCGCACTTCCAGCAGGCCTACGGACTTCCCGATAGCGTCCTGGTTCCCGGCACCGAGCGTACAGTCGTCAATGCTGCTGCGGCGCGCCCCGTGATCGAACGCCGCATTGCCGACGCAGATGGCTCCGGCTATTCCCGCACAACCGAGGTACAGCTTGCCGACGAGCGCTGGCTGCAGATCAACGAGCGCCGAACGCGCGACGGCGGCATGGTTTCAGTCGGCACCGATATTACCTTGCTGAAGCGCAACCAGGAGCGTCTGCGCGACTCCGAACGCCGTCTCATGGCGACGATCGGAGACCTCTCCGCTTCCCGCCAGACGCTGGAAAGCCAGAAGGCGGCCCTTTCTGTCGCCAACTCCAACTACCTGCTCGAGAAGGAGCGCGCGGAAGGCGCCAACCGTGCGAAGAGCGAGTTCCTGGCAAACATGTCCCACGAACTTCGCACGCCGCTCAACGCAATCCTCGGTTTTTCGGAGATCCTGCAGGATCAGATGTTCGGTCCGCTCGGCTCGTCGAAGTACAACGAATATGCCCGCGACATTCACGACAGCGGCAAGCATCTCCTGAACGTCATCAGCGACATTCTCGACATGTCGAAGATCGAGGCCGGCCACATGAAGCTCGAGTGCGAAACGATCGATCTCGCGCCGCTCATCGAGGAAAGCCTTCGCTTCACCGCGATCCCGGCCGCCCAAAAGAACATCTTCGTCGAGCAGCGCCTTTGCGATGGAATGCGGTTGATCGCCGATCGCCGCGCCATGAAGCAGATCCTGCTGAACCTGCTCTCCAACGCCGTGAAGTTCACCAACGAAGGCGGTCACATCGCCGTGCGCACGCGTCGTACCAGCAGCGGCGTCATGCTGACGATTGCCGACACCGGCATCGGCATCCCTCGCGCGGCGCTCGGCAAGATCGGCCAGCCTTTCGAACAGGTGCAAAACCAGTACGCGAAAAGCAAGGGAGGCTCTGGCCTCGGTCTCGCGATCTCGCGGTCGCTGACGATCCTTCAAGGCGGGAAAATGAAGATCCGTTCGCGCGAGGCGATCGGCACCGTCATTTCCCTGCACATCCCGAACGGCGACCGCTAAGTTTTCACAACTGTCTGGAATACTTTCCTGATGGCTTTCGAGAGCCGTTTGATCTCTCCCTCAAGCGTCTTGATGTCAGGGCAGTCGGCTGCCCGGCAAACAAGATCAATGAGGCCCGCCGGCGCCTCCTTCGGGTCGAACAAACCATCGATGCACAGGCGGATAAGCTGCGAGATATCGGTATAAAGCGACAGCGTCGCCAGGCAGAGTTCCATGTCATCGCGGTCCATCAGCTCCGCGCCGACCAGCTTCACCTGCCCTGCCGTATTGAAGTCGTCCTCCTCGATGGCGATGCCTTTGGTGGAGGCCACGAGCCGCAGATACTGCGCGATGAATTCGATGTCGATCAAGCCGCCCTGAATGAGCTTCAGGTCCCAGATGCTGGCCGGCGGTTTTTCCTGCTCGATCAGGGCCCGCATCTCCGACACGTCCTTGGCGATCTTCTCTGCGTCGGTCTTCGAACGAAGCACGTCTGCGATGATCCGCTCAGCCTCCTTGATCAATTCCTTGTCGCCGCACACGAGGCGGGCACGCGTCAGAGCCATATGCTCCCAGGTCCAGGCTTCCTCGCGCTGATACTTTTCGAAGGACTTGATGCGGGTGGCGACCGGCCCCTTGTTTCCCGAGGGCCTGAGGCGCATGTCGACCTCATAGAGCACGCCCTCCGCCATCGGCGCCGAGAGCGCCGAAATCAGCCGCTGGGTGATGCGGGTGAAATAGCGCGTCGAGTCCAGAGGCTTGGGGCCCGATGATTCGGCGGCTTCATCGTCGTAATCATAGAGCAGGATGATATCGATGTCGGAACCTGCAGTGAGTTCGAAGGTCCCGAGCTTGCCCATTCCGACCACAGCCACGCGGCCGCCCGGAAAATCGCCATGTGCCGTCCTGATCTCCTTCATGACGGCATCGAGCACTGCCTCAAGGACGAGATCGGCCAGATGCGTGAAGGCGCGGCCGGCCATGGCGCCCCGGATCGCGCCGGTCAACAGCCGGATGCCGATGAGGAAGCGCTGTTCGTCCGCGAAGATGCGCAGTCGATCGAGCACCTCCTCATAGTACCGCGCGGGCGCGAGAAAGCCGCGTATGCGTTCGGCGAGATAGGAGCGCGTCGGTAATTCCGCCATCAGGCCGGGATCAAGCATGCCGTCGAACACATGCGGCTTGGCGGCAATGACCTCTGCCAGCTTCGGCGCCGAGGACATGATGTTGACGATGAGCGACAAAAGCGCCGGGTTGCTGCCAAGGAGCGAAAACAGCTGAATGCCGGAGGGCAGGCCGGAGAGAAAGCTGTCGAAGCGCAGGATCGCTTCGTCGGCGCGGTTGCTTTCCCCGAACACGCGCAGCAGCTCCGGTGTCAGTTCAGTCAGCCGTTCGCGTGCCTCCACGGATTGCGTCGCCTTGTAGCGACCGTAGTGCCATGTGCGGATAACGCGAGAAATGTCGGACGGGCGCTCGAAGCCGAGCTTGCGCAGCGTGTTCAGCGTATCGGGATCGTCGGCCTGACCGGTGAACACCAGATTGCCCGTTTCTGTTGAAAGCTTGGTCTCTTGTTCGAACAAGCGGGCATAGCGCCGCTCGACCGTCTTGAAGACCTCGACCAGGCGCGTGGCAAAACTCGGCGTGTCGTCGAACCCCATCATGAAGGCGATGCGCTTCAGATCGGTTTCGGTCTCGGGTAAAAGATGGGTTTGCTCGTCGTGCACCATCTGAATTCGATGCTCGACGTCGCGAAGGAACCAATAGGCCTCGGTCAGCTCGTCGCGCGTCTCCTCGTCGATCCATTTCGCTTTTGTCAGCTCCGCCAACGTCTCTTCGGTACCGCGGCAACGAAGTGCCGGCATCCGGCCGCCGGCGATCAGCTGCTGCGTTTGCGCGAAGAATTCGATCTCGCGGATGCCGCCACGACCGAGCTTTACGTTATGGCCCTTGACCGCGATTGCGCCATATCCCTTGTGCGCATGGATCTGCCGCTTGATGGAATGGATGTCGGCGATAGCAGCGTAGTCGAGATACTTGCGAAAGACGAACGGAACCAGCCCGCGCAGGAACTGCTCGCCGGCTTGGATATCGCCAGCGACCGCCCGTGCCTTGATGAAAGCGGCACGTTCCCAGTTCTGCCCTCTGCCCTCATAATAGATCATTGCCGCATCGAACGAGATGGCAAGCGGCGTCGATCCCGGATCCGGCCGCAGCCGCAAGTCGGTGCGGAAGACGTATCCATCGGCGGTCCGTTCCTGCATGATCCGTACGAGCCGCCGCATCAGACGCGGAAAGATCTCGATCGCGTCATCAGGATCTGCGACGATCCCCGCCTGTTCGTCAAAGAACACGACCAGATCGATATCCGATGAGTAATTGAGCTCCGATGCGCCGAGCTTGCCCATGCCAAGAACGATCAGCCCCGAGCCCTCACCGGGCGCGGTCACGTCCTTAAGCGTTACCTTGCCCCCATCGTGAGCAGCAAGCAGAAGGTGATCGATCGCCGCGCTGACGGATGCTTCTGCGAGCCGGCTCAACCAGGCGGTCGTCACGCGACCGTCGAAAATCCGGGCCAGATCCGCCAGGGCGACGAGGAAAGCGACCTTGCGCTTGATGATGCGCAGGCGGCTCATGACTTCCGCTTCGCTCGGCGCCTCGCCATTTGCTGCCGGCTTCCAGCAGGAACGCGCCTCCGCGATCATCGCCTCGATGCGCGGGTCCAGCGGCTCCGAAATCGCAGTTGCGACGATTGCCGTATCGATGTTGGCAATCTCGCGTAGATAGGGAGACAAGGTCAGGGCGGTTGTGATGAAGTCGCGAAGCGTGCCGTCCGCCTTCAGCATCTCCGCCACGGCAGGTTCGCTCTTGCCGATCTTCTGAAGATCCGTCTGGGCAAGCTTCAACTCGCTCTTGTTCAGCGGTTTCAGCAGCCCGTCGGCTACTTCCACAAGGCTATGCCTCGAACCCGTCAGCATGCACCCTCCCTGGCGAACAGAACCGAGAACCGCCGGGGAGAATCACAGAACTTCCGGCAACTGGAATCTAACCTAGGGTCTGTGGCAGCGATGGCCAACACAGAATTCAATCAGTAGTCAACGTGTTCGCGGAGAGCTATTCACCGGAAAGATCATACTGACCGTGAGGCCGCGCTTTTCCTGATTTTGCGGATCGGTATCGGACAGTTCCAGCTTCCCGCCGTGCAGTTCCATCACCGCCTCGACCAAGGAGAGGCCAAGGCCGGTGCCGGGCTTGGAGCGGCTTTCATCCAGCCGCACGAAGCGCTTCAGCACATCCTCCCGCTTCTCGGCCGGGATACCCGACCCATGATCAGCGATCGAGAGGCAAATGCCATCGGCCCGGCGGAGCAGCTTCAGCGCGATATCGCCGTAGCCCTCGGCATCCGAGGAATATTTGATGGCATTGTCGATGAGATTGAAAATCGCCTGGCCGATTAGCTCGCGGTTGCCCTGCACTTCGATATCCGGCTGGATCGATGATGTGAGCACCAGCCCTGCTTCGTCAGCGACGGGTTCATAAAGTTCCGCGCTGTCTGCCACGATCGCCGAGAGGTCGACCGCCGACATTTCTGCGGCGACCGATCCCGCTTCGACGCGCGAGATCATCAGCAGTGCATTGAACGTACGGATCAGCTGATCGGACTCGGAAATGATCCCCTCAAGCGCGACGCGTCGAACCTCGCCGTCCTTGGTGTCCAGCGCGTCGGCTGCCTTGTTACGCAACCGCGTCAGCGGCGTCTTCAGGTCATGCGCAATGTTGTCGGAGACCTGCCGCAAACCCTCGTTGAGCTTTTCTATCCGCCCGAGCATCGTGTTGAGCGAGACAGAGAGACGATCGAACTCGTCGCCGGAACCGCCGACCGGAAGACGCTGCGAGAGGTCGCCAGCCATGATCTTCTTGCTGGCATCGGACATGCGGTCGATGCGTTTCAAGGCATTTCGACCGATGCCGAACCAGATGATGATCGCCCCGAGACCCATGATCGCGAGCGCGATCATCAGCGCCTGCCGGACCAGCCCGCGGAATGCCTCGGGCTCCCCGAGATCGCGGCCGATCAGCAGACGCAACCCGTTGTCCAGCACGAAGATGTTGGCAACGGCCATGTGCCGGCGACTGATGCCGCTTTCCGCATAACGCTGATAGGTGAAGGGCATGGAGGTCCACCCCTCCTCATCGAGCACCCCGGGCTGCACAGATGCGACGTTACCGGCGAGGATATCGCCCGAGGGACCGGCAATGATATAGAGATTGGCACCGGGCTGGCGCGCGCGACGCTCCATCGTCCGAAGAAGAAGGTTCATGCCGCCGGCATCATAGGCCCGCTGGACCTGATCGACCTCCTGCTGCACGGCTTCGCGGATCTGGTTGGTCAGAAGCCGCTCGGACATCGCGGTCACATAGAAGACCAGCGTCGCGGCGCAGATGGCGAAGAGCAGGATGTAAAGTGCCGAGAGGCGGACTGCCGTAGACTTGAAGAGAAACCAGAAGCGGTTCATCCCTCGTCCTTGATCATATACCCCGCACCGCGAATGGTCTTGAGAAGCGGCTGGGCGAAGTCCTTCTCGATCTTCGACCGCAGCCGCGAAACATGAACGTCGATGACGTTGGTCTGAGGATCGAAGTGGTAGTCCCAGACGTTTTCGAGAAGCATCGTCCGGGTCACGACCTGACCGGCATTCTTCATCAAATATTCGAGGAGGCGGAATTCGCGCGGCTGCAGCGGTATTTCCTTGCCACCGCGTCGAACCTCATGCGCGAGCCGGTCCAGTTCAAGATCGCCGACGCGATAGACAACGTCCTGATCCGGCGTGCCCTTGCGGCGACCAAGCACCTCGACACGAGCAAGAAGCTCACTGAAGGCATAAGGCTTCGGCAGATAGTCGTCACCACCCGCCCTGAGGCCTGTCACGCGGTCGTCCACCTGGCCGAGAGCGGAGAGAATGAGAACCGGCGTATGAATTCCCTTGCGGCGCAATTCGCTGATGACGGACAAACCGTCGCGGCGCGGCAACATACGATCGATGACGATCACGTCATAGCTGTTTTCCGAGCCCATGAAGAGCCCGCTTTCGCCATCGCTCGCGTGATCGGCCACGATGCCAACCTCACGAAATGCCTTGGTGAGGTAGACCGCTGCTTCGAGATCGTCTTCGATAATGAGAATCTTCATGCGGTCGACATTACCTGCCGGCTGCGTTTCGGCAAGGCTCAAAGCTTCTTCCTGTTGCGAAGAGGTCATTGCGATCACCTACGGATATGGACGAAAGGGAGCCGCGCCCAGAAGGCGCGGCTCCCCCTATGTCAGGGTTGGCGGATTAACCCTGGCCATTGATCGGAAGGGCGACGAAGCGGCTGCCTTCCTTCGACTGGATCTGGAAGAGTGCCCGCGTGCGGCCATCCTTCTTCGCCTGGTTCAGGACCTTGACGACATCATCAGCGTTGGAGACTTCCTGGTTATTGACCGAGGTGATCTTCTCGCCTTCCTTGATGCCCTTGTCGGCCGCGTCGGAATTCGGGTCGATGCCGGTGATCTGGAGACCCTTACCGTCCTCGGAAGGACCAACCGTCAAGCCGAGATCAGCCAGAGCCTTCTCGGAAGCAGGAGCCTGGCTTTCCGGTGCCTGATCGCCGTCGTCAGCGGAAGCATCCTTCTGTTCAGCCGGCAGCGTTCCGAGTTCGACCGTCAGGGACTGAGCCTTGCCGGCACGCCAGACGGAGAGCTCGACCTTCTTGCCCGGCGTCATGGCGCCGATACGGCGGCTGAGGTCGCGAGCATCCTTGACGGTTTCGCCGTTGACGGCGGTGACCACATCACCTGCCTTCATGCCGGCCTTTTCACCAGGCGTACCAGCCTGAGCGGAGACGACAAGCGCACCGCTCGCCTCGGAAAGGCCGAGCGAGTCGGCGATGTCCTTGGTGACGGGCTGGATCTGCACGCCGAGATAGCCGCGAGATACCTGGCCGTCCTTCATCAGGTCAGCAACAACATCCTTGGCTGTAGACGCCGGGATGGCAAACGCAATACCCACATTGCCGCCGGACGGAGAGAAGATCGCGGTGTTGATACCGACGACTTCGCCATTGAGATTGAAGGTCGGGCCACCGGAGTTGCCGCGGTTCACAGCAGCGTCAACCTGCAGATAGTCGTCATACGGGCCGGAGCCGATGTCGCGGCCACGAGCCGAAACGATACCGGCCGTAACCGTACCACCGAGACCGAAGGGGTTGCCGACAGCGACAACCCAGTCGCCGACGCGAACGCCGTTGTCATCGGCCCAGTTGACGTAGGTGAACTTGCGGCCCTTGCCATCGACCTTGAGGACAGCGAGGTCCGTACGGGGGTCCTTGCCGATCAGCTTGGCATCAAGCTCGGTGCCATCGTTCATGACGGCAACGAATGCCGCACCGTCGGAAACGACGTGATTGTTGGTGACGATGTAACCGTCTTCAGAAATGAAGAAGCCAGAGCCCTGGGCAACCGGACGCAGACGGCCCTTGCCATCCTGCGGGCCATGGTGACCCTGCGGACCGCGACGGCCCTGCTGGCCCTGCGGACCCTGCTCGCCGAACTGGCGGAAGAAAGGCTTCAGGGCATCCGGAAGATCGTCGAAGCCACGGCCGTTGAAGTCGAAGGCGAAGCCGTTGCCCTCGTCATCGGCGACAGGGTTGACTCGGTTTTCGACACGCACGGAAACAACTGCCGGCGAAACCGCATCGACGACATTCGCGAAGCTAGGAACAGACGGGGCCTGAACCTTTACGGCTTCGGCATAAGAACGGGTGATTTCGAGGGGAATACCGGTCGCAAACACCGCAGCGGCAAGGCCGGCGACGGTCGAAGCCTTCAGCGCGGTATTGAGCGACGGAGCCTTGATATTCTTAAACATGAGTGCACCTTCTTTGACTTCAACATCTACAGGATCGGGATGACCAGATCGGGTGATGAAGCAAGATATAGGACGGCACACCTTACTGCGAACTGTCCGACCGATGAAAAATTCGTAATGTGCAATACGACGCGTTGCGATCCGTGCAGCAATCTCGCCCTCGACTAAGGCTCTGTGAGTCGATAAGCCTCCTTTCCACAACCGGAGGAGGACGAGACAATGGCCCATGTGGTCACGGGGGAGGATTTTGCGCCCGACACTGCCGCGCTGGCAGCCGTCATCTTCGGTGTCACCGCCTTCGCGGTTGCACAGGGACTGACCTACCCGCTGATTTCTCTGGTCCTCGAGCATCGTAACGTTGCGCCCAGCCTCATCGGCTTCAACGCCGGTTGCTTTGCGGCGGGCCTCGCTGTCGCAACGTTTGCGGTCACGTGGCTGTCGCGAAAAGTCCGCGGCGATCGCCTGATCGTCGCAGGCCTCATCGGCTGTGCCGTCAGCCTCTCCACTTTCGCAACATTCGACTCGTTCTGGGTGTGGTGCGTCGCCCGACTTTTTCTCGGATTCTTCGTCAGCCTGATTTTCATGTTGAGCGAGGCCTGGCTCAACACCGCCTGTCCCGACCGCCTGCGCGGGCGCGTTTCCGGTCTCTACGGCGCCGGCATGTGCGGTGGCTTTGCCGCGGGTCCGCTCGTGATCCCGATCTTCGGCACGGAGCAAGGCTTCGCCTTCGCCCTGCTTGCCGTCTACGTCGCCTGCGTCGCCTTCCTGACGATCATCCTTACCCGGAGAGCACGGACGCTTCCCGAGCAGGCCGCCTCGGGAGCGCTCTTCAAGTTTGTCAGAAGCGCACCGATGCTGATCTGCATGGTGGTCGCATTTGCATTCGCCGATATTGCCGCCATTGCGGCAATGCCCGTCTATTTCGTCCGGCTTGGTTATTCCGAGGCGTTCGCCGCCATTAGCGTTACGGTGCTCGCGCTGCCGACCGCGCTCGCCCAACCTGTCGTCGGCTGGCTACTCGACAAGACCTCGCGCGTTGGCGTCGCCATCTGCTCCGGCCTGCTCGCCGGGCTGAGCTTCATCGCGATCCCGTTTCTTCAGTCGCAGGCGGCGATCCTGGTGATGTTCGGCATCATGGGCGCTGCTAGTTTTTCGCTCTACACCTGCGCCTTGACGATCCTCGGCGAGCGCTATGCCGGGGACACGCTTGTCGCGGGAAGTGCGGCCTTCGCCCTCGCCTACGCTGTCGGCAGCGCGGCGGGCTCGTCCTCGGTCGGCGCGATGATGGACGTCTATTCGCCATCGGCAGGACCTATTGCCGCCGGTAGTGTGGTGCTGGCATTCACGGGGGTGCTTGTCGCGTCTGTGGTGCGCCGCCGCCTTCCACAGGCGGTCGTAGGATCACTCGTCGAGCAATTCTCTCAGGCGAGCCTGTTCTTCGGCTGTCAGCTTGGAGCCCGTCGGCCGGCCTACCCATTTCCGTGCGAAGACGATCAGCGAGAGGCCGCCTGCGACGGCGAGCAGAAGCGGCGCGCCCCACAGAAGGATCGTCTTCGTTTCGAAGCGCGGCTTCAACAGCACGAACTCGCCGTAGCGCGAGACGATGTAGTTCATCACCTGCTCGTTCGTATCGCCATCGGTGAGCCGCTCGCGCACCAGCAGGCGCAGGTCCTTGGCAAGCTC
>Ga0102592_1002059_pt1 | contig 19049 bp, 28 predicted proteins | sample AraplaCol_mMF_r2_FD_76861 | JGI IMG/M metagenome (GOLD analysis project Ga0102592, IMG submission 76861) | Arabidopsis root microbial communities from North Carolina, USA - plate scrape MF_Col_mMF_r2 (SPADES assembly) (version 2) | ecosystem: Host-associated > Plants > Roots > Endosphere...
AGCGCTCAGAGCCGTCATCGCGGCCTATGACGTGGTTCTGGCGATCTTCCCCACTGACGAGGGCATGGGCCTCCACGTCATCAAGGGCGGCGAGATCCTGGACAAGATTGCAAAATCACGCAGCCACGCGATCTACAGCCACACGGCCATCGCGGTCCCCGACCTACAGCACGCCCAGGCGCTGAAGCTGCTGACGGCACCGGTCGAGCAACGGATTGCGGCCTAAAGCGCCCTGCGCCCTGTTCCGGATCCTGCTTGAGCTGCGGGCGGGGTCGGTCTCGGCTGTCGTCCGCTGGGACTGCCGAGGTCCTATCCGCGGAGCCGATTCAAGACCTGGAGCGGGATCCATGATCCCAGCACCATGAGAAGCGCGATAGCCGCGACCACGACATATTTCAGGGGATGTTGCCAGGAGGCGAGCGAACCTTCGAGGTGAAAGTGAGGGAGCGCGGCCTCCATGGCCATTCCGATCAGGGCCACCGCCGTCAGGCCGCCAACAGCTGATGCGAAGAGGTTGACGATCCACCCCATGACGCCACGCCCGTTCGACCAGGCCTCGTAAATCGCGACCGCCAGGATCACGACGACGAATACCAGCATGAAGCTCATCGAGCCGCCGACGCTCGACGTCGAGCCGAAGACCTCCAGCAGCAGCATCGCCGCGATCGCAAGCAATGTGATCGTCTTCACGACACCCCCTCGTCAGCGCTCCAGCAAGAACACCGCAGAGCCGATCACGATACAGCCGAGGCCGAAGGCAGCCGTCGCGATTTCGACGGCGTTTTCCTGGCCGAACAACCTGACGACGGCGCTGCATGCGGCTGACAGATGATCCACGACCGCACTGGGCAAGACTTGAAACATAAGAATAGGTCGCGCCATCGGAGTTGCGGTTCGGCGACAGCGGATTAAATCTAGCCGCTGTCGCCCTCCCATCACGATTTCCTCGGCGTGATCGCGCCGAGGCAGCCGCCAACCGCCAGGAGAGCGAAGAGAGGTGCGCTGAGATATCCGCCGCGCAGAGCCTGTAGGCCGGCAAGACCAAGCAAGGCGATGGTGGCGTATCGCATGACACACTCCTTGTCGGAGCGTGCCGATATCGGCGCGCCTGCGCTGTGACCGGCATCACGATCGTCTCAAACAACGCGCTGAAACTGCAACAGTCGACGTCACAGCTCTCTACGGAATATCCCCGGTCTTCCGGCTGCTCCCAATCGAGACCGGCTTGTTCAGGAAATACTCGCGGTTGCCGGTTGCGGCTTCCGCGTACTGGTCGATGGCCACGATGATGGCCTGGACGTGGGCATAGCACCACCCTTCCCGCGTCGCCCTGCGGCGAACGTCCTCGAGCGCGGTCAGGAAAGGCGACAGCTCTCGCTCGTCGTCGAACCATCGCCTGCTCACCATGTCCTCCCGCCCAGCACCCTGCCCCTGCTCTGGCGCGGCTGCGCAACCTTCAGCGCGTCACGCTCAGCGCAAAGACCTTCGACCTTCGCCTCCATCCGCGACAGCAGCGCCTCGGCCGAGGCCGTGCCGATGCCCGCACGTTGCAGCTGGAGGATCTCCTTCCTCTGCCTGCCGATCTGGATGCGCATCCGTTCGATTTCCTGCCTGACAGTGTCCAGGTCCGGCATTGTTCCGCCTCGCGATTTGAATAGGAAGCCATGAGAACAAAAACGGAACGACGAGTCGAGTCCGACGTTGTACGGAGACGGAAAAAGGAGATCTGCGATGGCCGACAACACCCAGAAGGACCCGAAAAGCTGGGTTTCCGGGGACGATCCGATGACGGGAGCCCAGGAATCCTATCTCGAGACCCTCGCCGAGCAGACCCACGAGAGCCCGCCCGAAGACGAGCTGACCAAGGCCGAGGCCTCCGAGCTGATCGACAAGATGCGGCAAAAGGCCGGGCTGGAGGACTGACCCGCACGATTGCGGCACCCGGCCGCCGTGTGTATGCAAACGAAATTGGGAATCGAAAATGCCTTATTTCGTTTGCGCCCGCGACGGAGCGGGCCAGATCATTTTGAAACGAGACACCAAGGAAGCGGCCGAGAAGAAGGCCGCCGAGCTCCGCGACATGGGCTATTTCGAAGTCGAGATCATCGCGAAGGGTGAAGAGAAAGCGGCGTGAAGCTCGTCTGATCCGCCTTCGCGCTGCTCACATCGAGCCGGCGCATCATGCTTCCCTCAACACTTTATAAGCGCTGAGAATGACGAAAGCGCCCAGACCATAGGTCAGTGCGTTCACAACCCAAGAAATGGCGATGCCGAGGAAGCTGGATCCTCCGACCGCCCCCCAGAAACAATACGCCGCGGTGATGCCCGGCCACTCCAGCCAAAGAAACGCGAAGTCGGTCAGCGGCTCCAGGACAAGGAGCACCCCCGAGATCAGCGCCCCGATGGCCAAAGCCAGGGCGAGGTATGTCTTCACGGAGAGCATCAAAGACCCAGCAGGCCGGAGATAGCAGGAATGAGGAAAAAGGCGGCGGTCCCGAGCAGAAGGCCGAAGACAAGACGTGCAGCGCGGCTCTGAATCTTCGTATCGAGCCACGCACAGATGGCCACCGCAGCCTGCCTCAGCCAGCTCCCCACGAGGGCTCTGACGAGATCAAACAGAAGTTCTGCGAAGAATGCGGCCATGGCGTTTGGTCGGCGCCGCCGCTGGCCGGGTTCAAGTGCCGACGGTTTGGCCTATCTGGGCGGAGATACCGCGCAAGCGGGACTGCCGTAGAACGAGCCGTGAGGTCGCTGGCCAGTTCACCGAGACTGCAGCGTCGCTCTGTAACCGATGTCTGCAAGCGACTTAGCATCCGCCATCCTGTTCGATCGACTTCATCGGCAAGGGCGAAGGGCGAGAGCGATCGAAGGCTTGCGCCGCTGGACTGCACTTCCCGAATAACACAAGATAGTTTCAGTGCGGCAGATCAGCCGGCGGCCAGCGTGAGTTAAATGCGCCGCAATAAAATTCAGAAAGCGGCAGGGAGGAACGATGCAGCGAAAAAGAAACGTGGCGCTTGATGATGCGATGGCGGGCCTGGGTCTGCTAGCGGCCATCATGTTCATTGCGATCTCGCCTGCACGCGCCGACGATTCCGCCAACATACCGCCCGCGCTCAAATGCGCTGACCTGACCGGCTGGAAGATGCCGGGATCGACGGCAACAGTCACCAAGGCCGAGCTGGTGCCGGAGGCGCCGCCGGGGACCGTGCAGCCGTCGCCGCCGGCACCGGCCACCGTCTCGGTGGCGCTGCCGCCGAACTGCCGCGCCGATGGCGTGATCGATCAGCGCGTCGGCGTCGAGGGCAAGTCCTACGCGATCGGCTTTGCCGTTGCCCTGCCCGATCGCTGGAATGGGCGGTTCTTGTTTCAGGGCGGCGGCGGTTTGAACGGCTCGATCCGGCCGCCGCTGGGTTACCAGGCGGCCGGCGAGGTGCCGGCGTTGGCGCGCGGCTTTGCCGTGGTCTCGACCGATAGCGGTCATCAAGGCGCGGTGTTCGATGCCTCGTTCCTGAAGGACCAGGAAGCCGCGCTCAACTTCGCCAATGCATCGGTCGGCAAGGTGACGATGGCCGCCAAGGCGATCGTCGCGCATTACTATGGCCAGCCCGCAAAGCGTTCCTATTTCACGGGGTGCTCGACCGGGGGCCGCGAAGGCATGCTGGCGTCGGCGCGCTATCCCGAACAATTCGACGGCATCGTCGCCGGCGCGCCTGCGATGCGCACCGGCAACTCCAACATCGGTCTCGCCTGGGCCAACGCTGCCTTCAGCCAGATCGCGCCGAAAGATCCGTCCGGCAAGCCGGAGCCGGCCAAGACGTTTTCCGCGGCCGAGCGCAAGCTGGTCACGAACGCGATCCTCGATGCCTGCGACGCCAAGGACGGCGTCAAGGACGGCCTGATCTTCGACGGCAAGGCCTGTCAATTCGATGCCGCGGTCCTCGCCTGCAAGGGCGACAAGACGGATGACAAGACGGATTCCTGCTTGGCGCCGCCGCAAGTCGATGCCTTGAAGAAGGCTTTTGCCGGACCGAAGAATTCACGCGGCGTGCAGGTCTACCCGCCATTCCCGTGGGACAGCGGCGTGGCAGCCGAAGGCGTTGCCATTCCCGGCATCCTGACAACAGGCGCGCGCAGTCCGGTCGGACCGCCAGTTTGGGACAGCATCGACGTCGATCAACTCGAAGACCGGGTCAACGCGAGCGGGATGGATCGCCTCACCAACACCGCCTACTGGACCAACCTTTCGAGCTACTTCGGCCATGGCGGCAAGCTGCTATTTTACCACGGCGTGAGCGATCCCTGGTTCTCGGCAAACGACACCGTGAATTACTACGAGCGAATGGCGGCGGATTCCGGCGGCATGGAATTGGTGCGGGAGAAATCGAGCCGGGCCTTCCTGGTGCCCGGCATGGGGCACTGCTCGAGCGGCGCAGCGCTCGATCGTTTCGATCTCCTCAGCGCGGTCGTGAACTGGGTGGAAGACGGCAACGCGCCCGATGCGGTGGTCGCGACGGGACCAGCCTTTCCCGGCCGCAGCCGGCCGCTTTGCGCCTATCCGCAACATGCGCAGTACAAGGGCCAAGGCGATCCGGAGAGCGCGGCGAGTTTTGAGTGCAAGTAGGGACTATCTGCAGCGCAGTTGAGTGCAGTAGCACCGCAATTGCGGTCATCGCGGTATCTCGATCGGCCAAACGCAAGCCGCTACGAGGCTCCGCACGCTCAGCGCGTCGGCGCCGCGGGCCCCGGCAACCCTTGCGCTCGTCATTCAATTGAATTACATTGCTATATCGCATCCGAAGAGGCGAACATGGCCGCAAATGCCCTTGTCCAAACCCGCATCGACGCCGAAGTCCGTGATCGCGCCTCCGCCGTCCTTGAGGAGATGGGGCTAACGGTATCGGACGCGGTTCGCATCCTGCTGACCCGGACCGCCAATGAGGGCGCGCTACCGCTCGAACTCGTCACGAACAGCAAGGCTCATGACGACTGGTTCCGCGCAAAGGTTATGGCGGCGCTGAACGATACCCGACCCGATGTTTCCGACGAACAGGCTGAAGCGCATTTCGCAAAGCGGCGCGCGGCGGCTCAGCGCAGGGCCGACGAACCAAAGTCGTGAAGCTCGTCTGGTCCGCCTTCGCGCTGTCGGACCGCGACGGCATCTTCACCCACATCGTGGCTGAAAATCCTCGGGCAGCCATAGCGCTCGACGAGCGGATCGCTGCCGCTGCGCATCGACTTGTCGAGTTTCCCGAGAGTGGGCGGCCTGGCCGTGTGGCCGGCACACGCGAGCTCGTCATTGTCGGTACGCCTTATGTCGCGGCCTATGCCGTAACGGAAAGCTCGATCCGGATATTGCGCATCCTCCACGGCGCCCAGAAGTGGCCCGATGAGCTTCCCGGAGATGAATAATTGTTGCGCTCCAAACCATGATGGGTTTCTCAAGTCCTCTACCCATCTACGAGCTTTCAACAAGCGATCATGCAATCAACGCAAAACGGTAGCTTGAATGAAATCCGCACTCGTCTTCGGCGCGACCGGCTTCATCGGCTCGCATTTGCTGCGCGACCTGTTGGACAGTTCCGACTATTCGCGGGTTGTCGCGGTGGCCCGCAAGCCGCTGGCGGTGAGCCATCCGAAGCTCACGGCGCTGATCGGCGATCTCGCTTCCCTGCCCGCACTCAAGCCGCAATTGGTTGCGGACGAAATCTTCATCGCTCTGGGGACAACGCGCAAGCACACGCCCGACGAGGCTGAGTATTACAAGATCGATCACGATTATCCGGTGTTGGCGGCCCAGATCGCCAGGGCGAACGGCGCGCGGTCGGTGTTTCTGGTCACGGCCGTCGGCGCCAACGCGGCTTCCAGCGTGTTCTATCTCAGGACCAAGGGCGAGGTGGAGCGGGACATTCTCTCGCTCGATTTCGAGTACACGCATATTTTCCGCCCGTCGATGATCCTCGGCGCGCGCGACGAGGACCGCCCGCGTGAACGCCTCATCATCGCAATATGGGGCGCGCTCAATCCGCTGCTCGTTGGCCCGGCCGACCGGTATCGCGGGCTCACCGGAAACGACATCGCGCACGCCATCGCCAAAGCCGCGCGGCATCAAACCGAGAAGGTGCGGACCTATCATTGGAAAGAGATGGCGGCACTACTCGGAACGTGATGCAGCTAGTAGGATGGGTAGAGCGAAGCGAAACCCATCGAGGGCCTCGTTGCGTGACGAAACATGATGGGTTTCGCAAGTGCTCTACCCATCCTACGAGCTGTCACCGTAACTCGTACAGTGCTGGACCGTCACAGCAATCCTTGATCTGCCGCAAGGCGGCTTCCGATACACGGATAAAATGGCCTCCCAAGGCGGCGATTCTCGTCCGCACCGGCATGGGGGCCGGTTCGATGGCGAAGGCAATCTACTGCAGCGATCTCAAGGAAATCTCGGAGCATCTCGTCGACGGCGACGAGAGCGCACTCGATCTCGGGTTCGAGGCGCTTCCCAAGCAGGAACCGACGATCGAGGAGTCCAAGCAGCAAGGCAGCCCGCTCCCGCAGATCACTCTGGAGCGGATGGAGACCCACACGGTTCAGGAGATGGCCGCGAAGGACCGCCTCGCCTGGTATCAGCGAAAGCTCGGTGGCTACATTGCCCAGATCAACGCAAGCGCCAGGTCTCAAAAGATTCCGCCGGACCTGCTGGCCGTCGTCGTCCTCAACGAGCTGGCGCAGATCAACTTGATCGACGAGTTGCAGGAAGCCTGGAAGATCAACGGCTCGATCGGCATCGCCCAAATCCAGGTCGACACGGCATTGGCGCACGGGTTGACCAGCGAGCCCGGCGACGACGAGCTGGTGAACCGGCAGGCGGCGGAACGACATGCGCTGGATCTGGAAATGGCAAAATATCCGGATCCGCCACCGCGAAAGACGCTTGCGGAATACAAGGCACTCGCAAGCTGGAATCTGTGCTTCGAAAGACTTCGGACACCCCAGTACGCGATCGAAGCCGCCGCGCGGGAGATCAGACGCCTGCTGAAGGAGATGGCCGACCACAAGGACAATCCCTGGCAAAAACGCCTGGATTTCAGCCTGCCTTCGATCGACGATCTCACGTCGACGGACGACGCATATTTCTACGTGAAGGGAACGTCATTATCGGACAAGGCCCGCAACCTCGCGCAGCTCGTCGCCGCCGCGTACAATTCGCCTGGTATCGTGGCTGCCGTCGACGAGAACAGCATTACACCTGGCGCGGAAGGATTTCGCTACCCGGGAGCCGTCATTCACGGGAACAATGCCTGGGAATTGATGAAAGAGATATTCGCCTTGACGCGCCGATCCCGGAATGAGCTTCTGTTGGATTCGAGTTGGGCCGGGAGGGTCGTGGCGATCGGCGACATCTTCCGCTACAGCAAGGACAACGTTACCGCACCGGAATACTCGAGCGCGCTGGAGCGGCGTGCGGTCATCAAGCGACATGGCAAGATTCGCATCGTCGCGACCGCGCGCAATATCCGCGTCGCAACGCTCAAGCACAATTTCCTCGCCGATTTCTACGAGCGAAGCGAAGATGAGATTTCGGACGATATGGTTCCAAAAGTCGGCCCCATCACGATCCGGGTCTACTCCGAGATGATATGCCGGCTGCAGGAGGGATTCACGAACGCGACCAGCAACGTCTACGATGACTTCATAGAGCCGCTCGCACATCAGTACACGGTAGATTGGAGCGACTATGAAAAGCTGCCGCCGCACCTGCTGCTCGTAGAAGGCGGCTACGCCGTCAACCTGTCTATCGATACCGAGCAACTATCGAACACAGTCGTGGCGCTGAAGGCATCGCGGCCGGACCTCGAGGTCGACGACGAACTGGACTTGGAGATCTGCTGGTACATATCGGCCAGGGACATGCTCGGGGAGAAAAGCGAATTCTGCATCGCCAATTGGTCCGAGCACTTTCTGATGAGTGTGGCCTAGAATGCAGTCTAGCACTGTCACCGCAATTATCGTATCTCACTTCAGAAGTGCAGTTCAGTGCATTTTTTAGCTCATCTCACTCATCCGCCGACGGCGCTCGCGCGTGTGATGGCGGCACTGCTTCGAACGTGATGCAGCTCGAGCCGAACCGACACCTCTCACGCACACATTTGCCTGGGCCCCCTGCCCCTCGTCCCCGTTTCCTGCTATCCCTCCCCCACCGTCCCGGCCCAAAGCAAAACCCTCCACCCCCAGGGAGCAACAACCATGCGATACCTCCACACCATGCTGCGCGTGCGCAATCTCGATGTCGCGCTGAAATTCTATGTCGATGCTTTCGGGCTGAAGGAGGTGCGGCGGATCGAGAACGACAAGGGGCGGTTCACTCTCGTCTTCCTGTGCTCGTCGGATGATCTCGAGGCGCTGAAGAAGCAGCCGCAAACGCGCGGCGCGCCGTTGGTCGAGCTCACCTGGAATTGGGACGAGGAGAAGTACGGCGAGGACCGCTTCTTCGGCCATCTCGCCTATGAGGTCGACGATATCTACGCCACCTGCGAGAAGCTGCAGAAGGCCGGCGTCACCATCAACCGGCCGCCGCGCGACGGCAACATGGCGTTCGTCCGCTCGCCGGACCTGCACTCGATCGAACTGTTGCAGAAGGGCGAGCCGAAGCCGCCGCAGGAGCCTTGGGCATCGATGCCCAACACCGGCCATTGGTAGGCGCGCGACTGGAACAAGCCCTCGCCGCCCGCGTTCACTCCTCGACAATCCGATTGGAGGAGGAAACCATGGGACGCGGAATTCTGTTGTGGCTGCTGGGTGTGCCGATCCCGGTGATCATTCTGTTGTGGCTGTTCTTCGGCCGCTGAGCGACGGGATCAAAGACTTCCTTGCCATGAAAGCTCCGCCGCGTGCGGAGCTTTTTGCATGAGAGGCGCGCCGCAATCGCGCATCGCTCGGCGCGCCGAATTCCGCTATCACCCGCGGCAAGGTGGATTTGTAGCCCGCATGGAGCGCAGCGGAATGCGGGGCGCCGGCCCCGGATTGCGCTTCGCTCCATCCGGGCTACGCCACCGAACAATGCGGGGAGACGCTCCATGCCTGACACCAAGCTGACGATCTGGGGCCGCGCCAATTCGGTCAACGTGCAGAAGGTGCTGTGGTGCCTGACCGAACTTGCTTTGCCCTATGAGCGCATCGACGCCGGCATGAGTTACGGCAAGACGCGCGAGGCCGAGTATCTCGCGATGAACCCCAATGCACGGATCCCGACGCTGGTCGAGGGTGACTTCGTGCTGTGGGAATCCAATTCGATCATGCGCTATCTCTGCCTCGCGCATGGACGCGGCACGCCGATCTATCCCGAAGCGCCGAAGCTGCGCGCCTCGGTCGACCGCTGGCTCGACTGGACGCTGTCGACGGTGCAGCCGGTTGACCGCCCGGTGTTCTGGGGCATCGTACGCACGGCGCCTGCCGAGCGCGACATGATCCAGGTGCAGCGCGATGCCGATGCCGCCGCCGAGGTCTGGGCCATCGCCGACCGCCTGCTCTCCTCGCGCCGCTTCATGGAGGGCGATGCGTTCACGCTGGCCGACATCGCGCTCGGCTCCTATGCGCGGCGCTGGCTCGGCGTCGAGGGCATCTCCCGGCCGGCGCAGCCGCATCTGACCCGCTGGCTCGCCGAGCTCGGCAAACGGCCCGGATTTGCCCAACATGTCGCACCGCCGATGTCGTGAGCCGGTGGCGCGGCGTAAGGCACGAAGAATCCGCGTTTCGGCGCAGGCGAGGAGCGTCAGCCCGGCACTTGACGGCTACTGTGCATGGGGTTGTTTTCGCGTTTTTTGTCTTTGGCCTAGCGCCAGCCGCGCTCGACCAGCAGCACGCAGGCGATCAGCACCAGCGTCACCGCCGCGGTCGCCAGCCGCGCCGTCCAGCTCATGCCGCGGCCGACCCACCACAGCAACGCGCAGTACATCAGGACGGGAACGATGAGGTCGAGCCGCAGCAGATCTGCCGGCATGGCCGCTAACGCCTCACGGTGGTGTCGATGCTGATCGAGCCGCCGATCTTCACGCAGGTCCCGGTGCCCTCGACCATGACGAAGCGCGGGCCGTACGTCGCACAGGAGCCCGCGCGTGCCTTGCCGGCCGCGCCCTTCAGCGGAACGGTCGTGACCGCCTGGGGCCGCTCGGCAGGCGGCAGACGCAGGGCCTCTGCGGCGGCGGCCGATGTGGTCAGCAGCGAGATCAGGATGAGGAGCGGCGTGCGCATGGCGGCGTTCTAGCCCGGACCGGCGCTGCGCGCCATCGGGGTAGCCGTGGCCGCGATCAGATGAACTTGATGCCGGCCGATTTGCCGCGGCGCCAGACCACTTGGCAGCTGCGCCCGGTGCGCGCATCGCGCGCGAAGGCGAGCCGGATCACGCCCGGCAGCTGGCTGGCGTCCTCGTCCAGCGTGATCTTGGCGCCCGAATCCGAGATGTCCTGGACCAGGCAATGCCGCGCGGCGAATCCGCCGTCGAGCGTGATCCAGGCGTGCTGCGACAGCAGCTTGCGGGCTGCGCGCTTTTTCGGCGGTGGCATAGGTGAAAGATCTCCCACTCCAGCGCTACGCAGGGAACCCTAAGAAACCGTTGAAATCGCCTCCGAATGCTCGTTGGTGCGGCGCTGTCCACCGTGGCCAAAAGACCGGTCGGAACGTCTTGCCCGAAGCCGGAAAGGCCACTATACGTTCGCCCGCTGCAAGCCGCCGGGCCCTGTTCGGCCGGCCAGCGGCCGTGTCGATCAAACGGCAAGGCCCTGTGTTTGCTCCCTTCGTCTATCGGTTAGGACGCCACCCTTTCACGGTGGAGAGAGCGGTTCGATTCCGCTAGGGAGCGCCAGTGCGCACGCGACGGCCGGCAGGCGGGCGTTGTCCTGTGCCGGCAAGCGGCAGCTTCAAAATCGTTCTCAGCGACGTCATCGGCCACGCGCGATCCCGTTCGGTGTCCTCGCCCTGTCAGAATTTCTTTAGCCGCCCTGCCCGCTGTTCACCGCGCGCTCAATGACGGTGTTGTGAGCGGGCCTGCAGCAAAAAGGGTCCTCTTGCCGCGCTATTCGCGTTGGGAGCGAGGCGCGCATTTACCGGAAATTTACCCCTGCTCCTGAGCGCTGGTATCATTTGCTTAGAATTTGATTGCTACCGTGGAATTACGGAAACGATCCCAAACCACGATTGGCGCGCATGTCCGTCACCGAGTTCCTCAGGCAACGAGCAGTGGAAGTCAGCGTGGCCGGCAGCTACTCGCTGCCGCGTTGGTACGATTGCGAGGGCAAGCTGCGCACCTTCGCCTGCCGGACCAAGCGCGTCTCGCCGTTCCGCATGATCGTGGACGTGCCTGTCGTCGGCAAGGTCGGCGAGCGCGTGACCTCCTACTTCCAGGATTTCGGCGAATTCCAGTGCACCATCAGCGCGACGCTGAAGGCTGGCTTTCTGATGGAGCTCGACATGACTCGGGCGCGGCGCGCCTGGATGTCGGAAAAGCTGACCTGGCTGGAGAAGAAGCAGAAGGACGACAGCGTCAAGGAGCTGCGGCGCGACGCCCGTTTCGTTCCGCAGGTCTCCCACACCTTCCTGACCCTCGCCGACGGCAGTACCCATCCCTGCTTCATCATCGACGTCTCCACGGCCGGCGTTGCGATCTCCTGCGAGTACGACCCGCCGGTGGGAACCCCGCTTGCGGTCGGCGCCTGTGTGGGCCGGGTTATCCGCAAATTCGACAACGGCTTCGCGGTCAAATTCGCCGAAAAGCAGTCGCGGGATGATCTGGTCCGCCTGATCGTGCGCTCGCCCCTGGCGCAGTCGGCCTGAGCCGGACCGGCATCCTCCGCGCGGTCGCCAGCATCCTCCGGTCGTCCCGCCTCCGCGACGCTGCCCTATCGCGGCCCCATTGCGGGATCAGCTTTTGACGGTCCGTGCCGCGCGCCGGACCTCACGTGCGGACTTGCGATCGGGGGACCGGATGGCAGTCGACAATATCTCGCTTGAAAAGATCAAGGTTGATAAGATCAAGGTTGATAAGATCACCTGGGACAGGGTCGGCCGGGTCACCGAGCCCGGACGCTACATGTACACGTTCGGCTGGCTCACCATCACCGCCGGCGACTTGGAAATCTGGAGGCTCTACCCCCAGGCCGCGTTCACGCTGCTGGTGCAACCGGGCAGCCCGGACGCGTCCTCTGGCGAGGAATTCCATCTCGGCGCCTTCGACGTCGCCCCCAGCGCGCCGCCGCCGTTCACCACGCACTGAAGGCGGAAAACGCCGGCCGTTGCGGGAACGCATGGCACGGGCGTTGCTTTATCATCGCCATGATGCACATCCCCGCCGTGGACCAGGCCTTCCTGCTGTTGCTCATCGTCTTCTGCCTCGGCACGTGCCTCGTACGTGCCTTCTGGCAGCTGGAGCAGACGCGGACCCGCCGGATCGCCTCACCGCGCCGTCGGGAACCAACGAAGCGCAGCTAGCTGGCCTGTCTCGCACGCGGCTACGTGGTGAATCGAAGAAACTTGCGCACTTCCTTGATCCAGCTCGGCAATCGCGCCCCGACCTCAGTCGGGCAGTCGTTGCCATGGATGACGAAGGGGCGCTGTCATGCGATTGATTGTATTCTACATCTCCGCGGCCGTCGGCAGATGAACCTGGGCTGTCGCGCTCGTTAAGCGAGCCGACAGCGAGCACATGACACATGGTCGCATCGGAGAATGTAGATAAGCGAACCAAGGGAACCTATTTTCGGCGCCGATGTACCTGATTGAAGCGTTGCCAACCGTCATCGGAACTGCCGCCATCGCCCCGGCGCTGCTGATGCTATGGCTTGTCATCGCAGCTGAAGAGCGCCCAGGCCCGCCGGCCCAGGTCTGGACCGCATTCCTGCTCGGTGCCGCCAGCATCTCGCTGCTGGGCCTTGCTCGTGCCCCCTTCGCCAAGATGGTCGCCGCGCCCGACAATCCCTGGGCGGCGCTCGCCATGCATTCGGTCTTCGGCGTCGCGTTGCCCGAGGAAGCCGTCAAGGTGATCGCCATCGTGGTGGTCTCCTCGACCAAACGGCGGACGTTTGCAAATCCCATGGACACCGTGGTGTACGGCGCCGCGGTCGGCCTCGGCTTCGCCGCTTACGAGAACCTCGCTTATCTGGTTCAGCACGCCGAGATGTGGCGTTCGCTGGCCGCGTTGCGCAGCGTGCTGACGGTGCCGTTCCACGGCGCGCTCGGCATCATCGCGGGCGCTTACCTGACCATCGCGCGCGCCGGTACAGCGCTCGGCGCAAACCGCCACCATCGCGACTGGGCCCGCCTCTCCAGCCGCCTCTTGATCTTCGCGGGCCCCCTCGCGCTGCATTCGGCGTTCGATTTTCCCCTGCTCACCCTCCAGCGCATGCCGGACCTCGACCCGACATTGCGGATGTGGCTGGGGGCGGCGAGCCTCTTGATCGGCTTCAGCTCGATCGCCTTCGCGATCCGCCTGGTCCGGCGCGTCGCCCGCCACCACGCTCCCCGGACCGATGTTGCACGGGAGCGGCTGAGTCAGCTTCGCCGAATGTGGGCGCTGCTGCTGGCCGGCGGCGGCGTTGGCTTTCTCGGGCTCGCCTTCGTGCTGACCTCGATCCATCACTGGCTCATCAACCCCGAGCGCAATCTGACGCTCGCCCTGATCCCCATCGGTTTCGTTTCGATCCTGCTCGGCCTTGCGCTTCTGATTGTCACAACGGCGATCTACATTCTCGGCCGCAACCGCATCCGGACCAGCGCGGAAGGTTTTTCCTCGGCACCCGGCGGAGGTTGATCCACCGCATGGCGCGCGCGCCAGGGGCCGACTAGATTGGAGACACTCCCCTCGTTCCGGAGCTAGACGATGACATCACCCGACGATTTTTCACGGCTGCAATCCGTCATGAGCCAGACGGTCAAGGCACATTGGAAGGCCTTCCTGTTCGAAGGCATCCTGCTCGCCGTCCTCGGCGTCGCCGCCCTGATCCTGCCGCCGCTCGCGAGCCTTGCGATCGCGATCTTCCTCGGCTGGATGTTCCTGATCAGCGGCATCGGCGGACTGATCGTGACCTATTGGGCGCGCGCGACGCCGGGCTTCTGGTGGTCGCTGCTCTCGGCTGCGCTCGCCGTTCTCACCGGCGCGCTGCTGCTGGCCCGCCCGATCCAGGCCGTGCTGACGCTGACCATCGTGCTTGGCGCCTACTTCCTCGCCGAGGGCGTCGCCACCATCATGTACGCGCTGGAGCACCGCCGCGAGCCAGGCAGCCGCTGGTCGTGGCTCCTGATCTCGGGCCTCCTCGACATCGCGATCTCGTTCATGGTGATCACGGGACTGCCGAGCTCGGCGGAATGGGCCATCGGCGTGCTCGTCGGCATCAACCTGCTGTTCGGTGGAGCCAGCCTGATCGGCATGGCGCTGGCGGCGCGCAACAGCAACACCTGAGACGCCTTGGCGCCGGTCACTCCGATTGGGGGGTGACAAGGCGCCTATGGCGCGCTATATGGCCTGCCATGATCACCGTCGCCACCAGCTATTTTTGGTACTTTAGCTACGACAGCTCGCTGGCGGCAGGAGGATCGCGCTCAATCTGAATATTGAAGCAAACGTCCGAACAAGCCGCCAGACCTGGCGGCTTTTTTATTGGCCGGCAGGTTCGAAACAAACAGGAGCCCGCCGTGCTGAGCACGACCGACGATCTTCGCATCCGTGAACTGAAAGAGCTGAGCACCCCGGAAGAGGTGATGCGGGAGGTCCCGCGCACGCTCACCGCCACCCGTGTGGTGATGGCCGCGCGCAACGCCATCCACGCCATTCTCGCCGGCCAGGACGACCGCCTGCTGGTGGTGGTCGGCCCCTGCTCGGTGCATGACCCCAAGGCCGCGCTCGAATATGCCGAGCGCCTCGCGAGCTTGCGCGAAGATCTCGCCGACCAGCTCGAGATCGTGATGCGGGTCTATTTCGAGAAGCCGCGCACCACGGTCGGCTGGAAGGGGCTGATCAACGATCCCGATCTCGACGGCAGCTTCGACATCAACAAGGGCCTGCGGCTGGCGCGCAACGTGCTGTCGGCGGTGAACAATCTCGGCCTACCCGCCGGCACAGAGTTTCTGGACATGACGACGCCGCAATACATCGCCGACCTCGTGTCCTGGGCTGCGATTGGGGCGCGCACGACCGAGAGCCAGATCCACCGCGAGCTGGCCTCGGGCCTGTCCTGTCCGGTCGGCTTCAAGAACGGCACGGACGGCAATGTGCGGATCGCAGCCGACGCGGTGAAGTCCGCCTCGCATCCGCATCATTTCATGGCGGTGACCAAGCTTGGGCGCTCGGCGATCGCCTCGACCGCCGGCAACGAGGACTGCCACATCATCCTGCGCGGCGGCAGCAAACCGAACTATGACGCGGCGAGCGTCGCGGCGGCCTGCAACGAGCTTGCGAAATCCGGCGTCGCGCCGCTGGTGATGGTGGATGCGAGCCACGCCAATTCGAGCAAGAAGCCTGAGAATCAGCCGCTCGTCACCGCCGACATCGCCAGCCAGATCTCCGGCGGCGAGAACCGCATCATGGGCGTGATGGTCGAGAGCAATCTCGTTGCCGGCCGACAGGACGTCGTGCCGGGCAAGCCGCTCACTTACGGCCAGAGCATCACCGATGGCTGCATCGACTGGGCATCTACTGCGACCGTACTCGAGCAGCTCGCCGACGCGGTCGAGGTCCGCCGCAACACAAGGCGTGCCGGCCTGCACGAGCGGTCGGCGTAAGCCGACGCGGGATGGGCTCTTCCTCACCTCTCCCCGACGGGGAGAGGTGAGGACCTCAGCAGCCGCGGCAGATGCTCTTGATCTTCTTGTCGAGCGCCTGGTTTTCCTTGCTGAGCGGATCGTTCGGATCGGTCAGATTCTTCTCGCTCGGCACGTCCGAGACGCGCGGCTGGCGATGGCCGACAGGTGCCTGCGGCACCGACCCGGAGTTCGCGCCGCTTGACGTCGATCCTTTGGTGCCGGTCTGCGCCATCGCCGAACCACCGATCAAGACCACGAGCGATGCTGCCAGCATGATCTTCTTCATATCCGATCCTCCATTCAAACCGGCGCTTCTCACCGCTCAGGTCTCAGGCGGATAGAGATGGACGTCGCCGCAATAGTCCACGATACGATAGCGCGTTTCGGCTCCCGCTTCACCCGCATCGGCTGCGGTATTTTGCTCCGCCAACACATAGTTGGGCCCCACGGGCGATTTGCCCGCGCCGCCGGGAATGTCGATGACATAGTCCGGCTGACACAGTCCCGACACCCGCCCGCGCAACTGCCGCATCAAGTCCTGCCCCTCCGCCAGCGTCGTCCGAAGATGCGCGGTGCCCGGCGCGAGATCGCCGTGATGCAGGTAATAGGGCTTGATCCGGCATTCGACGAAAGCTCGCATCAAATCCGACAGAGCAGCGATGTTGTCATTGACGCCGCGCAACAGCACCGACTGGCTCACCAGCGGAATTCCGGAATCGACGAGCCGCGCGCAGGCGTCGCGCGCCGGCCCCGTCAGCTCGCGCGCATGGTTGGCATGCACGGCCACCCAGGTGGTCGCGCCCTCGACCTTGAGCGCCGCGACCATCTCGTCGCTGATGCGGGTGGGATCGGCCACGGGCACGCGGGTGTGAAGGCGGATGATCTTGACGTGATCGATGCCCGCCAGATCGGTCATGATCTCGCTGATCCGCCGCGGCGACAGCATCAGCGGGTCGCCGCCGGTCAGGATCACTTCCCAGATCTCGTGATGCGACTGGATGTAATCGATCGCCGCCCGGTATGCGCTTTCCGACAGCGCGCTCTCCTTGCCGGGCCCCACCATCTCGCGGCGGAAGCAGAAGCGGCAATAGACCGCGCAGACGTGAACGAGCTTGAACAAGACGCGATCGGGATAGCGGTGCACGATCCCGGCAACCGGAGAATGCGGGTGATCCCCGATCGGGTCGGCATTCTCGCCCAGCTGCATCTCCAGTTCGTTTGCACTCGGAACGAATTGCCGCGCGATGGGATCGTCGGGATCGGACGTGTCGATCAGTTCGACCAGCGCCGGCGTGATCGCGACCGCATAGCGCGCGGCCACGCGCTCCAGCGCGGGCAGCGCCGAGGCCGGAGCAAGATGCTCCGCCACGAGTTCGGCCGGCTCACGCAAGGTACGTGCAAGATTGGTCTTCGTCATCTCTCACCCGCAGGCGGTGTCCACACCACCTGATCAATTCGCGAAGCCCCGCTCGCCAGCATCACCAGCCGGTCGAAGCCGAGCGCGACGCCGCTCGCCTCCGGCATGGCGGCGACAGCGGCCAGAAAGTCTTCGTCCAGCGGATAGGCTTCGCCGTAGCGGCGCTGCTTCTCCGTCATCGAATCCGTGAAGCGTTTGCGCTGCTCCTCGGCATCGGTCAGTTCCCCAAAGCCGTTGGCGAGTTCGACCCCGCACGCATAGACCTCGAAGCGTTCGGCAACCCTGGGATCCCCAGCCGTCACCCGTGCCAGCGCCGCTTCTGGAGATGGGTATTCGAACAGGATGGTCAAACGGCCCTGCCCCAGCTGCGGCTCGACATGCTCGACCAGGACCTTGCTGAAGATATCCGACCAGGTGTCGTCCTCGGCCACACGGACCTTGTCGCGGGCGGCCGCGGCAAGCGCGGCACGGTTACCCTCGTTGCCCGAGATTGTCGACAGCAGGTCGATGCCGGCGAACCGCTCGAAGGCGCCCGCGACCGTCAGCAGCTCGGGCTCGGCGAACGGATCGGCGGTGCGGCCGCGGAACGAGAACGTCCCGATCCCGGTCGCCTGCGCGGACCGGGCGATGACCACCACGGTGTCGGCCATGATGGCGTCATAGGGGGCGCCGGCCCGATACCATTCCAGCATGGTGAATTCGGGCAGATGCAGGTCGCCGCGCTCACGGTCGCGGAACACCCGGGCGAACTCAAATATCCGCGTTTCGCCCGCCGCCAGCAGCTTCTTGCAGGCGAATTCGGGCGAGGTCCGCAAATATCGGCTGGTCCGGCTGCCGTCCGGCCGCATCAGCTCGGTCCGGGGGGCGTGCAAATGGGTCTCGTTGCCCGGGGAGACCTGAAGGACGGACGTTTCGACCTCGACGAAGCCCTGCTCGGCGAAAAAGCCCCTGAGAGACCCGGTAATGGCCCCTCTGGCCTGGAGGAACGGCCGGCGGTCGAGGTGACGGTCGGGCGACCAGAACGGTGAGACGGGCTTGTCCCCAGCCATTAACCGACCGCCCCAGCGCCGAGCAAAACGCTGGCATCTAACGGCAAAATCAGTATGTTGCGGCCCGAAACGGGCGCCGAGGTCCGATTTGAGACCCCAAGTCCCCCATCGAATTGATCACGTCCTGGCCGGTGCCGGGCCAAGCAAGCAGGAAATATAGCTTTGAGAGTCATCGCCAGTTCTATTCGCAAAGGCAACGTGATCGAGCAAGACGGCAAGCTCTACGTCGTCGTCAGCGCCGAGAACATCCATCCCGGCAAGGGCACCCCGGTCAGCCAGATCGAAATGCGCCGAATCTCGGACGGGGTAAAGATCTCCGAACGCTACAAGACCACGGACCAGGTCGAAAAGGCCACCATCGAAGAGCGCAACTACACCTTCCTGTATGAAGATGGCGACGGCTACCACTTCATGAACCCGGAAACCTACGATCAGGTCCAGGTCTCCAAGGACGTCGTCGGCGACGCGGCCGCGTATCTTCAGCCGGACATGACGGTCAAGCTGTCGACCCACGACGTCAACGTGGTCTCGCTCGCGCTGCCGCAGCGCGTGACGCTGGAAGTGGTCGAAACCGAGCCGGTGACCAAGGGCCAGACCGCCTCCTCCTCCTACAAGCCCGCGGTGCTCTCCAACGGCGTCCGCACCACCGTGCCGCCGCACATTGCGGTCGGCACCCGCATCGTGGTGATGACCGAGGACGGCTCCTACTCCGAGCGCGCCAAGGACTGACGGGGAACAGGGCGGTCGTTACAGGTGGCGGCGCCGGGGGGCGAGACAGTGGTTGGGAAAGGTTTCCG
>Ga0102592_1002063_pt1 | contig 19032 bp, 14 predicted proteins | sample AraplaCol_mMF_r2_FD_76861 | JGI IMG/M metagenome (GOLD analysis project Ga0102592, IMG submission 76861) | Arabidopsis root microbial communities from North Carolina, USA - plate scrape MF_Col_mMF_r2 (SPADES assembly) (version 2) | ecosystem: Host-associated > Plants > Roots > Endosphere...
AGCCGTAATTGATCGAACTGTTGATAGTTTCTGTCTGAAACTGTATTTAATTCTTTTATCCATAAAAAATGCCCCCAAAAGTGTCTAACTTTTTGGGGGCATTTCATAAGTCGGAGCAGCCTCTTCTCATTTATACCAGCGCGGGCTGACGCGCCAGTGATGATGCGTAATACTTCTTCAACAGATTGTATATCACGCATTCATAGATCCGCTGTCTGGATCTGAACAGCCTGTTGGTACTCATGTGAATCAGGCTGTCTACATATAGCGTCTTGTGAAAACCATCTTTAGCACTTATATCGGCAATGAGCGGCGCAATGGCCTGGTCGCGCATATTGATCACGGCCTTTAATTCACCTGCCAGCGCCCCCTCATGCTCGTTATCCATAAAGGAAAATATCTCGTTCTTATACTTTCTGAATTTGCGGTCAAGCGCCACTACATTCTCTTTCAGATCACCAAGTTCCCTTGCAAATTGTCCGGCCATATATTCGGCGTAATTCCTTTTCTCTTCGAGGCTTAAGCCGAACAGGTCCAGGAATCCATTGGCTGCATACAAAGCGGATAACCATCTGAGCTCTTCATTGCCCCCTGTTTTCCCGATCAGCTCCGTGCACATCCTGCTGTCGTGCGTGAAGATGGATTCCATGTATTCAATGGTGTCAAAACCATATCGCTCCAGCTCCCGCTGATAAGTTTCCGCTGTTACTTTCCAGATGATCTTCGCTTCCTTCAGGGCTTCCACTATGGGATAAAATTCCTGGTAGAAGCGATCGTGCCCTGCTCCTGCTGTCAGGTGAAAACGCAAACGCAGATGGAATTTGGGATCATGGTAACGGATGAAAAAGCTCTTATCGATGATGTGCTGCGCTAAACATTTCTGGATCACCGGCTGCAGTTTCAGGAGGATCTTGTCTGCACTATTGAAGCCGGTATAAAGATTAAAATAGATCCATTCACTGCCGGGCAGGAACTCACGTTGCACAATGGTATCACCGGAGCGGAGATACTTTTTTGCAGGAACAGCGCCTTGCACGGGTGTTTCCTTTTTGAAGAAGAAAAGGAATTCATTATTGAAGCTCTCCCCGCTTTCATTACGCACGGGCGATGTGTATTCAGCAAACAGCACTTCATGTATGGCCACCGTTTCCATATCCTTTATCTCGTTCACCATCACCAGCAGCGAATACAGGCTGTCTTTGTTTATTACCAGCTCATTATCGCCCTGGGCAATACAGAATAAGGCCGGTAGCCCATGCTGCGCTGCAAAGGCCTCAAATGCCGCCTGCAGCTCATGATCCTTTGCATCGATCAGGTGCTCATATTCATGCCTTGAAAAGAGCCAGGTAGCCCTTTTAAGGATCATGTTCTTATACACGATGCGGGGGATATGCCGGAAGAATTTCTGCATGGAACGGAGATCCAGCACTGCGCCTGTCTGGCCTTCGGGCTCCTGCATATCGCAGAGGAAATGGTATAAGGGCAGGCTGGCGCCATTGCTGTAGAAATGTGAGTTGGTGAGGAAAGGCAGCACCTGCTTGTTGTGCTCTTTGGAATACATGATCATTTTGCCGTCCCTGATGCAGAGCATCAGATCGTTAATAGACAGGCGCTGCTCTCTTGGTAAGGGAGAACCTGCGAGATAAGGGATCTCGTATTTTCTCATGGCAGGGCGTTGCAGCACATTACCTAAACGTGCGGCAGGCAGGTGTGTGATCTCAGCTACCAGCTTGTCTTTGTGCATCTCCTCTTCGGTGCGTACAATCTCTTCCACTACATCCTTCATCTCAGGATCGCCGTTACAAAAGCGGCCCACCCAGGTAGGCGCTGTTTGTCCGGAGATACCCTGGAAATAAATAATATCCTGATCACTATCGTCTTTATAGAGCGAAGCCATCACGGTGTAGGTATCAGATAAACGACCCCTGTTCTCAGGGAAGACGGCCATATCTTCGTCGGTGATCTCAATGACGGATGAACGGTTCACCAATGCAGCAGTGATCTTGTTGCTCCAGAAAGCGCTACGCCGGTTATCCAGTGTGATCTGCTCACTGCTGCCAACAGCAGGCCGGAACAGCACGTCAGCTACCAGGGCGGAAAAATCTCCACTGCTATCTTCCATATGATCGCCGTAGCCAATGCCTGCTTCAACGTCCAGCGCTTCTACCAAAGGAACTACACGCGATTCATAACGCTGTTCAAAAGCAGCCTTGAATTTATCCATTCTTTTGGCGCTGGGAGGACCGGAGAGACGCGTAACAATGTCAACCCCTTTCTGGAGGATATTGACAATATCCTGGTTTACCTGGGCCTGTTTGCTGGTAGGTATGAGGTCTGTCTGAATGAACGACTTTTCATCATAGGGCAGCTCAAATGCGGAAGCTTTCTCTTTCAGCAATTGATACTGCGGCATCTTAGCGCCGAGCGTCGTATTATCTATAAGGTGAGTGCCTTCTTTTATTTCCTGCAGGTATTGCAGCACGGGGTTATCACTGCCTGTTGCTGTTAATGCCCGGATCACATATTCTTCCATTTCTTCGCCGGTGGTGCCGGGGTCCAGGTTACTGACCAGCACCTGTTCATCCACCAGGTGGTTCACAAAGGCCAGCGCAGCGTGCATGTCAATATCGCCTCCTATCAGTCCGGAAGCAATGGCAGTGAGGCTCATTCCATCGGCGGCTGCTACTGCATCTATTACTCTTGTCAGGTAGGGTGTGGCGGCGATGGATACGAGCTCAAACTTTCTTACGCCATTTGCATAACTGCACTCTACATAGCGATAGGCATGCCCCAGGCGGTACAGCGATGTATTGACAAAATACTGCAGGTGGGGCTTAATACCCGGGTGACGGCGTATTTTATCTATCAGGGAAAAGAGGTATTGCATATCCAGGCGGGTATGCTGGCGGTATGCGGTGATATCATTCATTACTACATTGGTGACAGGGCCCAACGCAGCAACGGAGCATCCTGCAAAGAGACCGAATGGCGTGCACCTGGTAGAGATCCTGTAAATATATCGTAACAGTGAAAGCCGCAGCTTGCGGGCTTTCCTGCTGTCTTCAAAGAGGCTTGCCTCATCTGTGGCGATCACAGCATAGTACAACTGCGGAGAGGCAAGGTACAGGGCATTCAGAAATACCTTATCTGAAAGTACTTGTTTAAGGTTGTTCTCTTCATCCTTAAAAAAGTCCCTGTAGAAATCAATTCCATACAAGGGCAGGCGCATTGCCGCCTTGGTGAAGGCCTTATCAAACATAACAAAGCTTTTAGGATAATAAAAAGAAACGATCCCATTCGCCGGGGCCGTCGCCAATAAAGTCAGCAAGCACCAAAGCCACGCCTGCAGCGCCGCTCAGCACTCCGCATTCAGGAGAATAAGTTTTGCCGGTGAATTTTTTATAACCGCCGATGCCGTCTTCAAAACTGCACATGGCAATGGTCTGATCTATCCAGCTATGATAGCTGTCGAGGAAAACGGGGTCTAATGTATACTGGTACCATTTGCGATAGATATGCGCTACGCTGGCGCTTCCATGGCAAAAGCCCGCATCGAACACGCGGGAATCCTGCCGGTTCACCCGCCGGGTAGTGTGCAATGCCAGCTCAGTGGCTTCTTTTACCAGGTAGGTGCTATGCAGCGCTTTACCTGCATGATATAAGCCGATAGAGATGGTGGTATCGCCATAGCACCAGCCCAGCGGTACTTCATAGTTCCATTCATCCGGGTTGGCAGGTTTTACAATGGATGGAAAAACGGACAATGAGCCGGGGTTCGGCGACTTGAAGGTCAGCAGCTGCTCGGCTATTGCTTTTATGTTGGATCTTATATTAACGGGATCTGCTGCGATCCGGGCGTATTTGATGAGCAGCATGAGGAGCGATACCAGGCCGTGGGCCATTCCACAGTTCGTATATTCCCTGCCTTGCTCCAGCTGTCCCTGCACTACTTTTTCTATCATGGGCCCCAGCGCAGCTGTATCGCGGCCTGCTTTGTTCCGTTCAATGAAATACAGGATGATGCCTACTGCGCCGTGCAGGTAATCCCAGTTGGCATTATCCAGCGTTACCTGCAGAGCGTTGTGTAGTACCTGGTCGCATTGTTCCAGGAGACCGTCTATGCTGCTGTCAAAAAATTCTTTCTCCCTCAGATAGCTGAACAGGGCAGCAATGCCTGTGAGCCCATCGCAGTAGGTGAAAGAAGGTATTCCTTGGGTGATGTCATCCATCAGCTGTTCTGTGATCAGCTGGCTCTTCCTGCTGTAGTCATTGTCACCCAGCACGGTATAGAGGTTATGATACAGCAGCAACAGCCCGCCCTTACCGTTGAACAGTGAGAGAGGGGTATTATCCAGGCATGTATCGAAGAGCTGTTGTTCGATCTCGGCGAGTTTCTTACCCGCTGCAGTGATGGTATTCATATGCGGATGCTTGGAGGAGTAAGAGAAATACAGGGTTCTTTAACGGGAAAGAACCCTGTATGCAATTTCATGCTATATCAATTAAGCAGTTTCTTCGATTGAAGTAGTGCTGGTGCACCAGCTGCAGGTAAAGTTAGTACGGGTGCTAGCTGCAGCTTCGCTACCGCCAACCATCTGGTTCATGTCGGCATCAGACAGGTTAGCAACTTTTTCTTTAACGATTTCCAGGTTTGCGTTTACAGAAATTTGATTTTTCATTTTGTTAAGATTTAAAGTTATTAAGAAAAGATTCGTTGGTTGTTTTAACGTAAACAGACCTTCAACGCTGCCTGTTTTAACTGGGTGCAGAACCAGTGTGCCTGTCTTTGGGCGCCTCAAAGACGCTGGCAGCTTCGTTGATCATCAGCAAAAATTACTTTTGTAGTTGTCGCCGATAATTACTATCTTTATATTGTTTACAGAAAAGATTTTCAGTTATTAAGTGAGCCCGTTCTACCCAGAGCGGGCTCTTTTTTTTGGTGATCACTGATCCTGTGGTGCAGGAAGAACAGTGGTGCACCAGGTACATGTGAAATCCCAGTTTGTGCTTCTGCCCGCTGCTTCGTTACCGCCTTTGATATTGGCGATCTGTTTATCGCTCAATACTGCGATCTTCTCTTTGCCGAGCTGCAGCTTTGAATTATTAATTGCTTTTTTCCTTTTCATAACTTTTGTTTTTGTTTTACTCTTGTGTTGTTCTGAACTTGTTGATACAAATTTAGCGCGGGTTTGAGGGCAGTTGAAATCCGTTACACTAATGACTATTTTCGAGGTACGAAGTATGTTGGTGTCAATTAGGTAGGTACGAAACCTGTTAATATAGTGACAAGCGGGCAGAAAAAAGGCTACCCTGCCTTTTGCAGGATAGCCTTGGCTGACTGCCTGAAATTGGGGTCACAATAATAGGACTGTACTCCAGTGCAAGTCTGTATTTGAAATATAGGACAGCAGTACAAAGGCGATACCGAGGGAACCATCCAGCAGCTCCTGCTCTTTTCCTGTATACCTTCCTTTTTCCAGCTCTTCTTCCAGTAGCAGGATCGTTCTTTCAATCCAGTACAGGTAGCCTTCCTGGTATACATCCAGGCCGGTTTCCCGGTATAGTGTTTTACAATATTGTGCAAGGCCTGCGGCCCCTGTACAGAAACCGGCGGTATCAACGTGTGTGGACTGCTCGTCACGGCGCATCATGCTTTGCATACCGATCAGGTCTGCCTGGCGTTTCAGGGCTTCATCATTGAACAGGCGGGCAGCGCGGTAAAACAGCAATACCTCGTTCAGATCTCCGCTTTCCCAGGCCATACGGTTGGCTGCATATATTTCATTTGCATTGCGTGCGATGACAAGCGGAAAGAACGAATATTCATGACGGGAGAAATCAACATCTATCTTATGCTTCAGCATAAAACGGATACCGCCCTTCACTACTTTTTCGATCAGTTCTTTATGCGATGATCTTTCGTAGGCATTGAGCAATACCAGTAACACGCCTGAAAGGCCATGAGAAAGGCTGAAGTTGATCATCTGCTTACCGTCTATCTTCAGCAGGTGATTGCGGTACCAATAGCCGCCGTCTTCTTCCACTGCCTTGCGGCAGGTCTTTTCTATCAAAGCATCCAGGTAGTCATTGCTGCCCGGAGCGGTATGTTCCCTTTCTGAAAAGTAGTGGATAACCCCCAGCGCACCATGCAGCAGGTCTATATTATCCGCTTCTATCAATCCGGATGCTGCATTAAACAGGTATTTGTCCAGCTCTTCGAATTCATTATCCACTTCCAGCTCCAGGAAAGCTTCCCGGCACATGAAGTTGACGATGTAGCCAAAGCCTGCTCCGCCTGTTCCCAATGCAGCGCCTACCAGGCTGGGCCTGGCTGCGTTGATATTATCAAATACCTGCTCCAGCATAGCTTTTGTTCTATGCTTCAGCGCTGGTATCTCTGTTACTTTGTAAAGGTGATAGTAGTAGAAGATCATGCCGAGCCGGCCCCTGAGAAGGGTATCATCGGCGCTTGCAGAAACGTCCAGCAATCTGTTAAGCCTGTCTAATTGTTTTTGGGCTATTTGTTGCATCATTACTTTCTTGATCTGACACAAAAGTAGTCCCATAGCCAGGATTATGGCAGTTTGCTACACGAACAGGCCGATTGTAAGTACAAAAAGGGTGGGTGCTTTAATCCATCAGCTTATGCTTCATCATATCATGGAAGCCGCTTTTGTAGGTATCGCCGAGAAGAATTTCGGCTTTTACATTCTTCAGCTGGATCATATTGCCTTCAATGGCAATGATCTTATTAACGGAAACAATAAATGATTTATGCACCCGGAAAAAATGTTTCCTGGGCAGTCTTTCTTCGAGGTCCTTCATATTCAGCAGGGCCATGGTTTTGAGACCACCATGGTGAATGGCCACATAGTTCTTCATGCCCTCGATATAATCTATCTCTTTGAGGTTGATCTTAAGCATTTTGCCCTTCACCTCAGTTTTTACGAAGATGTAATCGTCGTCTATTCCTTCATCACCCGCAGCGGCTGCGGGCACTGAAGAAGTAACCGCATTCAGCACTTTCTGCACGGCTTTGAAAAAGCGGGGCAGCGGAATGGGTTTCAGCAGGTAATCCACCACTTCGAGGTCAAAGCCTTCTGCGGCAAATTCGCTATAGGCAGTGGTGAGGATCACTTTACTTTTGCCTTGGATGGTACGGGCAAAGTCCAGCCCTGATATTTCGGGCATCTGTATATCCAGGAATACGAGGTCGATCTTCCTGGTGTTTACTATTTCCAGGGCTTCTATCGGGCTGGTGACCGCCTTTACAAGCTGGAGAAAAGGGGTCTGATTAATGTAAAGGCACAGGACATCCAATGCGTGTTGCTCATCGTCAACTACTAAACAGCTGATCATAGATTACGGGTTTTTTCAGGTTCAAGTTGACAGACAGCTCTACTGTGTAGTAGTCTGCCTCATCCTTTATTACCAGTGAACAATTTTCCTTATAAGAGGCATGCAGCCTTTTACGGATATTGTCCATACCGATGCCATGTGATAATTCTTTAGGCCCGGTCTTTTTCCTGTTATGTATTGAAAAGTAAATATGGCCACTATCTTCCGCTACTACCAGCTTTATCTCGAGCGGATATGCTTCCTTGGTCAGCTCTCCGTGCTTGAAAGCATTCTCCACCAGTGTGATCAGCACCAGGGGGATGATGCGTACGCTGTCCACATCTCCTTCAATAGCGAACTCTATTTGCAGGCGGTTGCTGAAACGCAGCTGGTTGATCTTAATCACATTATTGAGGTGCTCTACTTCCTTGCCCAGTAATACCGTGCCCTGCTCATCTTCACCACTGTTCAGTGAATAGCGCATGATCTCGCATAAAGTAAGGATCCCTTCTGAAAGGTCTTTTGAGTAAGGCAATGATTTTGCGTAAAAGAAGTTCAGTGTATTATGCAGGAAATGAGGATTGATCTGCGCCCGCAGAAAAGCATACTCCGCCTGCAGACGGTTCTGTTCTATCCTCAGTTTATCCATGTCCATAGACCGCAATTGCTTTTCCCGCTTAATGGCCTGCCTTGCATAATAATAGCCGAAGGAATAGAATTCATAGATCATAAAGAGCCATAGTGAGTATACCACGTGCGGTGTCAATACGAATTTGGGAATGGGATCTCCGCGGTTAATGACAGGCCCTATAATGTAGCCGGTAATGTAATACAGCACCAGGCACAACACGAATAACAGCACTTCAGCCACGATCAGCATGAAATACTTTTTACTGCTGAAGAATTTCATCAGGATCAGGTAGTTCAGGTAAAACACGGTGATCATGGGCAATTCCGTTACGATGATGTCCAGCACATCGATGTGGTAATTGGGCGAAAGGAATTTTCTCATGGTGCCTATCGCCATGTAGATTAGCCATACGATAATATGTATCGCTACTGTTTTACTATTCTTCCTGAGGTTATCTGAAAAAGCCATCATCCTGAAGGTACTATTTTTTCTTCTTTACATATCCCACCCAGTCGTCTACGTTATCGGGTATTACTTCATCGGGCCGGATGCCGATGTAGTCTATCGGATCTTTGGGCAGGCGGTTTGCCCTGGATGTTGAATATCTTAACTGGAACAGTCCTCCGTCGAGCGTGAGCGAAGCAGCATCCGAATAATCCACCGCACCCATGGTATTCCTGCCGTATAATTTCACTTTGGTGCTCTGCTTTGCTTTCAGGAGAAAGATCTCGGTGCTGCTGGCGCAGGTCTCGTTAATGAGCACCGATACCCGTTTGGGATAAGGATATACGGCGGCCATCCGCAGGGTATCATCCGGCCAGAGATTGTACAGGGTGCCCTTGTGCGCGCGCAATTCGATCGCTTCTTTCTGAAAGATGGCTTTCATACTGTCGGAGATGTTGGGATAGTTCCAGTCTTCATAGCTTTTGAGGTTCTCTTCTGTTGCCAGCACAGAGGAACCGCCGGTGATCATGGGATTGGTGTAGATCAGCGGCAGTAGTTTCTGAAAGCATAATACGGAGCCTCCCCTGTTGTTACGCAGGTCGATAATAAAGTGCTCCGTGCTTTTCAGCAGGGCATCGTTCGCTATCAGCATGCTGTCAATTTCGTCCTTGTACTCCAGCATGGCCCGGGGGATGGCTATCAGGCAGGTTTTGCGGTCAAGCACCTTGAAGTAAGGGGCCAGGCTTGCGCCCGGCTTCAGCGCAGGTTTTACTACCTGCGAAGCGGGATACGCACGGTACCAGCTGCCAAAGCTGCCGTTCTCCAGCCTGCCATTGCTTACTTTCAGCGGTGGGGCCGATTCCTGGTGATTACGGGAATAGAAGGCGATATATTCATAGTCTCCTGCAGACTTTTTGATCTTCATTTTAACCTGTCCGGGCATCCAGAAAAGACTATCGGCGTCTAACACAAAACCGATGAAAGTATCCGGCGCCTGTTCATCGCGGATAATGCCTATACGATAGGCTTTGGATTCATCTTCCCAGATCCCTTCCAGGGAGTCCAGCTGCTGACGGTTCCTGTCAAGGTAGCTGATGAATGCCTGTTCAGACATGGCATGCCGTTCTGTATGGGCGAAAGCCTGCCTGATCTTATGGAAGTTGGTGGAATCTTCGTTGATGGAAATACCTACATGATAGTCTTTAAAAAAGCTGAGCCATTTTGCCATTGCGGAGAGGCAGGCGGGAACATCTGCTGTGGCGGCGCTTTTTTCCAGGCTGTCTGTAAAATGCCTGTACGCATCCCTGTTGGCTGCTGTTACTTTAAAATTAAATCCTACATAGTTTGTTTCGATCTTGTTCACCATATCCCTGAAGTAGGCAGGGCAGTTACAGGACTGGGCATTTATATTCACAGATAGCAGGCATGAGCACAACAGCAGGAAATATTTCATAACAGGCACTGTTTTTTTCGGTTTTCTATGATGGAAATATAAACAATAACAGGGGAACCGGTAGGGCTCCCCTGAAAGTTCTTTTACACTGGGTTTTACAAGGTTCTCAACAATTGCTCTGTCTCGCTCTGTGTGGTATTGCAATTGGGAGTAGTGGATCCATGTCCGGGGCTACCTCCCCATATTTTACCCAGCTTGGCAGCATTCAGTTTGATAATGGTGGTCTTGTTCAATTTCAGTTTTTTGTCGGCGTTTACTGCAACTTTTTTCATGGATTTCAGGTTTTACGGGTTAAGGACTAAGGGTTTTCTGTTTTGTTGATTACGATCTAAAAGTAAAAAGATACTGATTTTGGGAGAAAAGCGTTACACCAAAAGTCACTTTATAAGTACCAACCCGATCCCTACCTGAAGAAACTGAAGATGCGCTGAATGAGGCGTTTACGTGTGGTAATGATCTCTGCCCGGCCCTGTTCCTGCTTGTAGAGGTCCAGCTTTTTATGATGGCTGGTGACAAGACTGTCATCCAGCTGCACCAGGAGTTTTACCATATGCCCGGCTGCGGGTAAGGGGCGGGATGCTACCCTGCCGCTGATACTGCCAAACTCGGCCTGGGGATAGCTGTCCAGGCTAATGATCACCGGCTGCCCTGCCTGGATCTTACCGGAGCCGGTGGCGGGCACCAGCATCGTTGCAGTATAACTTTGTCCCTGCTGCGGAACGATCTCGATCGATCCGTTGATCACGTCCGGATATTTGATAAAGGCGGAGACCAGGAGCAGCAGGGCCACAGCCCCGAAGAGCAGCAGGCTGCCCCAGCGCGTGATCCAGTGCGGGGTGGCGCCCAGCACCTCATTCATTTCGTCGCTTACCAGCGAGAGGTCTGCACGTAATGTTCTATCGGGCATAGCTGTATTATTTAAAGCTGGCGGGTCTTATTCGCCCAGTTCCAGCTGGTTTTTAACGAGGTTGAAATAATATCCCTTCTCCAGGATCAGCTCTTCGTGTGTGCCTGTTTCAACGATCTCTCCTTTATCCAGCACGATGATCTTATCCGCATTCTTTACCGTGCTTAAACGGTGGGCAATGACCACTACTGTCTTTCCTTCAAAGAACTGGTTCAGGTTTTCGATGATCACCCGCTCATTCTTTGCGTCCAGCGCACTGGTAGCTTCATCAAAGAACAGCACCGCAGGATCTTTATACACGGCGCGGGCAATGAGGATCCGTTGCTTCTGACCAGTGCTCAGTCCCATACCATTCGGTCCTATCTTGGTATTATATGAAAGGGGCAGGGTTTCTATGAACTCATGGATATTGGCGATCCTGGCGGCCTGGCGCAGGCGTTTCCGGTCTACCTCCTCCGCCCCTACGGCAATGTTGTTGGCAACCGTATCATTGAAGATATAGCCTTCCTGCATCACTACCCCACAGACTTCGCGCCAGGCGCTGTGCCGGATGGCAGACAGCAGGGTGTTGCCGATAGTGACCGTACCGCCGTCAGGCTCATAGAAGCGGAGCAGTAATTTCAGCAGGGTGGTTTTGCCGCTGCCGCTGGCGCCGACAATAGCGGTTACTTTGCGGTGCTCTATCAGGAGGCTGATGTTCCTGAGCACCTGCGGCGACATAGCGCTCTTTTCATACTTGAAGGCAAGGTTGCTGATCCGGATATCCCCTTCGGGTATTTCGGCCACCGTCTCTTCTTCCGGCCGTTCTTCATCAGGGCGGTTATGGATCTCGTCAATACGGTTGATACTGAGACGGGCATCCTGCCAGGATTTGATGAACTCTACCAGCTGCAGAATAGGCGCATTCAATTGCCCGATGATGTAGGAGATGGAAAGCATCACACCGAGGGTGATCTGCCCGTCTAAGACCAGCCGTGCGGCCAGGAAAGAGATAATGATATTCTTCAGCTCATTGATCAGGGAAGCGCCGCCAGATTGCGCCTGGTTAAGGGCAAGACTCTTAAGATTTATTTTGAACAGCTTTACCTGCTGGTGTTCCCACTGCCACCTCTTTTTCCGTTCTGCATTATGGAGCTTGATCTCCTGCATGCCGCCGATCAGTTCCAGGTTCTTTTCATTATATCTTGACAGCTGGCTGAATTTCTTATAATCCAGTGTAGCGCGCTTTTTCATGAAGAAAGAGATCCAGGCAAAATAGATCACGCTTACTACCGCGAACACGGAGAAGATCAGCGGACTGTAGATGATCAGCACAATGCTGAACACCAGCAGATTGATGAGAGAGAAAACAACATTCAGGGTACCGGAGGTAAGGAATGTTTCCACCCGCTGGTGGTCGGCTATACGCTGCAGGATATCGCCCGTCATCTTTACATCAAAATATCCCAGGGGCAGCTTCATCAGCTTCCTGAAAAAATCAGAGAGCAGGTTGATGTTCACACGGCTGCTCAGGTGCATCAGGATGTAGCCGCGGATGATCTCCACGCTGGTCTTACCTGCAAAGAGCAACAGCTGTGCGAGCAACACCAGGTAGATAAAACCGAGATCATTATGCCGGATCCCAACATCCACAATACTTTGTGTGAGAAAGGGAAAGATGAGCTGCAGCAAGCTGCCTGCCAGGAGGCCGATGAGCAGTTGCCCCATCAGCTGGCGGTAGCGTGCCAGGTATTTGTAGATGAAGCGCAGGCCGCCGGGCTTTTGCTGCGCCATATCTTCCGCCTGTTCAAATTCAGGCGATACTTCCAGGCTCAGTATAATGCCGGATGATCCTACCACTGCCCAGCTTTTCAGGAACTCTTCCTTTGTATAGACCAGCAGGCCGTGCGCAGGGTCGGATACATAGATCTTGTCCCGTTTGATCTTATAGATCACTACAAAATGCTTCTGCTCCCAAAGGGCAATGCAGGGGAAGGGCGATTCTTCCGCCAGGTCATCGTAGCCGATCCGGGCCCCTATGGTACGAAAGCCCAGCTGTTCTGCCGCCTCGCTTACGTTTAACAGGCTGGATCCTGCCCTGGTAGTATTACATAACCTGCGCAGGTACTCCTGTGAAAATACCTTGCCGTAATACTTGCTGATAATGCGGAGGCAGGCAGGCCCGCAATCCATCTCATCATATTGTTTGTAGTGGGGGAATCTGTTAAACATACGCTACAGTTTTGAGGTCATGCTTTGTGCGGGCTATCATGCTCCGGTAATAACTTTCGAGGAGGCTGTATATCACCATTTCCTGCATACGGGCATCTGCGGCCGCGATGCGGTTGATCATCATGTGTATATAACTGCCCAGTAAACTTAAGAGCGGCACTTCCAGTGCGCCCTGCCGCTGCAGGTCCATGATCTTTTCAGCCAGTGGCATCATCTGCCGCGAGCGGGTGTGTAATATAGCTATCAGCGTTTCATGGGCTGGTTGTGCAGACTTGTCCATGATCTGCGTGATCAGCTGTTTATTGGCGCGGTACTTATCATTCAGCTGCAGTTTTAAGTCCCTGTCCATATTGAACTCTGCACCAAAAGCGGTGCTGAGGCGCAGCATCAGATCATATTTTTCCTGCATTGAAAAACCAAAACATTCCAGCAGCTCTTCTACGGAACGCAGGGCCCAGAGCCAGCGCAGCTGATCTCTTTCATCGCCCCAGGTATTATCGAGCATGTCTACACAGGCGATGCTGTCGTAACAGAAGAGTGTTTCCGTCAGCTCCATGGTAGCATTGCCATAACGTTCTATTTCACGGCTATAGGCATCCAGCTGCATCTTCCATATATAGCCTGCAGCCTTGAACTCGTGGAGGTAAGCGTGTACACTGTTCATCACATCTCCGATGCGGCTCACATCCTTTAAATGAAAGCGCACTCTCAGGTGGAAATCGGGATCATTATAGCGGATGAAGAACCATTTATCGGTAAGCCCTGCTGCCTGCAGTGCCTCGCTGAGCGGTTTGATAGCAAGGTTCAGTATCTTATCAGCAGAGCGGGGACCGCAATACAGTTTGTAATACACCCATTCGCTGCCGGGAATGAACTGGCGTTGTACAGGAGCGGCGAAGGCTGCACCCTGCCTGGCAGTATGCAGATGCGCGTAGGAAGGCGTACTCTTATACAGCACAGCGATGAACTGATTTACATAAGCACCGCCATTGCCATCTGTTACCAGTTGCTGATCATTGATGAACTCCCGCATGATGAAAGAGGGCCTGTTCTTCACAGCATCCAGCCAGATACGTACCATGGCCGGGTTGTCAAAGTCTATCAGCAGTTCATTATCACCTTCTGTTAACACTGCGTAGCGGGGCAAATGCCATTGCTGGCGGAAGGCTTGCAATACTTGCTGCAGGTTTGCTTCTTCAAGGCCGGCAAATTGCTTTACATCCTGTTGGCCAAAATTCCAGCTGGCCAGGTGCAGTATGGTATGCTTAAATGTTACTCTTGGCAAAAAACGATGCTGCGCGCGCAGGCTGCCCCAGTCGAAAGAGAGGGCGGGCCTTTTATCCTGGCACTGCAGATCGCATAAAAAGCGGTATACGGGCAATGCGTTGGTGGTATAGTTATGCGCCGTGCTCAGACGGGGAATGATCTGTTTGCCCAGTCTTGCAGAGCGCAGTATGATGCGGTTATTTTTTACTGATATGTAGAGATCCTGCAGGTCTATCTGCTGTTCTTTGCTCAGCGAAGACTTTGCGAGGTAGGGTATCTCATAATTGCGGAACACAGGGTGCAACAAGATATTACCGGTACGGCTTTCAGGAAGGTGGATCACTTCTGCGAAGATGATATCGGGGTCCTGCGCCTGTTCCCTGGCGGTAATATCGCATACCAGGCGGTTCACTTCGGGATCGGTATGGGCAAAGCGTCCCAGCAGGTTAGCGGCGCTGGAGCCACCGGCGCTTTCGAGGTATAAAGTATTGGGTGCATCTTTCACTAAGCGGAACATCACGGAAAAGGAAGGCGGCATTTCATCCCAGGATGTGGTAAAGCCTTCCAGGTCTTTATCTGTGATCTCAATGGAACGCCGGCCACGATCGTACATATCGATCATCTTGCCGTTCAGCATTGTTTCCAGGCGGTTCCAGGTATAGCGTGGGGCCTGCTCTTTACCGGGCAGTATGAGGTCATCTATCAGGGGTGTAATGTCGTTGTATATTGTTCCATAGCCGATGCCTGTTTCACCGTCCAGTACTTCCAATAACGGCATTTCCCTTTCTTCATATCTCTCCCCAAAGCGGGGGATGAATGTTTGCAGGTTGGTATTGTCTCTTTATGCGCCCATTTTGTTCATCGCTTCCAGCGCAGCGTACAGCTGATCCTGCAGGGAAACGTGGAGACCATTGCCGGATACTTCTTTGACAATGTCCGTCTGGAACAAGCGGCTTTCATCGTAGCCAACGCCCAGCTGATCCAGCAGCTGCATAATATGCCGGTATTGTGCAATGCTGTTGCCTTCACCTGCATCTACCTGCTGCAGGCAACGTTCTACTTCGTATAGTATCGAGAGAATGGCAGTGAGCGAGCCTGTGCTGCTGTCTATATGCTCCAGCACTGTTAACAGCTGTTGCAGGAATTCTTTGCCTGTGATGGCAGGAGCTATTTCACTGACCAGTAACTGGCTGCTGATCAGTTCATCAACGAACTGCATAGCATCTTCGGCAGCAACATCCGGGGCAGTAAGCAGATCGCAGAGCTGTTGTATGGTAGCGCCATTGCGGGCGGCGTTAATAGCCTGATCAAGATATTCAGAAGCTGTAACAGAACTGATCTGGTGAATGCGCCGCTCATTCACATACTGGTATTCTACATAACGCAGCTCATCGCCAATGCTGTAGATGCTGCTGTTAGGAAAATAGCGGAGATGATCTCTTATCTCCGGCAGCAGCGCCAGTTCCTGTGAGAGGGTGCAGAGATAGTGCATGTCCAGCCGCGTGTGCCTGCCAATTTTCTGATCATTTACGGTTAGCCTGGTGGCAGCATCATTCCAGTTCACCACCGCGCAGCCGGAGAAGAGCCCGAAGGGTGTGCAGCGGCTGCTCATCCGTATAAAGTATTTGCCCAGTGAGCGGCTGATCTTTTCGATCGCTTTCCGGTCTGTTACCAGGTTGGCTTTCCATTTGATACACTCCTCATGCAGTACGGGAGAGGCCAGGTAGATCGCCTCGAGGAAGGCATCGTCGTCCAGCCGGGCTTTCAGCTCAACCTCGCTGAGATACCCTGTCCAGGGGTACCTGGGCGTTCTTAATACAAGGCGTTGGTCAAAAGTAAATGGAGCGTTCATGGCACTGGTTTTTTACCGTATATTAATTTCCACCCATTCTGAACTGTTGATCTTCGATACCGGAGGTTCTGTTGCGTGCCGCTTTCACTTTCAGGTTACCGAACTTATAGCTGAATACCATCCTGAAAAAGCGGGATTCTATCTTATTCTCACTGTAGGAGGTCACGCCAAAGGATGAGATGTTGTAGTCGGTGCTCAGTGTATTAAACAGATCGCTTACGTTGAAGGTCAGCTTTCCCGCATTGTTCAGGATACTTTTAGAGATCCCTGCGCTGACAGCGTAACGTGGTTTGTACTTGTAAACACCAAAAACAAAGGATGAAAAGTAGTAGGCAGACAACTCCGCGGAGAGGCCTTTTGCTATCGTGAAGATGTTATTGGTCTTTACAAAAGCGCCCGTCAGTGCATTGTCCAGGTTACCGCCGGGCTGATTGTACTTGGCGTAGGTGAACATGGCAGAGTTGGTGCTGGTCCACTTGTTATCGAGCAGGCTTTTTGACCAGGTAATGCTGGCGTTCACGGCGTCTGCGCTGTTCAGGTTCACTTCAGTGCTGATCACCACATTGCCGGTATCTTTACGGAAGATCTCTGCGGGAACGTCTGTAAAGCGCTGGTAGTTGACTGATATAAACAATTCGTTGTTGTAGGTATAGGACAATTCAAAGCTGTGACCAATGGAGGGCCTGATATTGGGATTACCCTGGTTATATTGATACTGGCTAACGTAAGTGATGAAAGGGTTTACCACATCAAAGCTGTAACGGTCTATACTTTTACGGTAAGAGAACCCGTACTGATGTTGCTGTGATTGATTATACATGACCACCAGGCTGGGAAAGACATTCAGCTGGTCTCTTTTATTCACCTGGTTAAGGGTAAGCGAAGTGCCTTTCGTATAGGTTTGTTCTGCGCGTAAGCCTGCCTGCAGATCGAACTTCTTAATAGTTCTGCTGTAGGTGGCGTAAGCCGCATAAATATTTTCATCGTAGATGAAGTGATTGGTTTTGCCTTTATCGGTCACCCATTGCTTTTCCAGTTGCTGCTGCCAGTTGATATCATTATCCGTAGTGGTGAGTGTAGCTTTCAACCCTGCTTCCAGCTGGCCTTTCCCCAAGGGCTGGGAATAATCGGCAGAGAGTGACCGGATCTCATTGTCTGCCGGAGAATTGTTCATGAGCAGGTAAGGCGCCTGGATCTGTGTGCCTGCGGGATCGTAGAAGTTGGTGCTCAGATCATCCTTCCATGTTTTATTATACCTGAAATAGTCGGCATTCAGTGTCAGCAGTTTGCCGCTGGTATCCAGCTTCGTTTTGTAATAGATATTCACGGAAGGGTTCTGGATCCTGGCCTTACCGGTAGTGTTCACAGTAGAAAAAGGATCTGCAGCGGCAGTACCATCATCTTTGACAGAACGGGTAAATACTTCCCGGTCGCGATAGTTCAGCATGCCTTTTACCAGTACGCCAATGGAACTGTTCCGGTTGATGTCGTAATCCAGGCCTGCTTTTACGGAATGATTGTCGCGGGTACGCACGTCATTGGTTCTTTCCACGATGGCGCTGTTATCAGCCAGGGTACGATTGGAGTACAGGTCGTAATACTGTTTGTTATGCTGGTAGTCATAGTTACCGTAGATGTTGATGCCTTTATCCCGGTAGTTCAGGCCCAGGCCGCCATTGTACCTGCCATAGCGCCCGGCGCCCAGGCCTGCGGTAAAGGTACCGCTGGTGCCAAAGCTCTTGTTCCGGGCAGAGATGATGTTGATAACGGCTGCTCCCCTGGCATCGTACCTGGCGGGTGGGTTGGCGATCAGTTCTATCCTGTCTATTGTGTTGCTGGGCATTGCGCTCAACCATTCTTTCAGCTCTTCCCCTGAGAGCCGGCTATCCTTACCGTCTATCAGTACGATCACTTTCTTTCCCCGCAGCTCAAAATTGCCGCTGCTCTGTTCTACCACGCCGGGAGCGTTGGTCAGCACCTGGGCGGCATCACCACCGGCCGCTATGGGGCTTTCTGATACGTTTACCACCACTTTATCCGCCTTCATGACGATAAAGGGCTTGTTGCCTGTTACAGTAACGGCTTTCAGGTTCTGTTTACGCATACTATCGGCTGTCTGGCCCGCGGTAGTCTGCGCCTTAATATGCTGTGATACAACCGATAGTACGGCAATGCTCACCAGTATGATTATTCGCTGCATACGATCCGATTTTAATTGAGACAAATTTATTCTGCAGGCCATACTGGCTGAAAAGTGATACACCAAAATGGAATTTATAAGGACAAACCACCCCTCCCCCTGCTGCCGGTAAGCGGAAAATCCGGGCATGTTTATTGGGGTTTCGAATATGACACGGTTATTTAAAAAAACAGCCTATGGTACCGGACATCAATAAACTGTGTACCGATCTGGACAATAATACCCGGCTTTTCCTGGACATTCTGGATACGGTACCGCCCGAGAAGCTTCAACTGACCAATGAACAAACCGCCTGGTGCATTATGGACCTGGCGGAACACGTGCTGATCTATGAACAGCAGGTGGTAAAAGCATTACAAGGGGCGGCAGAGCCTGTAAAAGACAGGGCGCCTGACAGCAAGGTGAACGATATCAGCCATTCCTTTTTCGATTTTGAAAAGCGGTTAACAGTTACCGGGGATCCGGACACCCTGGAAGGGGGTTACACCAATGTGGCCGATTTCAGCAAGACCTTCCGGCAGAACAGGGAAGATATTAAAGCTATTTTACACAAAGAACCGATCGATTGGTTGTGCAAAGCCCTGGAACATCCTATATTTGGATTCATGACGAGGATAGAATGGGTGTATTATCTCATTTATCACACAGAAAGGCATCTGCAACAGATCAACCGGATCGAGGCGAGCCTTGAAAACATGAAATAACCAAATCCGCCCTATATATGCGCCTC
>Ga0102592_1002069_pt1 | contig 18980 bp, 16 predicted proteins | sample AraplaCol_mMF_r2_FD_76861 | JGI IMG/M metagenome (GOLD analysis project Ga0102592, IMG submission 76861) | Arabidopsis root microbial communities from North Carolina, USA - plate scrape MF_Col_mMF_r2 (SPADES assembly) (version 2) | ecosystem: Host-associated > Plants > Roots > Endosphere...
GATCCTGCGTGGCATGTTTTGCGATATCGTCTGTGTTCTGGAAGATGCCCTCTGTAAGGTAGCCGAACAGCTCCCCTACTTCACGGCCTACCTCTGTTTTGCTACCGGCGCCGTATACCGGGTTATTGCTGCCGCCGAGCTTCTCTACTTTATTCTTCAGCGTATAAGCATTTGCGTTAATAGAATAGTTCAGCTCACCGATATTGTCGCGATAGTTCAGTGTGAACTCAACACCCCTGTTTCTCAGCGAGGCGGCATTTGTAGTAAGTGTTTGCGGGTATGAGCCTACCGAATATGGTATAGGGATAGCGGTAATAATATCTTTTGACAGGCGGTTGTAATATTCAACGGTAAAGGAAAGCTTTTCTTTGAAAAGGCCCATATCCAATGCCACGTTGGAAGTGGTGGTGGACTCCCATTTTAGCGTAGGGTCTGTTACGGATACGGTGGTGGAGCCTACGGCCAGCTGGTCGCCAAACAGATAGTTGGTGGCGTTATTAATATACGACTGATAGTCGTAGTAGCCCAGTGCTGCCTGGTTACCCAATACGCCATAGCCACCTCTCAGTTTCAGGCTGCTGATGAAGGAAGGCAGCTGGAAGAATTTTTCATTGCTGATATTCCAGGCGGCAGCGAAACCCACGAAGTTGCCATAGCGGTTTGCCGGGGCAAATTTGGAGGAACCATCGCGCCGGAAGTTGGCCGTCAGTAAGTAACGATCGTCGAAGTTATAATTGATCCTGCCCAGCATAGAGTACAGGGCAGCGGTACCTTTCCAGCTGGTAACCCCTTTGGCATTGGCACGTGCTACCGCGGCGAAGGTGTGGAAGTTCAGGTCTGTTGTATCCTGGGCTGAGGCAGACATCCATTGGTCCCGGAATTCCTGGTAGGTCATACCGCCGAGGAGGTCGACCTTGTGTTTGCCTTTCTGCAATTGGTAGGAAAGCGTATGTTCCAACAGTTCGGTATTGGAATGGCCGTTCTGCAGGTACATATAATACTGGGTGTTGAGATAATAGTATCCCATATCGAAACGCGGCTCGAAGTGTGAATTTTCGTAGTCGGTTCTGTCAAAGCTGGCGTTCACCCTGTACTTAAGGTTCTTCAGGATCTCCAGTTCTCCCCATGCATTCCCGAGGAACCTGTTACGGTCGCTATAGTCGTTCACCAGGTTGTTGATGCCTACTACGTTAGCAGAGATGGCCCTGTTCTTCACCTGGTCGCTTCCACCGTATCCGCCCAGGCGGGAAGCATCGTATACGGGCATGGTAGGAATGGCGGTCAGCATGCTGGTCACCACTCCGCCGAAAACAGCGTGGCCGTTGGTAGCGCCGTAATTACCTTTATGCGATTGTGTATAGGCCGCTTTGATGCCGTAGCTGAAACGGCCTTTTTTACCCTGGAGATTACTGTTGAAGGTATAGCGGTCATATCGCTGCGGGCCAACCTGGGTGCCGGTCTGGTTGAAATAACCCAGTGAGGCGTTGTAGGAGATATTTTCCGTTCCACCGGAAAGGCTGACGTTGTGATCCTGGATCAAACCTTTTTTCAGGACTTCGTCCTGCCAGTCTGTATTGATATTGGAGACATAGGAAGGGTTGGTAGGATCGTTGGCAGGCGCCAGGCTTAAACCTGCATTGGTCTCTGCTGCGGATACGATCTGCTGGTATTGCTGCCGGTTGGCCAGCGGTATCTTCTTTGCCACTTCCTGTACACCCACGTAGCTGTTAAAGTTCACCCTTACCGGGCCCTGTTTTCCTTTCCTGGTGGTGATGATGATCACACCGGTAGCGGCTCTTGATCCATAGATCGCTGCCGCAGAGGCGTCTTTCAATACCTGGATGCTTTCAATATCGTTGGGTGAAAAATCGTAGGGTGCATCTACCGGAACACCGTCTATTACAAAGAGGGGACTGTTAGGTCCGAAAGTGGTAGTACCACGGATCTTGATCTGCACGTAGCCGCCTGGTTCTCCGGAGCCATGTACACTGATACCGGCTGCCTGTCCCTGCAGCATTTTCGCCACATCATAGGATACGTTCTTTTTGGCATCGGCTACATTCACCAGCGCTACGGAGCCGGTGAGGTCTTTTTTCTTTACGGAACCGTATCCCACCACGATCACGTCGTTGAGGTTCCGGTAGGACTTGTCGAGCTTTACGGTCACCGCCTCATTGCCTTTCAGTACCAGTACTTTGTTCTCAAAACCCATGCTGCTGATGGTAGCGGAAGCGCCTTCTTCCGCCTCGATGGTAAAAACGCCCGAAACATCCGTCATGGCTCCGGCGCCGCCCTTCACAGTTACGGTAGCGCCGATAACGGGCTCATTTTCCTGGGTGGTGACTGTTCCCCGGAACTTTTTCTTGCCGTCCTGCCGGGCGGATGCTGGTTGGGTGAGTAAAAAAAGCGCACAGGCTAGGATAGGGAGCACGCTTCGGTGTAGCAAAATGCTGATCAGTTTCATAAACGTGTAATTGTGGATATATCAATGAAATTCACTAATTTTATTAGTGTACCAGTAACAATTAAAGATACTGTGCCCGTTACCGGTCCAGGATCTGGAAATAACGGTATGAAGTTGCGATTAATAGTTATCTTCAACTCGACAAACTGTATCAAAACTTCAGCAAATCATCTCATTTTGGATCTTTACGTTATGGAACGGTATGTCAAAACCGAATTATAGGGAACAGGGACAATGGTATTCCACGCCACGCTTGTATTTTAAGATAAGAACACTGCTGCTGGCCTGCCTCTTTATTTGTGGCGCGGGAAGAACTTGCGCACAATTGTATTATTTCCGGCACTACCAGGTGGAAAACGGCCTCTCCAACAATGCTGTTATCTGCTCCCTGCAGGACAAGAGAGGCTTTATGTGGTTCGGCACCAAAGACGGTCTGAACCGCTTTGACGGCTACGCTTTCAAGGTATTTCGCCATCACCCGGGAGATACGGGCAGTATCGGGAGTAATTTTATCCATTCCCTGTTTGAGGACAAGAGCGGTACGCTCTGGGTAGGCACGGAGAATGGGCTTTTCAGGTATGATACGGCTACAGAAAGCTTTCACCTGCTGGAGGCAGCGCCTAAAGGCCAGATCAGGGCCATACAGGCAGATAACCGGGGCAATATCTGGTTTGTGGCAGGGTTCTCTTTATTCCGTTATCACCCGGGCAACCGGCAGCTACAGTATTTCAGTACGGAGGATTTTTTTGAAGCAACCTCCCTTTGTCTTGCTGCTGATGGCAATATCTGGGTAAGCACGGCCGATGGCCACCTGCAAAAACATGATGACCGCAGCGACACCTTCTCTGCTTATGACATGTTCGGTCACTCCAAACAGCCCGTATCCCGCTGGATAGAAAAAGTGTGCAGCGCCCCGGATGGCAGCATACTGGTGGGCACCTCTAACCAGGGTGTGAAGCGGTTTGACATTGCCTCCGGCGCTTATAGTGATATTCTCACCTATAACGACGACCATACCGAGATCTTTGTCCGCAATTTTCTCCAGACCGCCGATCATGAATACTGGATTGCCACTGAAACGGGCATCTTCATCTATAATACTATCAGCGGGAAAGCGCAGAACCTGCGCAAGATGTATAACGATCCTTATTCCATCTCCGACAATGCGGTATATACCTTTTGCCGTGACCGGGAAGGCGGGATCTGGGCAGGTACCTACTTTGGCGGGGTGAACTATCATCCCAGGCAGTATACTCCTTTCAGGAAGTACTTCCCCAAAACAGGAGAAAATTCACTGAGCGGGAATGTAGTGAGAGAGATCCATGCCGACCGCTATGGTAACCTGTGGATCGGGACAGAGGATGCGGGGCTGAACAAGCTAAGCCCTTCCAGCCAGGTATTCACACATTTCCAGCCGGGAGGCGCTGCGGGCAGTATATCCTATACCAACATTCACGGCCTGCTGCTGGATGGGGACGAGCTATGGATCGGCACTTTTGAGCATGGGCTGGACGTACTGAATATCCGCAGCGGGAAAGTGATACGCCGCTTCAACATGCAGTCCGGCCTGTCCTCGCTGAAAAGCAATTTTATCTATTGCATTTATCGCCCCAACGGAGGCCCTATTATGCTGGGCACTACCAGGGGCGCCTATCAATACGATGCGGAACGGAACGATTTCAGCCAGTTCGAGGGACTGCCCCTTAATAACTGGTATTCCTGCCTGCTGCGGGATAAACAAGGTATCTTTTGGGCCGGTACCTATGGCAGCGGTATTCATTACTACGATCCTTCAAAGGGAAAGCAAGGCAATTTCCGCTATGAGGAGAATGACATACATAGCGCTTCCAGCGACCGTATCAACAGCATTTTTGAAGATTCCCGCGGCCGCTTATGGTTTGCCACTGAAGGAGGCCTGTGCCGCTATAACCGCCGGGAAAATGACTTTACCCGCTACACTACCCGGAACGGGTTTCCCAGTGATTTTATGCTCAGCATACTCGAAGACAAAAGAGGCCAGCTGTGGATCAGTACTTCCCGCGGGCTATGCTGCTTTAACCCGGAGCTAGGCAGCGTTAAAACCTATACCAGGGCAAACGGCCTGCTGAGCGATCAGTTCAATTTCAACTCGGCTTACAGGGATCTCTCCGGCCGTATGTATTTTGGCAGCGGAAAGGGGTTCATCAGCTTCCACCCGGATGAATTTGTACAAAACACCTTTGCCGGTCCGGTATATATCACCGGCTTCCAGGTACACAACCGTGAGCTGCCGATCGCTGCAAAAGGTTCTCCGCTGCAACGATCTGTTACCAATACCAGCAGCATCACGCTGGGCTATCATCAATCCACTTTCAGTATCGACTTTGCCCTGCTCAGCTATACCGCTCCTGAGATAGCAGAATACGCCTATAAAATGGAAGGGCTGGATAAATCCTGGACCTACCTGAAAACCAACCGTAAGGCTTATTTCACCGAGCTGGCGCCCGGCACTTATACTTTCCGGGTAAAGGCCTGTAACAGCGGCGGGGTATGGTCCCGCGAAACGTCCGTGATCATTGAAATAATGCCGCCCTGGTGGCGCAGCTGGTGGGCGCTGACGCTGTATGCCCTGCTCGCGGCGGTGATCATCGTATACATTATCCGCAGCTATCACAAACGGACGGAAGAAAAGAACCGGCGCAAAATAGAGCGCTTTGAAGCGGCCAAAGAGAAAGAAGTTTTCAAGGCCAAGATAGAGTTCTTTACCAATGTGGCGCATGAGGTGAAGACGCCGCTCACGCTGATCAAAGCACCGCTGGAGAAGGTGATCAGAAAAGCAGGTCATCTGCCGGAGATCAAAGACAGCCTTGCTATCATGCAACGCAATACCAACCGTTTGATAGACCTGACGGCCCAGCTGCTGGATTTCAGACAAACAGAGCTCAACGGCTATTCGCTCAGCTTTGTTAAAGCGAATATCTCGGGATTGCTGGAAGAAATGCACATCGCTTTCAGGCCGCTGGCAGAACAGCGGCAGCTTACTTTTTCATTGGACCTTCCTGCTGGCGCTCTCTATGCTTATGTAGATATCGAAGCTTTTAATAAAATACTCAGCAACCTTTTCGACAATGCCATCAAGTATGCTGATACCTGTGCGCATGTGCAACTAATGGCATTCACAGAACAGGATAATTATTTCACCATAGCGATCAGCAATGACGGCCACCTGATACCCGAAGACATGAAAGAAAAGATCTTTGAGCCTTTCTTCCGCTTAAAGGAAACGGAGATGCAAAAAGGCACGGGCATTGGACTGGCACTTTCCCGTTCGCTGGCCACACTGCACAAAGGAACGCTGGTGCTGCAGACAGGCAGCCATCAATTGAATGTTTTTGTATTAAGTATCCCTGTGCACCAGGAAATAGAATTCAACCTGCAACCAGGCAGGATCACCAAAACAATCACTACCACAAATGATGTATCATGAAGCCACTTTTACTGCTTGTTGATGACAATGAAGATATCCTCGCATTTCTTGGTGAGGAGCTGGAGGAAAAGTATACGATCCTGACCGCAAAGGATGGGCGGGATGCATTGTCTATACTGTCGAAAGAGGCCATCCAACTGGTGATCAGTGATGTAATGATGCCGGTGATGGATGGTTTTGAGCTGTGCCGCAAGATCAAATCTACTTTTGATTACTGTCATATTCCCGTTATCCTGCTTACGGCTAGAAATACCATGCAATCAAAAATAGAAGGGCTGGAGCTGGGAGCAGATGCCTATGTAGACAAGCCTTTTTCTACTGAGTTCCTGATGGCGCAGATCGCCAACCTGCTGGCCAACCGTTCGAAGCTGAAAGACTTCTTCGCACATTCGCCGCTGGTGCATATTAAAACCATTGCTTATTCGCGGGCCGATGAGCTGTTCCTGGAACAACTGACAGCGGTTATACATGAAAACCTGGAAGATCCGGACCTTGACATAGAAAAGCTGGCCAGGCTGATGAACATGAGCAGGCCTACTTTGTACAGGAAGATCAAATCCATATCAGACCTGACACCGAATGAACTGATCAACGTCACCCGTTTGAAAAAAGCAGCAGAGCTGCTGGTGACAGGCGAATTGAAAATATATGAAGTAGCCGATATGACAGGCTATCATTCACAGACTAATTTCGGAAGAAACTTCCTTAAACAGTTTGGTATGACGCCTTCTGAATACCAGGCAATGAAGCAGGCAGAAAAAGCGCCGAAGTAATTTGCTTTTAAAAGTTCTGTAATGTACTATCAGTAGCCCATTCCGGGTTGGCAATAATCACATTTACACCACTGTCGCCACCCGGCAGATTATCAAACAGCTTCCCGGACAAAACGGTGCGCTTACCGGGGCTTACCCTGATATTATAGAGGATCTTTGAGGAGATCGTCTGACCGGAAGCATAGGCGGCACTGAGATGTACGGTAAAGGTATCGGTGGCAGGCATCAGGATATAATCTTCCATTGAAAAATCCAGCATGCCTTTCTCAGTGGGAGTGAATTCATGATACATACCGTTATACACCAGGTTATCGCCCGGGCCTCCATTCGGCAGCATCTCGCCGGATCGCAGGTTAAAGGCATCGGGATATCCATAAGGCACATCGGGAACAGGTGGTGGATAAAGTGATGGGGTGAGGATAATGGAATGTGCGTCATAGGGGATCCTGTCTTTAATGATCACCTTCAGCTTGCCTACGATGCGGTCAAGACTTACAGTCTGGTTCACTGCACCGTTTACACTCAGCACGAGCCTTTTGTAAAAAGCATCGGTACCCGGAAAACGCATCACAAGAAAATTGGGCGTAGGCTCATGATGATAATCTTCGAGCGTAACCGGGTCTTTTGAACCTACCAGCGCGATGATATACTGGCCGGCGGGCAGTGAGTCATAAATAGTGCCGAAATCATCATCCGCTGCAACCTGTTCGATCTTGTGAACATATCCATTGTCCTGCTGGAAGACAACATAGTACAGGTAGCCAATGTAATCTGTCAGCGTGTCTGTTGTTTTGCCGAGTTCTTCCATATGCTGAGCAAAACCGCTTACGGTAAAATTCACCGGATACTTCTTAGTACCGCCCGGCTCGTGGGGATCATGGGGTTTCTTACAGCACCAGAAAAGGCAAAGGAGTACGAGAAATGAAATGGCATTGTTTTTCATAATTGGGGTATTTAGGGGGTAAAAGAAGTTGGCATTGTTTTTAAAGAACAATGCATAATGTAAAATGTTTTGCCATGCATATTATTCTAGGAGCGACCGGGCACATCGGTTCAGTACTCACCCGATTATTACTGGAGCAAAAAGCTCCGCTTACATTGGTAGTACGCAATGCAGAGAAAGCCGCTAAGTGGCAGCAGCAGGGCGCACATATTGCAGTGGCAGATGTGCTGGATACGCAAAGGCTGAACGAAATCTTTAAGACAGGAGAAAAGCTTTACCTGCTCAACCCTAATGCTCCGCCCGACACAGACACTGCAACAGAAGAGCAGCGAAGAGCGACCTCTATACTGCAGGCGCTGCAGGGATCTGGTATACAAAAGGTAGTGGCACAGTCTACCTATTGCGCGCAGCCGGGTGAAGCGATCGGCGATCTGGGCGTATTGTTTGAAATGGAACAGGCACTGAAAAAAACGGGTATACCGAACAGTATCCTAAGGGCAGCCTATTATATGAGCAATTGGGACCAATCGCTGGAATCAGCACGTGAAAGCGGCGTGGTGTATTCTTTCTATCCTGGTGATTTTAAGCTGCCGATGGTGGCGCCGAAAGACATTGCAAAGGTAGCGGCACGTTTACTGCTGGAGCCGATAGACCAAACCGGTCTACATAATGTAGAAGGTCCTGACCATTATTCACCAGCGGATGTGGCAGCAGCATTTGCTGATGCATTGCAACGGCCGGTGAAAGCGGTGGAGATCCCTCCCGATAAATGGATGGAAAGTTTGGAAGAGGCCGGGTTCTCTCCTGCTGCCGCTGCGTCTATGGCAGCCATGACAACTATTTCAGCAGCAAATCGATGCGAAGGGCCGGAGTCACCGGAGCGGAGCAATACTACCCTGCAAGAATATATCAGAAGTCTTGTACAAGGTAATGCATAGTTTAATCCAGGCGGTAACCGAGGCTTAAGTAAATAGATACCGACCTGGCATCTATGGATGTATATGAGCTTTTTGCAACCGGCGAAAAGGGCAAGAGGTAGGAGCAATTGACACCGACCTTGTATCTTTCAATCATACCGTTAATACCTGCTTCTAATTTGCTGCCCCAGTTGGCGCGTTGTGTAGTATAGCCGGTATACAGGTCTTTTTCGAAACCGCCTGAGCCAAGCAGGAGGTTAAGGTAGGGGCCAGCGCCGATATACACTTCGGATTTACTGAATCCCATCCGCAGCCTGAAGGATGTATTCAGCTGCGTATAGTTCCAGGTTTGTTTATCACCGCTTGCAGGATCGTCTGCCATCTCCCCTTCCTTTCCTCCTAATTGCAGGTAGCCTATCTCACTGGACAGGTAATACCATTTTCTCTGAAAATATTCCAGTCCCAGCATCATGCTGTATGAAGCGATCTTGCGGGGGAAGATATCAAAATCCTCTCCTTTCAGACTGTTTATACTAACGCCATTATCCATCTTGAACGTTTGCGCATAGCTGGTACCAGCGAGTATGAGGCATGTAACAATCAGGGGTAATTTCTTCATATTATAGGCTTTTCAAACAGTGTATTACCCGCAATATATTACTTTCCCTTCATACCCTGCTAATTAATCAAACAGCCTGCAGGTGTGCCGCCGGGGTCAGTTGACAGACCATTGGCTTCGCGGATCAGCTGGAAGATATGATCCGGGCGCACAACGATATAGTTGGTGTTCAGCGAAGCGGCAACATTCTTAAAGCTGGTAGGCGTTACATTCTGCCAGGGCTGCGCCTGTATGATAATGAAGCGTGGCGAGGCGCCATTCCATCCCGCAGCAGCGGAAGCAATGTGATCCTTCATGGCCTGTTCATTAGTACAGTAGTTGCAGGATAGGGCCATACCAGGAAGGCTGTTGTTATAGATGGTCAATCCGCCGCCGGTGTTCTGGGCAGTTAAGCCCAGCGTTTGCGGCGCATAGGTAGCGAATGTTTGTCCGACGTTCTGATTGATGCCACCGGTTATAGTATTCCAGATAGTGATCACCCGGAAGCCGGCCCGCTGATTGTAGTCCTGCGTTTTGGCAACGAACTGGTTTAGCAGGTTTTGATTAGGCCAGCTGTTGGGGTACGTATAACCGTAACCGGAAGGGCCGGAGATCAGGTTATCATTGTCAGTAGCACTTTGATAGTAATAGTTCAATGCGCCGGGCATCGCATCGAGCATGGCAGGCGACAGGGTCCAGCCAATGGGTACGGAACCGCGATCAGGATTGCTCCAGAGCTTGCGCAGGAGATGTTCTACGTACTGCAGGTTATCACCATCGCTTAATATGAAAGCCACATATATTTTATTCTGCAGCGCAGGTTTGGGAGGCATCGGCTTAACGTTCACCGCTCTGGGCGTACCGCTATGAACGGTTAAGTTAGTGGCCCAGTCGCTTGCGATTGTTGAGATACCGTAAATGGAGGCTCTTTCAACACCGGGGGCTTCTTCCGGCCACCATCCCATGTAATTGGCGCCCGGGGGCATGGAAGATAAAAAGCTGTTCAGCAACTGGCTTTCGGCGGCGATGTTAGGATCGAGCCAGATCACTGCAGCGCCTAAGGCCGTTGCGTATTCACGCAGGGCCGCTTTATGGACCTCAGGGTTTAAGCCGATCAGGAGGCGGTGGTCAAGGTTAGGCCAGTAAGTGTTATACAGCGTTTGATATACCTGCAGCTTGCTGGTGAACTGGCCGCGCAGATCAAGCAATACAGGGATATTATACGGAGCGGCTGTTAAACGCGCCAGCAATGCAGGTGAAGCAATGAGAGCCTTTTTGTCTTTTGCCAGTACAGTGGCCAGGTTAACAGTGTGGATCTGTGCAGGATCGTATACGATCAGGCCTGAGATCTCGCTGCGGTATTTGGTGATGAGGTCCCATTTGTTGGCATATTCGGTCCAGCTCAGGCCGAGCGATTGCAGCCAGGTGTATTGTCCTTCTGCAAAAGCATCGCCTTCATAGGAGAAGGTACGTGGCCGCGTTCTGTTAACGATGCCTTTCAGGGAAGCGAACAGGTACATTTCGGCAGAGGAGTTGTTCTGCTGCACTGCTACCCAGTCTACTTTTGTGTAGGAGGTACCGCGCCAGAAGACACGCAGTTCAATGGATTGATTGTCTGCAGGCATGGTAAAAGGCAGCGTAAAATTGGTGTAGTTGGAAGCAACCGGGAATTGCTTCCGGGTAATGGTGCGCGCAGCGAGCGTTTGACCGGTGGTAGCGTTCCGGACATCAATATCCACTACGGGATCATCGTTGGCGGTGTTGTTGTCTACCTTCATACGGAATTCGGCTACATTGGGACCTGCCGGTACGACGGTACTATATGGCCCGTAGATCATATGATCGTTGGGGGTATCAATACCGGTTTGGCAAAGCCAGCCATCGGTTTCCAGACGGCCTGTTTTGTGGCTGAGGGCCGAGCCTTCGCCTTCCCAAAGTGTGGACGTTTCACGAAGGATAAAGAGATCCTGCGTTTGCGCCGCTGCGGGAAAGCTGGGAAGCAGCTGACCGGCCGGCCATGTGATCTGGGCATTGGACGGGATGATGAACAGCAGCAGTAAGGGCAATAGTACGGCTACAGTCTTAATGGACAAGGTGTTGGGTTTCAACATAGGTTAAAACTTGTTTGAGTGAACAATAACGTGGGATATCAGAGACAAAATACGGATTAAAATAGCAAAGAGCAATACGCTTTTACCCAAGCTTCCATGCGCTTTTACTGCGGGAAACCCATAAGATCTGCTAAGCTCCATCCCGGGATTTACCCAGGTAATACGAGGAGAAAGCCCGGATAACATACGGAGGTAACTAAGATAAGATACTGAGCTGACGAGGATACCATGCGGAGTGAAGTGCCAAAATGCGTCATTTCGTTCAAAAACGGTATAAAGTGACATAAACGTACTTTATAGGTCGTTTTAGGTTGTCATATTTGGGTGGCATTTCCTTTTGCAGTTACCTTCATTCCGATCATGAATTTTTAATCTTAAAATGCAGTTTATGAGTAAGCAACGAGGGCCTGTTTATTTCACAGGCACAGTAGATGGAATCTGTTACTACCGGATGAACGGAAAGTACTATGCGAGACGGAAGAGCACCCTGAGCAGGAAACGGGTGAGACGGGACCCGGCATTTGCGCGTACGCGGAGGAATGCGGCATTACTGGGACAGGCATCGCGGATAGCGGCGGGGGTTTACCGCTTATTGCCGCGGGTACAGAAGAAGTTAGATCTGTACAGGGCGATGACGGGTCAGGCGATGGAGCTATTGAAGAAGGGAGTGGATGAAGCGGAAGTGAAGGCAAAATTGGAACAGGCGGTGAAGCAAAATGTACGTGTAAAGGTGAGCAGGGAGCCGGTAGTGCGGTTGCGGGCAAAGACAGGAGGTATGAGTGTGGTGAGGACGGTATGGCGGCGCAGCGGAAAAGGAATGGTGCGGGGGAATGAGCTGGCAACACAGGTTTGGACGGTGATGACGCGGGAGAAAGTGTACCAGGTGGATTTGAAGGAAGCGAGGTATTTGTCGAGCTAAAGGGGTTTTGCGTATATTTAGGGCTTGATAAATAAACCCGCGACGTTGAGCCATCAATTTATAAAAGGGTTGTTAAAAGGGCTACTGTATTATTTAATAGCAGCAGTTGTCACTTTATTGGTATACCGGATCTTTGGCTGGGGGTATAAACACGCACCGGGCTATCATCATCTTACCGCGTTCCTGTTCTTTTTGGGCGGCGCCGGCTGGATATTTCATAGTTGCAGGCTATTATTAGCGGGTCGAAAATACCAGGTAAATTTTGGCTTATTATCGGTTCATGTTGTTTTTGTTTTAGGGATTGTTGTGTATGTTATTATTTCCTAAACAAATGAAAATAGAATATCTTGACAGCAGTAGACGACGTATGAATAACACATCAGATATTATTATCCGAAAGAAAATATCCCTGCACGCCAAAATTCTGGCTGTTATACTTTTTGTTTCATTGGGGAGTTACGCGGTTATGCCTGTCTTCCAGATTCCATTCCTTTATATGCTGTTTCCTGTTTGGATATGGGGCAGAATTTCAATTATGGATGGCCCCACTTATCTGGTTGTTTCATCCATACTTTTGCTGATGACTTGTGTTGTGCCGCTATTCTTATGGGGACATGCCTATCCCAAAAAGTTGCATTATACGATGAGGTTAAGAATATGGTTTATCCTTTTTAGCGTCTTGCTGGGTTATACCTGGTTAATGGCTGCAGTGGCTCATATACTTGCAATTTCCCCGGTAAAGACTCATACGCCGATGCCACCCGGGGCACTGCCGATGGGTTATGAAACAAGAGATCTAATAGCGAGCCAGGCAGCGAAAACACCGCCTGTTCATAGCTTTGAATTTGTTGTGTTCCTGGTTGTGATGGTGTTATATACGGCGGAATGCGTATGGGTGCATGCGTTATTAGCGAAGGCTAATAACGTAGTGGGCGAGCTTAACAGCGTTAATGACTGATCCGTTCAAATGAAAGAGATACCCATCAGAAATATCAGCTCCATCCTGAAGGATTTAGGTTCTTCCGGAGACTTCCTCATCAGGGATGCCAGAGATCTGTTATCTGAAGGGGATATGGTACAGGAGCTTCACCGGCATAATTTCTTTTATATTCTGGCCCTGGAAAAGGGAGCCGGAGAGCATAGTATAGACTTTATATCCTATCCTGTCAATGATCATACGGTCTTCATCATGCGCCCGGGGCAGGTGCATCAGATTACGCTGAAAAATAAGAGCAGGGGCTACCTGATGCAATTTAACCCTGACTTCTACTCCCCTATTGAAAAAACGGCGAAACAGATCTTCAGAAAAGTTACCAGCAGGAATCTTTACCAGCTTGATCCGGAAACGACTAAAAAGACCTTTTCGATTTTGAACGATATACTCCGGGAATATGCGAACAAGCAGGAAAACCATGTGGAGGTAATTAAATCGAGCTTGCATATTTTCTTTATTGAGCTATTGCGGCAAAGTCCGCCACCTCAACATCTTCCGCACGCTGCTGGCGAATATATGCAGGAACGCCTGACGGAATTACTGGAACTAATCAGGCTCCATATCACTACTCACAAGCAGGTGGCATTCTATGTTGAAAGGCTGCACCTTACTGCATACCAGCTGAATGCCATTACCAAGGCAACATTAGACAAAACATGCTCTGAAGTGATCAATGATTATATCATACTGGAGGCTAAGCGATATTTGCTGGCTACGTCCAACCAGGTCAACCAGATAGCCTGGCAGCTGGGTTATGAAGATGCTTCCTACTTTATCCGGTTCTTTAAGAAGCATACCGGTCACTCCCCGGAAGCTTTCAGGCATAATTTCAGATAAGTCCTCTTTAACTATATTTTTGTCCTACAGGCAGCTCCAATGCCTGCAATAATTTTGCTTAAAACAAATTTTATGGGTCAGTCATTTGATGAACAATACAAGAATTTTTGGGACAGCCGCTATAGCAGTGAAGAATATGTGTATGGAAAGCAGCCTAATGAATTTTTCAAGGAACAGTTGCTGAAGCTTACACCCGGATCTATCCTGATGCCTGCTGATGGCGAAGCCAGGAATGGCGTTTTTGCTGCGGAACAGGGATGGAAAGTCATTTCTATGGACCTGAGTATTGAAGCGAAAGGCAAGGCGCTGCAGCTGGCAAAAGAAAGACAGGTGGTATTGGATTATATTGTTGGCGACCTGGAGCACCTGGATTTTGAAAAGGCTTCTTTTGATGCCATAGGTCTGATCTTTGCTCATTTCCCGGCAGATAAGAAATCCGCTTTGCATAAGAAGCTGACTACTTACCTGAAGCCCGGCGGGACCGTGATCTTTGAGGCCTATAGTAAAGGGCATTTAAAACAGATCGATAAAAATCCACAGGTGGGAGGCCCGAGGGATATTGACATGCTCTTTTCAAAAGAAGAAATATCGGCCGATTTCGAAGGCTATGAGGTGTTGATGCTGGAAGAGATGGATGTATGGCAGAACGAAGGGATTCGTCATGTGGGTGAGGGAACGGTGATCCGTTTTATTGGTAGAAAGCCGGCAAAATGATCTACCATTTCTGCTGACCCCATATATGTAGCTGCGACAATATATCCAGCAGCGCTTCTCCTTTTTTAGTATGTATGTATACTGTCTGCTGAGGAACGGTGTCTGCAATATGCTCTTTCAACAGCAGCTCCTCGCTGACCAGTTCAGACAGGCGTCTGCCCAGTACCTGATCTGACAGGGACGGGAAGGCTTCCTTCAGTAAGCTGAACTGGTTTATGCCCTGCGATATGCTGCACAGGATCTGCATTTTCCAACGGGGACTTATCATCTTCAGAATATCGTTCACATCGTTAGAAGCAGCCAGCACCCGGAGGTTATAAGCATTTGAAGAACTCGATTTGATCTCACTCGCCATATAGCTGATTTAAGACTCACTTTCGGGTGAGTTATTGATGGGCATATTAGCCACCAGTAAATTTGCAAAAAATAATTTACATGAGTAGCAAGAAAATCAGACTGGCATTTATCGGGGTACTTTTATCCCTTATTACTTTTCAGGAGAGCTATGCACAATCGCAGCAGGCAAAAGCGCCTGTGTATGTGCTGGTACATGGCGCATGGCATGGAGGATGGGCCTGGCAACGCGTGAGCAGTATTTTACGGGCGAGCGGAGCGATAGTATATACGCCTACATTGAGTGGCCTGGGCGAGCATAAGAATATACTAAGCCCGGCTATCGATCTTAATACACATATCTCGGATGTGGTGAATCTCATCGAGATGGAAGACCTGCATAATGTGATACTGGTCGGCCATAGTTATGCGGGTACTGTTATTGCAGGGGTAGCAGACCGGATACCGGAGCGACTCAGTAAACTGGTATACCTGGATGCGATATTGGTGGAGAACGGGCAAAGTGCCTTGTCTATTCAGCCACCGGCCGTGGAGAAAAGCATCAGGCAATCCGCGGCAAAGGATGGCGGACTGACAATTCCTGCATGGCCGGCAAAGGTATTTGGCGTGAAGGATACAGCAGCTGCACGCTGGGTAGATGCGAGGCTTAGCGGGCATCCTTTCAGAACATTTGCCCAGCGGTTGACATTACATCATCCTTACGGGAATCATTTACCGATGGTGTTTATCGCCTGCACAGTGGATATGCTGCCTGCCATTGTTCCGTTTGCAGAGACGACCAGGAAGAGCAAGGACTGGCAATATTATGAACTGCAAACAGGTCATGATGCTATGATGACAGCGCCTGCAGAGACGGCGGCACTATTGCAGTCATTTGCAAAGTAGATCCTGAATGAAAGGAACGCGTAGTTATCCGAAACACCGGATAGCTACGCTTTTGGGCTTAAGCAGGAAACAAATTTTCTCCTTAATTGTAAACGTTGTATCTTCATTTCCCCCTTTGTTACTATCCTTTTGAACCCCGCCACATTTTTAACCTCAAAGACAAAACACATGGAGAAATCAACAAGCATGCAAACACCTGCTGCAAATCCAAACAAAGCTTTATGGGAAAAAGGCGACTTTACACGCATTGCTGCAACTATGCGCGAAAGTGGTACGGAACTGGTGAACAAACTAGGCGTCAGCGCCGGGATGGATGTATTGGATCTCGGTTGCGGTGATGGTACTACTGCTATCCCCGAAGCGCGGCTGGGCGCAAAGGTATCGGGCGTAGATATTGCCGGAAACCTTGTAGCAGCAGGAAACAAACGTGCGCAGGAAGAAGGTCTTAACAATATTTCCTTCAGAGAAGGCGATGCTACCAACCTGGAAGGGATTAACGATGCCAGCTTTGACCTGGTGGTAAGCATTTTCGGGGCCATGTTTGCCCCCAGGCCCTTTGATGTGGCCAAAGAAATGGTAAGAGTTACACGCCCCGGCGGCCGCATTGTAATGGGCAACTGGATCCCCAACGATCCTACGCTGGTGGCACAGATATTGAAGATCAGCTCTGCCTATACGCCTCCGCCGCCGGAAGGATTTATAAGTCCTATGTTATGGGGAGTGGAGAGTCATGTGACGGAGCGGTTTGGCCAGGCAGGTATTCCAGCGGAGAATATTTCTTTTGAAAGGGATACCTATACCTTCAATGCCCCGTTCCCACCTGATGAATTGGTCGAAATATTCAGGAACTACTATGGTCCGACGATGAATGCATTTGACGCCGCTGAAAAAAATGAGAAGGCGGCAGACCTGCAAAATGAACTGGAAGCATTATTCAATCGTGAGAACAAAAGCGGAGATCCAGGTAAGACTTCTATTCCGGCTACTTTTTTACGGGTGACGGTGAGACGTTAATTTGCTTATATGTGTCAACACCCTGGTTCATTACATTTGCAACCCTGTTCATAACATTTGTTCATTTCGTATGAACAGTGGTTGTATTCCTGTTCTGTTAACTTATAACTCCCGGTACGCATATTCACTGCATACTGCGCTGCTATCTTTGTTATATCATGTTGTGCACGACAGATATTGTTTAACCCGAAAAAATCAAATGCACCAATTTATGTTAAAATCAAAAATCTATCAGTAAGTAGACAACGCTGCCAACAACGGAACACCAGGGCATTTAAGCAGACCAGGTAACATAGCCACTGTAGCCACTATCGATAACCGGGAACTGGCCAATGCAGACGGTATTGTGCAATTATCCGGCTTCGGTACGATCTATGGCTTTGAGCCTGCCACCGAGGAAGCAGATGACCTCGTAATAGTATTCGGTGCAGAAAGGGATCTACAGCGCGAAGTAGTATTATTCGACAAGATATTTACCGGCAATACCAGTTTCCGGATAGATATCCAGTTCCAGCTGTCAGGCCAATCTTACCTGGGTGTTTCCACCATATCCTTTTCAAGCGGTGAAGTGGTGACCAGGTCCTTTGAGGTATCTGACTGTGGTGGTAATAACTTTACTACTATTCAATTCAGGAATACCAAGCTGTCTGGCAGCGGTGTAAAGACTGCGATCAGCATGTTCAACGTTTTCCTGTTTAAATAGTTGGATTAAAAGTGTTAACCCCAAAAGGGGCTGATCATACGACCAGCCCCTTTTTTACTATAAGTGCCAACCTAATCTTTGCTATTCTGTTCTCAAGCCTTTGATGGGGTTGATGGTCGCTGCTTTGACAGCCTGGAAACTGACCGTCAGCACTGTGATGATCAAGGCGCCCAGTCCTGCTGCTGCGAAGATCCACCATGACAGCGGCGTACGGTACTGGTAGTTCTGCAGCCAGCTATGCATGAAATAGTAGGCTGCCGGTGTGGCGATGAGCAGTGAAATAAGCACCGGCATTACAAAATCCTTCGATAATAAACTCCAGATGCTGAATACGGACGCGCCCATCACTTTTCGTATACCGATCTCCTTTATACGCTGTCCGGCCATAAAGCTGGCCATACCAAACAAACCAAGGCAGCTGATGAAAATAGCCAGTATTGTAAAGAACCCGGCCAGTCTGCCGATACGTTCTTCATTCCGGAATTTCTTCTCATATTCATCATCGGCAAATTTGTATGAAAAAGGAACGCCGGGAGCATATGCTTTGCAAACGGCTTCAATTTTACGGAGTGCGGTATGAGCGCTAAGCGCCGGGTTGATCTTTATGTTCAGGTAGCTGAAATGCCTATTCCACATATAGAATACGGTAGGCTTGATAGGATCATAGGGAGATCCCATTACCATATCTTTTACCACACCCACCACTCTGCGGTCTTTATTATGGAAGGTAATTATTTCACCCAGCGGCTCTTTGAGCCCCATATATTTCACCGCCGCTTCGTTTAAAATGGTAGCGGTAGAATCTGTCTGGAACTGTCGCGAGAAATCCCGTCCCTGTGTGAACTGCCAGCCCACTGTTTTGCCGTAGCCGGTGCTTACACGGATCATGGCAAAATCATCATCCATAGCAGGGTCCTTCCCTTTCCAGTAAAAACCACCGCCATTATTATTAACCGAGGTGGCAGGACTGGATGATTCTGCTGCTTCTACAATTACTCCTGACTGAATAAGGTCTGCTCTTAGCACATCAAAATGCGTGTGCAGATCGTCTGTCGCCATTTCAATAGAGATCAGGCCATCGCGGCTGTATCCTACCGGGCGGTCTTGTGCAAACCGGATCTGTTTGAAAACAATGATCGTACCGATAATCAGCACAACAGAAATAGTAAACTGCGCCACTACCAGCACTTTTCGTGGAATGGCTGCAGAACGGCCTGCCCTGAAAGTGCCCTTCAATACTTTTACCGGCCGCAGTGAAGAGAGGTAGAGTGCAGGATAGCTGCCCGCA
>Ga0102592_1002075_pt1 | contig 18913 bp, 13 predicted proteins | sample AraplaCol_mMF_r2_FD_76861 | JGI IMG/M metagenome (GOLD analysis project Ga0102592, IMG submission 76861) | Arabidopsis root microbial communities from North Carolina, USA - plate scrape MF_Col_mMF_r2 (SPADES assembly) (version 2) | ecosystem: Host-associated > Plants > Roots > Endosphere...
CGGGCCATCGCGGCGATGACCGCCCAGGGTCCGGCCTATGAGGCGCCGATCAACCGCTCGCCGGGCTAGCGGACGCTAGTTCTAGTTCGGCGAGCCGCGCCGGACGGGTTGTTCGGCCGGGCTCAGCACGCCGTCCTTGTCGGCGTCCAAGGCGGCGAAGCGGGCCTTGCTGGCGGCCAGGGCCTCGGCCTCGGTGATTTTGCCGTCATGATCGGCGTCCATCGCCGCCAAGGCGCCGGCTCCGCCGCCGGGACCCCGGCCCGCCTCGGGATGCTCGGCGCGACGCGCCTCCATCCGCTTCTGGATCGCGGCCAGTTCCTCGGCGTCGATCACGCCGTCATGATTGGCGTCCAGGCGCTGGAACCGCGCTCTGGCGGCGTCCTCGAACTCCTGGGCGCTGATCACGCCGTCGCCGTTGGCGTCCTGGTTTCCGCGCGGTCCCTGGGCGTGGGCCATGCCGGCGACGGCGGCGAGGGAAAGGACGGCCAGGGCCGTCGGCAAGAGGCGGGACATGGGCTGTCTCCAAAGCGACAATTGCGGGGATTGGTCGCATGCGCGGGTTGCGTCCCTGTTGCAGGCGTGAAATCTGCTGGAGACGGGGGCGTGGAAAGAGCAAGTCATGGAAAGTTCGCAAGATCCCGCGACGGCCTCCGCCGCCGTCTCCACGCCCGGCCAGAACACCGATCCGGCGCGCGGCGCCCGCATTCTGATCGTCGACGACGACCCGGGCATCCGCGACGTCGTGGCCGACTTCCTGGGCCGCCACGGCTACACCATCGACACCGCCTCCGACTCGCGGACCATGGAGCAGGCCCTGGCCCGCGGCCCGGTCGACCTGGTGGTGCTGGACATCATGCTGCCGGGCGAGGACGGCCTGGCCATCTGCCGCCGCCTGTCGGCCACCGACGGTCCAGCGATCATCATGCTGTCGGCCATGGGCGAGGAGACCGACCGCATCGTCGGGCTCGAGCTAGGCGCCGACGACTACCTGCCCAAGCCGTGCAATCCGCGCGAACTGCTGGCCCGCATCCGCGCCGTGCTGCGCCGCCGGCAGGAGCCGCGCGCGGTCGACGACGGCATGGGCGCGGCCTGCGAGTTCGCCGGCTGGCGCCTGGACCTGGTGCGCCGCGAACTGCGCTCGCCGCAGTCCGTGGTGGTCAACCTGTCGAGCGGCGAGTTCTCGCTGCTGCGCGCCTTCGTCGAGCGACCGCAACGGGTGCTGACCCGCGACCAGCTGCTGGACCTGGCCCGGGGCCGTGAAAGCGACGCCTATGACCGGGCCATCGACGTCCAGATCAGCCGCCTGCGCCGCAAGCTCGACGACGGCGGCGGCGGCGAGCTGATCCGCACCATCCGCAGCGAAGGCTACATGTTCACGTCCAAGGTCACCCGCACCCCATGACCGAACGCGTTCGGGTGACGGGTCCGGGCAGCGCGCCGCTGTTCGTCCAGGCCCTGGGCCTGGTCATCGTGACCCTGGTGGCGGCGCAGTTGATCGCCATCGCCGTGGTCTTCAACCTGCCGCCGCCGCCGCCCGAGATCTATCGCCTGAGCGAGATCGCCCGCACCATCAAGAGCGGCGCGACGGTCCAGCCGCGCGACGGCCGCCTCCTGCTGATCCGCCGCCACGCCAGCCCGATCCGGGGCCTGGTCGACAACCGCCGCCGCGCCGAGTTCAAGACCGCCCTGGCCCGCGAGATCGGGGTCGATCCGGCCCGGATCGAGATGGACGTCGACACCGGCCCGCGCTTCTTCGTTCGCGCTCAGAAACGCACCTTCGTCCAGGACCTGCCGCGGGAGCGCCGGCTGCGGGACGTGCTGGGCGGGCCCGGCAGTCCGCGGGGCGACAACGGTCCGGGACGCCTTGGCGGCCCCGGCGGCCCGGGTGGCCCGCCCGACGGCTTTGGCGGCCCGCCTCGGGCGTTACGCCTCGACGGGCCGCACGACGAGCCGTTCATCGTCGGCGACTTCAAGGTCGCCATTCATCAGAACAACGGCCGCTGGACGGTCATCGAACCCAAGCCGGCCATTCGCTTCGACAGCTGGCAGCAGCGGATCCTGCTGATCCTGGCCCTGTCGGTGCTGTGCGTCTCGCCCCTGGCCTGGCTGTTCGCCCGCCGGCTGTCGGGCCCGATCAGCGCCTTCGCCGGCGCCGCTGAGCGGCTGGGCCGCGATCCACGCGCCGCGCCGCTGGACCTGAAAGGGTCGGCCGAGGTGATCGCCGCCGCCAACGCCTTCAACATGATGCAGGAGCGCCTGCGCCGCTATGTCGAGGACCGCACGGCGATGATCGGCGCGGTGGCCCACGACCTGCGCACTCCCCTGACCCGCCTGCGCTTCCGGATCGAGGCCGTGCCCGACGACGTTCGCGCCAAGCTGGCGTCCGACATCGACCAGATGGAGGCGATGATCGCCGCCACCATGGCCTTCGTGCGCGACACCACCCGCCCGGCCGAACGCACCCGGCTGGAGCTGGCCTCGCTGCTGGAAAGCATCATCGACGAGGCGGCCGAGACCGGCGGCCAGGCGTCGGTGGAGCTGGGTGAGAAGATCATCATCGACGGCGATCCCGTCGCCCTGCGCCGTCTGCTGACCAACCTGGTCGAGAACGGCCTCAAATACGGCGGCGCCGTGCAGGGCCGGGTCCGCGCCGAGGGCCGCCTGGCGGTGATCGAGATCGACGACAACGGCCCCGGCATCGTCCCGGCCGAACTGGATCGCGTGTTCGAGCCCTTCTTCCGCAGCGAGCCGTCGCGTAACCGCGAGACCGGCGGGATCGGGCTGGGCCTGGCCGTCGTCCGCTCGGTGGCCCGCGCCCACGGCGGCGACGTGACCTTGCACAATCGTCCCGAAGGCGGACTGCGCGCCCGGGTCGAGCTGCCGTTCTAGCCATGAAGGCGCCCGGATACGCGACCGACAAGGAAGCCGCCGATTTGTTGCGCCCCCGCAAAAGCTGCGCCATACGCGCGACATGCCGACGGGCTTGATCAAGGGATGCAAACCTTCAGCCGCTTTCGAGCCACCTGCATCCTGATGTTCGCCGCTCTGTGCCTGGTCGCCTGCGCGTCAGGCCCGCCGCAGGACGGCCCGCGCGGCGACTGGGGCAAGGCGCCGCGTCCCCGCCCGCCCGGCGAGGGCGAGCCAGGCGGATCGCCGCGCCAGCCGCGCCGCAGCCTGTTCATCAGCCCGGCGGGCGAGCCGTTCCGCGCCGAGCCCGGCGCACCCTACCCCGTCGCCGCCTGGTTCGCCGGCGCCGACGCCGATCATGACGGCGTCCTGACGCGCGACGAGTTCGTCGCCGACGCCCTGCGCTTCTTCGACAGGATCGACGGAGACCACAACGGCGTCGTCGACGGTTTCGAGGTCTCGGCCTACGAGACCCAGGTCGCGCCCGAGATCCTGCAAGGCTTCCAGGGCGGCGGCGAGGGTCCGAGCATGCGCGGCCAGGGCGGTCCAGGCGGCCACGGCGGCGGTCGACACGGCGGCGGTGGTCCTCCCGGCGGTGGCGGCGGCAAGCGCGGCGGCGGACTGATGGGCGGCATGCTGCAGGGCGCCACGCCCTACAGCCTGCTGGCCGAACCCGAACCGGTCATGGCGTCGGACGGCGACTTCGACCGTCGCATCACCCGGGCGGAGGCGGTCAAGGCGGCCAAGGCCCGCTTCGCCCTGCTCGACAAGGACGGCGACGGCAAGCTGCGCCTGGCCGAACTGCCCCCGACCCCGCTCCAGGCCCGTCTGGAGGGTCCCCGCGGCGACGGACGACGCTAGCCTACCAAGCTGGCGATGATGTTGATCCCCAGAGCCAGGACCGCGGTGTTGTAGAAATAGGCGCAGACCGCCTGGGCGGTGACGAGGTTGCGCAGCCTGGACGTCAGCACATTGTTGTCCGACACCTGGAACGTCGCCCCGATGCTGAAGGCTAGGTAGACGAAGTCGAGATAGGTGCTGGCCGGCTCGCCCGGGAACAGAAAGCCGGGCTTGTCCGTTCCGCTGCCGAAGTGGCGATGGGCGTAGTGCAACGTGAACACCGAATGCAGAACCACCCAGGACAGCACCAGGGTAACCCCGGCGCAGGCGGCGGTGGTCGTCTTGATCTCCGGTCCCGCCGATCGCGCGTTCAGCATCGCGACCACGACAGCGACCAGGCTGGACAGGATGGCGGCCAACACCAGCAGTAGAATCCCGGACGGCTTCTCGTCCTCGGCGGCGGCCCGACGACGCACCTCGGCCTCATCCGCCGTCAGGAAGAGACGCCAGGTGGTGACGACATAGACGAGGGCGCAGACGTCCCAGCCAATCAGAATATGGCTGCTGACCGGCGCATTTAGATGACGGGCCGCCAGCCACCCCAGGACCCCGGCCACGACGGCGGCCCAGAGCCGCCAATGCCGTGATATTGCTGTGCTTTCAGGTTTTTTCACGCGGACTTTGGTCATGCCGTTCACCTTGCTCCAGCAGGGTTAACACCAAACTCTGCAATTTTGTCTCGCCTGTTGGGTGAACCGAACGCGACTTCACTGGTTACTTCACCGGAACACGTGAAAGACGCCATGACCGACCCCGACGCCCCGCCGCCGATCGAGCCGACGCAACCCGACTACGACCCGGGCTCCACGCCCGACGAAGAGCCGATGCGCCAGCCGCCGGTGCAACCGGGCGACGACCGGCCCTATGACCGCTCCGCCACGCCGTTCCCCCCCGTGACCAGTCCCGATTAGGAGCAACCTATGGACCTCGACACCGAACGGCCCCGCGGCCGCCGAGGCTTCGCCGCCATGGACCCCGAACGCCGTCGCGAGATCGCGCGCAAAGGGGGGGCCAGCGTTCCCAGCGAAAAGCGCAGCTTCGCGAAGGACCGCGACCTCGCGGCCAATGCGGGCCGCAAGGGCGGCTCCTCGTCGCGCGGCGGCGGACGGATGCCTGGGCGCGACGCCTGATACCAAGCGCGCCGCGGCCCTGCTCGGGCCGCGGCCGCTCTCTTCTCCATGACGAAAGCCGCCCGCCTCAGCCGGCCAGGGCGAAGACGCCGAAGCTCGGGCTGTCGCTGATCCAGCGCGCCGCGACCTTCCAGCCCGCGCGACAGGCCAGCTCCACGAACATCTCCGGCGCGTACTTGTACGAATTCTCGGTGTGGATCGTCTCGCCGGCCTCGAAGCGGATTTCCCGTCCCGCCAGGTGCGCCGTCTGGTCGACGCGGCTGACCAGGTGCATCTCCATGCGGCTTTCGCCGGCGTTCCAGATCGCCCGGTGATCGAAGGCGTCCAGGTCGAAGTCGCCGCCCAGTTCGCCGTTGATCCGCGCCAGGACGTTCTTGTTGAACGCCGCCGTCACGCCCTGGGCGTCGTCATAGGCCGGCACCAGCACCTCCGGGCTCTTGGCGATGTCGACCCCGACCACGAACATCGCCCCGTCGCCCAGCAGACCATGCGCGCCACGCAGGAAGTCCTCGGCGTCGGCCGGCGCAAAATTGCCGATCGTCGAACCCGGGAAGAAGCCGGTCACCGGCCGTCCCCGCGCCGCCGCCGGCAGTCGGACCGCGCGCGTGAAGTCGTCGACCAGCGGGGCGACGACCAGGCCCGGATAGTCGCGGCGCAGCGCCTCGCTGGCCTCGTCCAGCGCCGACCGGCTGATGTCGATCGGCACATAGACCGCCAGCTGCGGCATGGCGTCCAGCAGGAGGCGGGTCTTGGTGCTGGCCCCGCTGCCGAACTCGACCAGGGCCGCGCCCTCCATCACTCGGGCGGCGATCTCCGGCGCGATCCGGCGCAGCAGCGCCGTCTCGGTGCGGGTGGGATAATATTCCGGCAGCTCGCAGATCGCCTCAAACAGGCGCGAGCCTTCGGCGTCGTAGAAGTACTTGGCCGGCAGCGTCTTGCGATCGGCCGTCAGGCCCGCCAGGGCGTCGTCCAGGAAGGTCGAGGCCGGCGTCGCCGCCTCGCGATCCAGCGCGCTCATGTCGTCAGCCAAGCGGACCCCCGTGAACGCCCAGCGCTGGGCCGGGTGGAAGAAGTTGCGATAGGACGAGCGCGTGTGGCCGGGCGGCGTCTCGGCCGCCCCGCCCCGCAGGACCATCTGATTGATCATGAACTTGCCGTTGTACTCGCCCAGCGCGCCGGCTCCCGGCTTGAAGCCCGGATAGGCGACATAAGGGCTGGCGGTCCATTGCCAGGCCTCGTCGGACGCCTGGCGCAGCGACCGTCCTTCCGGAGCGCTCACCGCGGCTTCCCACTCGGCCTCGGTCGGCAGCCGGCGGCCGGACCAAGCGGCGAAGGCGGCGGCCTCGTAATAGCTGACATGGCCGACCGGCGCGTGCGGATCGAGCGGCCGCCGGCCCGACAGGGTCATGATGGTCCAGGCGCCGTCGTTCTCCCGCCGCCAGTAGAGCGGCGCTTCCCAACCCTCAGCGTTGACGGCGGCCCAGCCGTCCGAGAGCCAGAGGTCGGCGCGGCGATAGCCGCCGTCCTCGATGAAGGCCAGCCACTCGGCGTTGGTGACTAGGCGGTCGGCCAGCCGATAGGGCTGGAGATAGACCTTGTGGCGCGGCCGCTCATTGTCGAAGGCGAAGCCCGGGCCGTCGTCGCCGATCTCGACCAGGCCGCCCTCGAAGGCGAGGTAGCGGGTATCGGCGACGGCCGGGCGCTGGGCGGGCGCCGCCTCGCGATAGGCCGGCTGCAACGGCGACTGGGCGAACAGGTGCAGCACGTCCATCAGGATCAGTTCCTGGTGCTGCTCCTCGTGGGCCAGGCCGAGGTCCAGGCGCTCGATCACCTCGGCGGTCGGCGCGGTGGTCAGCAGGCGGACCATGGCCGCGTCGACATGGGCCCGATAGGCGCCGACCTCGTCGGCCGACGGCCGGGTGATCAGCCCGCGCTGGGGTCGCGGCTGCCGCGGTCCGACGGCCTCGTAATAGGAATTGAACAGATAGGCGAAGGCCGGGTCGAACACCCGATATCCGGGCAGGAACGGCGTCAGCAGGAAGGTCTCGAAGAACCAGGCGGTGTGGGCCCGGTGCCACTTGACCGGGCTGGCGTCGGGCATCGATTGCGCGCCTTGATCCTCGGGCGAGAGCGACCCGGCCAGCGCCTCGGTGCGCCGCCGGACCGCCAGATAGCGATCGACGAGAGCGATGGCGCGGACCTCTGAGGCCTCCCGGGCGGGGGTGTCGTCGGGACTCATGCGCTCTCCTGGCGGCCCTGCGTCGGGGAGCCTGCCGCCCCGATGAGCTCAACGAATAAGCAACTTGAGTGTTCCCCCCGCCCGGTTCAAGCCGCGCCGAGAATAAAAAGTGAACGCGAACAGACAATACGAATCCGTCTTGCTCCCCATCAGAGCAGGAACGGTTCGGGCCCGGCGTCGACAAGCGGCGGGACCGGTGAAAGGTTTTCAGCCGGCGGCGGCGCCTTGGCCGCCCTGCCCGGCGCCCGGCGCAGCAGCCGGCCGACCCTCTGCAGCAGCTGCTCGTCCTTGAACGGCTTGGCCAGGAAGTCCCGTGCCCCCAGGGTGATGGCCTGCCTGACGTCGTCCGGCTGGTTGCGGGCGGTCAGCACCATGGTCGGGACGTTCAGCCCCTCCTGGCGCATCTTGCGCAACAGGCCGAAGCCGTCGAGCCGCGGCATGTTGATGTCCAGCACCAAGGCCGACGGCCGCAGCTCGTGCAGGCGTTTGAGGCCTTCGAAGCCGTCGCGGGCGAAATAGGTGTCATAGCCCGCGATATCGAGACGGGTGGTGATCAGATCCAGGATGATCTGGTCGTCCTCGACGACCAGAACGCGTGTGCGCCCCACCTCACGCCTCCGCGAGATCGAGGGAATCGTCGTCGTCGACGCCGTCCCAGCGCGTGCACCGGTCCACGGCGTCGACCAGGTCCGCCGGCCTGATCGGCTTGGACACCAAGCCGTCGAATCCGTGATCGCCGCCCAGCAGCCGGAGGTCCGAATCCGCCGTGAAGGCCAGGATGGGCACGTCCTGATTGGGACCCGGCATGTCCCGGATCTCGCCCAGGGCGTCGAGTCCGGAGACCTCGGGCATTCGCAGGTCCATCAGGATGCAGTCGAACGGCTCGACAGCGGCGGCCTCGATCGCAGCGCGACCGCTCCCAGCCTCGGCCACCTCGGCGCCCATGTGCTCCAGAACGGTGCGGGCCAGCTCTCGGTTGACGCCATTGTCGTCGACCACCAGAACTCGAACCCCGTCCAGGCTCCGGCCGGCCGTTTCGGGCGTGACGGCGGGCAGCTCGCCGCCCCGGCCGACGGCGACCTGGGCGGCGATATGAAAGCTGAACACCGTCCCCTCGCCCGGGACGCTGCGGACCGCGATGCCGCCGCCCATGGCCTCGGTCAGGCCCTTGCAGATCGCCAGGCCCAGACCGGTCCCGCCGTGCTTGCGGGTCGACGAGGCGTCGACCTGGGAGAAGCGCTGGAAGAGCTTGGTCTGCTGCTCGGCGCTGATGCCCGCGCCGGTGTCCTCGACCCGCATGCGCAGCCTCGCCGCCGACGGGTCATACCCGACGAACAGCCGCACCGCGCCCTGCTCGGTGAACTTGATCGCGTTGCCCACCAGGTTGAGCAGCACCTGGCGGACGCGATCCGGATCGATCATGACCCGCTCGGGCAGCTCGCCTTCGACCTGGCATTCCAGCCACAATCCCTTGGCGTCGGCCTGGGGCGCGAACAGGGCCAGGGCGTCCTGGGCCACCGCCAGGGGCGAGACCGGGCGCGGCGTGATCTCGACCTGCCCCGCCTCGAGCTTGGAGAAGTCGAGCACGTCGTTGACGATCGCCAGCAGCGCCTGGCCGGCGCTCGACACCCGCTGGACGTACCGTTGCGAAATCTCGTCAAGCTCCGGGCGCTGGGCCAGCAGCCCCGAAAAACCGATCACGGCCGTCAGCGGCGTGCGAATCTCGTGGCTCATATTGGCCATAAACTCGCCTTTCACCATGGCGGCCGCCTCGGCCTCGGCGCGGGCGGCCGCCAGGGCCTCCTCCTGGCCGACCTGGGCGGTCACGTCACGGATCACGTCGAGGAACCCGACCGGGGCGTCGGTGGCCGGGTCGCGCAGCAGGGACGGGTTCGATTCCAGCCAGACGTCCCGCTTGCCCGACCTGTGCGGCACGCGCCAGCGCACCCGTTCGACCTGCTGGCCCTTGGTCAGGTTGCGATAGACCCGCTTGACCCTCAGACGATCCTCGGGATAGGCCAGTTCCAGCGCGCTGCGGCCCATGACCTCGTCCGGCGTGTAGCCTAGCAAGGTGCGGCACGACGCGGCGACGAAGGTGACCCTTCCGCTCAGATCGGCCGTCATGATCATGTCGGTGGTGTTCTCGGCCATCAGCCGGTAGCGGGCCTCGCTGTCCTTCAGCGCGGCCTCGGCCGCCCGCCGGGCGGTCAGGTCCTCGATCTGCGAGATGAAGTGGCGCGGCGAACCGTCGGGATTGTCGACCCGCGACACCGCCAGCTGGATCCAGATGATCGAGCCGTCCTTGCGGATGTAGCGCTTGTCCATCCGATAGGTCGTGATCCGGCCGTTGTAGAGATCGGCCACCAGGCTGAGGTCGGCGTCCAGATCGTCCGGGTGGGTGATCGCCTGGAAGTTCAGGGCCAGCAGCTCCTCGCGGCTGTAGCCGACCATCTCGCACAGTGTCGGATTGACCTTCAGGAACGAGCCGTCGAGCCCAACCAGGCATTCGCCGATCGGGGCGTGCTCGAAGGCGTTCTCGAACAGCTCCAGCTGCTCCTTGCGTTCGCTGATGTCCTGCATCAGCGCGGTCAGCTCCCAGCCCGCAGCGTCGCGCACCGCGCTGACCGCCAGCTCGATCGGGATCTCGAAGCCGTCCTTGCGCCGGGCGGTCGTTTCGACGCGCTGGTCGATATCGTCGCCGAAGCGCCCGCCCAGGAAGGCGGCCACGCCGGCATGGCCCTCGGGCAGCATCATCGCCAGGTCGGCGCCGATCGCCTCCCCGGCGGTCCAGCCGAAGGTCAGCTCGGCGTGGCGGTTCCAGCCGGTGATCCGGCCAGCCTCGTCGGCGGTGACGATGGCCTGGTGGGCGTTGGCGATCATGTTGCGCGCCCGGTCTTCGCTGGCGCGCAGCGAACGTTCGAGGTTGCGCACCTCGGTGACGTCCCAGTTGACGCCCACCAGCCGGACCGGCGCGCCGTCGGCGTCGCGCACTACCGTCGCCTGGGCGCGGACGCACCGCACCTCGCCATCGGGGCGTACGATCCTGAATTCGGTGTCATAGGGCTTGTCGCCCGTCAGGGTGGTCCGCGCCTGCGCCTGCTCCTCGGCGCGATCGGCGGGATGCACGCAGGCATAGAACCGCTCGGCGGTCAGGGCCTCGCCGGAGGCCAGGCCGTAGAGGGCGTACATTCGGTCGTCCCAGGTCAGCGCGCCCGTCTGGACGTTCCACTCCCAGACGCCGATCTGGCCGGCCTTCGTGGCCAGCAGCGCGCGTTCGGAGAGGGCGCGATAGCGGGCCTCGTCCTCGGCGCGGGAGGCCTCCGCCGTGACCCGGGCGGTAATGTCCGTGACGGTGCCGAACACGGCGATCACCCGGCCCGTCGCATCGCGCTCGCAATAGCCGTGGCCTTCCAGGTAAAGCAGCCCGCCGTCGGGCAGGACCATGCGGGTGACCGCCATCTTCCAGCCGACGCCGTCCTCGAGGGCGGCCTTGAGCCGGGCCTGCTGGGCCGGTCGATCGTCGGGGTGGACGGCCGCGGCGAAGTCTTCCTGGCGAGGATTCGGGCCCAGGCCGCAAAGCGTGGCCACGTGCGGCGACCAGGTCGCCTCGCCGGTCGCGACGTCGATCCGCCAGTAGCCGATGCCGGCGACCTCCTCGGCCAGGGCCGTCATGCGCGCCATGCGCTCGGCCCGTTCCTGAAGCTCCCGCCGCTCAGTGACGTCCCGGAAGACGTTGACGATCTCGGTCGCCCGGCCCTCGGCGTCACGGACGAGCTGGGGATTGCCCTCGAACCAGACCCAGCGCCCGTCCGCGGTGCGGTAGCGATGCTGCCGGTTGGCGGACGGATCGGGCGTTTCGCCGGCATAGAGCTTGGCGCAGTTGACGAGGAAGCGCTCGCGATCGTCCGGGTGGACCAGACGATCGGCCGCCGTGCCGACAAGGTCCTCGGGCTCGTAGCCCATCGCCCGACAGGCGGGCGAGACGTAGCGCAGCGTGCCGTCGAGAGCGGCGCGGACGATGACGTCGGACGAATTCTCGGCCAGGAGCCGGTAGCGCGCCTCGCTGGCGGTCAGCTCCTCCAGATTGCGGACCTGGTCGGTGACGTCCTGGAACAGGCCGATCAGCGCGACAACCTCGCCATGTTCGTCCAGTTCGCAGCCGGCCTTGCACTGGACGATCCGGATCGCGCCGTCCGCGCGGACGATCCGGGCCTGGAAGCTGAACGTCTCCTTGGTGGCCACCGCCTGCAGCAGCTGGGCGCCGACCCTGTCGCGGTCTTCGGGATGATAGACTCCCAGGCCGTTCTCGAGACTGGGGACATAGGTTCGACGGTCGACGCCGTGAATGTCGTAGACTAGGTCCGACCAGAAAAGCTCGCGACTGACGACATCGTATCGCCAGTGCGCGACACCGGACATGGTCTCGGCCAGCTTCAGCAGGCGAGCCTGTTCGCAGCGCACCCGGTTGAGACGGGTTTGCTCCAGTTCGTCGACGACGATCCGCGCCAAGGCCCGCAAGCGGTCAAGTTCGCGCTCGGTGGGCCGCGGACGAGGCTTGGCGTCCATGACGCAGAGGGCGCCGAGGTTGCAGCCCTCGGGCGAGGTCAGCACGGCGCCGACGTAGAAGCGGATCCCCGGTTCGCCGACCACCAGCGGATTGGCGACGAACCGGGGATCGAGCGTCGCGTCCTCGACGATCATCACCGCGTCGGGATCCAGCTCGATCGCATGGCTGCAAAACGCGTGTTCCCGCGCCGTCGAGCAAGCCTCCAGGCCCTGGCGAGACTTGAACCACTGCCGCGTTTCGTCGACCAGCGAGACCAGGGCGATGGGCGCGTCGAAGAGGTCGCACGCCAACTGGGTCACGCGGTCGAAGGCGGCGTCCGGCGACGTATCGAGGACGCCATAGCCCCGCAGAGCCCGGATCCGCCTCGCTTCCTTGTGGTTCATCTAGACCTCCGACGCGGCAGCCTAGCCGGCGAGGTCCCCCAAAGCGGTTAAGGCCAGCCGCGACAATCGGGCGCGGGGGAAGGCCTGGGCCGCCAACGCCGGCCTAACGAGTGGATCGAAACCCGGCGTGGCGGCGAGGCGCGGTCTTAAGGGCGCCGAGGAATCTCCAGCCCACGTTGGACGGCCGGACGGGCCAGGCCCCGCTCCAACCAGGCCGGCACGTGCTTGAGGCTGGCGTAGTCGACCAGATCGCCCGCGCCGTAGAAGCCGACCAGGTTGCGCACCCAGCCCAGGGTGGCGATGTCGGCGATCGTGTAGGCGTCGCCCATGATCCAGTCGCGATCCGCCAGGCGGCTTTCCAGCACGCCCAGCAGGCGCTTGGATTCGGCGACGTAGCGATCTCGCGGACGCTTGTCCTCGTACTCGCGGCCGGCGAACTTGTGGAAGAAGCCGACCTGGCCGAACATCGGCCCGATCGCGGCCATCTGGAAGAACACCCAGGCCAGGGTCTCGTAGCGCTGGGCCGGATCCTCGGGCAGGAACTTGCCGGTCTTCTCCGCCAGATAGACCAGGATCGCGCCGGACTCGAACAGGCCGAACGGCTTTCCGCCCGGACCGTCGGGATCGATGATGGCCGGGATCTTGCCGTTGGGGTTCAGCGACAGGAACTCGGGCGTCCAGGTCTCGTTCTGGCCGATGTCGATCAGATGCGGCTCATAGGGCAGGCCGATCTCCTCCAGCATGATCGACACCTTGACCCCGTTGGGCGTGGGCAGGCCGTACAGCTGCAGCCGGTCGGGATGCTGGGCGGGCCACCGCTGGGTGATCGGGAAGGCTGAAAGGTCGGTCATGATCGGCTCCGCAAGCAAAAGGGCCGCCCCTGCCGGCGCGGCCGAGCTTGTCAGATGGTCTCGGCTGGCGCGGCGACAAGGCGCGCTCTGGCGGAAACCGCTCCCGGTCTAGCCTTGCCGCGCCCTGGGCTGTGCCGTCGCCAGGACTTCGGCGTCCAGCACGGCGCGGATCTTGGCCGCCAGGGCCGGTCCCAGATAGGGCTTGTCGATCATTGGAAATTCATTGGCCCAGGACGCCGCCTCGTCGCCCACATAGCCGGAGGTCAGCAGGATCTTGAGGTCGGGCCGCTGCTGCAACGCCAGGTGGGCCAGCTGGACGCCGTTGACCCCGCCCGGCATGACCACGTCGGAGAACAGCAGGTCGAACGCCTTGCGGCCCTTGAGGCGCTTCAACGCCGCCGCGGCCGTATCGGCGGTGGCGACCTGATAGCCCAGCCCCTCCAGCGTCTCGACCGCCATGGCCAGCACCGCCGGATCGTCCTCGACGACCAGCACCCGCTCGGAACCGCGCACGGTCTCGCCGGTCTCGCCGCCGACGCCGCGCGGGCTCAGCGCCGCCTGGCTCCGGGGCAGATAGATCTCGAACGCAGCGCCCCGTCCCGGCGCGCTGCTCACCGAAATCTCGCCGCCCGACTGCCGCACGAAGCCGTAGACCTGGGACAGCCCCAGCCCCGACCCCTTGCCGATCTCCTTGGTCGTGAAGAAAGGTTCGAAGATGCGCGAGGCGACATCGACGTCCATGCCCTGGCCGGTGTCGCGCACGGTCACCAGGATCCTGGAATCGTCCCCGCCGTCGGCGCAGGCGCCGATCGACAGGACCCCGCCGCCCTCCATCGCGTCGCGGGCGTTGACCGCCAGGTTCAGCAGGGCGCTCTCGAACTGGGCGGGGTCGAGATGGGCCGGCAGCGGCTCGGCCGCCAGGCTCAGCTCGATGCTCACCGCCTCGCCAACGGCCTGGCGCAGCAGCGGCGCGAAGTCGGCGATCAGCGCGTTGAGATCGACGGTCAGCGGATTCAACCGCTGGCGGCGTGAGAACGCCAGCAACTGGCGGGTCAGCGCCCCGCCCTTTTCGGCCGCCAGACGCACCGCGTCGATCTGCCGGGCCAGTTCGTGCTGGTCGCCGGTTCGCCGCTTGATCAGCTCGATATTGCCCAGCACCACGGTCAGCAGGTTGTTGAAATCGTGGGCGACGCCGCCCGTCAGCTGGCCCACCGCCTCCATCTTGCGGGCGTGGCTCAGCTGCTCTTCCAGGCCCCGGCGCTCAGTGTTGTCCAGCAGCGTGCCGAACACCACCTGGCGGCCGCTCTCCTCGTCCTGGGCCAGCACGCCCTGGTCGATCAGCGAGCGGTAGGACCCGTCGGCGCGCCGCCAGCGGTATTCGCAGGCATAGGCGCCGGACCTGCGGGCCTCGGCCTGGGCGCGCGCGACGATGTCGACGTCGTCGGGATGGACCCGGCTGATGCCGAAATCGGCCGCGGCCAGGAAATCCTCGGCCGAGAAGCCGGTCAGCTCCATGACATTGCCGCCGACGAACAGCGGCTCGTAGGGCGCGTCGGCGGTGCGCGAATGGAAGACCACCGGCAGGGCCCGCAGGATCGCCTCCTGGCGCTCCTGGGTGCGGCGAAGAGCCCGTTCGGCGGCCAGCTTCTCGGCATGGATACGGGCGTTCTCCTCGATCAGCAGGCGGCGGCTCTCCGATTGCTGCTCCAGCTCCAGGGTCTTGATGTGCAGGTCGACCAGCACCTGCACCTTCGAGCGCAGGATAAACGGGTCCACCGGCTTGAACACCACGTCGACGGCCCCCGCCGAATAGGCCTTGAAGATGTGGGCCTCGTCCCGGAACACGGCCGTCAGGAAGACGATGGGCACGTCGCGGTTGCGACGGCGCTGGCGGATCAGTTCAGCCGTCTCGTAGCCGTCCATGCCGGGCATGTGCAGGTCCAGCAGGATCACCGCGAAGTCGTCGGTCAGCAGATGCCGCAAGGCCTCCTCGCCCGAACGGGCCACCACCAGCTCCTGGCCGAGGGTTTCCAGGGCCTGGATCGCGGCGAAGGCGTTGCGCTCATCGTCGTCGACGATGAGGATCCGGGTCCTGAGCCGATCCTCGGGCGGAGGAACCACCTGATGCTTGACCGCCTGTATGCTCATTGCGCTGCGGCGCTATGGATGGTGACGACATTGTCGCCGGCCAGGCGCTGGGCGTCGGTGCGCTGAACCGAGACCCGTAGGACCGAGATCAGTTGGTCGATATCCACCGGCTTGGACACATAGTCCGACGCGCCCGCCTGGATGCACTTCTGGCGGTCGCCCTTCATCGCCTTGGCGGTGACGGCGATCACCGGCAGATCGGAGAAGCGCGGTCGGGCCCGGATCTCGCGCATGGTCTCGTAGCCGTCCATGTCGGGCATCATGATGTCGACCAGAACCATATCCACCTCCGGCAGGCCGTCGAGCAGCTCCAGGCCTTCGCGGCCGCTTTCGGCGTAGCGCAGCTCGATGCCGTACTCCTCCAGCGCGCTGGCCAGGGAGAAGATGTTGCGGATGTCGTCGTCGATCACCACCGCGGTCAGGCCCGTCAGGACGGCGTCGGCGTGGCGGCTGTGGGCGATCATCGCCTTGGCCGGCGGGGACAGGCGATCCAGCGGCGCGTGCAGCGACATGGTGACGTGGTCGATCAGTTGCTCGGGCGTGCGCGCCAGCCGCGCCAAGCCGGAGAACACCGCCAGGCGCAGCCGGCGGTCCTCTTCGAGGTCCAGCTCTTCCGGCGCATAGAGCACCGCCACGCCCGACGCCGCGCCGCGCTGCTTGAGGGTGTCGATGAACGGTCCGACCGGTCCCGAGCCGACGTCGATCACCAGGCAGCCGCCCTCGCCCCTGAAAGCCTCGTCCGGCAGGTCCCCCAAGGTCGCCGCGACCTGCACGGCGCCGATGGTGTCGCGCAGCGTATCGGCCGCCTGGCCCCCGCCTCCAGTCGGGCCGCCGACCAGGATCGGGGCGCGGCCGGTCTCGGCGACCAGCTTCTTGACCTTTTCCAGGGTCGAGGCGACAGCCTCGCGTTCCACCGGCTTGCTAGTGAAGCCGAAGGCCCCCATCGACAGGCCCAGCCCGCCGTGGTCGTCGGCCGAGATCACCTGGACCGGGATGTGGCGGGTGTCGGGCGTGCGCTTGAGCAGGTCCAACAGGGCCAGGCCGTCCATGTCGGGCAGGCCGATGTCCAGCATGATGGCGTCTGGACTGAAGCGCCGGGCCAGGGACGGCACGGCCGAGCCCTCGCCGGTGACCACGCCCTTGAAGCCGCTGTCGCGCACCAGCGACAGCAGGATCGAGGCGAAGCGGGTGTCGTCCTCGACGATCAGCACCACCGCGTCGCCGGGCTCGACCTGCTCACGGTCGTCGACCACGGTCTCGGCCGGTTCGACCGACCCGGCCTCCGTCGTCGACAGGCGGAAGGTCTGGACCGGCGAGGTGGCGGGGCGCAGCGGCTGGATCGATTGGGACTGGGCCGCCGGGCTGAAGTTCAGCGGCAGGTAGAGGGTGAAGATGCTGCCCTGCCCTGGCGTCGAAACGACCCGCAGCTCGCCGCCCAGCAGGCGGGTGATCTCGCGACTGATCGACAGGCCCAGGCCCGTACCGCCGTACTTGCGGCTGGTGGTGCCGTCGGCCTGCTGGAAGGCCTCGAAGATGATCCGCTGCTTGTCCTCGGGGATGCCGATGCCGGTGTCCTCGACCGAGAAGGCCAGCACCTGGCCGGCCTTGTTGAGGTGGTCGTTGCCGCTGGCCCAGCCATCCTCGGCCCGGGCGATGGTCAGGCGCACCGAACCGGCCTGGGTGAACTTGAAGGCGTTGGACAGCAGGTTCTTGATCACCTGCTGCAGGCGCTTGTCGTCGGTGTACATCGAGCGCGGCAGGGCCGGGTCGATGTTGATGAAGAAGTCCAGCTTCTTGTCCTGGGCCAGCTGCGAGAACGTGCGGTCGGTCTGGTCGCGGAGGCTGGCGAACGACATCTCGCCGATGTCGAGGGTGACGGTGCCGCTCTCGATCTTCGACAGGTCCAGGATGTCGTTGATCAGGCCCAGCAGGTCGGCGCCGGCGCTGTGGATGTTGCGGGCGAACTCCACCTGCTTGGCGCTGAGGTTCCCCTGCGCGTTCTCGCTGAGCATCTTGGACAGGATCAGCAGGCTGTTGAGCGGCGTGCGCAGCTCGTGGGACATGTTGGCCAGGAACTCGGACTTGTACTTCGAGGTTAGGGCCAGCTGTTCGGCCTTCTCCTCCAGCGCCGCCTTGGCCTGCTCGACCTCGGCGTTCTTGGCTTCCACCTGCTTGTTCTGGGCCGACAGCAGGACCGCCTTGTCCTCCAGCTCGGCGTTGGTCTGCTGCAGTTCGTCCTGCTTGGAGCGCAGCAGCTCTTCCGATTGCCGCAGGGATGCGGCCTGCAGTTCCAGGCGGTCGTTGGTCTTCTTCAGCTCTTCCTGCTGGGCCTGGAGTTCGGCGGTCAGCAGTTGGGACTGTTCGAGCAGGCCTTCGGTCCGCATGTTGGCGGCGATGGTCGACAGCACGATGCCGATGGATTCCATCAGCTGGTCGAGGAAGGCCTGCTGGGTCTCGTTGAAGGTCCCGAAGGTGGCCAGCTCGATCACCGCCTTCAGCTCGCCTTCGAACAGGGCGGGCAGGACGATGATGTTCTGCGGCGAGGCCTCGCCCAGACCCGAACTGATCTTGATGTATTCGGACGGGACGTTGGTCAGCAGGATGCGCTGGCGCTCGGCCGCGCACTGGCCGATCAGGCCCTCGCGCTGGCGCAGGCGGGCCGGCGGCCGGTCGCCCGGGTTGGAGGCGTAGCTGGCGGCCAGGTTCAGCACCGGCTCGCCGTTCACGTCGTGGTCGGAGACGTAGAACACGCCGTGCTGGGCGTTGATCAGCGGGGCCAGTTCCGACAGCACCAGGTTCGACACGGTCGACAGGTCGCGCTCGCCCTGCAGCATGCGGCTGAACCGGGCCAGGTTGGTCTTCAGCCAGTCCTGCTCGGTGTTCTTCAACGTCTGATCCTTCAGATTGCGGATCATCTCGTTGATGTTGTCCTTCAGGGCCGCGACTTCCCCCGACGCCTCCACGGTGATCGACCGCGTCAGGTCGCCCTTGGTCACGGCGGTGGACACCTCGGCGATGGCGCGGACCTGGGTGGTCAGGTTGGCGGCCAGTTCGTTGACGTTGTCGGTCAGGTCGCGCCACAGGCCGGCGGCGCCGGGCACCCGGGCCTGGCCGCCCAGCTTGCCTTCCGAACCCACTTCGCGGGCCACGTTGGTCACCTGGTCGGCGAAGGTGGCCAGGGTCTCGATCATGCCGTTGATGGTGTCGGCCAGCGAGGCGATCTCGCCCTTGGCGTCCAGGGTCAGCTTGCGCTTCAGGTTGCCCTGGGCGACGGCGGTCACGACGTCGGCGATGTTCCGCACCTGGCCGGTCAGATTAGCGGCCATCATGTTGACGTTGTCGGTCAGGTCCTTCCAGGTGCCGGCCACGCCGGGCACCTGGGCCTGGCCGCCCAGCTTGCCTTCCGTGCCCACTTCCCGCGCCACGCGGGTCACTTCCGAGGCGAAGCCGTTCAGCTGGTCCACCATGACGTTGATGGTCGACTTCAGCTCCAGGATCTCGCCCTTCACGTCGACGGTGATCTTCTTGGAGAGGTCGCCCTTGGCGACGGCGGTGGTGACGTCGGCGATGTTCCGCACCTGGCCGGTCAGGTTGGCGGCCATGAAGTTGACGTTGTCGGTCAGGTCCTTCCAGGTGCCGGCCACGCCCTTCACCTGCGCCTGGCCGCCCAGCTTGCCCTCGGTGCCGACTTCCCGCGCCACGCGGGTCACTTCCGACGAGAACGAGTTCAGCTGGTCCACCATGACGTTGATGGTGTTCTTCAGCTCCAGGATCTCGCCGCGCACGTC
>Ga0102592_1002081_pt1 | contig 18860 bp, 17 predicted proteins | sample AraplaCol_mMF_r2_FD_76861 | JGI IMG/M metagenome (GOLD analysis project Ga0102592, IMG submission 76861) | Arabidopsis root microbial communities from North Carolina, USA - plate scrape MF_Col_mMF_r2 (SPADES assembly) (version 2) | ecosystem: Host-associated > Plants > Roots > Endosphere...
CGGCCATCCTGGGCGTTCACGCCACCAAGGACCGCGCCGTGGTGGAAGACGGTCAGATCGTGATCCGTCCGATGAACTACCTGGCCATGTCCTATGACCACCGTATCATCGACGGCCGCGAAGCCGTGCTGGGTCTGGTGGCCATGAAGGAAGCGCTGGAAGATCCGGCCCGCCTGCTGCTGGACCTGTAATCGGTCCTGTCCCCAGACAGACACTCCGTCTTTCGTTTGTCGTCGTCCCCGCACTCCGGTGCGGGGACCCGGCGAGCGCATCGCCCGCGCGATGCCGCCGGATGCCTGCCACATTGGCGCGGGCATGACGTGCCAAAGAGATATTTCCCATGAGCAAACAATTCGACGTGCTGGTGATCGGCGCCGGCCCCGGCGGCTACATCGCCGCCATTCGTGCTGCCCAGCTGGGCCTGAACGTGGCTTGCCTGGAAGGCAACGCCTATGACGATCCCAAGGGCGAAGCCCGTCTGGGCGGCACCTGCCTGAACGTGGGTTGCATTCCGTCCAAGGCGCTGCTGGCTTCCTCGGAAGAGTTCGAGAACGCCTCGCATCACCTGGCTGACCACGGCATTACCGTGGGCGACATCAAGGTCGACGTGGCCAAGATGCTCAAGCGCAAGGACGACATCGTCGGCAAGATGACCAAGGGCATCGAGTTCCTGTTCCGCAAGAACAAGATCACGCTGGTCAAGGGCTACGGCAAGTTCGCCGGCAAGGCAGCCGAAGGCTTCCAGGTCGAAGTGAACGGCGAAACGCTGACCGCCAAGCAGGTCATCATCGCCACGGGCTCGAAGGCCCGTCACCTGCCCGGTATCACTGTCGACAACAAGCTGATCAGCGACAACGAAGGCGCGCTGAAGTTTGAGTCGGTGCCGAAGAAGCTGGGCGTGATCGGCGCCGGCGTGATCGGTCTGGAACTGGGTTCGGTATGGCGCCGTCTGGGCGCCGACGTGACCGTGCTGGAAGCGCTGCCCGCATTCCTGGGCGCTGCCGACGAAGGCGTGGCCAAGGAAGCCCAGAAGCTGCTGACCAAGCAAGGCCTGAAGTTCAACCTGAGCGTCAAGGTCAATGAAGTCAAGACCGGCAAGGACAACGTCACCGTTGCCTACACCGACAAGGACGGCAAGGACCAGACGCTGGAAGTGGATCGCCTGATCGTGTCGGTCGGCCGCGTGCCGAACACCGACAACCTGGGCCTGGAGGCCGTTGGCCTGGGCGTGGATCAGCGTGGCTTCATCGAGGTTGACGACCACTGCCAGACCAAGGTGCCGGGCATCTGGGCAATCGGCGACGTGGTGCGTGGCCCGATGCTGGCGCACAAGGCCGAAGACGAAGGCGTGGCCGTGGCCGAGCGCATCGTCGGCCAGAAGCCGCACATCGACTTCAACACGGTTCCCTGGGTCATCTACACGTTCCCGGAAATCGCGTGGGTCGGCAAGACCGAGCAGCAGCTCAAGGCCGAAGGCCGCGAGTACAAGTCGGGCCAGTTCCCGTTCATGGCCAACGGCCGTGCGCTGGGCATGGGTGCTTCGGATGGCTTCGTGAAGATGCTGGCCGATGCCAAGACCGACGAGATCCTGGGTGTGCACATCGTGGCAGCCAATGCTTCGGACCTGATCGCCGAAGCCGTGGTGGCCATGGAGTTCAAGGCGGCAAGCGAAGACATCGGTCGCGTCTGCCACCCGCACCCGTCGATGTCGGAAGTCATGCGCGAAGCCGCGCTGGCCGTCGACAAGCGTCAGCTGAACATGTAATACCCGTTCACCTCCTGGTGAGCACCGGCGCGCCGCGATTCCTGCGGCGCGCCGTTTTCGCTTGAAGCACCCCGGTATTTCCCAGGCCCCGACATGAACGTCACCGAGTTTTACGAACACGAACTCAAGCAGCGCGGCTATCAGTCCGACGAGGCGCAACTGCGCGCCGTGGCGCGGCTGCAGCAGTGCTACGACGAGTGGGTGGCGTACAAGAGCCGCCGCAACAACGCGCTGAAGAAGCTGCTGGTGCACCCGGATGTGCCCAAGGGCGTATACCTGTGGGGCGGGGTGGGGCGCGGCAAGTCGTTCCTGATGGACAGCTTCTATTCCTGCGTGCCCGTGGTGCGCAAGACCCGGCTGCATTTCCATGAATTCATGCGCGAGGTGCATCGCGAGCTTGAGGAGCTGCGGGGCCGTCCCGACCCGCTCGACGAACTCGCCAGGCGCATCGCGCGCCGCTTTCGCCTGATCTGCTTCGACGAGTTCCACGTCAGCGACGTGGCCGACGCGATGATCCTGCACCGCCTGCTGCAACAGCTGTTCGACAACGGCGTGCAGTTCGTGATGACGTCGAACTATCGTCCTGACCTGCTGTACCCGGACGGCCTGCATCGCGACCGCGTGTTGCCGGCCATCCAGCTGCTGCAGACGAAACTGGACGTGCTGAACGTCGACGCCGGTATCGACTACCGGAAGCGGGCGCTGGAGCAGGTGCAGGCGTACCACACGCCGCTGGGCCGCGAGGCAAGCGCCGCGCTGCGCGATGCGTTCGTGTCGATTGCCGGTACTGCCGACGAATCGCCGATTCTCCATATCGAGCATCGCGAGATCAAGGCGCTGCGCAAGGCCAACGGTGTGGTCTGGTTCGATTTCGCCACCCTGTGCGGCGGACCACGTTCGCAGAACGACTATCTGGAAATTGCCTCGCAATTCCACACGGTGATCCTCTCGGACGTGCCAAAGATGACGCCGCGCATGTCGTCGGAGGCGCGCCGTTTCACCTGGCTGATCGACGTGTTCTACGACCACAAGGTCAAGCTGCTGATTTCTGCCGAGGTGCCGGCCGACGAGCTGTATACCGAAGGGCAGATGGCTAACGAGTTTCACCGCACCGTGTCGCGCATCATCGAGATGCAGTCGCGCGAGTACCTGGAATCGGAACGCCGGGTGATGGACACCTCCCTGACCTGATCAGCCTGAAATCGAGGCGCCCTGCAAGCCACCGTTGTTTGCCGGACACCTGCAAGGGCCGATTCTGAGGTCGTTCCCCCAAGTTTGATTTGTATCAAGGAAGGGCGCGCGCAAGGTACCTAGTATCCACTGGGTAATAAAAGCGCGCCATGCCGTCTCCAACTACCGCCCCCCTCGCGCCAAGTCTGGCATCTGCCAGTGCATCTGCCAGTGCATTTGCCGACCCCTCCGACGCCCCTTCTGCCGGGCGGGCATTGGCGTCTTCGCCAGCTTCCTCCGCGCTTTCTTCCACGCTTCCTCCCGTTTCATCCACCGATTGCTTCCATTGCGGGCAGCCACTGAAGGCCGCCGCGCCGTTTGTCGCCCAGATCGACGGCCAGTCACGCACTTTTTGCTGCGGCGGCTGCCAGACCCTGGCGCAGACGCTGCACGCCGCCGGCTTCGGGCATCTCTACGGCGATGTCACACGCTTTGCGCGTCCGATCGACGCTGAAGCCCGGCGCGAAGCCGAGCCGGTCTGGGCTGCCTATGACACCCCGGAATTGCGCAGCCAGTTCGTGCGTCCGGCCGGCGACGGCCGCTCCGAGGTGACGCTGGCGCCGGAAAACATCCGTTGTGCCGCCTGCGCGTGGTTGATCGAGCAGCATCTGGGGCAGTTGGAAGGGGTGGAGTCGGTGGTTGCCAATGTGGCGACGCGCCGCGTGATCGTGCGTTGGCGCGATGCCTCGCAAGGCGTTGCCGACCTGTTGTCCAGCCTGGCCGATATCGGTTACGCGGCATGGCCGTTCGAAGTGTCGCGCTCCGACCAGCAGGATCGCCGCGAACGCCGCAGCCTGCTGATGCGGATGGCCGTGGCGATGCTCGGCATGATGCAGGTGATGATGTACGCGTGGCCGCTCTATACGCACGAAGCCACGATCGATCCCGGCCAGCTGCAGCTCATGCGCTGGGCCAGCTTTGCCTTGACCGTTCCGGTCGTTCTCTATTCCGCCTGGCCGATCTTTGCCGGCGCCTGGCGGTCCCTGCGGCACCGCCACATGGGCATGGACGTGCCGGTCGCCATTGGCGTGGCGGCAGGCTTCCTGGCCAGTGCCGTCGCCACCGCGCGCGGCGTGGGCGAGGTGTATTTCGATTCCGTGACGATGTTCGTCGCGTTCCTGTTGCTGGCGCGCTACCTGGAACTGCGGGTGCGCCAGGCATCGCGCAGCGGCGCGGAAATGCTGGCGCGGCAGCTGCCGGCCACCTGCGAGCGGCTGGCACAGGCCGGTGGCGCGGGCGAGCGTATCCCGGTTGCCCGACTGCAGCCGGGCGACCGCATCCGGGTCAAGGCCGGCGAGATCGTGCCCGCGGACGGCGTGGTGCTGGCCGGCGCGAGCGAACTCGATGAATCGATGCTGACGGGCGAGGCGCGCCCGGTAAAGCGCGCGGTGGGCGACACCGTGTTGGCGGGCTGTTTCAACGCGGCCAGTCCGCTTGAAGTCCGTATCGACCGTATCGGTGCGCAGACGCGGCTGGCGGAGATCGTGGCGGTACTCGATCGCGCGCTGGCGGACAAGCCCCGGCTGGCGCAAGTGGCCGATCGCGTCGCCGGCTGGTTCGTCGGCACCCTGCTGGTCATGGCGGTGGTGACCGGGGCGGTCTGGGCGGTATGGATCGATCCGTCGCGTGCGCTGCTGGTGACGGTGGCGGTGCTGGTGGTGAGTTGTCCGTGTGCGCTGTCGCTGGCCACGCCGGCCGCGCTGGCGGCGGCGGGCGCCGCGTTGTCGCGGCGCGGCATGTTGCTGACGCGTGCACATGCGCTCGAAGCCCTGGCGCGTGTCACCGACGTGGTGCTCGACAAGACGGGCACGCTGACGGAAGGGTGCTTTGCCCTGGTCTCCACACAGACATTCGGCGCGGCCGATGCGCAGGCCTGCCGACGGCTGGCGGCCGCCATGGAACGCGGCGGCGAGCATCCGATCGCCCGGGCGTTGACGGAAGCCTGTGACGACGCCGGCATGGGTCATCCCACGGTAAGCGACCTGCGCAATGTACCGGGGCAAGGACTCGAAGCCCTGGTGGATGGTCGTCGGCTTCGCCTTGGGCGCCGCGAATACGTGGCTGCCTTGTCATCCGGGACAGAACCCGATGCACGGGGGCACGAGCGCCACCCGGGCGCCACGGAAGTCTGGCTGGGGGACGACACAGGCCTGCTTGCTTGTTTCCAGCTGGCCGATGTCGAGCGTGCCCAGACCCGCGCGCTGCTGCGCGCACTTGGCGCGCAGGGTGTGCGCTGCCATCTGGTGTCGGGCGACAGCGCGGCAGCCGTGCGCTGGTGGGCGGATCGTTTCGGCATGGATACGGCGCACGGCGCCGTGACGCCCGAAGGCAAGCGCGAGTACGTGGCCGCATTGCAGCAGCGTGGCGCAGTGGTGCTGGCGGTGGGCGATGGCATCAACGACGCCCCGGTACTGGCACAGGCGCAGGTGTCGATCGCCATCGGCAGCGGGGCGCCGCTGGCGCAGGCGGGAGCCGATGCGGTACTGACGCACGGCGGCGTCGCAGAGATTGCAACTGCCATCGGCGCCGCGCGCCGCGCCCGCCGCGTGGTGCGGCAGAACCTGGAGTGGGCCTTTGCCTACAACGTGATTGCCATCCCGCTGGCCGCAACGGGCCATGTCACGGCCTGGATGGCAGGCATAGGCATGTCGGTGTCATCGCTGCTGGTGGTGGCTAACGCGTGGCGGCTGCTGCGCGTCAAGGCCGCGGCGCCGGAAGCGCGGGAAGGGGAGTCCTGATGGAAACGCTATATCTGCTGGTGCCGATGAGCCTGGTGCTGGTGGCATTGATCGCAGGGGTCTTGTGGTGGGCGTTGCATGCGGGTCAGTACGACGACCTGGATCGGCCCGCGCAAGCCATCCTGCTTGATAACGACAAGCCGCAGGGGCCCGAGCGCGCCCGATAGGGCGAAGCGGGCAGGTGCGTGCAGGTGCAGGACCGGTGCACAGACATTACCCGGCGAAAACAGTTCGTGTGTGGTGCGCAAGGATTGATTGAAGTCAACGCGACGACCGCGCTGTTTTTCTAAAGTCACACAGTCAATAGGTTTATTCTTACTTAGCTTGGGGGTCTGAATGGCTGTCACCACCGCGTCTCCACGCGTCGACACCTTCAACTACGGTGTAGTGCGGCAGTTTGCCGTCATGACCGTTGTCTGGGGCATTGTCGGCATGGCCGTAGGCGTTCTGCTTGCGGCGCAACTGATCTGGCCGGATCTGAATTTCAACACGCCGTGGCTGTCGTTCGGCCGACTGCGTCCGCTGCACACCAACGCGGTGATCTTCGCGTTTGGCGGCAGCGCGCTGTTCGCCACGTCGTACTACGTGGTGCAGCGCACCTGCCAGGCGCGCCTGTTCTGCGGGCCGCTCGCGGCGTTCACGTTCTGGGGCTGGCAAATCGTCATCGTGGCTGCCGCGATCACGCTGCCGATGGGCATCACGAGCTCGAAGGAGTATGCCGAGCTCGAATGGCCGATCGACATCCTGATCACGCTGGTCTGGGTGGCCTACGCCATCGTCTTTTTCGGCACGATTGTCAAGCGCAAGACCCGGCACATCTACGTTGCCAACTGGTTTTTCGGCGCTTACATCCTGACCATCGCCATCCTGCATATCGTCAACAACATCGAGATGCCGGCGTCGATGTGGAAGTCGTATTCCGCCTATGCGGGCGTGCAGGACGCCATGATCCAGTGGTGGTACGGCCATAACGCGGTGGGCTTCTTCCTGACCACCAGCTTCCTGGGGATGATGTACTACTTCATTCCGAAGCAGGCCGAGCGTCCGATCTATTCCTACCGGCTGTCGATCGTCCACTTCTGGGCGCTGAACTTCACCTACATGTGGGCCGGTCCCCACCATCTGCAATACACCGCGCTGCCTGACTGGGCGCAGTCGCTGGGCATGGTGTTCTCGCTGATCCTGCTCGCGCCGTCGTGGGGCGGCATGATCAACGGCATCATGACCATGTCGGGTGCGTGGCACAAGCTGCGTACCGATCCGATCCTCAAATTCCTGGTGGTGGCGCTGTCGTTCTACGGCATGGCTACCTTCGAGGGCTCGATGATGTCGATCAAGACCGTGAATGCGCTGTCGCACTACACGGACTGGACGATCGGCCACGTACATTCTGGCGCGCTCGGCTGGGTCGCGATGATCTCGATCGGCTCGCTGTACTACCTCATCCCGCGCCTGTTCGGTGAAAAGCAGATGTACAGCACGCGCCTGATCGAGCTGCACTTCTGGGTCGCCACGATCGGCGTGGTGCTCTATATCGCCTCGATGTGGATCGCCGGTGTGATGGAAGGCCTGATGTGGCGTGCCACGCAGCCGGACGGCACGCTGACGTACGCGTTCGTGGAAGCGGTCAAGGCCAAGTATCCGTTCTACCTGATCCGTCTGGCGGGTGGCCTGTGCTTCCTGGGCGGCATGTTCATCATGGCCTACAACGTGTTCCGCACCATCGCCGGCAAGCCGACCGTGGATGCGCCGATTCCGGCCAGCCTGCCGGCTTCCGCCCACTGACACGCCGAGGACGCAAACAATGTCTCAGAATCAAGGATTTTTCAGGCACGAGACGCTGGAAAAGAACGTCGGCTGGCTGATCATCGCTACCATCATCGTGGTCAGCATTGCCGGCCTGGTGCAGATCGTGCCGCTGTTCTTCCAGCACTCCACCACCCAGCCCGATCCGGGCATCACGCCGTACTCGCCGCTGCGGCTGATGGGGCGAGATATCTATATCCGTGAAGGCTGCGTGGGGTGCCACTCGCAACAGGTGCGCACGCTGCAGGCCGAAACCGAGCGCTATGGCCATTTCTCCACGGCTGGCGAGTCGGTGTACGACCACCCGTTCCTGTGGGGCTCCAAGCGTACGGGTCCCGATCTGGCTCGCGTGGGCGGCCGCTATTCCGACGACTGGCAGCGCATCCATCTGCGCAATCCGCGTGACGTGGTGCCCGAATCGGTGATGCCGTCGTATCCGTGGCTCGAGAAAACGCCGCTGCCGACCGACTCGGTCCAGGACCGCATGCGCGCGCTGAAGCGCCTGGGCGTGCCCTATACCGACGCCGAGATTGCGGGTGCACCGGAAGAACTGGTGGGCAAGACCGAGGAGGACGCCATGGTCGCGTACCTGCAGGGTCTGGGCCTGAACCGTCGCAACGTCCGCCTGGACACGGCCCCAGCGCCTGCCGCTGCGGCACCTGCGGCCGAGAGCGCCGCACCCGCGAAGGAGTAACGCCATGGTCATCGTGACTTCCATCGCCACTGTCCTGTCGCTGCTGACGTTCCTGGCGATCTGCTGGTGGGCCTGGTCGGCGGGCCGCAAGGCGGCCAACGAGGAATCGGCGATGCTGCCGTTTGCCTTGCCGGACGAACATAACAATCCAAGCCGGAACTAGTAACCATGAGCGATTTCATTTCCGATTTCTGGGGCTACTACATCGCGGCCATCGCGCTCATTGGTATCGCGTGGTGCGTGTGGCTGCTGTTTTCACAACGGAAGATGCCGAAGGGCATCAGCACCACCGACGACACCGGGCATGTCTGGGATGACGACCTGCGCGAGCTGAACAATCCGCTGCCGCGCTGGTGGATGTGGATGTTCCTGCTGGCCTGCGTGTTCAGCGTGGGTTACCTGGTGCTCTATCCGGGCCTTGGCACATACGCCGGCGTGCTGAAGTTCTCGACACAGGGCGAACTTGCCGCGCATCGGGAAGCCGCCGAGAAGATGCAGCACGAGATCTATGCCAAGTACCTGAAGATGGACGTCAAGCAGGTGTCGGCGGACCCCGATGCACGTGAGATCGGCCAGCGCCTGTTCCTGAACTATTGTGCCCAGTGCCATGGCTCGGACGCCCGCGGCAGCCGCGGCTTCCCGAACTTGACCGACAACGACTGGCTCTATGGCGGGGACCCCGAAACGATCCAGCAGACGATCACGAAGGGGCGTAACGGCGTGATGCCGCCGTTTGGTGGCACGATCGATGCCAAGCTGGCCGGCGATACGGCGCAGTATGTGCGGTCGCTGTCGGGGCTCACATACGATCCGATCCGGGCGTCGCGCGGCGAAAGCACGTTCAAGTCGACCTGCGCGGCATGCCATGGCGCAAGCGGCAAGGGCAACCAGGCGCTTGGCGCGCCGAACCTGTCCGACAACGTCTGGCTGTACGGCAGTTCGGAAGGCGTGATCGTCGAGGCCATCCTGAAGGGGCACAACGGCCATATGCCGGCCCATGAGGAAATCCTGACGCCCGAGCGCATCCGTATGCTGACCGCGTACGTATGGGGTCTGTCGAACACCAGCACGAATGCCGCACCTACAGGGCAATGACAAACCGCTCTCCGGTCCGGGCGGCACGCCGTCCGGCCGGGAGCATGAGGGCTGAACAATGAGCGCGCCCCTGGAATCTCCCCCCACTACCCGCGAATCAAGCGAGGCCGCCTGGCGGCCCGCACCCCCACCCAAGCCGGCGGCCGACGCCACCGAGGAGGCGCTTTACGAAGTACGGCGCAAGATCTACCCGCGCTCGGTCACGGGTGCCTTCTCTAGCTGGCGGGTCTGGCTGGTCATCCTCACGCAACTGGTCTACTACGGTACCCCGTGGCTGCAATGGAACGACCGTCAGGCCGTGCTGTTCGATCTCGGTGCCCGCAAGTTCTATATCTTCGGACTGGTGCTGTGGCCCCAGGACGTCATCTACCTGGCGGTGCTGCTGGTCATCTCGGCGCTGGCGCTGTTCCTGTTCACGGCCATCGCAGGACGGCTGTTTTGCGGCTACGCGTGTCCACAGACGGTCTACACCGAGATCTTCATGTGGATCGAGCGTCGTGTCGAAGGCGATCGCATTGCCCGCATCCGGCTGGACGGCGATCCCTGGAGCCTGCGCAAGATTCGTATCAAGGCGACCAAGCACTCGCTGTGGATCCTGATCGCGCTGTGGACGGGCTTTACGTTCATCGGCTACTTCGCTCCGATCCGTGAACTGGGCGGCGAGGTCCTGCACTGGACGCTGGGCCCATGGCAGGCGTTCTGGATGCTGTTCTATGCGTTTGCCACGTGGGGCAACGCCGGGTTCATGCGCGAGCAGGTGTGCAAATACATGTGCCCGTATGCGCGCTTCCAGAGCGTGATGGTGGATCGCGATACCTATGTCGTGACCTACGATGTGGGCCGTGGCGAACCGCGCGGCAGCCGGTCGCGCAAGGTCGATCACCACGCGGCTGGCCTGGGCGATTGCGTGAACTGCAGCATCTGCGTGCAGGTATGCCCGACTGGCATCGATATCCGTGACGGGCTGCAGTACGAGTGCATCGGCTGCGGCGCGTGTATCGATGCCTGCGACCAGGTCATGGACAAGATGGAGTATCCGCGCGGGCTGATCCGGTACACATCGGAAAACGCGATGCGCAAGAAGCTGACGGCATCGGATGCCCGCAAGCGCCTGCTGCGTCCGCGCACGATTGTCTACACGGCCATCTGGCTGGCGCTGACGGCTGGCTTTGTTGCATCCCTGGCCATGCGTACGCCGCTCAAGGTCGACATCATCCGTGATCGTGGCGCGCTGGGGCGCGAAGTGGAAGGCCGCTGGATCGAGAACGTGTACCGGCTGCAGCTGATCAATGCGACCGAGGCACCAATGAAGTTCCGTGTGCAGGCACAGAGCGACGAACTGAAGGGCCTGATCGTGGAGTACGACCACGGCGCGGAATCGCTGTCGCCCACCTCGAACCGCCTGTTGCCTATCCGCATTCGCGTCCCGATCGACGATGCGAAGCAGGGCACGCACAAGATCGAGGTGACGGTCACCGCCGAGACCGAAGCCGAGCGCAAGGTGGATATCCGGCAAAGCACGAGTTTTATCGTTCCTCGCGATCTGTGATGCTGTCACCGATGTTGAGCCGGGACGAATGCCAATAGGAGAGCGCAATGACCCAACACCCCGCAAAGCCCTGGTACAGGGAACCATGGCCCTGGATTCTGATGAGTGGTCCGCTGCTGGCGATGGTCGGTTGCGGTATCACGATCTGGCTGGCGAACACCCATGCCGATGTGCCGGTGACCGACGCCACCCGCCATGGACTGGTCGTCGAGAAGGCCAGCGCCGATCGCGCTGAACAGACTGCGAGGCGCCCATGAGACTGCGCTGGCTGATGTGGGTGCTATGGCCGGCGTTTCTGATGGGTGGTGCGGCTACGGCGGTGGTGTTCTCGGTGGTAGATCCCGGAGATCTGAATTTCTTCGGGCACCCGGTCGAAGCGTCGCGGCAGGCGATCTACACTGTGGGGTTTCTGGTGGCGTGGCTGTTCTGCGCGTTGTCCAGCGGCCTCACGCTGTACACGATGCCGGTGAAGCTCAGCGACACCGATGAACTCGAGTAGGCAATGCAGAACTTGCACTGCAAAAGACAAAGGCCGCGCCGGAAATTTTCCGGCGCGGCCTTTGTCGTGATGTCCCGTACGGGGTCGGCCTGCCTTAGCAGGACCGGCTGTACACCTGCTTGATACCTGCCATATCAACAAGCTTCACATGTCGCTGACGAATCTGAATCAGGCCTGCTTCGGCAAAGCGCGAGAACAGGCGGCTGACGGTCTCGAGCTTCAGGCCCAGGTAGCTGCCGATTTCTTCGCGACTCATGCGCAGAACGAACTCGGTGGACGAATAACCGCGTGCCGAAAGGCGCTCGGACATGTTCACGAGAAAAGCGGCCAGGCGTTCTTCGGCGCGCATCGAGCCCAGCGTGATCAGCATGACCTGGTCCTGCGAAATTTCCTTGCTCATCAGGCGCAGAAACTGGCCTTGCAGGGAGGGCAGGGTGCTCGAGAGCGATTGCAGGTCGTCATAGCGCACGACGCAGACTTCGGTGTCTTCCAGCGCGGTGGCGTCGGAAGCGTGCTGCATCTCGCTGAGGCCGTCGAGGCCAATGACTTCACCGGGCAGGTGAAAGCCGGTGATCTGGGTGCGCCCGTCTTCCATGGTGACGTGCGTCTTCAGTGTGCCGAAGCGAATGGCGTACACCGCGTTGAGCGGCTCGCCCATGCGGTAAAGCGTTTCGCCCTTGTGGACACGCACGCGTTCCTGCACGAGCGTGTCCATCTTCGCCAGGTCTTGTTGCGACATGCCCACGGGCAGGCAAAGCTGGCCCATGGCACATGTGGAGCAACGGGGCGACATCTCGGTGACGGGGATGGAAGTCAACAATTGAAGTGCTCGTTATGAATGCGCTTGCAGCGAGGGCGCGATGCAGGCATTTTACAGCGTCATGTGACGCAGAAGCGAGGAACAGTTGCCATTTGGTGTGCTTTTAAGCGTTTTTCTGATGGCTTTGCTCGGTGGTATGCATTGCGCTGCCATGTGTGGAGGAATTGCTATTGCCGCGGAGCAGAAACACCCGCGGGATGTGGCAATTGTCTTGCACCGTTCCACGCGCCAATGGTGGACTGCACTGTGCATCATGCATGCGGGGCGCATTACGACATACATGCTGCTTGGCGCGGTGATGGGGGCGGTGGGCGCGACGGTGTGGCGGCAGGATTATCTGCCACTGCAGCGCTGGCTCTACGCGGCGGGCAGCATGATGCTGGTGATCACGGGGCTGTGGCTGTTGCGCGGGCGCGTAATGCGATCCGACTGGATCGAGCGTCTGGCGTCGCTGGCCGCAGTGCACGTGGTTCAGCGCGCACGCGCGATGGCCGGACGGTTGCCGATGCGGCTGCGCAGCACGCCGCGCGCGGCACCACTGTTGCGTCGGTACGGGATGGGCCTGGCATGGGGGCTGGTGCCGTGCGGGATGGTCTATGGGGCACTTGCCCTGGCGCTGCTGGCTGGCAACGCGGTCTCGGGCGCGTTGGTGATGGGGGCGTTCGGCCTGGGTACGCTGCCGAACCTGCTGGTGATCTCGGGGTTGTCGGGGTACCTGCGGCAACTCTCCCGCAAGCCCGCGGTTCGCGTGGCGTCAGGGCTGGTGGTGATCGGATTTGGCGTGCTGGGCGTGGCCCGGGCAATATGGTTGCCGGATACCCTGGCCCAACACGGCTTTTGCGTGGTGTTCTGAATCGGCCACAGCGGCGGGTTGCGGGCGGGACCGGGAATGCCATACAATCCCGAGAACCACGGTATCGCGCCGCACCATGCTCGGGGCGCCGCTGGGGCCGCATCCCTGATCTGGGGAGCGTGCCCAGGGTTTCTGGCCACCCAGGTGCGCCGGAAACGTCTCCACAGTCCATCCGGTTCAAAAGATCTGGTTAAAAGGCCGGCTGCGGTTGGGAAGATGGCGCCGGTCAGGGCGGGGTTGCCTGAGCCGATATCGTCTTGTTTCTTGCCGTCTTGGCCATCCGGTGGCCCTGGCGAATGTCCGCCCCGAAGGGAGAAGGCGCGACGCAAGAGGTCCGTTGACTGGTGAAACTGGCCAGCGCCGGACGATCTCCTGCCGGATCGACCCGGCAATTCGATGCAAAAGAACGAGGTGCGCACGGCTGCGCTGCATTAGGCGGGCGAGCTGGCTGCGCGATGAAATGGCGGTGGCTTCGGCCTCGCTGTATCTGCAATCTCCAGTGCTCCGGGATTCGTCCGGGAGCAGGTGCAAAGACAGGCTGCACGCAATCACATGAATACCCAAGAGGCGAAGATCGTCCTCGAGACCGCGCTGATCTGTGCGCAGGAACCGCTGCGCGTTGGCGATCTGCGACGGTTGTTTGCCGACGATGTCGGCGCCGACACGATCCGGGTGCTGCTCGAGGAACTGCGGCAGGACTGGCAGCCGCGCGGGGTGGAACTCGTGGCGCTGGCCAGCGGCTGGCGTTTCCAGAGTCGCCCCGAGATGCGGGAGTTCCTTGACCGGCTGAATCCGGAAAAGCCGCCGAAGTACTCGCGCGCCGTCATGGAAACCCTGGCGATCATTGCGTATCGCCAGCCTGTCACCCGTGGCGATATCGAGGAAATCCGGGGTGTGACGGTCAGCACGGAAGTGGTCAAGAAACTCGAGGACCGCAGCTGGATCGAAGTCATCGGCCACCGCGACGTGCCGGGACGCCCGGCGCTGTATGCAACGACCAAGGCGTTCCTGGATGACCTTGGCTTGCGTTCGCTGGACGAACTGCCGCCGCTGGAAGATGCTCAGGCGCAGGCGCAAGCCGCGCTGCTGGAGCAGCAGGCCATCGATTTTGAAGAAATCGCCACGGCCAACCCGCCGGCTGGCGACGAAGAAGCGTTTGCGGAATCGGCCGCCGTGCCAGCAGAGACCGGGGCAGCGCCCGCGACGGTGGAGGCGGCTGAAGCCACCGAAACGGCTGGTCTGGCCGAAGCCGACGAAAACGCCAGGCCGGAAGCGCGCGCCGACACGGAATCGGCGCAGCATGAAGAAGGGGGCACAACCCCCAGCGAGGAAGTCGCCGACGGCGAAGCCTCCGAAGACGAAATCAGCGCCGCCCGGATGCCTGAAGACGACGGGCAGGACGACGCGCCGGTGGCTCATGCCAACGGCTTCCACATGGACACCGGGGCGACCAAAGCGGCGCCCGCCGAGCCTGCGGACCTGAATGGCGAGTCGCCATTCCCGACCGAGGACGACGACGAGCGTGTGTCCAACTGAACAACATGCAACATCGATAGTGAATACTTTGTCTGATTCCGCTGAGCAAGACGTCCGCCAGCCGGACGTGCCGGGTGACACCGGCGCCCCCGATACGGGAAATGACGCCGACGGCGCGCCGCGCCGCAAGGGGCTCCGCCGCGGTTTGCGCAATCTGGTGGCTTCGCGCCGCCAGGCCGCGCAGGATCGGGACGCGGGTCGCGCGGAAGGCGATGCTCCGGCACCGGCCGAGGCTGGCGACACCGGCCAGCCCGCCGCGCCGCGTGGCCGTGGTCGCCGCAAGCCGGCGCCCACCGCCGACGCCGGTGTGCCGGCAGCGCAGCACGCCGACGGCGGCGAGGCGCAGGCCCAGGCTGGTCAGCGCAAGCGCCGCCAGCAGCCGCAGCGCAAGGCCGCATTGGTCGACGGCGACAACAAGCCGGTAGCCGAGCAAGCTGGCAAGCGCAACCGCAACGGCCAGCGCAAGAATCAGGCGGGCGGCGGCAAGCAGGGTGCCCGTGGCGAACAGCGTCAGGGTGAGCAGCGAGGCGAGCAACGCCAGGGCGACAAGCCGGCCAGGCAGGCCAGCGGCAAGGGCGGCGCGGCAAAGAGTGCTGCAGGCTCCGAAGACCTGTTCCGGTTCGTGATTTCCGAGCAGTTCGACGAGGAAGATACGGTCGTGCCGCGCACCAAGGCCAAGCCGGTGCGCGAGCTGACATCGGATGACGATGCGCCGAAGCTGCACAAGGTGCTGGCCGAAGGCGGTCTGGGTTCGCGCCGCGAGATGGAAGAGCTGATCCTGCAGGGTCGGGTGTCCGTCAACGGCCTGCCTGCCCATATCGGCCAGCGTATCCTGCCGGCCGACCAGGTTCGCGTGAACGGCAAGCTGATTCATCGCAAGGTATCGACCAAGCCGCCGCGCGTGCTGCTGTATCACAAGCCGTCCGGCGAAATCGTCAGCCAGTCTGATCCGGAAGGCCGTCCGACCGTGTTCGACAGCCTGCCGCGCATCAAGAACGGCAAGTGGGTGGCGGTGGGGCGTCTGGACTTCAATACCGAAGGCCTGCTGATCTTCACCACGTCTGGCGACATCGCCAACCGCTTCATGCATCCGCGCTATGGCGTGGAGCGCGAGTATGCGGTGCGTACCCTGGGCGAGCTGGCGGAAGCCGATCGTCAGGCGCTGCTGCACGGCATCCAGCTCGATGATGGCGAGGCCAACTTCCTGCGTATCGCCGATGGCGGTGGCGAGGGCGTGAACCAGTGGTATCACGTGGCGCTGACCGAAGGCCGGAATCGCGAAGTGCGCCGGATGTTCGAAGCCGTCGGCCTGACCGTTTCGCGCCTGATCCGTACCCGCTACGGCCAGTTCCTGTTGCCGCGCGGTCTCAAGCGCGGCCGCTGGCAAGAGCTGGAAGCTACCGATGTGCGCAACCTGATGGCCAATATTGGCCTGAAGGCGCCGGCCAAGAGTGACCAGGGCGGCAGCAAGGGCGCCACCAAGGTGGGCGGCCGCAAGGCGCGCACCGAAGCCGCTATTGCCGGCATGCCGATGCACACCGGCATGGATGGACTGCCCCGCTTTGAAAAGCCGGCTGGCAATCGCGGCGGTGGCAATGCCGGCGGCCGTGGCCAACCCGACCCGATGCAGACCTCGATGGGTTATATCCCGTCTGGCCCGGCGCCGCTGACGTCGCACACGACGAAATTCAGCGGCGGCGGCCTGGGTGGCGCCGGCGGTATGCGCGGCGCGGGCGGCATGCGTGGCGCTGCTGGCGGCAAGGGTGCTGGCGGCGGCCGTGGCGGCCGCGGTGGCATGGGCGGCATGGGTGGCAACGCCGGGAATGCCGGGAACGCTGGCGGAAATCGTCAGCGTCGGGGCGGCGGCGGCGACGTCAACGGCAATGTGATGCCGAAGGCTGCGAAGGCCGGTGGCGGCGCTGGCGGCGGTGGCGGCAATCGCCGGCCCCGTGGCGGTGGCCGGGGCGGTCAACGCTGATACGGAAAGGGCCGATGCCGGGAAAGTCCGGCAATTGGTCCCATTCCGGCGCGGATCCCAGTTGGCTTTTGCCTTTTAGGCATAATCCGCGTATAATCAAAGTCTATTCAAAAGTATCATCCTCGGCGAGGATGGGCGAATGATGGGCATTGCGCCCATTTTTTTTTGGTTCGCCCGTTTGTGCTTGCGGCTGGAATGCGTCACACGATGCATCCGGTTTCATGGGGATGATGGGCAGGCAGGGCTTACAGGTCGTTTCGGAACCTCGATTTCAGAACGTTGTGTTGTCCGGTGTCTGCCAAGGTATTGAAAGCCACTACTCGGGAATACAGTGCATCTGGCAGATTTGATCGAAACCACCCTTAACGGCATGGGCTACGAGTTGGTTGAGCTTGAGCGTGCCCCGGCCGGACTTCTGCGTGTCTATATCGATCAGCCTGAAACCGGCATCGTCATTGAGGATTGCGAGAAGGTCAGCCGTCAGCTTACGCACGTGCTGATGGTCGAGAACGTCGACTACGAGCGCCTCGAAGTGTCGTCGCCCGGCCTGGACCGCCCCCTCAAGAAGCTGGCCGACTTTGCCCGCTTCGCCGGTGAGGAAGCCCGAGTCACGCTGCGCCTGCCGGTCAACGGCCAGAAGAATTTCGTCGGCATCCTGCGCGAACCCGCAGGCGAGGCCGGGGCCGAGAAGATCGGCCTGGAATTCGAGGGCAAGGATGGCCCGGCGCTGCTGGAATTCGCCATATCCGATGTCGACAAGGCCCGTCTGGTGCCTGTGATCGACTTCAAGGGAAATCAAAGAAAAGGGAACAAGCAATGAGCCGCGAAGTTCTGTTGCTCGTCGATGCGCTAGCGCGCGAGAAGAACGTCGACAAGGATGTGGTCTTTGGTGCGCTGGAGGCCGCGCTGGCCTCGGCGACCAAGAAGCGTTTCGAGGAAGACGTGGATATCCGCGTCCATATCGACCGTGAATCCGGCGAGCACGAAACGTTCCGCCGCTGGCTTGTCGTCCCCGACGAACAGGGCCTGCAGGAACCGGACAAGCAGATCCTGCTGTTCGAAGCCCGCGATCAGAGCGCCGACATCCAGCTGGACGATTTCATCGAAGAGCAGATCGAGTCGGTGGAGTTCGGCCGTATCGGCGCGCAGGCCGCCAAGCAGGTGATCCTGCAGCGTATCCGCGACGCCGAGCGCGAACAGATCCTGAATGACTACCTGGATCGCGGCGAGAAGATCATGACCGGCACGGTCAAGCGTGCCGACAAGAAGGGCCTGATCGTCGAGTCCGGCCGCGTGGAAGCGCTGCTGGCCCGCGATCAGATCATTCCGAAGGAAAACCTGCGCACCGGCGACCGCGTGCGCGCGTACATCCTGAATGTGGACCGCGCCGCGCGTGGCCCGCAGATCGAACTTTCGCGCACCGCGCCCGAGTTCCTGATCAAGCTCTTCGAGAACGAAGTGCCCGAGATGGAACAGGGCCTGCTGGAAATCAAGGCGGCTGCCCGCGATCCGGGTGTGCGCGCCAAGATCGCCGTGGTGGCGCATGACAAGCGCATCGATCCGATCGGCACCTGCGTGGGCGTGCGTGGCACGCGCGTCACGGCAGTGCGTAACGAGATTGGCGGCGAGGCCGTGGACATCGTACTGTGGTCGGAAGACCCGGCGCAGTTCGTGATCGGCGCGCTGGCACCGGCACAGGTGCAGTCGATCGTGGTCGACGAAGAGAAGCACTGCATGGATGTGGTGGTCGACGAGGAAAACCTCGCCGTCTCCATTGGCCGCAGCGGTCAGAACGTACGCCTGGCGTCGGAGCTGACCGGCTGGCAGATCAACATCATGACGCAGGAAGAATCGGCGCAGAAGCAGGCCGAGGAAAGCGAAGTGGTCCGCAAGTTGTTCATGGCCAAGCTGGACGTGGACGAGGAAGTGGCGGACATCCTGATCGAGGAAGGCTTCTCCACGCTGGAAGAAGTGGCCTACGTGCCCATCAGCGAAATGATGGAAATCGAGGCCTTCGACGAGGACACCGTCAACGAGCTGCGCAACCGCGCACGCGATGCGCTGCTGACGATGGAACTGGCCCGGGAAGAAAAGGTGGAAGAGGTGTCGCAGGATCTGCGTTCGCTCGACGGCCTGACCCCCGAGCTGATCGGCAAATTGGCCGAAGGCAATATCCATACGCGTGACGACCTGGCCGAACTGGCCGTGGACGAGCTGGTCGAGATGGCCGGCGTTGGCGAGGATGAAGCCAAGGCGCTGATCATGAAAGCACGGGAACATTGGTTTAACTGAGGGAC
>Ga0102592_1002082_pt1 | contig 18859 bp, 21 predicted proteins | sample AraplaCol_mMF_r2_FD_76861 | JGI IMG/M metagenome (GOLD analysis project Ga0102592, IMG submission 76861) | Arabidopsis root microbial communities from North Carolina, USA - plate scrape MF_Col_mMF_r2 (SPADES assembly) (version 2) | ecosystem: Host-associated > Plants > Roots > Endosphere...
CTGGCGGCCACCAGCTCGTCGTTGGAGTTGATGGAGTAGGAGCGCGTGGGCCCGTCTATGCTGCCCTTGGCGCCGTTGGCATTGGCGGCGGTGATGGCGGTGCGCAGCGAATCCAGCCCCAGGCCGTAGGAGGCCAGGGCGCGCGTGTCGGCCTGTATGCGCACGGCGGGGCGTTGCCCGCCGCTCAGCGAAACCAGGCCCACGCCGTTGACCTGGCTGATCTTGAGCGCCAGGCGGGTGTTGACGATGTTCTGCACCTCGGTGAGCGGCAGCGTGTCGGAGGTGATGGCCAGCGTGAGCACCGGCGCATCGGCCGGGTTGACCTTGGCGTAGACGGGTGGGGCGGGCAGGTCGGCGGGCAGCAGCGAGCCGCCGGCGTTGATGGCGGCCTGCACTTCCTGCTCGGCCACGTCCAGCGTGAGCCCCAGTCCGAATTGCAGCGTGACGATGGAGACGCCGGCCGCGCTGGTGGAGCTCAAACGCTGCAGCCCGGACATCTGGCCGAACTGGCGCTCCAGCGGCGCGGTGACGGTCTGGGCCATGACCTCGGGGCTGGCACCGGGGTAGAGCGTCTGCACCTGGATGGTCGGGTAGTCGACCTGCGGCAGGGCTGACAGCGGCAAGAACTTGAAACCCACGAGGCCGGCCAGCACGATGGCCACCATCAGCAGCGAGGTGGCGACCGGCCGCAGGATAAAGGGACGTGAGGGACTCATGCGGGGAGATCCCTGTTGTTATTTCTCACTGCGCGACCGTTCGCCGTTCTGGCGTCTTTCCCTCATGCTGCGCCAGCGTTCGAGCGCGGCGGGATCGCCGGCGTCGATGGCCGCGAGAAAGCGCTGGCGGCGTTCAAGCGCCTCCGGGTCGTCCTTGACCTGGTCCAGCATGCGTTTGCGCTGTTCGGGAGTTGGTCCTTCAGCGGCGGCGGTCTTGGCAGCAGATGGTGCGGCTGCGGCCGGCGCGCCTGGCGTGGGCGAAGAAGATGCCGGCGCTGCGGCGGCCGGTGCCGAAGCTCCCGCGTCAGGTGCAGAGGCCGCACCGCGTTGCCGTTTGCCACCACCGCCACCGGGGCCGCGCCCCCCGCCGCCGGGTGCATCGCCGGGCAGGACCACGGAGGCGCCATCCTTGAGCCGGTCGGCGCCTTCGGTGATGACGCGCTCGCCCGCCTCCAGGCCGGAGGCGATCACGACCTTGTCGACGGTGGCCTGGCCGCGCTTGATGGGCCTGAGCGACACCGTGCGCTCCTTGGTGTTCACCACATAGACATACTCGCCGTTGCTGCCCATGCGCACGGCCGTGACCGGTACCACGATAGCGTTGGCTATCGTGCGCACCTGCAGGCGCACGTTGACGAACTGGCTGGGGTAAAGCTTGAGCTCGCTGTTGGTGAAGCGGGCTTTGGCCTTCACGGTGCCGGTGGTGATGTCGACCTGGTTGTCGAGCGAGGCGAAGGTGCCGGTGTCCAGCGTGACGGCGCGCGTCCTGTCGAGCGCGGTGACCTGCATCGCGACGCCCTTGGCGGCGTTTTGCTGCAGCTCGCCGACCTGGTCCTGCGGGATCGCGAAAACCACGTCGATGGGCGTGATCTGGGTGATGAGGGCGATGCCGTTGGCGTCGCCGCTGCTCACCACATTGCCCACGTCCACGGTGCGCAGGCCGACGCGGCCGCTCACGGGCGCGACCACGCGGGTATAGCCGAGGTTGAGCCGGGCCGTGCCCTCGTTGGCCTTGTCGATGACCACCGTGCCTTCGAGCTGTTTGACCAGTGCGGCCTGGGTGTCGACGTCCTGGCGCGCGATGGAGTCCTGCTCCAGCAGGGTCTTGTAGCGCTGCAGCTGCACGCGCGCGCTGTCGAGCTGGGCTTCGTCGCGCTGGCGCTGGCCGGTGGCCTGCATCAGCGCCATTTCAAACTGGCGCGGGTCTATGGTGGCCAGCAGCTCGCCGGCCTTGACCATCTGGCCTTCCTTGAAGAGCACTTTCTGCATCACGCCCGAGACCTGGGGCGTGACCCTGACGCTGGCCTGCGGCGTGACGGTGCCCAGGGCTTCAAGAACAATCGGGATGCTGGCGCGCTCGGCGGTGGCCACGCCGACCGTGGTGGCGGGCGCGCCGCGCCTGCCGCCGACAAATCCGCCGGCCGCGCTGTCGGCGGAGGGATGGGTCAGATGCCAGGCCAGCCAGCCTGTGCCGGCCAGGATGATCACGGCGATCACGCTGCCGATGATGGACGCGCGGCGGCTGATGCGCCGGCGGGGAGGGGTTTCGGCGCCGGTCTGCGGCGTCTCGGCTTTCGGGTCCATCGGCTGTCCTTGGGTGCCCGCCGCGCCCACCAGGTGGATGCGGCTTTTTTTGTTGGTGATCGGTCTTCGCCGCTGTTCGCGCCAAGCCGGAAAGGCTTGCCCGAACAGCGCTCAGGAATTATCACTGTAAGCCTTGAGGCGCAGGTATACGCTCAGAAAGAGGCTCGTAAATATCCTGTAAAGCGGTAATTGGCCTACAGCGTGGAGGCTGTTGGGGCTTTGCTCTGCTCCTTCTGGGGGAGAAAAGGCAAGAGGCAAGAAGGACGCCGCGTAACCGCGCCTGCAGTTTTGCACCTTCCCCCGCTGGGGAAGGTGGGGAAGGGGGCTGACGGCGCTTGATGTCTTGCCGTGCAATCGCAAAGGCCGTTGGCCCTCACCCTAACCCTCTCCCAGAGGGAGAGGGGATGCAATCGAGGGGCGGTGTGAGCGGTTGTTCCGGGAACAGCTTTCAGCCCAGCAGCGCAGCCACATCCGCCAGCCGCGGGATGCCGTCGATGGCGCCGTGCCGGGTGACCGAGAGTGCGGCCGCCGCATTGGCCCATTGCATGGCGGCGGGGAGAGCCTCGCCGCGTGCCAGTGCGGCCGCGAGCGCGCCGGTGAAGGTGTCGCCCGCGCCTATGGTGTCGCGCACGGCCATGGGACGGCCTGGTATTGAAACCGGCGGCTTGCCCACTTGGTACAGGCGGCAACCGGCCGCGCCCAGGGTGACCAGCACGGCGCGCGCCCCCCGGCTGAGCAGGCGCGCGGCGGCCTGGTCGGCCGAGCCGGCATGCGCCTCGCCGGCCAGAAGAAGGAGCTCGCTCTCATTGGGCGTGAGCACATCGACCAGCGCGAGCATCTCGTCGCTGAGCGGCCTTGCGGGCGCGGGATTGAGCAGGGTCAGGGCGCCGGCCGCGCGGGCCAGGCGAAACGCTTCCAAAGCGGCCTCGGCCGGCACTTCGCAGGAAGCCATCACAACGCGGCAGCCTGCGAGCAGCTTTGCCGCGGCCTGCGCATGGCGCGCGCCCAGGCCGCTACCCGCACCGGGGTAGACGGCGATGCTGTTGTCGCCGTCTTCATAGACCAGGATTTGCGCGACGCCGCTGCGCTCGCCGGCGACCTGCTCGACATGCGCGGTATTGATGCCCTCGGCATGCCAGAGCGCCATGCCCATGCGGCCGAAATCGTCGTCGCCGATGCGGGCCAGCAGTGCCACGCGCGCACCCTGGCGCGCCGCGGCCACCGAAGCATTGCTGCCTTTGCCGCCCGGACTGATGCTGAAGTCGCCGGCCATCAACGTCTCGCCACGGGCGATGGGGCGAGCGACCTTTGAAATCAGGTCTGCGTTCCAACTCGCAACGCAGACAACATCGGCATTCACGCTATCGCTCATATCGTGATCTAGAGAGTGAAGCGCCGGCTTGAGATGGTATTACCCAGCAGACGCCACGGAACCGGCTTTGCCGGGCCGTAGGAGTCGCCCCCTTGAGGGGGAGGCGCCGAAGGCGCCATGGGGGGGAGCTCACTTATACCCCATGGTCTGCGGCAGCCAGAGCACGATCTGCGGGAAGAAGGTCATGGCCAGCAGGAGGAGCAAGAGCATGACCAGGAAAGGCCAGCCTTCCTTCATCATCTCGCCGATGGGGATGCCGGTCAGCGCCTTGGTCACGAAAAGCAGCATGCCGAAGGGCGGGTGGATCAGGCCTATCATCATATTGAGCACCACCAGCACGCCGAAGTGCACCAAGTCCACGCCCAGCAGCTTGGCCGCGGGCAGCAGCATGGGCACAAACACCAGCAGCAGCACCGAGACGTCGAGGAAGCAGCCCAGCACCAGGAACATGACGTTCACCATCAGCAAAAAGCCGATCTGCGAAAGATGCATGCTGTCGACCCAGCTTGCCATGGCCTGCGGCACGCCTTCGGCAGTGAAGGCGTAGTTCAGCATGAAGGAGCCGGCCAGGATCATGGTGATCACTGCGCTGCCGCGCGTTGATTCCATCACCACGCCCCAGAAGCTGCGCCAGGTCAGGGCCCGGAACACCACGGCCGCGAGGATGAGCGCATGCAGCGCGGCCACGGCGGCGGCTTCGGTCGGCGTGAAGATGCCGGAGTAGATGCCGCCCAGCAGCACGACGGGCATGGACAGCGGCAGCGCGCCGCGAAAGATCAGGCCGGCCCATTCCGAGCGCGGCACGGGTTCGTCGCGCGGCATGTTGCGCTTCTTGGCGATGACGGCGACCACACCCATCATCAGCGCGGCCATCAGAAAGCCCGGCACCACGCCGCCCAGGAACAGCGCACCCACCGAGGCACCCGAAACCAGCGCATAGATCACCATGGGAATCGAGGGCGGGATGATGGGGCCCAGCGTCGCGCTGGCCACCACCACGGCGCCGGCAAAGCCGCGCGTGTACTCGGGCTTCTTGAGCATCTGGCGAATCGTGACCAGGCCGGGGCCGGCCGCGTCGGCGATCGCGCTGCCGCTCATGCCCGAGAAAATCACGCTGACCAGGATGTCGACCTGCGCCAGCCCGCCGCGAAAGCGCCCCACCAGGATGCGGCAGAAGTCGAAAAGCCGCTCGCTGACCGTGCCCGCATTCATGATGTTGGCGGCAAACACAAACAGCGGCACCGCCAGCAGCACGTAGCTGTTGTAGAGGCCGTTGCCGATCTGCTCGGCCACCAGGCCCACGTCCTGGCCTTTGACCAGCAGATAGCCTATGCCCGCCGCGATCATCGAAAAACCTATGGGCATGCGCAGCAGCATTCCGCCCGCCAGCACCCCAACCAATACCCAGATACTCGTTGTCATATACGCAGCTCCGCTTCAAGACCCTTGCCACGGATCGCGTTCCAGATCGCCCAGGCCGAGCGCAGCGCGAGGGCGGCGAGCAGCAGTACAAAGGGCATGAAGACCCACTGGAAGGACATGCCCAGCACGGGCGTTCCTTCGCGGGCCATGAAATGCACGTAATCCCAGCAGCCCGGGATGCCCCAGGCCGACAGGCCGCCGATCAGCAGGTTGCCGACGATGGCCATCGCCTGGCGGGCGCGGTAGGGGGCACTGTTCCACAGCAGGTCGAACACCACGTGCTCGCGTTCAGGCACGACCACGGCGGCGGCCCACAGGATGACCCAGACATAGAGGATCACGGCGGCCTCGTCGGTCCAGGCCATGGGCTTGCCAAAGAGGAAGCGCGCCGTGACCTGTATCACGAACACGATGAACAGGGTCAGGAAGAGTCCGCCGCCAATCAGGTTGGCGGCTTTTTGGGGCCAGCTTTTCATGGGCGTTGTGGTGCTTGCCGCCGGACTTACTTGGTCGCGTTGATGCGATCCAGCAGGCCCTTGGGCCAGACCTTGGCGTATTCGGAGTTCAGGTAGGTCGTCTGCACCGTCTTGCGGAAGGCGTCCACGTCGGGCGTGGTGACCTGCAGGCCTTCTTTCTTGAAGAAGTCGACCAGCTGGCCCTCTTCCTTGATGCGGTTTTCGTTATTGAAGGCGGCGGCGGCCTGTGCGGCGGCCTTGACCTTGGTCTTTTGCGCCGGGGTCATCGCGTTCCAGGCCTTGTTGGAAATCGAGATGAAGATGCCGTCCACCAGATGGCTGGTCATGACGATCTGCTTGGTCACCTCATAGAACTTGGCGGCGCGCACGGAAGGCAGGGGGTTGTCCTGGCCGTCGATGGTGCCGGTCTTCAGGCCCAGGTAGACCTCGCCGAAGGCCAGCGGCGTGGGCGTGGCGCCCAACGCTTCGCCGAGGAACAGCCACTCCTTGGAGCCGGGCATGCGCAGCTTCACGCCCTTGAGGTCGGCCGGCACCTTGACGTTGCGGGCCTCGCGCAGGTTGACCTGGCGTGTGCCGAGGTAGACGGTGGACAGCGGCGTGACTTCCATCTTGTCCGAAACGAGCTTGAACATTTCGGTGCCTATGGGACCGGAAAATACCTTTTGCTGGTGCTCCGGGTCACGCATGATGTAGCCGGCGGTGAAGATGGAGAACTCGGGCACCAGCTTGGCGATGTCAAAAGCCGAGATGGAGGAGAGCTCCAGGTTGCCGCGCGCCATGGCGGCGGGCTCGGTGCCCTGCTTGAACAGCGAGGCATTCAGGTTGATCTGCACGTCGAATTCACCTGGCGCGCTTTTTTCGAGGTTGTCCTTGAAGACCGTCCACATCTTGGCGTGCCAGTCGTCGGGCACGGCCGGCGTCGAAACGCGCAGCACCATCTTGTTCTGGGCCTGGGCCGCGGGCAGCAGCGCGCCCATCAGCAAGGTGGCGGAGGCCGCGGCCAAAAGCGTGCGGCGAAGGGTGGATGAGAGGATGGTGGAAGTCTTCATGGTTGTCTCCTTTTTTGGGTCAATCGTTTTTGGGCTCGGGCCCCGGGGTCGGCTCTTGGCGCTTACTACTTGGCAATCACTACTCGGCAATCACTCGGATTTTGTATCAATCCCGAAGGCGGTGATGGTTTTCTCCAGCGCCTTGTATTCGGTGTCGGTCAAAGCCACCAGCGGCGCGCGCACGCGCAGCCACTCCTTGTCGCCGCTGAGAATGGCCATGATGCCCTTGAGCGCGGGCATCAGAGAGTAGTCCCCCAGCAGGCTGATGAGCTTCACCACGCGTTCGCGTTCGGCCGGTGTGGCCGCCGCGCCGGGTTCGGTTACCAGGCGCTTGACGAGGCGCGGCATGAAGTTGGCCACGCCGCTGATGGCGCCGGTGCTGCCGCGCTTGCCCATCTCGGGCAGGTCGGGTTCAAAGCCGACGTAGACCGTCATGTCCTTCATGAAGGCGTTGGCCAGGCCCACCGAGTGTTCCGTGTTGCAGGCGCTGTCCTTGATGCCGACGATGGTGTCTGGGTATTGCTTCTTCAGCGTGCTGATCACGTGGTGCGACAGCGGCACGCCCGTGACCTGGGGGATGTGGTACAGGTAAAGCTTGAAAGGCGTGCCGGCCATGCCGTCGATGACGTAGCGATAGCTGTCGATGATGCCCTGGTCGGACACGCCCTTGAGGAAGAAGGGCGGCAGCATCAGGCAGCCGTGCACACCGGCCTTGACGGCATGGCGCGTGAGCTCCAATGTTTCGGGCAGGGCCGCGCAGCTGGTCGAGACCATGATCTGCTTTGCGGGAATGCCGTTCCTGATGAGCTGCTCGATCGCTTCCTTGCGCTCGGCCAGCGAGAACGAAGGGCCTTCGCCCGTGGTGCCGAAGGCGGTCACGCCGGGGCAGCCGCTGGCGATCAGCGCCTTGCAATGGGCGGCGAACTTGGCGTGGTCTATGTCCAGGCCGGCCGTGAGCGGCGTCAGCAGGGCGGGCCAGATGCCGCGAAAGGATTTTTCGGCGGCGGGGAAGGAACTCGTCATTCAGGGATCTCCAAAGACCACGGCATCTTGGGCCGCGGCAGGCCGAGCACGCGGCGATGCGCGCTCTCGATGTGATGGCCCAGGCGGTCGACCACGGCTTGCGGGTCGCGCCGCTTGAGGGCATCGATGAACCAGAGGTGCTCTTCCATCGCGGGAATCAGCACATCCGGGGAAAGGGATGAGGCTTCGAGCTTGATCAGGCGCACCCGCAGGCTGTTGATGCGGTAGACCTCGGAAATCAGCTCGTTGCCCAGCGCATCAATCATGAGGTCGTGCAGGCCCCAGTCCACCGTGGTGGCGTCCTCGAGCAGCGCGTCGTCGATGGTCTTTTTGCGAGCGCGTTTGACGATGTTGAGGTGGGCCTGCTCGATGGCAGCCAGGTCCGCGTCGGACACCGTGGTGACAAAGCGGCTGGCGGCCTCGCGCTCAAGCAGGCCGCGCAGCTGAAAGGCGTTGTTGATCAGCTTGAGGTCCACATGGGCCACCTGCAGGCCGCGCTGCGGCACGGTCTTGACCAGGCCCTCGGCCTCCAGCCGGGGGATCAGCTCGCGCACCGCGCCCAGCGGCATGCCCAGCAGCTGCATGAGCTCGCGCTGCGAGACAAACTGCCCGGGGCGTATATTGGCCTCGACGATCTGCTGCTGGAAGCTTTCGTAGGCCTGCGCGCGCAGGCTGGTCGGAGCCGGGCTCGAGGGGTTGGCAGCGCTGCTCATGGTCAGTCGTGGTCGCTGGCGATGACGCCCTTGCGCAGCAGGATGTTGCCGTACTTGCGCTGTTCGCCGGTCTGCAGGATCAGGAAGGCCGATTGCGCGTGTTCATAAAACGCGAAACGCTCCAGCGAAGCGGCGGGGCGCTCGCCGGCCTGGTGCAGCACGGTCGTGAATTCGGCCACCGGCGCGGGCACGGCCTCGGGGTTGCCCACCACCTGCATGGTCCAGGCGGCGTCGGGCACGAAATCGTCCAGCGGCAGCAGGCGCAGCACGGCGGCCAGTGCCTGGGGGGTGGTTACGCCCGGCAATTGCACCAGCCGGGCGCCGCTTTTGCGGGCCACGTGGGCGGCCGGGAAATTGGCATCCACAATCGCCACATCATCGCCATGGCCCATGCTGGCCAGGGCATGCAAGGCGTCGGGCGTGAGCAGTGGCGGTATGTTCTTGAGCATGGAAGGATGGGGCGCCAGCCGGAAAGGCGGTTTTTTGCAAAACCTCGGGATTTCCCGCTGTCAATCACTGACATGTTAGTCATAACATAACTGAACTTTTATTAGTACTAACCCCAATGCGATTTGTTCAAGGCCGTTCGCCCTGAGGTATCGAAGGGCTGCTTGCAGGGTAGAGGCTTCGGTACCTCAGCCCGAACGGCTTTTGAGCCTCCAGCGAACAGGAATGGGAAGTAACCTTGAAACCAAGCTTGAAATGACGACTTTGGATATGGCCCCTGTGTTTTCCCCTTGCAAAGAAAGCGGCCTGCGGCTGGGCTTGGGCGGCGCCCCCCTGGGCAACCTGTTTTCCGCCGTCAGCGATGCCGAGGCCAGGGCCCTGGTGGACGCGGCCTGGGCCGGCGGCTGCCGCACTTTTGACACCGCGCCGCATTACGGCCACGGCTTGTCGGAGCGCCGCCTGGGCGATGCTCTGCGCGGCCGCCCGCGTGACAGCTATGTACTGTCGAGCAAGGTGGGCCGGCTCCTGCGGCCCGATGCGAATGCGGCGCGCGCCCAGCACGGTTATGTGGACATCCTTCCCTTCAATCAGGCCTGGGACTTCAGCGCGGCCGGCACCCGCCGCAGCGTGGAGGACAGCCTGCAGCGCCTGGGCCTGTCGCGGCTGGACGTGGTCTATGTGCACGACCCAGACGCGGCCTCGCACGGAGAGCGCGCGCCGGCCGTGCTGCGGCAGGTGCTCGATGAAACCCTGCCCACGCTGCGCCAGATGAAGCACGAGGGATTGATACGCGCCATCGGCCTGGGCACCAACGATGTGGGCGTGGTGCTGCAGGTGTTGCGCGAAGCCGGCCTGGATGTGCTGATGCTGGCCGGGCGCTACAGCCTGCTGGACCACAGTGCCTTGCCGGCGCTGCTGCCGCAGTGCGCGGCGCGCGGCGTGCGCATCGCGCTGGGCGGCGTGTTCAATTCAGGCATCCTGGCGACCGGTGCGCGCGGCGGCACGGCCAGTTTCAACTATGCGCCGGCCGCCCGCGAATGGCTGGAGCGCACCGCCCGCATCGAGTCGGTGTGTGCCGCGCACGGCGTGCCGCTGCGCGCGGCGGCCCTGCAGTTTCCGCTGGCCCACCAGGCTGTCGACATCGTGATGCTGGGCGCGCGCCGTGTCGCCGAATGGGCTGATGCGGTGGCGATGATGCAATATGCGATTCCAGCGGCCTTCTGGGCGGATCTGCGCGCCCAGGGCCTGCTGCCTCCGGAGGCGCCCACGCCATGAGCGTTGATGCGCACTTTCATTGCTGGGAACTCGCGCGCGGCGACTACGGATGGCTTACACCGGCCCTCGCGCCGATTTACCGCGACATCACTGTGGCCGACTGGCAGGCGGCGTCACGGCCGCATGGCGTGCGCGGCGGCGTGCTGGTGCAGGCCGCACCCACGGAGGCCGAAACCCAATTCCTGCTGGCCCAGGCCGATGCCAATCCGGCTGTGCTGGGCGTGGTGGGCTGGGTGGATTTTCTGGCGGCCGACGCGCCGGCCCGCATTGCGGCGCTGGCGCGCCACCCGCGGCTCAAGGGCCTGCGCCCCATGCTGCAGGACATCGCCGACCCGCAATGGATATTGCAACCCGCGGCGGCCCCGGCCCTGCGCGCCATGGCCGATTGCGGCCTGGTGTTCGATGCGCTGGTCAAGCCCGTGCACCTGCCGCATATCCTGACCCTGGCCGGCCGCCACCCGGAGCTGCGCATGGTAATAGACCATGGCGCCAAACCTGATATCGCCGCAGGCGAATGGCAGCCCTGGGCCGACGGCATGACACGGATCGCAAACGAAACCCAGGCTATGTGTAAGCTTTCGGGCCTGCTGACCGAAGCCGGCCCGCGTCCCGCGCCGGGTGCGGTGCGGCGCTGGGCTGAGCATGTGCTGCAGAGTTTTGGCGCCGAACGCGTCGTGTGGGGCAGCGACTGGCCGGTGCTGGAGCTGGCCGCGCCTTATGCGTTGTGGTGGGCCACCTCGCGCCAACTGCTGGAAAGCCTGGATGCGGAAGGCCAGGCGGCGGTGATGGGCGGCAACGCCGTAAGGCTTTATGGGCTAGAGGTACTTCAGGCAGATGGCGTCCCTAAAATCACCGGATGACCGACGCAGCCGCTACCACTTCCTCTTTCTCATCTTCGTCCCTGCGCGTCTGCCGCGCCGACTATGCCGACCCGGTGCATGCGGGCGCCATCGTGCAATTGCTGGATAGTTACGCGCAGGACCCGGCCGGTGGCGGCAAGCCGCTCAGCGACTTTGTCAAAACCCATCTCGTCAAGGAACTTGCCGCGCGCCCGCAGGCGTTCAGCGTGCTCGCGTTTGACGGCGACAAGGCCGTGGGACTGGTCAACTGCATCGAAGGCTTTTCCACCTTTGCCTGCCGCCCGCTGGTCAACATCCACGACGTGGCCGTGCTGCCCGGCCACCGCGGCCGGCGCATAGGCGAACAAATGTTGGCGCTGGTGGATGAGATCGCCCGCGAGCGCGGCGCCTGCAAGCTCACGCTGGAAGTGCTTGAGGGCAACCAGGGGGCGGTGAAGCTTTATGAGCGTGTGGGTTTCGCCGGCTACCAGCTGGACCCGGCCATGGGGCAGGCGCGGTTTTTTCAGAAGTGGCTGGAGTGAGCTCCGGGACTTCCCGCCGCGTGCTCGCGAGCTCGGGCCGCATTGTGAATGCCTACGCGCCGTAGGCCGCCATGAAGACCCGTACGGCCTCGCGCAGAAGAGCCCTGTTTTCCTGGGCATCCGGCATCTCGAGCTTTAGCAGTCCGCGGATGTGCCCGGAGCCCATGAACATCGACAGGAACAGGTCCGCTGCCTGAAGCGGGTTGCGTACCTTCAGCGTGCCCGCCGAGTGGGCACGGCGCAGGTATGCGGCCAGCTCGCCGTTCACGCGCTCCGGGCCGTCCTTGTATAAGGCGCGGCAGACTTCCGGCTGCGTCCCCGCGACGCCGTAGACAGCACGCAACGCGCCCAGGGCGTCTCCGCGCGCCAGTGCAAGAAACCGGGCGCCGATCGCCAGCAGCGCTTTCTCCGGCTGGTCCGGGTCAAGCGCCCCGGTACCGGGGACGTCAGCCATCACCGCCGCCGTCCTGTCGCCCACGACCGCCTGGAACAGGCCCTCCTTGGAGCCGAAGTTGTTGTACACGGTCATCTTGGACACACCGGCGTCCGCGGCGATGGCATCCACGCTGGCACGCTCCAGGCCATGCTCGTTGAAGTGCCTTTGCGCCGCTTCCAGGATGCGCCGCACGCGCTCGGGATCGCGTGGCCGCCCGCGCTGGGGCTTGGCAGTGGGAACTGGGGAGGGGGGCATAGGTGTATTTAGTGGACTTGACAGTTCATTATATGGGTCATACATTACTGTACTTGAAGTCCATTAATTAATCACCCAGCCCCTCCCCATCACAACAAGGAGCCCATCACCATGAAGAATGACGTCATCATCATCGGCGGCAGCTTTGCCGGCCTCGCCGCCGCCCTGCAGCTCGGCCGCGCCCGCCGCAAGGTCATCGTTCTCGATACCGGCCGGCCGCGCAACCGCTTTGCCGGCCACTCGCACGGCTTGCTCGGCCACGATCACAAGCCGCCGCTGGACATCCTGGCCGAGGCGCGGCAGCAGCTGGCGCGCTATCCCGCGATCAGGCTGGTCAATGCCCGGGCCGACAGCGTCTTGGGCGCCATTGACGATTTTTCCGTCCTCACTGACGATCACGAAAGCCTCAGGGCGCGCCGCCTGATCCTGAGCTATGGCGTCGCCGACCAGATGCCCGATGTCCCGGGCTTTGCCGAAAGCTGGGGCACGTCCATCGTGCCTTGTCCCTACTGCGACGGCTTTGAAGTCGCCGGACGACATTGGGGCCTCGTGTGGTCCGGCCCGCAGTCGCACAATCAGGTCAGGTTATTCCTTGATTGGACCGACAAGTTGACTGTCTTCGCCGATGGTCATGACATCGCGCCCGATATCCGGGCCGATCTGGCACATCGCAACGTACCTGTGGTCGATGGCCGGATCGTCGAGATCGCCCATCAAAAGGGCCATATCAGCGCCGTCAATCTCGATACCCGCCGCAATATCGCGGTCGACGTCCTGTTCGCCCATCCGCGCAACAAGCCGTCCGCAAGCCTGCATGAATCACTGGGCCTCGCCACGGTCGATACGCCCACCGGCATCGTCCTCAAGGTGGACGAGCGCCGCCAGACCAGCATGCCCGGCATCTACGCCGCCGGCGACCTCACGACGCCTTTCCTGCCCTCGGTCACCCAGGCATCATCGCAAGGCGCGATGGCGGGTATCTTTGCCCAGCAGTCGATGCTTGTTTGACATGAGCGCGCTTGAATTGAAGGTTCCTCCCCCCAGCGTGGCGCTTGTCCTGGCGCTTCTGATGTGGATGACACCAGCCGTCGCGGGCCTTGTGCAGGTTTCCTACACGGCCCGCGTGTTCTGCGCCATAGTTTTGGTGTGCGTCGGCCAAGGCATCGGCATCGCCGGAATGGTTGCGTTCCGGCGCGCCAAGACTACCGTGAACCCGGTGAAGGCAAGCCTGGCGTCCTCGTTGGTCATCCGGGGCGTGTACCGCTATACGCGCAACCCCATGTATGTCGGGCTCTTGCTGACCCTGCTGGCGTGGGCAGTGTTTCTGGCGAATCCGCTCGCTGTCCTGTGGGTTGTCGTGTACGTGCTCTGTATCACGCGGTTCCAGATCATCCCGGAAGAACGGGTGTTGGCGTCTTTATTTGGGGCAGAGTACGAAGCTTACAAAGGCAGGGTGCGCCGATGGGTATGAGGCTTAAGGTTCACGGCTTGGGCTGCCTGGCGCTGGTACCTGGAGATGCGCTGCCGGCCCGCTCCAGAAGGCGCTCCAGATACGTTTCAAAAAGCCCTTGGGATGCCTGCTTGAACATGCGGACGCTCCCTGTGTGGCTGAGCACCAGCAAGCCGACCGTGTGCGTGAACAAGGCTGTGATTTCGGCAAGCGCTTCGCCGGCGGGCATGCCGAGCGCCTGCAGCGCCTCCTGGGTGGGCAGCAGCGCATCGCGCAGCCGCTTGTTCAGGCTCTCGTTCAGCTCGGGTGACAGCCCACGCGGCTGCATGCCCTGGAACAAATAAAAGCCGAGGTCCAACTCGCGCGGGTTCTCCCGGTAGAAATCAAAAAACGCGGCTGCGGTGGCACGGCCCAAGGCCGCCGCTTCGCCATTGGATTGCGCGCGCGCCGCCTGGACCTTCCCGTTCAAACGCTCCAGTGACTCGCCAAGCAGCGCCGCATAAACCTCTTCCTTGCTCGCGAAGTAGCTGTAGATTGCCCCCGGTGTGTAGCCCGCGCGTTGCGCGATCTCCCGGATGCTGGTGCCTTCGAGGCCATGCTCAAAAAAGACGGCGCGCGCCGCATCCAGTACCAGGGAGCGGCGGACATCCGTGAGGGCACGCTGGCGGGCATCGCGGGCCATTGAGGGCGCCCGTGTGGCGCGCGCGCGGCCGGGCTTGCTGGGGCTGTCGGTCTGGGACGGCTTGGTCATTGGGACAGGATTTTAATGATCGCGAAGTAAATTAAACAGTGTTTAAGTGAAGGGAAAAATCACGTTGACCCTGGCGCAGGGCCTTGTGTCGAGCGCGTTGTGCCTAATCGCGGCGCTGACTGGCAGCTGAAGGGGCGTGCAGCAGCATCAGGGCCGCGAAGGCCAGCATTCCCAGCGCTGCTGAAAACCACAGCGCACCCGCGCCGAAACGGTCAATCGCCAGGCCGAAGAGCCAGGGCGCCGTCGCCTGGGCGAAGCGCGCCGGCACCATCAGCAGGCCCTGGCGCGCGCCGTAGTCGCGCGCACCGAACAGCACCAGCGGCAGCGTGCCCTTGGCAATTGTCAGCACGCCGTTGCCGGCGCCGTGCAGCACCGTAAAAACCGCGCCTGCCGGAGCGCCGAGGAAGAGGAAGGCTGCCGCGCCCAGCGTATGCAGGCTGCCGGCCACGCGAGCGGACACCAATGGATGGATGTTGCGCAGCAGGCCGTATTCCAGCAGCCGGCCTGCCACCTGGGCGGGGCCGACCAGGCCGGCGAACACCAGCGCGGTGGCCAGCGGCACGCCGTGGGCTTGCAAGAGGCGCGGCAAATGCGAGGCCATGGCGGTGCTGATGAACCAGGTCACGGCAAACACCAGCGCGAGCAGCACTGCCGTGCGGGTGCCGCTGTGGGAAGAGGGGGATCGCGCGGCTGCGTCGACCTGGGTTGCATCCAGAGGCGATGCCGCGGGATGGGCCGCCGCGGGCAAAGCCGGCAGCCGCCAGTTGAGCGGCAGGCCCAGCAACAGGTGCAGCGCCGCCCAGGCCAGGCAGGTGCTGCGCCAGCCCCATTCCAGCTCCAGCCAGGCCGACAGCGGCCAGCCCACGGTGCTGGCAAAGCCGGCGAACAAGGTGATGCCGGTGATGGCGCCGCGCGCATCCTTGCCATACAGATGAACCAGCGCCGCAAAGCCCGCTTCATAAAGGCCCGCGGCCATGGCCACACCCAGGATCACCCAACCGGTGAACAGGCCCAGCGGCCCTTGCGCCAGCGCCAGCACGACGAGGCCCGCAGCAAATACCAGGCTGTTGGCGGCCAGCACGGGCCGGCCGCCATGGCGGTCAATGGCTTTGCCCGCGGCCGGCCCCAGCAGGGCAGAGACGGCCAGCGCGGCCGAGAAGGCGGCAAACACCGTGGGTGTGCTCACGCCCAGGTCGTGCGCCATGGGCACGGCCAGGATGGCGGGCAGGTAGTAGCTGGAGGCCCAGGCCAGCGTCTGGGCAATGCCCAGCTGGACGATGGTGGCGGCGCGGCTTGTGGTTGAAGTCACGCTGCAAGCGTAGCAAGAAAAGCCGAGGCCCCTTCGGTGGCCGCCTGGACCTCAACCTTGCCCAGTTGACTGCTGTACGCCCAGCGCGCGATGCAGCACCATACCCGCCAGGGCACCCGCCGCCTGCGCCAGCACAAAGCCCGGCGCGCTGGTGGGCGCAATGCCGGCAAAGCTGTCCGTGAGCATGCGGCCCAACACGGCCGCCGGGTTGGCGAAGGAGGTGCTCGCGGTGAACCAGTAAGCCGCGCCTATGTAGCAGGCGACCATCGCCGCAGCCTTGGGCGCCGGCGCGCGCAACACGACGAGGATCAGCCCGGCCGTCGCGACGGCTTCGGCCAACCATTGGCCGCTTCCGCTGCGAACCTTGTGGCTGAGCTGCAGCAGGTTCATGTCGAACATTGCATGGGCCAGCCAGGCGCCCGCGGCCGCGCCCAGCAACTGGCTGGCGATAAAGAGAAGGGTTCTTCTCGTACGCGTTGGTGAGGCTGCAGTTCGGGAGCCCAGCACCAAAGTCACCAGTGGGTTGAAGTGCGCGCCGCTGACCGGGCCCAGCAGTTCAATCAACACATAGAGCGCGAACACCGTTGCCAGCGTGTTCGCCAGGAGCGCCACGCCCAGGTTGCCGGCCGAAAGCCGCTCGGCCATGATGCCCGAGCCTATGACTGCGCAGAGCAGGGCGGCTGTGCCCACAAATTCGGCGAGCGCCTGGCGCGCCGGCGAGGGAGTGTGAAGGCCTTGAGAGGGCTTGGTGACGGGCATCAGCAACACGCTGGAGCGGAGCGCGATGTTTTGCTGTCCGCCGCGGCGCAACAGGCCGAACCGGCGGCCGGCTTGGCCTCGCTGAACACCGGGATGTTGCCCAGCGTGTGGAACTGCTCCCAGGCAATGCCTTGCGGGTCGGTGAGCCAGTATTTGTCGCTGCGGGCATAGCAGCAGGTGGTGGGGCCTTCGTCGAGCAGGGTCATGTCGGCGCGGGTTGCATTGGCTTTGAGGGCTTCGAGTTCTTCGGCCTGGTCGACCTGTATGCCCAGGTGGTCCACACCAGTCGCATCACCGCGCGTGGAGATGGCGAAGTTGACCGGCGGGTCGTTGAGCATCCATTTGGCGTAGTCGGCTTCGGTGCGCGCGGGCTGCTGGTCGAACATGGCGGAATAAAAGGCGATGTTCTTTTCGAGGTCCTTGACATGGACGTGGACATGGAAGCGTTTCATATGGCTCTCCTGGTTGGCGGATAAGGGCGGTGAAGTGAAGAAACCTAGCAGGCAGTGCAGCCGGCCTTCGTACCGACCTCGCAGGCGCCGCCTTCGCAGCAATGCTCGGTCAAATAGCCGAGCAGGGCGTTCATCTGGCTGAAGCTCGCGCGGTAGATCAGGTTGCGGCCGCGTGCTTCGCTGCTGACGAGGCCTGAATGCGAGAGTTCCTTGAGGTGAAAAGACAGCGCGCTGGCAGCGATGCCGAGCTGCTCGGCGATGGCCCCCGGGGTCAGGCCTTCCGGGCCGGCGACGACGAGGGCGCGAAAGGCGCGCAGGCGCTGGGACTGGGCAAGGGCCGCCAACGCCTTGACGGCGGCGCTTTCATCAAGGAGAGGAAATTCCCGCATTTGCATTAAAGATTCCATAATTCAAATATAGTTGAATTATTGAATTGAGGCAAACTACGGCGCTGCAGCTATTACCAGGAGTGAAAACACATGCCATCCGCACCCAAGGTCACGATTTACCACAACCCCCAATGCGGCACCTCGCGCAATGTGCTGGGGCTGATCCGCAATGCCGGCATAGAGCCCGAAATCATTGAATACCTCAAGACACCGCCCACGCGTGAAAAGCTGCAGGAACTGATCGCGCAGATGGGCACGCCCGTGCGTGAAGTGGTCCGGGAAAAAGAGGGCATCTACAGGGAGCTGTGCCTGGGCGAAGCAGATGACGACGCGCTGGTCGATGCCATGCTGGCCCATCCCGTGTTGATCAACCGGCCTATCGTCGTCACGCCGCTGGCGACGCGGCTGTGCCGCCCTTCGGAGGCGGTGCTTGACATCCTGCCACTACCGCAGCGCGGCGCTTTCAGCAAGGAAGACGGCGAGCAGGTCATCAACGAGCGCGGAGAGCGCGTGACTCGGGCTTAACTCCCGCCGTATTTTTCCGGCCAGGCGCGCGAATCCGTGCGCCGCCGTTTTCCTTGCGGATTCCCATCCGCCTTCTCCCGGCCCGTGGCGCTCCAGCCACTCCTTCAGGCCCACCGCGCCGTGTCACACAACTGCCATTGAACTGACACGAACGCGTCACCCCCCGCTCCCAGAATCACGTCATGACCAGCATGACAGAGCACCCGATGGGACGCCATTCGCAGGCACAAGACAAGCAGGACGCAGGCGCCGCTCGCAGCCTGGGCGCCGGCATCCAGGACTTGAACAAGCAGTGCCTGCGCATCCTGCGCTGCACGGCCCAGGCTTTGGCCAACAGTCCCGGCGGCCTTCGCTTCAAGGCCGGCACCCGGCCCTGGCTGGAAGGCTTGTCGAACACGCGGCCGGCGCTGATGGCCGGCCTGGGGCGACCCGGCAAGGCGGTTTCTCTGGCCGCTGGTGATTGAGTGTCGACAAGCCCCTTGATGGGGCTTTTTTACAGGCGGTGAAGAAATGCCGCGGGTGCGTGAGCTTGCTGAAGTTGTTGAGACACGGAACAAGGAAACAGGAACAAGGAGTTAGCCATGAAAGAACTGCCCAATCCCACCTTTGCATTGTCGCCCGTCGCAATGCCACGGGGGTCACTTCATCAAAGCGGTCATGCTGTCAGTGCAGCCCCTGTTCAAAGGGCTGCAGTGGGGAAAATCTCGGTCGGCTGGGCCCGGCACCAGGACGAGGTCCGGCAGGCGCAGCGCCTGAGGTACCAGGTCTTCGCGCTCGAGATGGGCGCCACGCTGTCCAAGACGCTGCCCGGCCACGACGTGGACCTGTTTGACGACTACTGCGAACACCTGCTGGTGCGCGACGTGGACAGCCAGGAAGTGATAGGCACCTACCGCGTGCTCACGCCGACCCAGGCCAGGCGTGTGGGCAGCACCTACAGCGACACCGAGTTCGACCTGACGCGCCTGCGCGCGCTGCGCGAGCGCATGGTCGAGCTGGGCCGCAGCTGCGTGCATGCCGACCACCGCCACGGCGGCGTGATCCTGGCGCTGTGGGGCGCGCTGGCCGAGTTCAT
>Ga0102592_1002085_pt1 | contig 18842 bp, 18 predicted proteins | sample AraplaCol_mMF_r2_FD_76861 | JGI IMG/M metagenome (GOLD analysis project Ga0102592, IMG submission 76861) | Arabidopsis root microbial communities from North Carolina, USA - plate scrape MF_Col_mMF_r2 (SPADES assembly) (version 2) | ecosystem: Host-associated > Plants > Roots > Endosphere...
GCACTCGCGTGGCGTGGGACAGGGGCCTGAAAGACGAACGGATCATTTCTTCACCTCGGAATTCGATGCTTCGGTTGCGGATTTGGCCTGAGCGGCCGGGTCTACGCCCAGCGCATTGAGCTTGACTTCGACGAGGCGGCGGTATTCGGCGCGCTCGTCGAGTTCCTTGTAGGCTTTCTCATATTCCGCCTTGGCCTCGGCCTTTTTGCCCTGAGCGGCGAAGATGTCGCCGCGGCGGTCGGCAGCAAGCGCCATGAAACCCTTGGGGAAGCTGCTACCCGAAACCTGCTGGAGCGCCTCGTCGTAGGCCTTCTTCTCGAGCAACAGGCCCGCCAGGCGCAGACGCGCGATGGCCTGGTAACCCTCGTCGGAGGCTTTTTCGGCAACCCAGTTCAGGGCGGCACGCGAAGCGTCGACATTGCCCTTGTCATAGTAGGCCCGGGCGGCCAGCAAGCCAGCCTGCTGGGCATAGGCGGTTCCGCTGAAACGCTCTTTCATGTCGGCCAGGGAGCGGTCAATTCGGGCGACGTCGCCCGATTGCACGGAACGCTCGACTTCTTCATACATGACCGCGGCCTGCGCCGCCTGGTTGCGCTGCCAGTACTGGTAACCGTTCCAGGCCGCGAAGGCGCCCAGCACGACAATCAGCCCCCAGGTGATCATGTCACCGTACTGTTTCCAGAAGTGCTTGAGCTGGTCAAGCTGTTCCTGTTCTTCCAAATCGAGGTGTTTTGCCATAAAAGTCTTCTTGTTCTGCCCGGTGACGGCGCGGATTGAGTTGGGAGTGATTGTAGAGGCCTGGGACAGGCGCCCCGCCGGGCGCCACCGGGTGGTTCAGCCGCGCAGGGTCTGGGCCCAGGCCGCGATATCGTCCAGCGGCTGGAGCGCCTGGGCTTGCAGCGCCTGGTCTTTTTCACCGCGCAGGTGTTTGACCGCGACACGGCCCTGGGCGAGTTCATCGTCGCCAAAAATCAGCGCAAACCGCGCGCCGCTGCCGTCGGCTTTCTTGAACTGGGATTTCATGCTGCCCATGCCTTCGGCCGTGCCGCCGTGCATCTGCACCTTGATGCCGGCGCCGCGCAGCGCTTCGCAGGCGGCCATGGCGACGGGCAAGGCCTTGGCCGACGGCAGGATGGCGTAGGCGTCGGGGGCGTTTTCGGGCGGCAGCACGCCGACCGCTTCCAGCAACAGCAGCATGCGCTCCACGCCCATGCCCCACCCGACCGCCGGTGTCGGTTTGCCGCCGAGCTGCTCGAAGAGGCCGTCGTAACGCCCTCCTCCGCAGACCGTGCCCTGCGAGCCAAGTTTGTCCGTGATCCATTCGAACACGGTCAGGTTGTAGTAGTCCATGCCGCGCACCAGGCGCGGGTTGATGCGGTAGGCCAGACCCACGGCGTCGAGCGCGGCGCGCACCGCGTTCAGGTGCGCAAGAGATGCCTCGCCGAGGAAGTCCATCAGCTGTGGCGCCGCCTCGACGATGGCCTGCATGGCGGGATTCTTGGTGTCCAGGATGCGCAGCGGGTTGCTGTGCAGCCGGCGCCTGGCGTCTTCGTCCAGCACGTCGGCGTGTGCCTCGAAGTGCGCAATCAGCGCGGCGCGGTGCGCCATGCGCTCGCCGGGCTGGCCCAGGCTGTTGAGTTCGAGCCGCACATGTTCCATGGGAATACCCAGATCGCGCAGCAGCGCCCGGCACATCAGGATCTGCTCGGCGTCCACGTCGGGGCCGGCAAAGCCCAAGGCTTCGACGTCGATCTGGTGGAACTGGCGGTAGCGCCCCTTCTGCGGCCGTTCGTGGCGAAACAGCGTCACCGCCGACCAGACCCGCATGGGTCCGTTGTACAGCGCGTTGTGCTCGACCATAGCGCGCACGATGCCGGCGGTGGCCTCGGGGCGTAGCGTGAGTCTGTCGCCGTTCATCGAATCGACGAAGGAGTACATCTCTTTTTCGACAATGTCGGTGACCTCCCCGAGGCCCCGCACGAACAACGCCGTCGGCTCGACGATGGGTGTGCGCACGTTGGCGTAGGCATAGCGCGCCATCAGCGCGCGCACCTTGGCCTCAAACCACTCCCAGCGCGCCGATTCGGGCGGCAGGATGTCGTTCATGCCTTTGACGGCCAGGAGTTTTTCCGTCTTCGCCAAAGCGGGCTTCTCCGCCGTAGCGGCAACTGTTTTTTCAGCCATGGGTATTACGCGGTTTCGGCGACGGCGTGCGTGCCAAACCGTTTTTCTATGTAGTTTTCAACGATGACCTGGAACTCCCGCGCGATGTTGTCCCCGCGCAGTGTCAGCTTTTTCTCGCCGTCGATGAACACCGGCGCGGCCGGAGCCTCACCGGAGCCCGGCAGGCTGATGCCGATGTCGGCGTGCTTGCTCTCGCCCGGGCCGTTGACGATGCAGCCCATCACGGCCACCTTGAGCCCTTCAACGCCGGGGTATTGCTTGCGCCAGACAGGCATCTGGGCGCGCAGGAAGTCGTCAATCTGCTTGGCCAATTCCTGGAAGGTGGTGCTGGTGGTGCGGCCGCATCCGGGGCAAGCCGTGACGCTGGGCACAAAGGTGCGCAGACCCAGCGCCTGGAGGATTTCGGAGGCAATCACGACCTCCTGGGTACGGGCCTCGCCAGGCTGGGGCGTCAGTGAAACGCGAATGGTGTCACCCACACCCTCCTGCAGCAAGATCGACAGCGCCGTGGCCGAAGCCACCGTGCCTTTGGTGCCCATGCCGGCTTCAGTCAAACCCAGGTGGAGCGAATGGTCCGTGCGCCGCGCAAGTTCACGGTACACCGAGATCAGGTCCTGAACCCCGCTGACCTTGCAGGACAGGATGATCTGGTTGCGGGCCATGCACATTTCCTCGGCGCGCTGGGCCGATTCCACCGCGGAGGTGATCAGGGCTTCATACATCACCTGCTTCGCATCCCAGGGCACCGGACGTGCGCTGTTTTCATCCATCAAGCTGGCCAGCAGTTCCTGGTCCAGGCTGCCCCAGTTGACACCTATGCGCACCACCTTGTTCCAGCGCATGGCGACTTCGATCATCTGGCCGAACTGGCGATCGCGCTTGTCGCCCTTGCCGACATTACCGGGGTTGATGCGGTACTTGGACAGGGCCTCCGCACAGGCGGGATAGTCGGTGAGCAGGCGGTGGCCGTTGTAATGGAAGTCGCCGATCAGGGGCACATCGATGCCCATACGGTCCAACTGCTCGCGCACATACGGCACGGCCTGGGCGGCTTCCGGCGTGTTGACCGTGATACGGACCATCTCGGAGCCCGCGAGCGCAAGCTCCTTGACCTGGATGGCGGTGCCAATGGCGTCCACGGTGTCGGTGTTGGTCATGGACTGCACGCGCACCGGCGCGTCGCCGCCCACGGTGACGATGCGCGAACCCCAGGCAACCCTCGCCTGCAGGGAACGCCGCGCCTTGGGAAAAGCGGATTCAATGGGAAGGCTGGCCTGCGGCACTATTTCACCTCGAAACGGGCAACGTTGTCCCGGGAAACCGCGCTCAGGTCGAAAGCCTTCCCGCGCACCTGCACCTGTGTGAGGTCGGCTTTGCCGACCACCGCGGCGAGCGGCAACGCACCCGATGCGCCGGCGACCTCACCGGCCGCCAGGAGGCGGCGCAGCACGACCGTGCCTTTGGCGTCGGTCACTTCTACCCAGGACTCGCCTTTGGCACTGAAAGTCACGATGCCCGTCGGCATGGCTTGCGAGGCTGCGGCGACGGGAGCCGGTGCTACAGGAGCCACCGGCGCAACAGGCATCGCCGGTACCGCAGCTGCGACGGCAACCGCTGGCACAGGGGCACTGGCTGCTAACGGCTTGGGGCTGACCACAGCCGACGGAAGCGCGGCGATGGACGAGGGAGCCGCAGCAGCAACATCGGGCGCACTGGACGACTCGACCGGGGCGACGGGTTTGGAAAGACCCGGGCCGGAAATGGCAACCGGCAATGGCTTGCCGGCATCAGCGCCGCCAGGCGGCATGACCCCTTCGGCTGTTTCGGCTTTTTCGTTGCTGCCGTCTTGCCTGGCGGCGGGCAGGAAAATCAGGACCAGGGCGCCGAGCAGCAAAAGCAGTCCCGCCAGGATGGCTGGCCTGGACACCTGGGTCCAGATGGACGGCCCGGGGCCTTCACCCGGCGAGCGGAAGGGGGCGTTGATGCTCGTGCCTTGGTAGATCAGCTTGGGCGCACTGGTTTGCGGCAAAAGACCCAGCACGGGAGTAGCGTCGAGCTTCAGGGTGCGGCACATGCTGGAGGCCAATGCCCGCACGAAAACAGCATCGGGCAGCAAATCGAAGCGGTCCTGCTCCAGCGCTTCGAGCTTCTTCACGGGGACCTTGAGCGACACCGCGAGCGCGGCAATATGTATGCCCGCCGCCTCCCTGGCCTGCCGAAGCAGGCTACCCGCCGTCGCGCCTGGCGCCGGCTCGCTGTCGTAATGCCCCACTGGTACCGGGTCAAGCTCATTCATCGAAGGAGCCTTTCTCGTAGGCAGCCGCCTCTCGGGACTGCGCAAAACGCTTTCTCAGCTGCTCACCCAGTTGCTGCACCGCGCTTCGGTTGTTCAGTTTGTACTCGGTCTTGATGCCCAGCCACAGGCTTTCGGCGTTGGCCAGGTCGCTGTTGTTGATTCGGCGGATGTAGAACTGGGCGCGCGTCATTTCGCCGCGTTCATACAAAAGGTGGGCCAGGTTATAGCCAGTGATGGGATTGCCTGCGTCCAACTCATAGGACTCCGTGAGGCTTTGCTCAGCCGCGGCGCGCTGCCCCGCGCGAACCTGGCAAATCCCCTGCGTCATCAGCGTTTTGGCCCGCCCCCCATAGTTGGGATTGGACGCGGCTTGGCCGAACAGGCGCAGAGCGTCGTTGTAGCGCCCTTGCTGACACATCAGCCAGCCGTAGTTATGCGCCGCATCCGCATCGCGCGCATTCAATGCAAGCGCACGGCGAAAACTGTCCTCGGCCATTGGCATATCGTTCAGGCGCATGTATACCAGGCCGCGCAAGTTATAGGCATCCCCAAAATTGGGATCGGCCAGCAGCGATTGTTTGATTTCGTCCAGCGCCACATTGGTCTGGCCCTGCTCGAAATAGCCCGAGGCCAACTCAAGCCTGAGGCGCGCGCGCCGGCGGTTGTCAGGCTCGTCCGACTCAGTCACGATATCACTGCGGCCGGAGGAAACCCCTGGCGCCCCGGGGGCGCCCTGCTGGTTGGCGCATCCCGCCAGCATCACGACCAGCCAGCACGCCGGCAACCAGATCACCTTGGAGAAAAATCTCATATACCTATCCCCTTGCCACAACGACTTTTATTCCCCCGAGCATACCTTGTCGCTGGGCAGCCATGCGCTGTTCCACTCCGGTGCGATCCTGAACATCGCCCGCGAGTTGCCCGCAAGCGGCATCGATATCGTCCCCGCGGGTTTTACGCACGGTGGTCACGATGCCCGCATCCATGAGAATTTTCGCAAACGCGGCAACTTGCGGCATGTCGGAGCGTTTCAGGCCGGAGGCCGGAAAGGGATTAAATGGGATCAGGTTGAATTTGCAGGACAGGCCGCGCGCCGCGTGAGCCTGGACCAAGGCCACCAATTGGCGCGCATGCTCGGGCTGGTCGTTGACGCCGTCCAGCATGCAGTATTCAAAGGTGATGAAGTCCCGGGGCGCCGACGCCTGGTAGCGCGTGCAAGCCTCCAGCAACTCCGAAATGGGATATTTTTTGTTCAAGGGCACCAGGTTGTCGCGCAGCGCGTCTTCGGGCGCGTGCAGCGAAACAGCCAGCGCAACCGGGCAATCGCCCGCCAGCCTGTCAATCATGGGCACCACGCCGGAGGTGGAGACCGTCACACGGCGCCGTGACAGGCCGTAGCCGTGATCATCCAGCATGACCTTGAGCGCCGGGACCAATTGCCCGTAGTTTTGCAGGGGCTCGCCCATGCCCATCATGACCACGTTGGAGATCACCCGATCTTCACGGCCCAGGTGCTGGCGCAGGAAATGTTCGGCAAACCACAGCTGGGAGATGATTTCCCCAGTGGTCAGGTTGCGGCTGAAACCCTGGTGACCCGTCGAGCAGAAGCGGCAGCCCACGGCACAGCCAGCCTGCGAGGAAATGCACAGGGTCCCGCGGTCGGTTTCGGGAATAAAAACGGTTTCAATGACATCGCCGGCGCCGACGTCGAACAGCCATTTGACGGTGCCGTCGGCAGAATCGTGGCGGGAGACCACTTTGGGTCCCTGGATATGGGCCGAACCGGTGAGCTTTTCGCGCAGGGACTTCGCAAGGTCCGTCATCTGCGAGAAATCAGTCGCCCCTTTTTGATGGATCCAGCGAAAGAGCTGGGTGGCGCGAAAGCGCTTTTCACCGAGCCGCTCGCAGAAGGCGGCCAAACCGTCCAGATCGAAGTCAAGAAGGTTGGCCGTCATCGCAGCAGGCAGCCGGCTGAACCGCCCCAAGCAAGCGACAGCCCCGGCAAAGGGTAGCGAAGCGTGGGGTCGGACATGGCTTAACGTGAGTAGACGTTCATGCCGGGGAAAAAGAAGGCAATTTCCACCTTGGCGGTTTCGGCGGCGTCGGAACCGTGAACGGCATTGGCATCAATGCTGTCGGCGAAGTCGGCGCGAATGGTGCCGGGGGCAGCCTTCTTCGGGTCGGTGGCACCCATCAGGTCACGGTTCTTCAAGATGGCGCCTTCGCCTTCCAGCGCCTGGATCATGACGGGGCCGGAAATCATGAAGGACACCAGGTCCTTGAAGAAAGGACGCTCTTTGTGCACGGCGTAGAAAGCCTCGGCTTCGCCTTGCGACAGATGGGCCATGCGGGCAGCCACGACCTTGAGGCCGGCGGCTTCAAAACGCGCGTAGATCTGGCCGATCACGTTCTTTGCCACTGCGTCGGGTTTGATGATGGAGAGAGTGCGTTCGATCGCCATGAGAGTTCCTTAACTAAGTTTTTTTGGATTTTTAAAATTATTCAAAAATTGAATAAAGCCTATGATTTTAACCTGCGGGCCTTCTTATTCAGATCAACCCCTCGGCTCAAAGTGCTTCTGCGCTCCGTCAGCGGTTTCCGCCACGGTTTCCACCGCCGCGATTGCCGCCACCACGGTTTCCGCCGCCGCCACGGCGCTGGCCGCCGGCATTATTGCCGCCGCCCATGCCTGAGCCACCACGGCGCTGCTGCCCCTGGCCCTGGCGTTGCCGTGTAAAGGTGTCAGCTCCGATATAGCCAAACGAGGTTTTCATGGGGTCAGGCTGGGCGCCGCCAGGGCCTTTTTCGCCGCGATCACCGCGGTCATCCCGCCGTTTTTGGCCTTGCATGCCGTTGCCGGGAGGTGGCCCATTGCGCGGGCCGGGGCCTGCATTGCCACCCTGCCCCCGCCCCTTTCCGCCACGGCGCCGATTACCGCGGGGCGCGGAGTCGTTTCGCGGAAACGGCGGCTGCGAGTCGTCGGGGTCTTCCCCTGCCTCGTCTTGCACTGCGGCGTTGGATGGAATTTCCGCCGCCGGTGGCGCCGGGAAACGGTCGCGTCCACCGCGCGGGCGATCGTTCCTGCGCGGGCCCCGCCCCTGGCGCGGCTCGCTACCCTCACCGGGCGTGCCGGCCTGTGGCCCAGCAGCAACCGTGCGCGGGTCGGCGCGAGATTCGGAGCGCGTCAGCGCGCTGGTCAGGGCCCGGATATCGCGCTCGTCCAGTTCGACAAACGCACCGCGCTTGAGGCCGCGTGGAAGCACCATAGCCCCGTAACGGATGCGGATCAGGCGACTCACCGCATGGCCGACAGCCTCGAACATACGCCGCACTTCGCGATTGCGACCCTCGGAAATGGTGACCCGGTACCAGCAATTGGCGCCCTCGCCCCCGCCGGACTCGATGGAGCTGAACTGGGCGACCCCATCATCCAGGCTCACGCCTTCGAGCAGGCGATTTTTCTCTTCACTGCTCAGTGCGCCCAATACTCGGACCGCGTATTCGCGCTCAAGGCCGAAACGCGGGTGCATCAGCTTGTTGGCAAGCTCGCCTGAGCTGGTCAGCAAAAGCAAGCCCTCCGTGTTCAGGTCAAGCCGTCCCACCGACTGCCATTTGCCCTGGAACAGCTTTGGCAGACGCCGGAAGACCGTTGGGCGGTTCTGCGGGTCGTCGTGCGTCACGACCTCACCTGTGGGCTTGTGATAGGCGATCACGCGCGGCGGCGGCGGGTCTATGCGCACGCGAATCGGCTTGCCGTTCACCTTCACCGTGTCGCCGAACTGGATGCGCTGCCCGATGTGGGCTGGTTCGGCGTTGACCGAAATTCGCCCTTCCAGGATCAGTTGCTCCATCTCCAGGCGCGAACCCAGGCCGGCCTGCGCCAGCACCTTGTGCAGCTTGGGGGTCTCGGGTTGCGGCGAGAGCACGCGCTTGGGCGGCGTGAGGGCGACATCTTCCTCATCGGCGTCGAATTGCCCCGTGACCACGTCTTCAAACCGTATCGAACCGGGGGCCGGAGCGGTATTACGCCCCCTGGCCGGCCGCGCAGGCCGAGGCGCATCGGCTTCCATCGGCGTGATCGCCTCCGGGACGTCCTGCGCGAGCTGCTCCTGGGGCAGCGTCTTGACCTGGTCTTCAGCAGCGGGCAGGTCCACGGGGCCCGAGGCGGTAGGATCTTGTTGGCTCATTTTTTACATTCGTACGGGGAAATCGCCGTCGTTTTGCCCGGAAGCCTCGGCTTTACCATTATCTTCGTCATCGACGCTTTCAGCAGCTTGAGACTGCGACTCCGGCGACGGAGCCTCAGCCATCATTTCGGCCGCGTCCACCACGGCCATTGCTTCCGACATTTCAATTTCGACCGCTTCGCCGGCACCGGCCGCCCGGTCGGGCTCACTCATGCTATCCAGGCCATCAATCTGGGTAGACTCCGGCGCGGCGAGCGCCAGGCCTTCCAGTTGCGCCCCGTCGTCCGGCGCGCCCGCCATGCCGAATTCGATCTGCTCAAGCATTTCGGCCGGCGACGAAACGTTGCTGTCCATCACGGGAAGCTGGTCCAGCGATTCAACACCGAGGTCGTCCAGGAATTGGCGCGTGGTCGCGTACAGCGCGGGCCGCCCGACGGTCTCACGGTGGCCTATGACCTCCACCCAGCCGCGATCCTCGAGTTGTTTCAGGATCATGCTGTTGATGGTCACGCCGCGGATATCTTCCATGTCGCCGCGGGTCACTGGCTGGCGATAGGCGATGATGGCCAGCGTTTCCAGCGTAGCGCGGCTATAGCGCGGTGGCTTTTCAGGATGCAACCGGTCCAGGTACTCACGCATCTGGGGACGGCTTTGAAAGCGCCAGCCCGTTGCGACATGCACCAGTTCCACGCCGCGGCCCGCCCAGTCGTTCTGCAATTCTTCAAGTACCAGCTTGAGGCTATCGGCAGTCAGTACCCCGTTAAACAAGACACCCATTTCACGCAGAGGCAAGGGTTGCTGCGCGCAAATCAGTGCTGTTTCGAGGACGCGCTTTGCATCCGTCGTATTCATGATTGTGGTCGTTCCGAAAAAGGGCGGAAAAAAAGGCCGGGAAAACGTGTGTTCGGCGCTTGTTCGCGCATGCATCCATGCGCAGTCTCCTGGGCAGGAGTCATGGTGCAGGTAGCTGGAGACTACTGAATTTGATTGTATATCAGGCCTAAACCGGCCATAGCCGCCTGAAGGTCAGTGGGCGGCCCGGCCCGGAACTCCATGGCCTTGCCAGTGACGGGATGGCTGAAGGCCAGCCGCCACGCGTGAAGGGCCTGCCGTCCCAGCCCTGCCGCAGGCGCCCCACCATAAAGTTCGTCCGACACCAGCGGATGGCCCAGAAGCGCCATGTGGACCCGGATCTGGTGGGTGCGCCCAGTGTGCAGCTTGCACTTGACGAGGCAGTGCCTGCCCGCACTTTGAAGCAGCGTCACCGTGGTAGAGGCTGTTTTGCCGGCGTTTTTCTCCAGGTCGACCACAGCCATTCGCAATCGGTTTCGCGGGTCACGGCCTATGGGGGCATCGACCTGGCGGGTCTTTGCGCCCTGCCAGGCGCCGTGGGCCAGGGCTACATACTCCCGGCTCACATCGCGAGCGGCGATCAGGCCGACCAGTTGGTCCATCACGGTTCGCTGGCGGGCGACCACCATCAGGCCGCTGGTGTCCTTGTCGAGGCGGTGGACGATGCCGGCGCGCGGCAGGAACACGGCCTGGGGATCATGCGCCAGCAAGCCGTTGAGCAGGGTTCCGCTCCAGTTCCCCGGTGCAGGGTGCACCACCAGCCCCGCCGGTTTGTTGACGACCATCAGGTAAGCGTCTTCAAACACGATGTCCAGCGCCATGGCCTCGGGCTTGAAAGCTTGGCTTTGCGGCGTGGGGCGCAATTCGATCAGGAGCGCATCCCCGGCCTTGACTTTGGCCGAGGCCTTGGTCGCCGGCGCACCGGCCAGCTTCACCATTCCGCCTTCGATCAATTGCTGGAGATAAGTACGCGAGAACTCGGGCACAATGGCGGCCAAAGCGCGGTCAAGCCGGCTGCCGTGGCTTTCCGCGGGAACCGTCACCCGCCGCAGCTCCATCTCGGCCGCGGTATCGCCCTCCTCCTGGGCCTCGTCCGGGACGCTTTCGGACGCACTAGCGGCCGATATAATCAATTTGCTTTGTTCCGAATCAGTCATCAAGAAGGTCGATTGCAATGTTTTCCACCAAATTATCGGTTGTTCCCAATGCAATGCCGCTTGCTGCAGCCATCTGCGCACTGTCCTTCGTGATCACCGGCTGCTCCAGCACACCGACCGTCGACAAGACAGCCACCTGGAGCCCTAACAAAATCTACGCCGAAGCCAAGGACGAAGCCAGCTCGGGAGCCTATGACAAGGCCATCCCCCTGTATGAAAAACTCGAAGGCCGCGCCGCCGGCACCCCATTGGCCCAGCAGGCTCAGCTCGAAAAAGCTTATGCCCAGTACAAGGGCGGCGAGCAGGCACAGGCCATCGCGACGCTGGACCGCTTCATGAAGCTGCACCCAGCCAGTCCCGCCCTCGACTACGCGCTCTACCTCAAGGGCCTGGTGAACTTCAACGACAACCTGGGCATTTTCGGTTTCATATCGCGCCAGGATTTGTCTGAACGCGACCAGAAAGCCGCCAAGGAATCGTTTGAGTCATTCCGCGAACTGGTAACCCGCTTTCCCGAATCGAAATACACGCCCGATGCGCGCCTGCGCATGAGCTATATCGTGAACTCGCTGGCGCAATCGGAAGTGCACGTGGCGCGCTATTACTACTCCCGCGGCGCCTATGTAGCCGCCATCAACCGTGCACAGACCGCGATCGCCGACTACCGTGACGTGCCGGCGCTGGAAGAAGCGGTGTACATCCTGTACAAATCCTATGACGCCCTGGGCATGGCCGAATTGCGCGACGACACCCGCCGCATCATGGAGAAGAACTACCCGCAGAGCCCCTACCTCACCAAGGGCTTCAAGGGTGTAGACAATCCCTGGTACAAGTTCTGGTAAGAGTGTCCAGCCTGTCGGCCAGCTCCTGCTCCGACATCAAACGCCGCATGGGCGGCAGCGCCCGCAACAACCGTTTGCCGTAGCCCATGGACGCCAGGCGGCTGTCGCACACCACCAGCACGCCTTCATCAGTCTCGCGGCGAATCAGCCGGCCGGCGCCCTGCTTCAGTGCCACGGCTGCCTCAGGCAAAAAATAATCATTGAATGCGCTACGCCCCTGCGACTCCAGCAGCTTGGAGCGGGCCTCGGCCAGGGGGTCATTCGGCGGCGGAAAAGGCAGCTTGTCGATGATGACCAGCTGCAACGCATCGCCTGGCACATCAATACCCTCCCAGAACGAGGCTGAGGCCACCAGCACACAGCCCCTGCCACCATTGGAATTGCCTTCGCGAAAACGCTCGATCAGCACGCGCTTGGGCATGGCACCCTGCACCAGCACCTCCATGTCGGCGGAGCCCTGGAAGGCCTCCCTGAGCGCATCGCCAATGGTACGCAAGGCACGCAGCGTGGTAGTCAGCACCATGGTGCGGCCACCCAACTGCCTCGACCATCTGGCGGCAGACTCTGCAACCTTCACCGTGTGGGACGGATCCCCCGGCTTGGGAAAGGCTGGCGGCACGTAAAGCGCCGCCTGGCGCTCGTAGTCAAACGGGCTGCCGACCCTCAGCACCTCAGCGTCCTCCAGCCCGCATGGTTGAGTGAACCAGCTGAGCTTGTCGTCATCGCCCAGCGTGGCCGAGGTGAATATCCAGGTTTTGTCGGTGCCGTCTCCCCCGCCCAGCACCTTGCTTTTGACCGCCTTGGAGATATCCAGCGGCGATTCAACCAGGCGCAACTGCGTGCCCACGTCGGCCCAGCGCACGCAGCCAGGCTCACAGGCGTGGACAAAGCGCCGGGCGCGTTCGGCCAATTCGGTGGCGCGCTCATGCAGGCGAACGAAGTCGGGGGCTATTTCGCTGACGGTATCCAGCGCCGCGCAGGCCTGCTCGCAGGCGGCGTGAACGGCTTGCAGCGCGGCGTTCCACTCGTCCGGATGCAATCCTTCGGGAGATTCGCCGACCCACCTGAGCTTGGTCCCGGGGTATTGCTTCCCGGCGCACAGGCGCAGCTCGCGCGCGGCATGTTCCACCGCGGACACCACCTCCTGCCAGTCGACCAGGCCGCGCGCCAGTTGCAGGCCGGTGGCCAGCATATCCCTCGCGAAATCCAGGAGCTGGCCGGTGGTCAGGTTGGTGCCCAGGAATTGCACACCGGTTTCGTTGAGCTGGTGCGCTTCATCGAAGATGGCAATGCGCACCGAAGGCAACAATTCGGCCACGCCGGATTCGCGTACCGCCAGGTCGGCAAAAAACAGGTGGTGGTTGATGACCACCACATCCGCCGCCATGGCCTCCCTGCGGGCCAGGTTCACATGGCAGGCGCGAAAGCGCGGGCACGTGGCGCCCAGGCAGTTCTCACGGGTGGAAGTCACCAGGGGAATCATGGGGGAACGTTCGTCCAGCCCCGGCAGCTCGGCCAGGTCGCCGGTGCGCGTCACCTTGGACCATTCTTCAATCCTGGCCAGAGCGCGCACGGAAACACCGTCGGGCAAATAAGCTTCCTGGCGCGCCATTTCCATGCGATGAAGGCAGAGGTAGCTGGCTCGCCCCTTAAGTAACGCGGTGCTCACAGGAAGCCCCAGCGCCTCGACGAGGCGCGGCAGGTCGCGGCCGAAAAGCTGGTCCTGCAGGGCCTTGGTCGCGGTTGACAACAATACGCGCTCACCGCTCAACAAGGCCGGGACCAGGTAGGAGAAAGTTTTACCCACGCCAGTGCTGGCCTCGACTACCAGAGGATATGCGCCCTCGACGGCGCGTGCCACGGCCAGGGCCATCTCGGTCTGCCCACTGCGCGGCGTGAAATGCTCAGCCGCCCGCGACAGCACGCCGCCAGGCGCAAAAGCCTCTTGGACTTCAAGCGCAAGCGTCATCAGGCGGGCTCGGGAGGATCCAGGGACAACTCGAGTTGAGCAATCTGGTCACGCAACTGCAGGCGCCGCTTTTTCAGGCGCCTGAGCAGCAATTCGTTGATGGGCATGGTGTGCGCGGCGATGTCCACCAACGCATTAAGGTCCGCATGCTCCATTTTGAGTTCAATCAGCTGCCGTTCCGGGGAATGTAAATTTATGTCCAAGGTTTTTTATCCGTACGCGCCGCTTCGCTTGATAATACGTCGATTGCGACCATAAATCGAGCCTCGCGCCCGAACGACCACACAATGTCCAAAGGTTATCGAATCACAGCTTCAACCGGTATCCACAAAGGGGATCGGGACTACCAGCAAGACCAGGTCAACCTGTTCAGCCACTCACGCATCCCTGGCTGCATGCTTGGCATCGTGGCCGATGGCATGGGTGGCCGCAGCGGCGGGCGAAAGGCTTCCGACCAGGTCATGTTGACCGCTAAACAGCTCTTTGAGCGCTACGCGCCGGAGACCGATGACGCCCCCGCCATGCTCAAGCAGATCGTCGAGGAAGCGCACATCGTGATCAAGCTCACGGCGATCTCAGCCGAACAAGAACCCCACAGCACGCTGGCGGCCTTCCTGATCAATCCGGGCGGCGATTGCCACTGGGTGCATACCGGCGATTCCCGCATCTACCATTACCAGGGCAGCAAGCTGGTGCACCGGACGGTGGACCATTCCTATGTGCAGACACTGGTCGACAAGGGCGAAATTACGGAAGAAGAAGCCAATGTCCACCCCCAGTCCAACATCCTGATGGGTTGCCTGGGCACCGAAGACGCTCCGCCCATCACGCACCACTTCATTCCCCAGTTGCGCCCGGAAGACGTGTTGCTGGCCTGCAGCGACGGCGTCTGGCACTACTTCAGCGCCAGCGAAATGGGCTCGGCCCTGTCCATGCTGTCACCGCGCGAAGCCACTGAGTTCCTGATCCAGAAAGCCCGCTCGCGTGCGCGGGGGGGCGGCGATAACCTCTCGCTGGTGATCGTCAAGCTCGAACCCCTGGCCCCCGAGCCACCGCCACGCTTAGTCCTGGGGTAAAGGCAAGGACTTGGCCGGCGGCTTGGTCTGCTTGAGCCGGTCGGCTTCGTGCTGAGCCTTGCGCTCCTGTGCTTCCTTCTGCTTATCGTTGTATTTCTTGGCCTCTTCGGCCGCTGTGGCCTGCTTGTCGCTTCTGGCCTGGGATTTCTCCTGGTTGCCCTTGAGCCTTGCAGCGCTGGCATCACTGTTGCCCTGCTCACCGGCCTTGGTGGCGGCACGGTCCTCGTTCTTTTTCTTCTCCCGCTCCAGGCGCGACTGGTAATCGGCCGCGGCTTTGGCCCTGCGGTCAGCGGCTTCCTGCTGGTTCTCGGGCGAAGCCTTTTCTTCAGTCTTGCGAATCTGCTCGGCGCCCCGGATGCGGCGCTCTTCATCATTGAGCAGGATTTCCTGGCGGCGCAGGTCACCCATAGCCTCACGGCGTCGCTCATTAATCTTGCCGAGGCAGCTGTTGACGGCGAATTTTTTATAACACTCGGCATCTTCGGCCAGAAAACCCGCTTCCAGGCGGGCGCGTTCCGTACCTATCCTGGCACGCTCGGCGTCGATGCTTCGCGGCGCTTCGGAGGGCGCAACCGCCTGCGCCGCGGGCTGGGCGCTCGCAAGCACGCCAAGGGTGGCGAAAAAGCATGCGACAGCGATTTTTTTCATGTGAGGGTGGTGTCCACGTTTCGACGGTCGAGCGCCAGGAATTCCTTTGACTGCATCTCATTGAGCCGGGAGACGGTGCGGGGAAACTCATGCACCATAGGGCCTTCGGTGTACAACGCCTCAGGCGGGACTTCTGCCGACATGATGAGCTTGACACGCCGGTCGTACAACACGTCAACCAGCCATGTAAAACGACGGGCTTCGGAGGCCATCCGTAAAGGCATGTAAGGAACGTCGCTCAAAAGCACGGTATGGAACTGGGTCGCGATCTCGAGGTAGTCGTTTTGCGAACGCGGCCCGCCGCACAGCGTCTTGAAGTCGAACCACACCACCCCGCCCGCCTTGCGCCTGGCCTGGATCTGCCGAGACTCGATTTGCAGCACTGGGTTTTCATCCTGGGACTCCGCCAGCGCATTGAAAGTTTCCGTCATTTCAGCGTCAGCCTGGGGCCCCAGGGGCGTGTGGTAGAGCCTTGCCTGCTCCAGGGTGCGCCTGCGGTAGTCGGTGCCGTTGTCGACGCTAAGGACCTCCAGGTTCGCCTTGAGCAGTTCAATGGCCGGCAGCACGCGGTCGCGGTGCATGCCATTCGGGTAGAGCTCGTCGGGGTGGAAGTTGGAGGTGGTGACAAAGCCGACGCCGTTTTCGAACAGGGCCGAGAGCAGGCGATGAAGAATCATGGCATCTGTGATGTCGGCCACATGGAATTCATCGAAACAGATCAGCCGATAACGTTTGGCAATACGCCGGCCCAGCTCATCGAGCGGGTTGGCTGTGCCCTGCAAGTCCTGCAGCTCACGGTGCACCTCGCGCATGAACTCATGGAAATGCAGCCGAACCTTCCGGCGCAACGGAACCGCCCCGAAAAAGCAGTCCATCAAAAAGCTCTTGCCGCGCCCGACGCCGCCGTGCATGTACACGCCGCGGGGAATGTCGGGCCGGTTGATCAGCTTCTTGAAGGCGTTGGAGCGCTGCTCCTTGAAGTCGGCCCACTCGGAGGCGCAGCGCTCCAGCGCCTCGACAGCGCGCAGCTGCGCGGGGTCGCTGACGTAACCCCGCGCCGCCAGTTCAGCGTCGTACGCCGCGCGTACCGGTTGAGCCACGGACCCGTGCCCGACCAGATCAGAAGTTCAGCGTGCGCTTGTCCACCGCCAGCGCGGCTTCCTTGGTCGCCTCGCTGAGCGACGGATGCGCGTGGCAGATGCGCGCGATGTCCTCGCTGCTGGCGCGGAACTCCATGGCCACCACGCATTCGGCGATCAGCTCGCTGGCGAAAGGCCCGACGATGTGCACGCCCAGGATTTCATCCGTGGCGGCGTCGGCCAGCATCTTGACCATGCCGGTGGTGTCGCCCAGCGCGCGCGCGCGGCCGTTGGCCATAAAGGGGAAGGTGCCGGCCTTGTAGGCACGGCCGGCAGCCTTGAGCTGCTCTTCCGTCTGCCCCACCCATGCGATCTCGGGGTTGGTGTAGATCACCCAGGGAATGGTGTTGAAGTTGACGTGGCCGTGCTGGCCGGCGATGCGCTCGGCAACCGCAACGCCCTCTTCCTCGGCCTTGTGCGCCAGCATGGGGCCGCGCACCACGTCGCCGATAGCCCAGACGTTGGGCAGGTTGGTTTTGCAGGCGTCATCGACCACCACCGCGCCGCGTTCGTCGAGCTTGAGGCCCACGGCTTCGGGAGCCAGGCCTATGGTGTTGGCCACGCGGCCGATGGAGACGATCAGCTTGTCGACTTCCAGCGTCTGAGCTTGTCCCTTGGCATCGACATAGGCGACCGACACGCCCTTCTTGGAAGACTTGACCTCGCCGACCTTGACGCCGAGCTCGATCTTCAGGCCTTGCTTGGTGAAAGCCTTGTGGGCTTCCTTGGCGATCTGCTGGTCCACCGCACCCAGGAAGGTCGGCAGGCCTTCGAGCACCGTCACGTCGGCGCCCAGGCGGCGCCAGACCGAGCCCATTTCCAGGCCGATCACGCCGGAGCCGATCAGGCCCAGCTTCTTGGGCACCGCGCCGATGCGCAGCGCGCCGTCGTTGGAGAGGATGTTTTCCTCGTCAAACGGCGCGCCGGGCAATGCGCGGGCATTCGAGCCCGTGGCCACGATGATGTGCTTGCCGGAGATGGTTTCCTCGGCGGCGCCTGCGACCTTGATGTCATAGAGGCCGTCCTTGGCGGCGGCAAAAGAGCCACGGCCATGGAAGAAGGTGACCTTGTTTTTCTTGAACAGGTAGACGATGCCATCATTGTTCTGCTTGACGACGGTGTCCTTGCGGCCCAGCATCTTGGCAACGTCCAGACTCAGACCCTTGACCTCGATGCCGTGGTCGGCGAAGTGGTGACCGGCCTGCTCGTAGTGCTCGGACGACTGCAGCAGCGCCTTGGAGGGAATGCAGCCCACGTTGGTGCAGGTGCCGCCCAGGGCGGGGCCGCCCTTGGCATTTTTCCACTCGTCGATGCAGGCGGTGTTAAAACCCAGCTGCGCTGCGCGAATGGCGGCAATGTAGCCGCCAGGACCGCCGCCGATGACGATCACGTCGAATTGTTTGGACATGTTGTTTTTCCGATTGAGTGGTGGCGGGCGATCCGTCAAGCGACGGCCGCCCTGCCCCGGAGTTTTTTAGATATCAAACAGGAGACGAGCCGGGTCTTCCAGCGCTTCCTTCATGGCCACCAGGCCCAGCACGGCTTCGCGGCCGTCCACGATGCGGTGGTCGTAGCTCATGGCGAGGTAGTTCATCGGGCGCACCACGATCTGGCCGTTTTCGACCACGGCGCGGTCCTTGGTGGCGTGCACGCCCAGGATGGCCGACTGGGGCGGGTTGATGATGGGGGTGGACAGCATGGAGCCGAACACGCCGCCGTTGGAAATCGAGAAGGTGCCGCCGCTCATTTCCTCAATGCCCAGCTTGCCGTCGCGCGCCTTGGCGCCGTATTCGGCGATCTTCTTTTCGATGTCGGCAAAGCTCATCTGGTCGGCATTGCGCAGGATGGGTACCACCAGGCCGCGCGGCGAACCGACGGCGATACCGATGTCGAAATAGCCGTGGTAGACGATGTCATTGCCGTCCACCGAGGCATTGAGCACGGGGTATTTCTTCAGGGCGTGCACAGCCGCCTTGACGAAGAAGCTCATGAAGCCGATCTTCACGCCGTGTTCTTTTTCAAACTTTTCCTGGAAGCGCTTGCGCATTTCCATGACGGGTGCCATGTTGACTTCATTGAAGGTGGTCAGGATGGCGTTGGTGGCCTGCGATTGCAGCAGGCGCTCAGCGATACGCGCGCGCAGGCGGCTCATGGGCACGCGCTGCTCGGGGCGCTCGCCCAGGTCGGCAGGCTTGGCCGAAGCCGCGACCTGCGGCAGGGCCGTGGTCGGTGCGCCCGTAGGGATGGCGGCAGCGGCAGGCTTGGCGCCACCGGCGGTCGCGCCGAGCACGTCGCCCTTGGTCACGCGGCCGTCCTTGCCGGTGCCGGGCACAGAGCCGGCGGCCAGGTTGTTGTCAGCCATCAGCTTGGCGGCTGCGGGCATGGGAACACCTGCCATGGAGCCGCCTGCCGCGGCGGGAGCGGCGGCAGGAGCCGGGGCCGAAGCTGCCGCGGCAGCCGGTGCGGCCGCAGCGGCGGCGGGAGCACCAGCG
>Ga0102592_1002095_pt1 | contig 18754 bp, 18 predicted proteins | sample AraplaCol_mMF_r2_FD_76861 | JGI IMG/M metagenome (GOLD analysis project Ga0102592, IMG submission 76861) | Arabidopsis root microbial communities from North Carolina, USA - plate scrape MF_Col_mMF_r2 (SPADES assembly) (version 2) | ecosystem: Host-associated > Plants > Roots > Endosphere...
CGGCGCGGCGCAAGGCGGGGCTCGGCTAGACCAGCAGCCATTGCCAGAGCAGCCGGCCGGGCAGGAAGGCGAACATGCCCGGCAGCAGCAGCGCCAGCGCATAGAGCCGCCACATATTGACCTTGTGCGCGGCGATCTGCCCGGCCCGGGCCTGGCGGACGGCGCGGTAGAGAGTGAAGAACACCACCGGCACGAACAGATGCAGCCAGCTGAACTGGCCATGGTTGAGGTGGCGGATGAACAACGCCGATCCCGCGCCGACCACCATCAGTACCGCCCAGGTCCGGCCGAGCAGCCGGTGGGTCGCATCGCCCTTGCGCGACAGCAGCACCCACAGGCCGAGCGGGATCGCCGGCAGCACGGTGGCGAGGTGGACGGCGATGGCGACCTGGCGGATCTCGTAGGTCGGCGGGGTCAGCCCGAGCAGCACCCGCGCCACCGCATAGCCGGTCGCCCCGGTCAGCGCCCCCGCCGCGACGAACATGATCCCCTTGGCGACCCGCGACAGATCGATCGCCGCCGCTTCCCGAACAACTGCATGACTGGCCATTGCTTGCCTCCCGACGCTATTGGCGGGACCAGGAATGGCGCGGCGCCGGCTGCCCGCAATCGCGGCTGCGTGGCCGGGCCGATTGCTGCGTGGACGGACGGCGGCGCGCCGGGCGCTGCCATTTGGCGAAGCGCGAACGGGACGGGGGAAGGCGAACAAGTGAGCGGTGCACGGCGAATCCTGATCGACTGCGCGATCATCTTCGGCGTGGGACTGGTGCTCGCGCTGGTCGGGCCGTTCGGCAGCTTCGCGGCGCCGTTCGAGCTGCGCCTGCTCTACTGGCTGGCGATGAGCTATGCCGGCTATTTCCTCTATTTCCCGGCGATGCGCGGGATGGCCGCGCTCGCCCCGCGGCTGCAATTGCCCGAGCCGGCGCTATGGGCGACGGCCTGCCTGATCGTCACCCTGCCGATGAGCGCGGTGGTGTGGATCGCCAACTTCGTCTGGCACCCGCCGAGCTGGCCGACGCTGGAGCAGGCGCTGGCCCATTATTGCAACGTGCTGGTCATGGGCGCGCTGGTCTGCGCGCTGTTCTGGTTCGCCCGGCAGCGGCACCGTGCCCAACCCACGCCCGAGCCGGTATCGACAGTGGAGCCGCCCGAGCCCGGCATGCCCCGGCTGGTCGAGCGCCTGCCCCCGCACCTCCGCGCCGTGCCGATCGCGCTGGAGATGGAGGACCATTATGTCCGCGTGCACACCGCGCATGGCTCGGCGCTGCTGCTGATGCGGATGCGCGACGCGGTGCTCGAGCTCGACGACCTGCCCGGCGCGCTGGTCCACCGCAGCTGGTGGGTCGCCCGCGACGCGGTGCAGGGCGCGCGGCGCGAGGGGCGCAATGTCCGGCTGCAGCTGACCGGCGGGATCGAGGCGCCGGTCGCCCGGGCCCAGGCGGCGGGGCTGGAGGCGGAGGGCTGGTTCTAGCCCTTCCAACACCGCGACCGCAGCCGACTCGCCGAAGTCCACGAAGTACACGCCAAAGCGGGTTTTCCGGGCGGCTATTTTCCCGATTTTCCCGGGTTCGCCGCGCATCGCGCAATAGTGTTGCGCGGGCGGGATCCTATTTTCCGACGGTCTCAAAGAGCGGCCGGCCAAGGGGCCAGCCGCCCGAGAGGATCAGACGAAATCCTACATTGCAAGCGCGCTCAGCGGACCGCGACCAGCCTCGCCTTTGACAGGTGCCACAGGCTGTCCGCCCGGCTGGCGCTCACCCCCGCGACCACGCGGTGGAGCGTGTACGATCCCCGGAAATGCTGGCGCTTGCCGTTCTTGAGCGTGGCGTAGACATCGACCGGCACGGTGATCCAGCGCTGGCTCATCCCGGCATCGGCGTTGATCGGATTGCGGGTCTCGACCCGGCTGTGCGCGGTCGCGGCGAAGCCCTGGCGGAAGCTGGCGAAGCTCTTGCCGCTCGCCTGGCCGCCCCGGCCCCACAGGCCATAGGCGGTGCGGAAGTCGCCGCGCTCGATCGCGGCATAATAGGCCTGGACGGTGTCGCGAGCATCCTGCGGGCCCGGCTCCTGGGCGAATGCCGGAAGGGGCGCGGCGAGCAAAGTGAGGGCAAGGGCGAGACGCATTACTCTTCTCCGTTTCTCTAGCGGGCGATCAGCGCCGAATCGCGCAGGCCCCGCCAGACCCTCAACGCCTGAACCGTCTCGAATACATCATGAACACGTATGAGTTGCGCCCCGGCATCGGCACCTTTGAGCGCGATCGCGAGGCTGCCGCCGAGCCGCTGGTCGGCCGGCGCCTCGTTCGACAGCGCGCCGATCATCCGCTTGCGGCTGGCCCCGAGCAGGATCGCGCAGCCCAGGCCATGGAACAGCGCCAGCCCGTTGATCAGCGCGAGATTGTCCTGGAGCGACTTGCCGAAGCCGATGCCCGGATCGACCAGGATGTTCGACCGATCGACACCCGCCGCGACCACGTCATCGACGCGCTTCTCGAGCCAGTCATAGACGTCGAGCAGCACGTCGGCGTACCCATCGCCGCCGTGCGGGCCCTTTTGCGGCTCGGGCGAATGCATCAGCACGACCGGGCAGCCGGCCCTGACCACCACCTCGAGCGCCTGGGGATCGTAGAGCAAAGCGGCGACATCGTTGACGAGGTGCGCGCCCGCCTGGAGCGACGCCGCCATCACTGCGGCGCGGCGGGTATCGACCGAGATCGCCGCGCCGCCGGCAGCGAGCTTGCGGATCACCGGCACGACGCGCTCGATCTCCTCGCCTTCCCAGACCTCGGCCGCCCCGGGCCGGGTCGATTCGCCACCCACGTCGAGGATCGCGGCGCCTGCAGCAGCCATATCGACGCCGGCACTGGCCGCCGCATCGGCATCCTCACTGAGTGTGCGCGAATCTGAGAAGCTGTCGGGCGTGCGGTTGAGGATCGCCATCACCTGGGGCTGATCGAGCCGGACGACACGCGCGCCGAGCTTCAGCGGGGCACGGGGGGCTGTGATCCGCTGGAGGATCGCGGCGATGCGGGGATCATCGGGCAGGTCGGCGACCGGGACGGTGCGCTGGAGGACGCGCTTGCCGTCCTGCCGCGCGATCAGCTCGAAGGCCGAGCACCAGCTGAGCCCGCCGGCGAGGCGAACGACCTCGCCGTCGCGGTTGACCGGCGAATCGGCAAGCTGGACGGGGCGGAGATAGAGCCGCGCGGCGGGGGGCAGATCGAAGGTCATGCGGCGCGGAAGTTTACTAAGTTCACGACATGCACGCGCGGGAGGATTGCCGCCCTGCGGGACGGTCTGCTGCGGGAAGTGCGGGGAGAGCGGCTGGCCATGCGGGAAAGCGTCTCAGACGAAATCCTACATTGGAAGCGGAAACTTCTTGAGCCCCTCCCCTTCAGGGGAGGGGACGGGGGTGGGGGATGTCTCGCCGAGACCGACGTCTGCGGCACTGCCCCACCCCAACCCCTCCCCTGAAGGGGAGGGGCTAGAGACAGGTTACGGCTGCGTCGCCAGCAGGTAGTTCTGGCGCAGCGCGTCGATCGGCTTGAGGCCGTCGGCGGCTTCGTAGTTCCAGAAGGTCCAGCCATTGCACGACGGCGCGTTCTGCAGCGTCGCGCCGAGCTTGTGGATCGAGCCGGCCTGACCGTCGCAGCTGAGCGAGCCGTCGGCGCCGACCACCGCGCGCCAGCGGCGCTTGCTGTCGGTCAGCACGGTGCCCGGCTTCAGGAAACCATTCTCGACCAGCTGGCCGAAGGCGACGCGCGGCTGGCTCTTGGGCGCCTGCATCGTCTTCAGCGCCGATTCGTCGAGCGGCAGCGCCGCCTCGATGCGCTCCTGCGCGGCCTCGACATAGGCGGTCTCGCGCTCGATGCCGATCCAGCGGCGGCCCAGCCGCTTGGCGACCGCGCCGGTGGTGCCGGTGCCGAAGAAGGGATCGAGCACGACGTCGCCCGGCTTGGTCGAGGCGAGCAGGATCCGGTAGAGCAGCGCCTCGGGCTTCTGGGTCGGGTGGACCTTGGTGCCGCCCTTCTTGAGGCGTTCCTGGCCGCCGCAGATCGGAAATTCCCAGTCCGAGCGCATCTGGATCTCGTCGTTGAGCGTCTTCATCGAGCGATAGTTGAAGGTGTATTTCGCCTTCTCGCCGCTGCTCGCCCAGATCAGCGTCTCGTGCGCGTTGGTGAACCGCGTGCCCTTGAAATTGGGCATCGGGTTGGCCTTGCGCCAGATGATGTCGTTGAGGATCCAGAAGCCGAGGTCCTGGATCGCCGAGCCGACCTTGAAGATGTTGTGATAGCTGCCGATCACCCAGATCGTGCCGTCGTCCTTGAGGATGCGGCGCGCCTCGGCCAGCCATTCGCGGGTGAACGCGTCATAGGCGGCGAGGCTGTCGAACTTGTCCCATTCGTCGGTGACCGCGTCGACGGCGCTGCCGTCCGGACGATTGAGGTCGCCGCCGAGCTGCAGGTTATAGGGCGGATCGGCGAAGATGCAGTCGATCGACTTGGCCGGCAGCGCCCGCATCGCCTCGATGCAGTCCTGCTGCAGGATCGTGTCGTAGGGCAACACATCGACCCATGAACGCACCGTTGCCGGCTTGAGTCTGCCCTTTTCGAGAACCCCCATTAACCTCTTTCCCCTTGTTGGAGAGGCGGTTTCTGTCGTGGAACGACCTCGCGTCAAGCACTGATTGGTTAACGAAAAAACCTGCGATTCCGTTAACTTGTAGAACGGCGAGCGAACTTATCCACATGCTGAGTCGCAAAGTTATCCACAGGCACAAGATATGGGGTGTGGCGAAAAAGACTCATTCCGGCCCCAGCCTGCGATTTGCGGCTGGGCGACGCCGGCCAGCGTGCGCGAACGAATCACGACCGGCAGCAGCGGACTGGAAAACGTCGCCGCGCGCGCCGTTGGAGACAGCCCGAAATTTGGTCGTGACATGTAGGAAATCGAAGAACATATCATGAACGTTGAGTGATTCGGACGGGAGGCGCCCCCGACCAGATCGCCCGGCATGTGGTTCATGTTCAATGGAGTATCCTCATGACCGTACACACTTACGGCAGCATCGATTTCGACCAGCCGAACACCGGCTCCCCCTTCCCCACGCTGAACGGCGACCTGACCGTGCTGGCCCGGCTGGCGGCAGCCTTCGCCCCGCACGAGACCGCACCGCCGTCGATGGCGGTGACGCTCGATGCCGGCGCGCTGCTCGTGGCAGGGACGCCGGTCGAGGTGAAGGCGCAGACCAGCGCGACGATCGCCCCGCCGACCACCAGTCCGCGAATCGACCGGGTGACGATCAGCCCGAGCACGGGCCTGCTGACGGTCACCACCGGCACCGAAGCGGCCAATCCGGTGCCGCCCGCGATCCCGGCGGGCCAGCTGCCGGTGGCGCAGCTGCGGCTCGATGTCGGCATGACCGCGATCACCAATGCGCGGATCCGGGACGAGCGCGTCGCTTCGACCGGGGCGGGCGGCGGTGGCGGTACCGCCGGCGGCCTGATCGGCGTCCAGACCTTCGCCAGCAGCGGGACCTATACGCCGAGCGCGGGCACGGCCTCGGTCGTGGTCGAACTGGTCGGCGGCGGCGGCGCGGGCGGCGGCTGTGCGGCGACCTCCGGCAGCCAGGGTTCGGCCGGCGGCGGCGGCAGCTCGGCCGCCTATGCCCGGGCCCGCTTCACCACCGGCTTTGCCGGGGTGGCGGTGACCGTGGGCACTGGCGGCGCCGCCACTTCGGCGGCTTCGTCGCGCGGCAATCCCGGCACCGCCTCGAGCTTTGGCTCGCTGGTCACGACGCCGGGCGGCCTGGGCGGCTATGTCGGCTTCGCGACGGTGCCGGGCGTGATCGTGGGCGGGGCCGAGCCGGGCGCGACCGCCACGGGCGGCAACCTGATCAATGCCGCAGGCAACAGCGGCGACCCGGCCTTTGTGATTACCACCGGCTCGGTGGTCGGCGGCAATGGCGGTAGCTCGCCCTTTGGCGGGGCGGGTTGCGCCGGCGGCAACTCCCCGGGCACCAACGCATCGGCGCCGGGCTCGGGCGGCGGCGGCGCGAGCTCGATCTTCAGCGCGCCCGGACGAAACAGCGGTGCCGGCGCCAACGGCATCGTGATCGTCTACGAATATTCGGCCTAGCCGAGCAACGGAACGGCCGGGGTTCGCCCCGGCCGTTTCTATTCCGCCGCGGGCATCCCGAAATCGAAATGCGCCTGGGCGACCGGCGCGAAGCTCTTGCGGTGGTGCGGCGTCGGGCCGAGCGAGCGGAGCGCTTCCTGGTGGACCTTGGCGCCGTACCCCTTGTTGCTCGCCCAGCCATAGCCGGGGTGGAGCGCATCCAAGGCGATCATCATCGAATCACGGTTGTGCTTGGCGACGATCGAGGCGGCGGCGATCGACAGGCAGAGCGCGTCGCCCCCGACCACGGCATGGCTCTGGTGGCTCCAGTCGGGGCAGCGATTGCCGTCGACCAGCACGAAGGCGGGCGGCAGGTCGAGCGCGGCGACCGCGCGGGTCATCGCCAGCATCGTCGCCCAGAAGATGTTGAGCGTGTCGATCTCCTCGACCGAGCAGATACCGATGCCGACCTTTGCGCAGGCGAGGATCTCGGCACAGAGCCGCTCGCGCTTCCCGGCGGTCAGCGCCTTGGAATCGTCGATGCCCTCGGGGATGCACTTGGGATCGAGCACCACCGCCGCCGCCACGACCGGGCCGGCGAGCGGGCCGCGGCCGGCTTCGTCCACGCCGGCGACCGGGCCGCCGTGCAGCTTTCCGTATTTCCGCTCGAACTTGAGGTCAGGCCCGGATCTAAGCATCGCCGACGCGCCATGGCGGATAGCGGCGCATCTCGCCAGCCTGATAGAGACGAACCGAATTGCCGGCCGGATCGCGCAGCCGCGCCTCGCGCCAGCCCCAATTCTCGTCCCTGGGCTCCTGCTCGAACTTCACGCCCTGCTGCTGGAGATAGGCGACGGTGACGTCGAGGTCGCCGCATTCGAAATAGACGACCGGGGCGGTGTAGCCGGGATCGGTGGCGATGCTGAAGGTGGCGCCGCCTTCGGTCTCGAACCGGGCATAGCGGGGCGAGGCGCGGACGACCTGGGTGAGGCCGAGCAGCCGGTAGAAGCGCTCGCTCGCCGCCAGGTCGGTGGCGGGCACGGTCACCTGGTTCAGCATCGGCTCGAAGAAGCTCATGTTGAGATCGAGCCGCACCGCCTGGTGCCCCATCGGGCCATGGCCGCGGCCCAGTCCCGGCGCCTCCAGCATCGCGATGCGGACGAAGCGGCGGGCGCGGCGGACCGCCTCGGGCAGGTCCCACTCCACCGCCAGGCCGCAAGCGATCGCCGAGGACAGGGTGCAGCCGGTGCCATGGGTGTTGTCGGTATCGATGCGCGGATTGCTCCACTCGATCTCGGGCGGGTCCTCGGGATCGGCGGAATAGAGCCGGTCGGTGATCACCGGGCCCTCGACATGGCCGCCCTTGACCAGCACGGCGCAGCGGTGCGCCTCGACCAATGTCCGGGCATCGCCGCCGAGCGCGGCGAGTTCGGGGATGTTGGGCGTGACGACGGTGGCGCGGTCCATCAGCCGCTCGAACGCGGCGATGGTCGCGTCGTCGGCGAGGGTGGCGCCGCTGGTCGCGACCATGACGGGGTCGAACACCACCGGCACGCCGGGCAGCTCGGCGAGCTTCTCCGCCACCGCCAGCGCGGTGCGGGCCGAGCCGATCATGCCGATCTTGATCGCATCGACGCCGATATCGGCAACGCACGCGTCGATCTGGGCGAGCACCATCTCGGTGGGGACCGGGTGGACGCCGGCGACACCGAGCGTGTTCTGCGCGGTGATCGCGGTGATCGCGGTCATCGCATGGCCGCCGAGCATGGTGACGGTCTTGATGTCCGCCTGGATGCCGGCGCCGCCGCCGGAGTCCGAGCCGGCGATGATCAGGATACGGGGAGTCATGTCGTTCAGCCCCTAAAGTTCAACCCTTGTACCGGCGCTCCGTGCTCGCCGGGTTGTTCGCCAGCGCCTTACCGGTGCGCGCCGGCCGGTCCAACAGCTCGCCGCCGCAATTGGGGCAGCGTTCGTCGAGCGCATCGGCGCAGTCCGCGCAATAAGTACACTCGAAAGAGCAGATGAACGCACCGCCCTCGTCCGCCGGCAGATCGGCGCCGCAGCGTTCGCAATCGGGGCGCATTTCCAGCATCAGGCCGCGACCTCCGCGACCACGGCGCAGATGCGGTCGACCACCGTCTCCACCTGGCCCTTGTCGTCGCCCTCGGCCATCACCCGGATCACCGGCTCGGTGCCCGAGGCGCGGATGACGAGGCGGCCCTTGCCGTCCAGCTCCGCTTCCGCCGCCGCGATCACGTCCTTGACGCGCGGATCCTCGAGCGGCTTGCCGCCCTTGAAGCGGACGTTCTTGAGCAATTGCGGCAGCGGATCGAAGCGGTGGAGCACTTCGCTGGCCGGCGCGCCGGCGCGGACGATCTCGGCCAGCACCTGGAGCGAGGCCACCAGCCCGTCGCCGGTCGTGGCATAGTCGGACAGGATGATGTGGCCCGACTGCTCGCCGCCGACATTATAGCCCGATGCGCGCATCTTCTCGAGGACATAGCGATCGCCCACCGCGGTGCGGACCAGGCCGAGGCCCTGGGCCGAGAGATGCCGCTCGAGCCCGAGGTTCGACATGACGGTGGCGACCAGGCCGCCGCCGGCCAGCCGGCCCTGGCGCGCCCAGCCGCCGGCGATCGTCGCCATCAGCTGGTCGCCATCGACGACCTTGCCATGCTCGTCGACCACGATCAGCCGGTCGGCATCGCCGTCGAGCGCGATGCCGATATGCGCGCCCGAGGCGACCACGGTCTCGCACAGGGTGCCCGGCGCAGTGGAGCCGACGCCGTCATTGATGTTCTTGCCGTTCGGCGTGACGCCGATCGCGATCACGTCGGCGCCCAGCTCCCACAGCGCCGAGGGGGCGACCTGATAAGCTGCGCCATTGGCGCAATCGACGACGATCTTGAGCCCGTCGAGCGTCAGCGCCTCGGGGAAGGTCGACTTGGCGAAGTGGATGTAGCGGCCGCGCGCATCCTCGACGCGGCGGGCCCGGCCGATATCGGCCGACTGGGCGAGCGGCACCTCGCCGTCGATCAGCGCCTCGATCGCCAGCTCGTCCGCATCGGAGAGCTTGAAGCCGTCCGGGCCGAACAGCTTGATGCCGTTGTCCGCATAGGGATTGTGGCTGGCCGAGATCATCACGCCCATGTCGGCGCGCATCGAATGGGTGAGCATCGCCACCGCCGGCGTGGGCATCGGCCCGAGCAGCACCACGTCCATGCCCACCGAGGTGAAGCCGGCGACCAGCGCATTCTCGAGCATATAGCCCGAGAGCCGCGTGTCCTTGCCGATCACCACCCGGTGGCGATGATCGCCCCGGCGGAAATGCGCGCCGGCCGCCATGCCGACCTTCATCGCCATCGCCGCAGTCATCGGCGCGACGTTGGTCGCCCCGCGGATTCCGTCCGTACCGAAATATTTTCTTGCCATGTGCCGTTTTCTCGCGACCTTGCGGGCCCTCAACCGCCACCCGATTAGCGCGGAAAACCAAAAAGGGCGAGCATGTCGCAAGCATTGAGAATCCTGATCGCGCTGGTCGCGGGACTGGGCGTGGGGATAGCGCTTGCCAATTACGCGCCGGGCGCGGGTGGCTTCGCCCTGCACTACTTCACCAAGCCGATCGGATCGGCCTGGCTGCACGGGCTGCAGATGGTGATCGTGCCGCTGGTGGTGGCGCTGCTGGTGATCGGCATCGCCGCCTCGGCCGAGGCCGCGCGCGCCGGCCGCATCGCCGCCAGCGCGCTGATCTGCTTCGTCGCGATCCTGTGGTTCAACACGCTGCTTTCGGCCTTCGTCACGCCGATGCTGCTCCAGCTCTTCCCGCTGCCGCACGAATGGGCGGAAGCACTGCGCGCCTCGCTGTCGAGCGCCAAGGTGGCCGGGCAGGTGCCGAGCCTGAGCGACTTCTTCGACAAGATCGTGCCGACCAACATCGTCGCCGCCGCCAGCGCCGACGCCTTCCTGCCGCTCACCGTGTTCGCCATGGTCTTCGCCTTCGCGATCACCCGGCTGCCGACCGAGCGCCGCAAGCTGCTGCTCGACTTCTTCCAGGCGATCGCCGACGCGATGATCGTGGTGATCGGCTGGGTGCTGATGCTGGCGCCCGTCGGCGTGTTCTGCCTCGCCTTCGGCCTGGGCATGGAGACCGGCGCCGCCGCGTTCGGCGCGCTGCTCCACTATATCCTGATCGTCTCGTCGCTGGGCATCATCGTGCTGCTCTCCGCCTATCCGATCGCCGCGATCGGCGCGCGGATGCGGATCGGCCGCTTCGCCCGCGAAGTGCTGCCGAGCCAGGTGGTGGCGCTCAGCACCTCCTCGTCGCTCGCCAGCCTACCGACCATGCTGCGCTCGAGCGAAGCACTGGGCGCGCCGGCCACGGTCTCCGGCGTGGTGCTGCCGATCGCGGTGGCGGTGTTCCGCGCGACCAGCCCGGCGATGAACCTGGCGGTGGCGCTCTATGTCGCGCACCTGACCGGCACGCCGATCGGCCCGGGCCAGCTCGCCGCCGGCATTGCCACGGCGGCGATCACCACCATGGGATCGGTCAGCCTGCCCGGCACGATCAGCTTCTTCGCCTCGGTCGCCCCGGTCGCGGTGGCGATGGGCGTGCCGATCGAGGCGCTGGGCCTGCTCGTCGCGGTGGAGACGGTGCCCGACCTGTTCCGCACGCTCGGCAACGTCACCATGGACGTCGCGGTGACCGCGACGATCGCCCGCCGCACCGGCGACGGCGAGCCCAAGACCGAGACCGACGCGCTGCTCGCCGAAGAGCTTTGAACGCCCGCCTCGCCGGGCTGTGGCTGGCGCTGCTCGCGGCGTCGGCGGCAGGCACGGCGATCCTCGAGGCGATCGGGCTGTCGGCCGGGCTGCTGCTCGGCCCGATGCTCGCCGCGATCGCCTTCTCGGCGCGCGGTGCTGCGCTCAGCCTGCCCAGGCCGTTCTTCGTCGGCGCCCAGGCAGTGATCGGCTGCCTGATCGCCGGGACGCTGGATGTGGGCACCTTCGCGCGGGTGGCGACGCAGTGGCCGCTGTTCCTCGGCGTGACCGCCACCACGCTCGGGGCGAGCAGCCTGCTCGGCTATCTGCTCAGCCGCTGGCGGGTGCTGCCGGGCAGCACCGCGATCTGGGGATCGATGCCCGGCGCCGCCTCGGCAATGGTGGTGATGGCCGATGCGTTCGGCGCCGACGCGCGGCTGGTGGCGTTCATGACCTATACCCGCGTCGTCTGCGTGGCGGGTGCCGCCTCGATCCTGGCCGCGGCGCTCGGCGCGCATCGCGGCGGCGACTGGCTGGTGACGATGCTCACCCCCGCCCCGCTGATCCCCTCGCTGGCGACGCTGGCAGTGGCGCGGATCGGTGCCGTCGTCGGGCTCAAGCTGCGCATCCCGGCCGGCGCGCTGCTGGTGCCGATGGCGGCGGGCATCGCGCTTCATGCCATGGGCGTGCTGCGGATGACTTTGCCCGAACCGGTGCTGGCGGCGAGCTATGCGCTGGTCGGCTGGCGGATCGGGCTGGCCTTCACCCGCGAAACACTGGCGCTGGCGGCCAAGGCGCTGCCGCGCGTGCTGCTCTCGACCTTCGCGCTGATCGGCTTTTCGGCGGCGCTGTCGCTGGTGGTCGCCCGGCTGACCGGGATCGATCCGGTCAGCGCCTATCTGGCGGTGAGCCCCGGCGGGCTCGATTCGGTGGCGATCATCGCGACCTCGGTGCCGGTCGACCAGCCCTTCGTGATGGCGATGCAGGCGCTGCGGTTTCTTGCCGTGCTGGCGCTGGGGCCGACGCTGGCGAGGGCGGCGGCCACCCGTTTCGCCAAATCAAATTCCTCCCCGAGCTTGCTCGGGGAGGGGGACCGCGACGCGTAAGCGTCGGGGTGGAGGGGCGGCGGTGGAACACCGCCGAGTGCCGTGACGGCCCCTCCACCACCGCCTACGGCGGCGGTTCCCCTCCCCCAGACAAGCTGGGGGAGGAATTGGTTACTTCATGAGCACCAGCTCTTCCGACATGGTCGGATGCAGCGCCACGGTCTGGTCGAAGGCGTCCTTGGTGAGGCCAGCCTTCACAGCCACCGCCGCGGCCTGGAGGATCTCCGGCGCGTCGGGGCCGATCATGTGGAGGCCGACGACCCGGCCGGTCGTGCCGTCGCAGATCATCTTGTAGAGCGCGCGCTCGTTGCGATCGGCCAGCACGTTCTTCATCGCGCGGAAATCGCTCTGGTAGACCGCGATCGAGCCGAGCTTGTTGCGCGCCTCGCTCTCGGTCATGCCGACGCTGGCGAGCGGCGGGTGGCTGAACACCGCGCTGGGAATGCAGCTGTAATCGACCTGGTGCGGCTTGCCGCCGAAGATCGTGTCGGCGAACGCCTGGCCTTCGCGGATGGCGACGGGGGTGAGCTGCACCCGGTTGGTCACGTCGCCGACCGCATAGATCGAATCGACCGAGGACTTGTTGTCCGCATCGACCTGCACCGCGCCCTTGCTGTCGAGCGTGACGCCGACCTCGGCAAGGCCCAGGCCTTCGGTGTTCGGCACGCGGCCGGTGGCGAAGAGCACGCAATCGACTTCGATAGGCTCGTGCTTGGTCAGCGTCACCTTGAAGGCGCCGTTCTCGAGCTTCTCGATCGACTTGAACTCGGCATGGAAGCGGAAATCAATGCCCTTCATCAGCGAGATCTGGAGCAGGCGGTCGCGCATCGAATGGTCATAGCCGCGCAGGATCACGTCGGTGCGGTTGACCAGGGTGACGTGGCTGCCGAACTCGTTGAAGATGCCGGCGAACTCGTTGGCGATATAGCCGCCGCCGGCGATCAGGATGCGCCTGGGCAGCTTCTCGAGATGGAAGACCTCGTTCGAGGTGATGCCATGCTCGCTGCCCGGGAATTCGGGCACGTGCGGATGCGCGCCGGTGGCGACGAGGATGTACTTGGCGGTGACCTTCCTGCCGCTGGCCAGCGTCACTTCGTGCGGGCCGGTGACGGTGGCGCGCTCGAGGAAGGTCTCGACATTATTGTTGTGCAGCGTCTGGGTGTAGAGCCCGTTCAGCCGGTCGACATCGGCCATGACATTGTCGCGCAGCACCGCCCAGTCGAAATCGCATTCGGGCACGTTCCAGCCGAAGCGGCGCGCGTCCTTCAGGTCCTCGGCGAAATGGGCGCCATAGACGAGCAGCTTCTTGGGCACGCAGCCGCGGATCACGCAGGTGCCGCCGATGCGATATTCCTCGGCCACCGCGACCTTCGCGCCGTACGCCGCGGAGACGCGCGAGGCACGGGTGCCCCCGGAACCGGCGCCGATCACGAAGAGGTCATAGTCGTATTCGGCCACGTGATTGTCCTTCCCGCTCGTTTCGAGGCCGGGAGATAGGATGCGCGCGGCTTTATGCCAATCTCACCCTTGGCCCAGGTCGACCCGGCGCGAGAGGAAATAGAGGATCCAGGCGATGCCGACCGCAGCGAGCAGGAACAGGAAGATGCCGCGATCGATCGCCTCGGGCGGGACGAAGTGCGATGACAGCAGCGCGATCGCGACGAAGCTCCACACCCAGAGTTGCAGCGCGATCCGCCAGGGATTGCCGCGGCGGAAGCGGCCGGCGATCTCCTCGGGAATGGGCGTGCGCAGCGCGAGCGAGGCGGCGGTGCGCGCGCGGAGCGCCCGCAGGTCGCGGCGATAGCACCAGAGGCGCCAGAGATCGTCGACATGCCAGAGCGCCAGCCCGCCCATCACGATCACGCCGATCTGGCCGCCCTCGAGCCCGATCCACGGCTTGAGCGCGAGCAGCGCGCAGGTGAAGGCGAGGAGGATGCCGACCATCGCCCATTGCGCGGGCGGGCGGCTGTCGACGATGAACTTGTCGATGATCGCATGGGCCTCGTCGCGCCAGGGCTGGATCGCGTCGGCGGGCACCGGCAGGGTGCGGCCGCGACCGGCATGGAACATCGGCCCGAGCGGCGTCTGCGCGAACCAGCGGTCCACCGCTGCGCGCTCCATGTCCCGGACCCGGTTCTCGTGGTTCATCGGCCTGCCCCTCGGCGTGACGGGGGCAGTGTAGGCGGTGGGGGTAAACGCTCTATTTCGTCGGGATGACGGGAACGAGGCTAGCGCTTCCGCACGAACTCCGCGCGCAGGACCAGGCCCTTGATGCCTTCGTACTTGCAGTCGATCTCCTGCGCGTCGCCGGTCAGTCGGATCGACTTGATCAGCGTGCCGCGCTTGAGCGTCTGGCCCGCGCCCTTGACGGTCAGGTCCTTGATCAGCGTGACCTGGTCGCCGTCCTGCAGCAAATTGCCGACCGAATCGCGTACTTCGACCGCATCCGCCGCACCGGCCCTGGCCGCCGCCTCGGCGGCGGGGACCCACTCCCCGCTCGCCTCGTCATAGACGTAGTCGTCGCCGCTCACTTGAACGCCCGGGCGATCAGGTCGTTGGTCGACGCGTCGAACGACTGGTCGCCCGCGCCTGCCGCCTTGGCCATTTCCTTGCCGAGCTCGACGCCGAACTGGTCGAACGCGTTGATGCCGAGCAGCACCGCGTTCACGAAGGTGCGCTGTTCGTAGAACGCCAGGATCGCACCGAGCGTGCGCGGATCGACGGTGTCGAGCAGCAGCGTGGCGGAGGGGCGGTCGCCCGGATAGTCGCGCGCCAGATCATCATTCTTGCGGCCGGCCATCAGCGCGGCACCTTGCGCGAACATGTTGAGCAGCAGCTGGCGGTGATGCTCCTCGACCAGCCCGTCGCCCGGCTCGATCGAACCGATGAACTCGAGCGGGACCAGGCGGGTGCCCTGGTGGAGCAGCTGGAACACCGCATGCTGGGCGTCGGTGCCGACGCCGCCCCAGGTGATCGGCGCGGTGGGATAGGTCACCGGCTGGCCCTCGGCGGTGACGCGCTTGCCGTTCGATTCCATCTCGAGCTGCTGGAGATAGCTCGGCAGCAGGCCGAGGCGCTCGTCATAGGCGAAGGTGGCGCGCGTCTCGCAGCCGCGGACCTGGGTGTAATAGAGGTCGGCGAACGCCGCGAGCACCGGCGCGTTGGCCTCGAACGGGGCGAGGCGGAAATGGCGGTCCATCTCGGCGGCGCCTTCGAGCAGTTCCTCGAACGCGTCCCAGCCCAGCGCAAGTGCTGCGGGGAAGCCGATCGACGACCAGAGCGAATAGCGGCCGCCGACGGACTCGGCGAAGGGCAGCACGCGGGTCTCGTCGATACCGAAGGCGATCGCCTTTTCCGGCGCGGCGGTGAGCGCGACCAGCTTGCCATACGGATCGGTCACGCCGCCCTGCATCAGCCAGGAGATCGCGCTCTCGGCATTGAGCATCGTCTCGGTGGTGGTGAAGGTCTTCGACGCAATTGCAATGAGCGTGGTCTGCGGATCGAAGCGATCGAGCGCGGTCTCCAGCGCGACGCCGTCGACGTTCGAGACCACCGCGACCTCATAGCGGTCGGCGTCGCGGCCGAGCGCGTCGACCAGCAGGTCCGGGCCCAGTGCCGAGCCGCCGATGCCGATATGGATGATGCTGCGTACGGGTCCGAACGCCTCGGCCTCGATCGCGTCGATCAGCGCGCGCATCCGGGCATGATAGGCCTGGGCGCGGGCGACGCTGTCGGGCGAGCCTTCGCCGCGCTCGGCGGTGTGCTCGACCGAGCGGCCCTCGGTGACGTTGATCTTCTCGCCGGCGAACAGCAGGTCGCGCTTGGCGACCAGGCCCATGTCCGCCGCGATCTTCGAGAAGGCCGAGACCAGCTCGGGCGTCAGGTGCGTCTTCGACCAGTCGAAATGGATACCGGCGACGTCGGTGGAGAGCTTGGCGACGCGGTCGGAATCGCGCGCGAACAGCTCGCTCAGCGTCGAGGCCTCGAGCGATTTTACGGCGGACCAGTCGGGCAAGCTCATGTTCATCTCCATTTGCGACAAGCCAGCCCCTATCGTCCCAATCTCTCCGCCGCCACTCCATTCATCGGCTTGACCTCACCGCCCGCCCCAAGCAGAGCAGGTTCCCATGGAAAACACGCCCGCCGATTCCCTGAACGAGAAGCCCGCCACTCCCGCCGCGGCGGCTGCGGAGGAGAAGCCCAAGAACGAGTGGAAGGACCTCGGCCTCTTCCTCGTCAAGCTGGCGCTGATCGTCTTCGTGGTGCGCAGCTTCATCTTCTCGCCCTTCTCGATCCCGTCGGAATCGATGATGCCGCGGCTGCTGATCGGCGACTATCTGTTCATCACCAAGTGGAACTACGGCTATTCCAAGCACTCGCTGCCGTGGAGCCTGCCGCTGATCCCGGGCCGCATCTTCCCGGGCACGCCGGCGCGCGGCGACGTGGTGGTGTTCAAGGCGCCGGGCCATAATGGCGAGGACTGGATCAAGCGCGTCATCGGCCTGCCGGGCGACAGCGTCCAGGTGGTCAACGGCCAGGTGATCCTGAACGGCAAGGCGGTGCCCAAGCAGAAGGTCGCCGATCTCGAACTGCCGGTCACCCCGAACTTCACCAACTGCCCCACCCTGTTCCAGGCCGTGAGCGCCAAGGGCGATCCGGTATGCAAGCTGCCGCGCTTCCGCGAGACGCTGCCGGGCGGCAAGAGCTATGACGTGCTCGACCAGGGGCTGACGCCGCAGGACAATACCGAGGTCTATCACGTCCCCGCCGGCCATGCCTTCCTGATGGGCGACAATCGCGACAACTCAACGGACAGCCGCTTCTCGCAGCCGCCCGAGGGCCAGGGCATCTCCTATGTCCCGCTCGAGAATATCGAGGGCAAGGCGGTGCTGAGCTTCTGGTCGACCGACGGCAGCGCCAACTGGTTCCTGCCCTGGACCTGGTTCACCGCGGCGCGCTGGAGCCGGATCGGGGAAGGCTTTTGAGCGCTCCCGACCTGGGGGAATGGATCGCCAAGACTTTCGGCCAGCGCCCTTCTGACCTGGCCCCCTATCAGCGTGCGCTGACGCATGGCAGCCAGGCGGCGGAGAATTACGAGCGGCTCGAGTTCCTCGGCGACCGGGTGCTCGGCCTGGCGATCGCCGAATGGCTGTACGAGCGCTTCGCCAACGAGCCCGAGGGCGCGCTCTCGCGCCGGCTCAACGCGCTGGTCACCGGCGCGATGTGCGCGAACGTGGCGCGCGAGGTCGGCGTGCCGCCGCTGCTCCGCCTGGGCAAGCAGGCGCGCGGCGACGGTGCGGCGGACAGCGACAATGTGCTGGGCGACGCGATGGAGGCGCTGATCGGCGCGCTCTATCTGGAGTTCGGCTTCGCGCCGGCGCGCGATTTCGTCCGCAAGGCCTGGGCCAAGCATATCGATGCGCATGCCAGCGCACCGCGCCATCCCAAGTCGGCGCTGCAGGAATGGGCGGCCGCGAACAATCGCCGCCCGCCCGAATATGAAGTCGTCGATCGCTCCGGCCCAAACCATGCGCCGCGCTTCACGGTTAAGGTGTCGATCGGCAGCTTCGCCGATGCGAGCGCCGAAGGCACGAGCAAGCAGGAAGCCGAAACCGCGGCCGCGGCGGCCTTGCTGGCGAAACTTGCGAAATGACCTTGCTCGCGCAACGACGCGACGACGCAACGATGGAAGAGTTTTTGTTCACGCGGAGGCGCGGAGGCGCGGAGACTGTATCGCGGCGCGCGAGCGACGCCCTCCACGACAACCATGCCGGAAGGGTTGCCGCTGACGCGGCGCACACCCTGCCCCCAAGCAAATCCTCCGCGTCTCCGCGCCTCCGCGCGAACCCCTTTCTTTCTTCTTCTCTTCGTTGCGCCGTCGCGTCGTCGCGCGAACAAATTCTCGGAATCCCATCATGACTGAACAGCACTGCGGCCTGATCGCGATCGTCGGCGCGCCGAATGCCGGCAAGTCCACGCTGGTCAATGCGCTGGTCGGCCAGAAGGTCGCGATCGTCAGCCCCAAGGCGCAGACCACGCGCACCCGGGTGATGGGCATCGCGATCGAGGGCGACACGCAGTTGATCCTGGTCGACACGCCGGGCATCTTCACCCCCGAGCGCCGGCTCGACCGCGCGATGGTCGCCGCCGCGTGGGAAGGTACGGACGGCGCCGACCTGATCGCGCTGATCGTCGACGGCAAGGGCGGGATCGGCCCCAAGGTGCACACTGTGATCGAGAGCCTGAAGGGCCGGCGCGAGCGCAAGATCCTGATCCTCAACAAGGTGGATGTCGCCGACAAGCCGCGGCTCCTGGGGCATGCTGCGAAGCTCAACGAGATCCTGCCCTTCGACGAGACCTATTTCGTCTCGGCCCAGACCGGCGACGGCGTGCCCGAATTGAAGGCGGCGCTCGCCGCGGCGATGCCGCAGGAGCCCTGGCACTTCCCCGAGGACCAGGTGAGCGACGCGACCGACCGCATGCTCGCCGCCGAGGTCACCCGCGAGCAGCTCTATCTCCAGCTCCACAAGGAGCTGCCCTATTCCTCCGCGATCGAGACCGAACAGTACAAGGAGCGCGAGGACGGGTCGGTCGAGATCCACCAGCAGATCCTGGTCGAGCGCGAGACCCAGCGCGCGATCGTGCTCGGCAAGGGCGGCAGCCGCATCAAGGAGATCGGCGCGCGGGCCCGGGCGGAGCTTTCCCGTCTCATGGGCGTAAAGGTTCATCTCTATCTTCACGTGAAGGTAAGGCCGGAATGGCAGGAAGACCGTT
>Ga0102592_1002105_pt1 | contig 18671 bp, 17 predicted proteins | sample AraplaCol_mMF_r2_FD_76861 | JGI IMG/M metagenome (GOLD analysis project Ga0102592, IMG submission 76861) | Arabidopsis root microbial communities from North Carolina, USA - plate scrape MF_Col_mMF_r2 (SPADES assembly) (version 2) | ecosystem: Host-associated > Plants > Roots > Endosphere...
TGCTATTGTCAAAGTTCTCCGGGTATTTCAGTTCGCTGTCGGCATTGAGCCATACCACGCTGCCGTCGGCGAGCATAATACGGGAGCGGTCGCCTTTATTATTATGCTTACTGGCCATCGGGGCCGCGACCGGAGGAGCTTGCTGCCGGAAATATAAGGTGAGCAGGTAAGCGCTCCCTGCCAGGAGCAGGAAGAGGGCCGCTATTTTTAGCCAGGGAACAGCCCGGGCCTGTTTGTATTCCGCAAGCGGTACAACAGGTGTTTCGGGATCCGCCCACTGTGCAGGATCTGTCTGTTTAATATTGTCCACCAGGCGGGAAAAAGCCTGCTGGGTAATGCGGTTCTGATCCTGCTCGTCCTCATGTTGTTGCCAGAAGGCCAGCAGCGTGCGCCTTTGTGCGGCCAGCTCCGGGTCGGTAGCTATAGCGGCCTCCATCACGGCGCGTTCTTCCGCGGTGAGGGAGCCCTGCAGCTCTTTGGATAATAACCAGGAGAATTGGTCCGCGTTCATAGAAAAATTGGCTTGTTATAGGGTTAGACACAAAAAAGAAGGGAACTACGTATCGGGAAGAAAAAAATTAATGAGAGATACCTTGTAGTGTGATCCGCAGCTGTTTCACCGCCTTAAAAAGCTGGGTTTCCACCGTCCGGGGCGATAATTGGAGGATCTCCGCCACCTGTTTGCAGGTAAAGCCTTCTTCTTTTACCAGTTTGAAGATGCGTTTACGTTCAGGAGGCAGGGCGTCTACCGCCTGCTGCAGTTTGAATTGCAGCTCTTTCCACTCCGTGGCATCGGCGGGACTGGCGGTATCCACCATATGGATCTCCTGCGTCTGGTCGGTACTGATCACATGATAAGTAGAAAATTTACGCAGGTAGTTGAGCGACTGGTGCCGCACGGCGGTAAAGAGATACGTTTCCACATGGGTGATTTCGCCGGTGGCGGCGCGGTTCATCCAGAGCTTCAGGAAAACATCCCCAACGATCTCTTCTGCCGGTTCACGGCTATGCACATAAGCTATACTGAAATTAACGAGGCGGAGGTACAGCAGTTCGAACAGGGCCTGAAATGCCTGCTGGTCGCTGTTAGTACAGACCTTTTGCCATAATGCGTACAGATATGTTTTATCGGTGGACAAGATAAACGTGGAATTACAGGAACCCCACGAATATAGCAAAAATCAATTAATATCTCTGAAGACCACGATACCGTTATGTCCGCCGAAACCGAAAGTATTGCTCATCGCCACTTTCACCTTTTTCTCTATTGCCTGTTGCAGGATGATCTGCAGATCGGCGGGAATCAGCGGGTCCAGCTGCGTGGTATTGATAGTCGCAGGTACGATACCATTCTTAATAGACAGGATGCATGCAATGGCTTCTATCGCGCCTGCTGCACCCAGTAAGTGCCCTGTCATGGATTTGGTGGCGCTGATATGCAGGTGACCGGGATTGTCGCCAAATAGTTTTGTGATGGCTTTTATTTCACTGAGGTCTCCTACAGGCGTGGAAGTAGCGTGGGCATTGAGATAATCCACTTGTGAGGCGTTCAGTCCGGCGTCTTCCAAAGCCAGCTGCATGGCGCGGAAAGCGCCGAGGCCTTCAGGATGGGTGGCGGTCATATGATAAGCGTCTGCCGTCATGGCGGCGCCCGCTACTTCTGCATAGATGTGTGCACCGCGGGCTTTGGCATGTTCATATTCTTCCAGTATAAGCGCGCCAGCGCCTTCACCCATTACAAAGCCATCCCTTTCCACGTCGAAGGGACGGGAAGCGGTAGCGGGATCATCGTTACGGGTAGACATGGCCTTCATCGCACAGAAGCCGCCTACAGAAGCTTCTGTAATGGGGGCTTCAGAACCGCCGGTGACGATCACCTTCGCTTTGCCCAGGCGTATATAGTTCAATGCGTCCATAATGGCTGTATTGGAGGTGGAGCAGGCGGAAACGGTGGTGTAATTGATGCCCATCATGCCATATTTCATGGAGATCATGCCGGAGGCCATATTTGCGATCAGTTTAGGCACGAAATAAGGGCTAAAACGGGGATTAAAGCCGCCTTCGGTATATTCCTTCACCTGTTCTTCGAAGGTTTGCATACCGCCTTGTCCGGAGCCCCAGATAACGCCTGCATCAAAGGGATCTATTTTTGACATGTCCAGGCCTGCATCCTTCATGGCTTCGTCTGCAGCGGCAAGTGCATATTGTGTGAAAGGGTCTGTTTTGCGGATATCGGCTTTGTCCAGCAGCTGGTGTGGGTCAAAGCCTTTTAGCTCACCGGCGAACTGTGTTCTGAAGCGGCTGGGATCGAATTTAGTGATGCGCGCCGCGCCGCTTGTTCCTTTGATCAGGTTGTCCCAAAAGGCGGCGGTAGTATTGCCAATCGGTGTTAAAGCGCCTAGTCCGGTGATAACTGCTCTTTTCATGAGATGTATGATTTGTTTAATGCTGTTTAACTCAGGTCTTTCGAAAGTTGTTTACTCATCCGTCCAAAAATATTGCCACCCAGTACGCGGGAGTACAGCAGGGAAGACATCAGGTTTGACATTACCATCAGCGCCCTGTCGTATGCGTCGCCTTCAAAGGTGAATTTTTTGGCGGCCCTTCCTTTCTCCAGGCAGTCTGCCATCCAATCGAGAATCCTTTTACACATTTCCTGTACTTTTTGTTGCATGGCAGGCGAAAAAGTATCGTAATCCGGTGTTAAAGAACCTACCAGGCAGATGGTGCCTTGTTTGCTGCGCTGCTGGAAGGTGCCCATTAATTTTTTCAGCTGACTGTCGGGAGAAAGTTTTTCCCATTGCCGGATGCAATCGTTGAGCTTTGCTATTTCCTGCTCAATGACGGCGATGCCCAGGTCAGCTTTATTAGGAAAATGGTAATGAACGGCGGCGTTCTTAATGTCCAGCGGAGCGGAAATATCTGCATAACTGAATGCATTAAAGCCTTTTGTACGAATGAGCTGGTCGGCCAGCGCTATAATATTTTGCCTTGTGTCAGACATGTTCTTTGACATTCGAAGGTACAAAGATACTGACTGATTAGTAAGTAAGCAAATATGATCGGCTTTGGCATTTGGAATTTGGGTTTGGGAATTTTATCTTAGATCGTATGCAGATCATTTCAATGAAGGCCGAACATTGGCCGGATGTCAAAGCAATTTATGAAAGCGGTATTGCTACAGGCAACGCCACTTTCCAGACCGGAGCGCCCGCCTGGGAGGAGTGGGATGCGGCGCATATTAAAACCTGCAGGTTGGTGGCAGTGGAGCAGGATGAGATACTGGGCTGGGCTGCTTTAACACCTGTTTCAGGCCGATGTGTATATGCCGGTGTGGCGGAAGTGAGTATTTATATATCTGAGAGCGCCCGGGGAAAGGGCCTTGGCAGCATTCTGCTGAATGCTTTGGTCGCAGAAAGTGAGCAGCATAACTTCTGGACATTGCAGGCGGGCATTTTTCCCGAGAATGTGGCCAGTATCCGGCTGCATGAGGCCTGTGGCTTCAGGATGGTAGGACGCAGGGAAAAAATAGGGCAGATGCTGGGTGTGTGGCGGGATACCGTATTACTCGAAAGGCGAAGTAACACGGTAGGTGTTTAATCTTCACTATTCTGCCAGCAGGTCTTCCAGGAAGAGAGCAGCATTGGTAAAAAGCTGCTCTTTATAAGGCCGTTTTAATTTGTCGAGCAGGCGGGCCATGTTAAAGCCGGTGGCATAAGTATAATTGGCTGATTGATTGGTTTCATACAACCAGGTGTTTTTCTCCAGCTGAAAATTACTGAATTGTTTATTGGAGGTATAGAAAGTATCGCTCTTTTGCAGGGCTTTGTCAGGAGGCAAAGCACGGAAGTTATTCATCAGCTGGTATTCCACGTAGCGGGCGCTGCCTTCCAGCTTCTCATAGTATCCTTCGTATTTGCGGATATCGTATTTGAGTTTTTCCCTGCATACATCCCGTTTTTCCTTTCTTTTATTTTGAAAGAGATGAAGGTAGGTGTTCATGGTAGTGCTGTCTGTACTGCTGAGCGCCAGTAAGAGCAGGCCGTTCTCTTCATCGGTCAATCGCTTGAACCAGTTGTTAGCCCGGTAAACACGGTGAAGGCTATCCGCAGAAACAGGAAATACATTTCTCAGGTAGTAGTCGAGCATGGGTTCATGCCGGAACTGGAATCCATGGAAGTATTCATGCAGTACCATCGTGGCCCATTCTTCTGTTGAGCCCAGGTCGGTAACCACTTTCTTAGTGGCCTCCGGGCTGCTGCAGAACATAAAGGGAGCCCGGAAATTAAATGCGGTGGTATCCAGGAGGTCCATACCCGTGCTCATTTGGAAGGGCGTTTTATTGATACGCTCCGGTGTTTTGTATATGTTGAGCTCCGGAGAACGATAGATCTGCACCGGCCGGATCATGGTCATGAAACGGGGAGTAGGATTGGTGACATAAGAAGCGGAATCAGTGAAATAGACCAGTGGCACATCGCCGGCCACCGTATTGAAACCGGGCCAGTATTGCTGACCCAGGGTGGCTTTCAAATGCATGATATAGCTGATCCGGTTGATCATCACTTTTTCTTCCCGCTTCGGTTGGAGCGGAGATACTAACAGCAGCAGTAAGGAGAGCAGGATCAGTTTCATACAGGTAGTTTGAGCAATCAAATTATAAAATTTGATGGAATAATGTGTATCTTAAAACGATGAATTCCACTATCCCACTTGTGAACAACCTTAAACAATTAATCCACTAATGAACAAACAACTTTTCACAGGCTGCCTGGTTGCTGCATTGGGCGGTCTCTTATTTGGTGCAGATACAGCAGTGATCTCCGGCGCAGAACAATCGATCAAGGAAGTCTTCCACCTGGAAGGTTTCTGGCATGGGTTTACCAATGCGATCGCGCTGATCGGCACGATTGTAGGCTCTATAGCCTGCGGTATCCCGCTGGACAAATACGGTCGTAAAAAAGTGCTGCTGCTGGTAGCAGTGTTCTATATCATATCTGCTATTGGTTGCGGACTGGCGCATTCCTGGCCGGCCTTCCTGATCTACCGTTTTATTGGCGGTTTAGGTATTGGGGCATCATCTGTAGCAGGCCCGATGTATATTTCAGAGATAGCGCCGCCGAGGCTGAGAGGAAGATTGGTGGCTTTGTTCCAGTTTAATATTGTGCTGGGCATCCTGCTGGCATATTTTTCCAACTATTATATCAATAATATTATTTCAACGGATGCCTGGCGCTGGATGCTGGGCGTACAGGCGGTTCCTTCCATCGTGTTCTTTTTCCTGCTGTTTATTATCCCGGAAAGCCCGCGCTGGCTGATGAAAAGCGCCAGAACAGAGGAGGCACGGAAAGTACTGGTGGCATTGGGCAATACGGATGCGGATGCCATCGTGGCGGATATTGCGGAGTCTTTGAAAGAGGAGCGTAGCGGACATTCGGAAAAGTTGTTCTCCCGCAAGTTTTCTTTCCCGATTATGTGTGCGGTACTGTTAGCTACTTTCAACCAGTTCTCGGGAATCAATGCGATTATGTATTATGCGCCCCGGATATTTTCTATGACAGGACTGGCGCGGGATACGGCATTGTTCCAGGCGGTGTTGATAGGGGTGACTAATATGGTGTTCACCATCATCGCGATGTTCGTGATTGATAAGTTTGGCAGAAAAACATTGTTGATAGCAGGTTCTGTGGGTATGGTGGTATTTCTTGGCTTAACGGCATGGGCATTTTATACACAGAACTTCGGCGGGTATATGGTATTGGTATACCTGGTAGGATTTATTGCCAGCTTTGCTTTTTCGCAGGGCGCGGTGATATGGGTATTCCTGTCGGAGATCTTCCCGAACTCGGTGCGTGCCAAAGGGCAGGCGCTGGGTAGTTTCACGCACTGGTTCTGGGCGGCGGTGATGACCTGGTTGTTCCCGATGGTGGCGGAATTGTCTTATGGGGGAACGCTGGCGTTTAGCTTCTTTTGTGTAGCGATGGTGTTGCATTTGGTGTTTGCGGTGAAGGTATTGCCGGAAACGAAGGAGAGGAGTTTGGAGGAATTGGGGAAGGCGGTGACGCATTGAGAATAATGGAAGAAATATAAAAACATAGGCGTCTGTGTAAAAACGGACGCCTATGTTTTTTTTGACAAAAAAATTGTTAACCTGAGCGTAAATTAATGATCATTAGTAAGCAGATGGTTAATCTTAAGTTAACGGTATTGAAGTGGAGTCGTTTTGGGCAATTGGTCGGAAATATTACTTCTACAGCAACTCAAGATGTTCTACCCGCGTGAAGTCCTTGTTGTGATTTACTTTCAAATTTTTCAGTACTTTGGGTCTACAGCAACCAGCATATATGCGTAATAAATAACCACCAAAATACACCTATATGAAGAAACTGATGCTATTTACCCTGTTATGCCTTCCGGCCATTATTAATGCTCAGAGGCATTCCCGCGCATATGTAGGCGCTATGTTGCACGATTCAAAGCTAGGCGCTTCACTTATCAATTCTTTTGGTATAAATCAGTACTTCGGCATCGGAGCCGGCGTGGATATTTCCAGCTTGGACAGTAAGCTGATCGTTCCTCTATACTTAGACGTCAGGGGCCGTTATTTGATCAATAATATAGAGCCCATGGTATTCGGTCAGTTCGGCTTCCCGCTTTATAATAAAGAGTTCAAATACGTAGATGGGTCTCTTGAAATTCAAAAGACCGAAATACAGGGTAAAATGTTCTACGGGGCTGGGACGGGAGTAGTGTATAAGCTTAGTAAGATTGGAGTGTTTGCTTCGTATACTTACAGACAGTACAAATTCAAGTATGCAGATAAGCCAACAATCAATGGGAGAGAGTTGTTTGAGAATCCGGAGAAATCACCGAGTGTAATAACGCTTGGTTTGGTGTTTTGATAATATAGTATTACTCAGATAATGTGTCTAAAGCGTTTTCCCGGGAAATTTCGATAAAACTTGGACTAAGATTTAATAAGGTAACTAATCGTTTCTCCAATTCTGTTGTGATTTACTTTCAAATTTTTCAGTACATTAGGTCTACAGCAACATAAAACCAGTCGATCACTTCGCAGTCATCGTTGTGATTTACTTTCAAATTTTTCAGTACATTAGGTCTACAGCAACAGATGGCAGTATCATTCTCACTTACTGGGACGTTGTGATTTACTTTCAAATTTTTCAGTACATTAGGTCTACAGCAACCAATTATTTACAATACATTTACAATGACGTGTTGTGATTTACTTTCAAATTTTTCAGTACATTGGGTCTACAGCAACTGTCAGAGGCAGAATAAACCAACAACAATGGTTGTGATTTACTTTCAAATTTTTCAGTACATTAGGTCTACAGCAACCAGAAGGTATACGACATAGACAACCAGGAAGTTGTGATTTACTTTCAAATTTTTCAGTACATTAGGTCTACAGCAACCGGCCATCTTAACGGATTCTTTAACGAGTCGTTGTGATTTACTTTCAAATTTTTCAGTACATTAGGTCTACAGCAACATTCTGCGCAATGACAGACGTGCAATTTGCGTTGTGATTTACTTTCAAATTTTTCAGTACATTAGGTCTACAGCAACAATTCCTTGTTTTGTTGGTCTGGCCATATCGTTGTGATTTACTTTCAAATTTTTCAGTACATTAGGTCTACAGCAACGTCACGCAGAGTTCCATCATTCCCCCAGGGTTGTGATTTACTTTCAAATTTTTCAGTACATTAGGTCTACAGCAACAGCGCTTCCTGAATATGCAGTACCGGCCTCGTTGTGATTTACTTTCAAATTTTTCAGTACATTAGGTCTACAGCAACACATTCATCTGCCTAAATTAAAAGGAATGGGTTGTGATTTACTTTCAAATTTTTCAGTACATTAGGTCTACAGCAACTTGAAAAACCGTTTCCAAAACCAATTATCCGTTGTGATTTACTTTCAAATTTTTCAGTACATTAGGTCTACTGCAACTTCCGACTTCGAGAACGTCCGTTTTTCCCTGTTGTGATTTACTTTCAAATTTTTCAGTACATTAGGTCTACAGCAACTAACTGAGCCATGGAGCAATTAACCATACGGTTGTGATTTACTTTCAAATTTTTCAGTACATTAGGTCTACAGCAACTGATAGGAGTCGATGGTTCTTTTATAAGGTTGTGATTTACTTTCAAATTTTTCAGTACATTAGGTCTACAGCAACTTCCTTTTTCGGCATCACGATACATTTTATGTTGTGATTTACTTTCAAATTTTTCAGTACATTAGGTCTACAGCAACACATAACCTATCGACGCCTCACGCACATCAGTTGTGATTTACTTTCAAATTTTTCAGTACATTAGGTCTACAGCAACCAGAGAACCAAAAACCACGTATATGTCCTCGTTGTGATTTACTTTCAAATTTTTCAGTACATTAGGTCTACAGCAACTGGGAGAGATCTAAAAAAGCAAGCGCAGCCGTTGTGATTTACTTTCAAATTTTTCAGTACATTAGGTCTACAGCAACTAGAATATTCAAGATGATTAGTATTATAAGGTTGTGATTTACTTTCAAATTTTTCAGTACATTAGGTCTACAGCAACGACAGGGTCAAAGACGCCAACCAAGACGAGGTTGTGATTTACTTTCAAATTTTTCAGTACATTAGGTCTACAGCAACCCCATCTCATTAAACTTCACCTTAACATCAGTTGTGATTTACTTTCAAATTTTTCAGTACATTAGGTCTACAGCAACTACCTATATGGTGGCCCACAGACACGCCAGAGTTGTGATTTACTTTCAAATTTTTCAGTACATTAGGTCTACAGCAACTAGATGGGGATCTTGTAGATCTCCCGGTCTGTTGTGATTTACTTTCAAATTTTTCAGTACATTAGGTCTACAGCAACGAAGTAAAGCAGCTGCAGCTAGATGACTCCGTTGTGATTTACTTTCAAATTTTTCAGTACATTAGGTCTACAGCAACATATTGCCCACATATATGTTGGCATTTTATTGTTGTGATTTACTTTCAAATTTTTCAGTACATTAGGTCTACAGCAACAAAACCCGGCGCCAGGAATAGCGCCGGTTAAGTTGTGATTTACTTTCAAATTTTTCAGTACATTAGGTCTACAGCAACGATTTAATATAGGCTGCTCACCAATATGAGTTGTGATTTACTTTCAAATTTTTCAGTACATTAGGTCTACAGCAACACTGATTTCAACCTTAATTGGCATCCACACGTTGTGATTTACTTTCAAATTTTTCAGTACATTAGGTCTACAGCAACTTGGAACAGGAAAGGATACATACGGGCCGGTTGTGATTTACTTTCAAATTTTTCAGTACATTAGGTCTACAGCAACCATGCAGATGTTGCTTATCCCTACAGAGGAGTTGTGATTTACTTTCAAATTTTTCAGTACATTAGGTCTACAGCAACCCGACTCTCCTTCGACGAATACAACGATGAGTTGTGATTTACTTTCAAATTTTTCAGTACATTAGGTCTACAGCAACACCAATCAGAAATTGCGTGCTGAATATCATGTTGTGATTTACTTTCAAATTTTTCAGTACATTAGGTCTACAGCAACAATAACCATCAAGTATAATATGACTCTGTTGTTGTGATTTACTTTCAAATTTTTCAGTACATTAGGTCTACAGCAACATTGGTAGGTAATATCAGCAGGAGACTATGTTGTGATTTACTTTCAAATTTTTCAGTACATTAGGTCTACAGCAACTTTTCCTTCTACGCCCAAGGCATGCGTTTTGTTGTGATTTACTTTCAAATTTTTCAGTACATTAGGTCTACAGCAACATCATTCCGGTGTTAAGGTTCATTTCTTCAGTTGTGATTTACTTTCAAATTTTTCAGTACATTAGGTCTACAGCAACCGAATACGCCAACGATCATTCGGCAAACACGTTGTGATTTACTTTCAAATTTTTCAGTACATTAGGTCTACAGCAACTTAGTCATTAAATACAAATACATATAAGCAGTTGTGATTTACTTTCAAATTTTTCAGTACATTAGGTCTACAGCAACGCACCTCCTTGGCGGTCTCCATAGCTGTATGTTGTGATTTACTTTCAAATTTTTCAGTACATTAGGTCTACAGCAACACATAACCTATCGACGCCTCACGAACATCAGTTGTGATTTACTTTCAAATTTTTCAGTACATTAGGTCTACAGCAACACTCAGAAACACGACCTTGCTGACACAATCGTTGTGATTTACTTTCAAATTTTTCAGTACATTAGGTCTACAGCAACTGAATTTACCGAAGCAGAGGACGGAATGAAGTTGTGATTTACTTTCAAATTTTTCAGTACATTAGGTCTACAGCAACTGGGACCAGAACCAAACACACCAGTAGTATGTTGTGATTTACTTTCAAATTTTTCAGTACATTAGGTCTACAGCAACAATCCCGGAATACCGAATTTAGTTACAGGAGTTGTGATTTACTTTCAAATTTTTCAGTACATTAGGTCTACAGCAACTAATACTATCCTGCTTCAACTTAATAGAATGTTGTGATTTACTTTCAAATTTTTCAGTACATTAGGTCTACAGCAACGCATCGGCTTAGCCTCACCATCTTCAGTAAGTTGTGATTTACTTTCAAATTTTTCAGTACATTAGGTCTACAGCAACGCGGTACCTGCGAACTGCATTTCGGGAAGGTTGTGATTTACTTTCAAATTTTTCAGTACATTAGGTCTACAGCAACTTGGAGTGGAAAAGTAAATTTGAGTTCTATGTTGTGATTTACTTTCAAATTTTTCAGTACATTAGGTCTACAGCAACCCATATACCATAATAATACTGACCATAATAGTTGTGATTTACTTTCAAATTTTTCAGTACATTAGGTCTACAGCAACTGACGGGGATGTGATTGTAAAGGGTGCCTTTGTTGTGATTTACTTTCAAATTTTTCAGTACATTAGGTCTACAGCAACCCGAAAGTTGCAGGCAGCCAGAAGTAGCTTGTTGTGATTTACTTTCAAATTTTTCAGTACATTAGGTCTACAGCAACATTTGGGATAAAGTGGAAGACTACTTCATTGTTGTGATTTACTTTCAAATTTTTCAGTACATTAGGTCTACAGCAACCTGTACGATGGCTATCAAAGATAGATTCCAGTTGTGATTTACTTTCAAATTTTTCAGTACATTAGGTCTACAGCAACCGCAGCCAACAACACAACCGAAGTAGTTATGTTGTGATTTACTTTCAAATTTTTCAGTACATTAGGTCTACAGCAACCATCGTTCCGCAGGTCGCCTACGAGATATTGTTGTGATTTACTTTCAAATTTTTCAGTACATTAGGTCTACAGCAACTTTGCCAGGATCTGACCAGTCGATGCAGTGTTGTGATTTACTTTCAAATTTTTCAGTACATTAGGTCTACAGCAACTGGATTGTCCGAAACTCAGTCCAGTTGCTGTTTTAGCTTTGTTTTTACGATAAAAAAAATGGAAAATCTCCGAAATTCTTTATCCTAAGACACCCATTAGAACAATTCTAGCTGCTGAATAGTTGCTGGAGGCTCAATACCGTTTGCCCCATGAAATATTTCCATCATTCCGAATTGCTTGTCCGTTATAACAAGAATGCCGACATGTCCTTTGGGAGGTAATATTGATTTTACACGTTTCTGATGTACATCGGCATTCTCTCTGCTACTGCAATGCCGGATATACATGCTGAATTGGAACATCTGAAACCCATCAGCAAGTATCTTTTTTCGAAAATCTGTATAATTTTTCCTATCCTTTTTTGTTTCAGTTGGAAGGTCAAACAATACTAAAACCCACATGATCCGGTAGGCATTTAAACGATCGAACATCGGGTGCACCTTTTATAACAATTCAGGATATAGGATCTTCCTGCTTTTTCCTTCAAAACATTTTACCAAACTGGCAGTTGTGCGTTGTACGGCATTTAATAATGGGCTTTTTTGACCATCTAGCACTACATCCATAGCAGGTACACCTAAAAGCTGTTTTTTCATAGAAGGTCCAAGCTCAAGGAATTTTCCATTCATCCTGATAATATCACAAACTATTTTGTCGACAAATGGACGGTATGGTTCCATAATGTCATCTGCCAGACAGTACGCATTGTATTGGTTGCGATGGAAGATGCCTAGGGTAGGAAGCAGCCCGCTCCCTATAAGCGCTCGCGCCACTGTGGCACGTAATATTGCATAGCCGTAGTTAAGCAGATTGTTGGGCGGCGGCCCTTCCCGATCTCTTTTAAATGCAAGGAATTTTGGGAATACCGTTTTCCAGTAGTAAACTGCGGCTTGGGCCTCCATATTTTCACTATCGCCACTTTTAACATTCCTGGCCAGCTCAAAAAGAAATTTAGCATCTTCCCGCTGCTGCTGTAACAAGTTTGCCTGGTTCTCTATTTTGGCGGTTATTGTTTGTTGCCAAAGTTGCTTCTTCAGCGGGACAGAGGCATCTATTTGGGCCTTAAATTTTTGCGATTGTAAGGTATTGCCTTCCAGGTTTAGAAATAACCCCACAGGATGGTGGGTATTATCACAAGTGATCAATGCTACGTTGTTAGCTAGCAATTTTGCCATTAAGCCCTGTGTAATGGTAATTTGCTGGTGATCAAGGATTAACAGGCCGATATCTTCAATAGGTGCAGTTTTGGTTTCACCGGTATCATGCATCTCAATGACAAGCTGTTCATTACTTGTTTTAAGATACGCGGGATTGCCGAAATACAGCGTGCGTTTGATCATTTTACAATTCTATTAAATTACACTTTCATATGACCGTTGTTCTGTTAATGCCGGTTGTACGATCTTCTTTCCATTTGCTTCGATTATATTTCCCAGGCGATCTACTTTTATTTTTATGCAGACATTTTTGATCATTATTTCATCAAGAGATTTTTCAGATTTGTTTGGACTGCCAAATTCTCCCTTTTGGGTTTTGCTGTCATAAGGCAAAAGGAGACCGGAGATGAAGTGTGGGATAAAGTAACAGGTGTTTTTACTGCAGCTTACCATTTTGTAGATCCTCCGTTGCAGGCGGTCCTTTTCTTTTGTCCAGTCAATAATACTTACATTTTCTGCTTCTTCAGGGACATAAACGAGATCGTTGGGAGAAAGGATAATTGTCCTGTATCCTAGCTTATCGTCTGCTACCGGCCACTTATTAGACAAGCGCTCTATTGCATCAAGCATTGGAACAGAACTATCTTCATTGATAATTCGTTCCTTTGTTTGAAGATGCTCGTATATTGCGAAGAAAATATTGGTTCCTTTGTCTGCTTCAACTAATTTGCCCGCGAAGTTGCTTTTTTTACCTATCTTCTCGTAGGTAGTAACCTTGTTAATAGGCCTGCCAGCTTTTCTCGTTAGAAGATCCATCGCCTCTCCCCGAAACGCCTCAGTAGGATCATTGTTGAACTCCTGTAGATGCTCCAGTAGTAATTTTGCTAGCCAGGAGTGCTCAACATTAGGTATTTTATTTTTGATCTTATCCTCGGTAAAACTAGAGTCTAAAGCAACTCGCTTAGCAGCATATTCCTTAAACTCAAGAATTTTTATCTTAGTAATAGTATTTCCTTCAATATCTTTAATTGAGTGCTTCTTTAAGAACTTGTCTGCTTCATTTAAATCAAACTCCGAATTTTTTATAATTTCATTAATAGTATGCCGTAGATGCTTGTCGGCTACCTGTGGCGCAATATTTCTGGTTTTCGATATAAGGAACTCTCGTTGTAGTGCTATCGCTTGTTTGATGCTAACGTCAGAATATTCCCTTAGATGTATTTTTCCAAATGGTTCTTTGAACATAGATTTTCGGACAGATAGTAGTTTGCCTTTTTCTTGACGGACTAGTTCTTTTACGCAGCGTCCATCCGGCTTTTGCACCCATTTTGTGTATTTGTTGATGGCTTTATTAACCAGACGGTTCCGGTTTTTGTGGGATACAATAATCTCGTTGAGCTGCCTGCGCGCATCTTTTGTGAAAGTCTCCCACGGAAGTACAAAATCACTGTACCGCGTTTTTACAAGGTATCGGTACTTACTTGATTCCTCAGTAGCATTTAGCGAGTTGAGGTACCTTATGTGCTCTCTTGTAGTACAGGCGATTACCAGTGCATCGAGACTGTGGTGACGGTGGTCTACGCGCTTGTAGTCCTTTTTAAAATGAATATTATTTGTTTTTTCATCAAGATCTATAAGCTGTTCCCCGGTTATTTCCTGCAACCTTTCAAAACGGGGTCGTAATATTTCTTTCCAGACCCGGTTAAGCCCCCATTTGTCTTTTAGTTCGTTGGTTATCTGTCCGATAGTGAATACAATTCCCTCTTTTTCCTTAGCTATCGGGTATAGCAGCTCTGCAAGCTTACGGGTTATGTACCTTGTATCATTGAGCTGTCTTTGAATAAAGTCAGTCGGGATATCTTCCCGCATTAGATTTCTATGTTTAGGTCCCCGAAAAGTTTGTTTGCAATGATCATAATATGCTTCTGGTGTTAATAAAGTGAATGTGTGACCTTTATGGGTAACAGTCCGTCCGCCGTCTGTTTCAATTAAATTCCTCGCTGTGCGGTGGCCTTTGAAGTCATTTACATAGGTTTCGCAGATCGTCTTGTTTACAAATGAGTTATCGAAGTATCTTGAACGCGGTATAATATGTTCGATCTCATATTCCGGTGTAAACAATTTAGACAGTGGTATGACCTTACCTGTATAAGGAGATATATGGTTTTGTTCTCCCCATAATTTATATTTTTCTATTTCTGATTTAGTAGGTTCCTTCGAAAACTTTACCGCACCAACTCTGGCAATTTCATTTCCTGTTTCCTCCCAAAGTTTGAGCCGGTCTATGTCTGCTAATGAATCAGGGTTGCCGTAGGGAAGCTCCCGTAATATAGTCCGTATCCTTCTCCTTTCTGCTTCATTGATTTTGTTTTGGTCATCCGTTTTCTTCCGTTCCTCTGCAGTTTTTTTCAAGTCCCTTGATAACTCTATGTGTATTTCATCGGGATGCCCATATCGCTCCCAAATATCTTTTACGAGGCTTAAACACTCTTTAATTATCTGTTCAACAATGGGATTGCGTAAGCTATTATTTGGGATAAGTTTCAAGATATCCATTTCGGTTGAAACGGTATACTTGCCTTCAGTTTCTTTCTCTGAGTGACGACCATATATGACGTAGCTAGCCAGCCAGGTAGGGAGGCCCTGTAAAAATTGTATGTCTGTAAGAGCAGCTAATTTTTTCCTGGTTTCGTCGTTTATATTAACATCAAATTCACCGGTTATTATTTTGTTTATCCTGTCTTTTATAGGTTCACCTATGTTTTCTGGATCAAAATATTGACCGCAACGCATTAGCGGCAACATTTTGTTAATGGCTTTAGAGGAAAATGCAGCGTATTGTTTTGGGAGATCTGGTATTTTTGAAAGATGTGCAATCACGCTTTCTGGTAAGTTAAACCCATGTTTCGGATTGCGTAGCGTTGATTGAATGTTTTTAGTATCATCGAGCGAATAAATGATATGCCATAATTTGGCCCTTTTTTTACTGTCAGCCAGTAGTATTTCTCCCGCCTCTTTTATTCCATGCTCTTTAAATATCTTTCGGAATATTGATTTGGTTTCATTTCCAAGAAATTCCTTTTCGGAGGCGTAGTTCAGACGATATTCTTTTTCAGACAATTTTAATTCTCTAAGTATCGATGAAGTTGAGACTTTCGCTCTGCTGTCAAATAACTGATATAAGCGGCCCTTTGCTTCATTGCTAAGCACCAGGCTGGAGCAGTCTACATCAATTTGAGTTTTACCATTTACTTCACTTTCCTGTTTTAATACCCGAAGGTTATGTATAGTATGCCATATTCGAAATTCTTGAAATTCCGGGCTAGACTTCGGAGCCACTCGAATGCCGTAGGAAGTGCCTTGATCATCGTACTTTACTTCCAGCTTGCAATGCGCAATACTATGCTTTTGAGACTTTAGTGGACGCTGATAGTAAATAATATCGTTTTGAAGGAGATATAGAATGTCGTTTGCATTTAGTTCTTTTTGTTTCTCTAAATTGTGTCTATATAACACCCTGGAGACATCGGGTATTTTGGACACATCGTTGAGTTCCGGATGAAACTCAGACTGCTTTTGCCATATAGCCCTAAATTCTTCTATGTATAAGGAACGATCAACAATTCGTTGACGGATGCGATAATTTTTATCTTTGGCCAGTTGATGGAAAAGGTATTCCCCGACATAATAACCTGAGTTTTTGATGCTTTCTTCAAGCGCAGCTTTTTTGTTAACCCAGTCATTGGGGTCGGGAGCTGAAAATGAATAGCTTATTTCTCCTGATTTTAGTGTTTTTTTGGTTACCTCCAGTTCGATGGTGGTTCCTTTCCAATTAGGTATATTCCTTCTCTTGATCTGCCCTGTAATTTCAGCCGTTTTAATTTCCAATAGTTTAAGTCCCCGCTCTTCTGATATTTCCCGTATATCTTCTACAAACAGCAGCTGTATCCATTTTTCGAATAGAGGGTATTTAATGTCATCAGCATCGTCTTCCCGTTTTTGGTCTTTTCTGCTGCTCTTGAAGCCTCTCCGCTGGTTCATCATGTAAATGATACGAACTAGCTCATTTAATGAAATCTTTTCTGAAAGAGCCTTTTTTCGTAGATAGTAAACTACCCAGTCTTCAGGAATATTAGATGTACCAAGGGCTTTTTGGGCTTCTCCAATTGTGGAGGGGGCAAATGGGAGATAATGGCTGATGGAGAAAGGCTTATCCTGATTGTTCTCCGCATAGGACTTGAAATCTGATGGAAAGTCGGCAGGAAGCCATTGTAAGGTTTTTAACGCCTCAATAAGCCGACTCCTTCTTAATTTAAATCGTTGCTTAAGCCTTCTTGCTGTACGTGCCATTCTGCGGTCTGCGTTTTTTGATACTGGATTTCCAGATTGGAATTTTTGCATAGCATCTCCGTCCATTGGGATGATTCGACTACCCATGCCTACTATTGATCCTTCTTTGCCAAATTGACCCAGTTGTACTAATGCCCATCCGATTGAGTTGGTCCCCAGGTCAAGTCCGAGAATTTTTTTCATGGAATTTATTTTTTATTTTCAAAAAGGTCTTATCTTCATGTAGAAGTAAATCACAATAAGGATTATTCCGTAGTGTAAACTTATACAGTAGTCCCGCTCAAGAAGCGGGATTGTTGTTTTATATAGGAGTAATATTTTATGCGAGCATCTAAATGATTATACTTTTTTGCTGCATTTTGGTCTTTGAAATCCATAGGTATGATTTTTAAACGTTCAACAAGATTAATCGGAATGTTAGGGCTGGTGATCAACAAAAGATAGGGGCTTATAGTACTTGCGAACAAGCACATTAATGTAATCAGAAATTAAATGTATGGAAAATATCAGCCGTGACAAAATTATTTAAGCTTGTATAATCAGCCGCAACTGACAAAACTTCACGCGACAGATTGAAAAACTTCGATGCAGATCGAATAACATCGATGTAAGATAACAGAACAGCGCCGCCACTTCACTTAACAGTGATGTAAGACAACAGAACAGACGCTCCACCTGACAGAACTTCCGTGTGAGATAACAGAACAGTGCCGCCACTTCACTTAACAATGAAGTAAGACAACAGAACAGACGCTCCACCTGACAGAACTTCCGTGTAAGATAACAGAACAATGCCGCCACTTCACTTAACAGTGAAGTAAGACAACAGAACAGACGATCCACCTGGCAGAAATTCCATGTAAGATAACAGATTTGCTTCTCCACCTGGCAGATGTGTCGCACAAGCTGACTAATGTAGCCCGTAACATGACTGTCGTGCCATGCAAGCAAGTTGATATACGGCCCCAGCAAACAAATAGATCGCCCAATATTCTTAATAGAATTACGATACCTCGAAATTATTGCGCTGTTGCGCTGCAAGTGACCGCTTACAACGAACTATCAAAGCCACCAAATCATACGCAATATCATTCGCTACCTTAAGTAAGGTCATTTGATCCTCTATACTACACATCTCCGGATACTGCCGATAAAGATTATACCAGGCCTCATTCCATTTACATTCACTTATAGCAAAATCCTTAAAATTCTCAGGAAGTTCCTGTATCCTTTCATTTAAAGCTTCAAATACCGGAGTAAAAACGGGTTGGGACATATGAATAATTTTTTAACAACAATGGGATAATAAAAGTAACAGATATAGTTTCCCCCGGAGCTCTAAATAGCTCCATTAGAAACCATAAATTTGGTTCGCATAAAGTATGCTTATTACGATAACGAATAAAGGCTGTAAAAGAGGAAGTATACTCTAATGTGTGTTATTCGTTGACCGCAAAGTATAATAATTTTATAAAAAACATGCTGGGTTTTAATCCAGCAATTAGAATTTTACTTACCCACAGACACAGAAATACTCCAACAATTTGGAGCTTACCTGAAAAAAGTCGGATTGACTAAAGGCTACACGCCTCTCGATTTAACAGGAACCAGGATGCTTTACCACCCTCTTTCCCCCCTAATACCCCAATAAACCCCCTTTTTCTCCCACTGAAACCCCCATGAAAACCCCGTGAAACAACACAACCACATACCACAACCAAAAA
>Ga0102592_1002106_pt1 | contig 18663 bp, 20 predicted proteins | sample AraplaCol_mMF_r2_FD_76861 | JGI IMG/M metagenome (GOLD analysis project Ga0102592, IMG submission 76861) | Arabidopsis root microbial communities from North Carolina, USA - plate scrape MF_Col_mMF_r2 (SPADES assembly) (version 2) | ecosystem: Host-associated > Plants > Roots > Endosphere...
CCAATGCCGACCTCATCGCCGGCCGCCGCGCCGCCTTCCTGCTCTCCGCCGCGCTGACCGGCCAGATCAAGGGCGCGGTCGACCGGGGCGACGATCCCAAGACGGTCGGCTTCGCCGCACGCGCGCTGGCCAACTGGGCCAAGGCGATCCCCGGCATGTTCCCCGCCGGCAGCACTGCGCCGACATCCGACGCGCTGCCTACGATCTGGAGCGACCGCGCCGGCTTCGAGGCGCGCGCCGCCGACTATGCCGCCGCCGCGACCAAGCTCGCCGATCTCGCCAAGGCCGGCGACAAGCCGGGCTTCGCCGCCCAGTTCGGCGAGCTGGGCAAGGCCTGCAAGGCGTGCCACGACAGCTATCGCAAGCCCGACGACAAGCATTGATCCCGACGGGGCGCCCCTTCCGCGGGGGCGCTCCGCAAGGGTTCAGCGCGGCGAAAGCCCGGCTGCGCGACTCTACTTTCCGGTGTTAACCTTAATTGTGCATTCACCATGTTCGGGCGCACAGGCATAGGGTCCCGGGGAGTATCACCGATGCACGATTGCATGAAACGTCGCCTGCTCTACGCGTCCAGCCAGGCCTATCAGCCGGGCATGCAGGTCCATGGCCGCAATGTCGGCTGGATCGAGGCGCCGTTCGTCGTGCGCCGCGAGACTGCGATCGGCAACCGCCAGATCGACCAGGCGCTGGTCGGCCGCACGCCCGAAGGCGTGGTGGTGGCGTTCCGTGGCTCGCTCCCCCCTTTCTTCGGCGACGCGCATGACGGCTGGGACGTGGTGCTCGACTGGCTGAACGACGCTTTCTCCTTGTGCATCGAGGATTCGCATTATGGCGGCGGCGTGCATTTCGGCTTCGCCGAATCGATGCGCCGGCTGTGGAGCGACGCAGGGTCCGGCCCCGGCGTGCGCACCGCGATCCAGGCGATGCTCGACCAGAGCCTGCTCGACCGCAAGGCGCGCCGGCACCTGTTCCTGACCGGCCATTCCAAGGGCGGCGCGCTCGCCAACCTTGCCGCGATGCGCGCGGCGCAGGCGAGCGAATGGACCGACCTGCCGGTGAGCGTGGCGACCATCGCCGCGGCGCGCACGGGCAATGCCGACTTCGCCGCGAGCTATGAGCGCACCCGCATCGCCTGCCTGCGCTACGAGATGCCGGGCGACGTCGTCCCGCACCTCCCGCTCAGCCCCGCGACGCCGGGCTGGGCGCGCAAGATCGCCAAGGGCGTGTTCCCCAGGCTGGCGATGGGCGATTACCGCCCGGTCGGCCTGCTGGTGACCCCGCCGCCGGCGCCCAAGGCCGGCCACCAGGCCTGGACCGGCTCGCGCCGCCCCGTACGCCGCCTGCTCGACCGGCGCGGCTCGGGCCTCGAGGCGCTGACCCCGGCGATCCTGACCGCGCACGCCATCTGCCCGGGCAGCGGCTATGACCGGCTGATCTGCGAGGGCGAAGGCTTCACCTGCGATCACGGCGAGACTCCGGCGCGCAAGCGGGCCTGAGTTTCGCGCAGTTTTGCGAAGAAGAAGACAGGGGTTCACGCGGAGACGCGGAGGCGCGGAGATTTCGTCCCTTGCCGCGCGAGCGGCCCTCCATCTTCGAGCTCCTAATGTACCAGCCGCTGAAGCGGCGGACAGATCGGGCTGCGAGCAGGACATCTCCGCGCCTCCGCGTCTCCGCGTGAACCAGCCTTCTTCCTTCTTCACCGACCGCCCAACCAGCGCGGAAGTTCACTAAGTTCACGACCTCTACGCGCGCGCGATCACCACTCCTCGCTGTCTTCCGGCGGGTCGAGCAGATCGCGCGGCGGCTGGGCCTGATAGTCGCGCAGCGCCAGCGGCTCGCCCGGCTCCTCATTGTCGACGAGCCCCTGCACCGCCGCATCGAGGCGCTGGCGTGCGCCGGCAACCGGCGAGCGCACCGCAGCGCCGCTGAACCAGTCGCTACGCAGATGCTGGAGCAGGAACAGCAGCAGCCGGTCCGACGGCTGGCGGCTTTCGCCGACCAACTCGCCATTCTTCCAATATTCGCGGACAGTGCCACGCGTCGCCCGTTCGAAGGCGAGCGCGGTGAGCCGGGCGGTGGAGACGAGCAGCGCGTCGTTCCAGGCTTCGGCAAAGGCAGTGGCGTCCGGGCGGCGGCGCAGGGCATAGGCCGAGCGTGCCGAGAGCCCCACCGCGGAGCAGGCCTCGGACACGCAGCCGGTCTCGGCGAGCGCCAGCAGGAAGCGGCGCTGGCGATCGGCGGTCCAGCCATCGCGGCGCGTGCGCAGGACAACGGGGGTGTAGTTGGTGAGCGGCTCAGCCCCGGATTCGGGCTGGATCGGCTTGTGTTCCATCGCATCGACTCCTTCTGGTTTGAAGTGAGTCGAATCAAGTAACCATATTGGTTCGTGTAGGACAGCAGAAAATTGCACATGGGCGACGCGGAGCGCGCCACCCATGTGCTGCCGGGATCACTCCATCGGCATGTCGACGCAGATCAGCTTGCCGAGGACGTAGAAGCAGCCCGGCGGCAGCGGATCGTCGAACGCCAGGGCGACCGAGGGCGCTAGCGCCGAAAGCGCGAACAGCGCGGCAACTGCGATCTTCTTCTTCATGGGTGCACTCCTCCAGATGGTGGAGCGCGCAGGCTATCGGGTGCGGGGCCGGGCTCAAGCGGCCGGGGCGGGTGCTGACAGGTTTATTGGCACCGAAACGGCGCTGCACTTCCGGCGCCGTCACCCTGGACTTGTTCGGCGCTCGTCCCTCCGGACCAAGCAGATCGTCATCCCCGCGCAGGCGGGGATCCAGGGCGGCAGAGCGATGTCCCTTGTTACCCTGGATCCCCGCCTTCGCGGGGATGACGGACAGAAGGCCTTGTTCCGGCCGGGATCGGCGGCGCGGCCCCAAGACCGCGCCGCCTTTCCGTGGCTTAGAAATGCGCGATCAGACCCGCCATCGGGCGGAAGCTCTTGGCCGCGCCGAAGGTGTTGATCTCCATGCGCAGGCGCACGCCGCTATTGCCGGTGATGCCGCCCAGGCCGATGTCCTTGGGCCCGACCTCGACGCCGGCGCCATAGGTCATCGCGTGGAAATCTCGGCTGTCATCGCCGAGCGCGGCGAAATTGACCCATTGATAGCCGACCTTGCCGTAGATCATGCCGCTCTCGCCCGCGCGCAGGCCGAAGCGGCCGGCGGCGCCATATTCCCAGTCGATATCGCCCTTGAAGCCCTTCACGACATTGCCCTCGGCGCCGATGAAGACCGGGCCGAGCGGCACGTTGATGCCGGCGACGCCCTGGACCAGCCCGCCATCATAGGCCTTGCCGTCCGCGGGGAGCGGGATGCCGGCATTGGCCTGCTCGTCGAACCGCTCATAGCCGCCGAGGATGCCGACATAGGGCTCGATGCCAAAGGCACGGGTGCCGTCGGGCGCAGTCTCGGCAACGCTGGTGGTGGTGGCGGTGCCGTCCGTGTCCTGCGCCTGGGCGGCGGGGACGGCGAAGGGCAGCGCGGCGAATGCCGCGGCGGCGAGGATGATACGCATGTTGGGGGGAACCTCGTGACTATTTCAAACACACGCCCCGCCTGTGCTGCCCTGGATACGCGGGCGCTGGCGGCGGGGCATCATGAGAAATGCGCGAGGAGTCAGAGGGTTGCGGGGTGGGTGGGATTGCGGTGGGGGTGTTGCTTGGGGGACACGGTCTATTTCACCGCAGACCTTATCCCAGGTTATGGGTGCTTTGGTTCCCCGCCCTTGGAGGGGCGATGAGCAGTCTTTTTGGCTTCTTGTTCGCGAAGGCGAAGCGGGATGAGCAATCGGGCTTCATCCCTAGCTGCAATAAAGCGCTCAATTTGTTGCGTTAGTTCTTCACGCGACAACGACGGGAACGTGCCCCGATCCCAACGCTCTATCTTTCGAACACCATATCCATTCTCCGGGAAAAACAGCACCTCACCCGGCGAACTCACAAAGTCAGTTAGAGAGAAAATCGCATCTTCGTACATAGAGGTCAGCAAACGGCGCTGAAAATATTTCAAGCGGTTATGAGCCCAGCCCACAACGAAAATTGGCTTAAGAACGCCATCCTCGCGTATCACGGCAGTCGGACGGACCGGAACTTTAACATCCGGCCCAGCCATGAAGTAACCGCAAAATTCGTCGAAAACCTGGATGCCGTCAAATTTACGTGTCTTATTGTACTCAAGAAAAGCATGCAGCAGGCTCAGATTATGCTCCCACTGACTTGGAGGACAGTGGTGACGCAGCACCTTTACGGCTTGGTCGTCAGAGCATTTGTCGGCGATCACGATCTGGATAACGCGATGCGCCCACTGATAGCTTATCTGAGGGAAGCCAAGCGCCAAATTGACCAGAGCAGAACGGGTTCGCTCCTTCTCCTGAAAATTGGAGAGAGCCCAATTAGGTGCAGCCGGCGGCTTATCCAGCTTAGCGAGAACCTGTTCTTCGGTCTTTGCCACTAATGCCTCGTCTCTCTTGAGAAATGCTCCACGATCAAACTGTTCGTGATCTCAACGCCAGGATTAACTCGCCCTCCGCCGAACCGAGCCAAGTGCCACGGCCCACCTTCGACATGAGACTTCTCAACCAGCACACCCGCCGGAATTTTGAGAAGCTGTCGGCACCTTTCAGCAAGAAAGACGCGTTCATCTTCTGGCAAATTCACCGTGGCAGCCTCGTAAGAGCCAGTTGCAACGTTAATCCTATTCGCCCTCCCCAAGATCTCCGATCGACCAAATCGCTTAAACTGGTGATATACTTCTCGAAACACAGGACCGTGATCCCAAGCCTCAATCTTAGCACTAACTAGGGGCTTGCCAAATTCGCGCAGAAAGCCCGCGTGCAAAAAGTAAATCACCTTGTTTATACGAAGGTTACTTACACGCTCCCCTTCTTTTTCCGCCAAATCTAAAACGAAATTGGCGATTCCACGAACGTCGTAGCCCATGGCCACCCCCTCGCTCGTTCCCGAGGCGTTCACCCAATATACTTAACGTGTTCCAGGTCGATACGCAATCACTCCGCCGCAATCCCCGAACCCGAGAACATGTCCGGCCCGCCCTCGGCCGCATCCTCGTTGGCCACCGGCGCCACCTTGGCTTTCTGGCGCTTGTCGAACGAGTCCCACACCTCGCCCCAGTTGCCGCGGGTCGCCGCCTTCGAATACTCCGTCGCGCGGGTCTCGAAGAAGTTGGCGTGCTCGACGCCGTTGAGCAGCGGGGCGAGCCAGGGGAGCGGGTGCTCCTCGACCATGTAGATCGGCTTGAGGCCGAGCTGGCCCAGGCGCCAGTCCGCGATGTAGCGGACATACTTCTTGATCTCCTTGGGCGTCATGCCGTTGACCGGGCCCATCTCGAAGACGAGGTCGATGAACGCGTCCTCGATGCGCACCGTCTTCTGGCACATGTCGAGGATGTCGTCGCGGACCGACGGGGTGAGGCAGTTGCGCTCCTTGGTGAAGGCGTGGAACAGCTTGATGATGCCTTCGCAGTGCAGGCTCTCGTCGCGCACCGACCAGCTGACGATCTGGCCCATGCCCTTCATCTTGTTGAAGCGCGGGAAGTTCATCAGCATCGCGAACGAGGCGAAGAGCTGCAGGCCTTCGGTGAAGCCGCCGAACATGGCGAGCGTCTTGGCGATGTCCTCGTCGCTGTCGACGCCGAAGGTGCTCAGATAGTCATGCTTGTCCTTCATCTCCTTGTACTGGAGGAAGGCGGCATATTCGGTCTCGGGCATGCCGATCGTGTCGAGCAGGTGCGAATAGGCGGCGATGTGGACCGTCTCCATGTTGCTGAACGCGGTCAGCATCATCTTGATCTCGGTCGGCTTGAACACGCGGCCGTACTTCTCGTGGTAGCAATCCTGCACCTCGACGTCCGCCTGGGTGAAGAAGCGGAAGATCTGGGTGAGCAGGTTGCGCTCGTGATCGGTGAGCTTCTGCGCCCAGTCGCGGCAATCCTCGCCGAGCGGCACTTCCTCCGGCAGCCAGTGGATCTGCTGCTGGCGCTTCCAGAAATCGAACGCCCAGGGATATTCGAAGGGCTTGTAGGTCTTGCGGGCTTCGAGAAGCGGCATGGGGATTACTCCGTGACGAACTGAGAATAGAGGATGGCCACCAGGGCCAGCGAGAAGAAGGCGCCGAAGACGAGCAGCATCAGCGTGTTGAACAGGGCGAAGCGGCGGTCCCAGGCGGTGCGCGCGGGCGGCGCGATGCCGGCGGCGCGGTCGATCAGCAGCTCGACCGCCGGGACGCCGTCATGCCAGGCGCGGGTGCGCAGGGCGCGGATACCGAGCGCGAGAAAGCCGGGGCCGGCGAGCAGCAGGAAGGCGAGGAGGCCAAACAGCTTCATGCCGCCCCTCCCGCCAGCGTGAAGACGGTCGCGAAGCCGCCGAGGAACAGGCCGAGCGCGAGCAACATCATGCCGGCGATGCGCAGGGCATAGGTCGTCGCTGCGCCCTCGGGCAGGCCGAGCGTGCGACGGGCCAGCGCGGGGCGAACGAGCGTCGCCAGCCCTGCGGCACCCGCGGCGCCGGCGATGCCGGCCATCAAGGCGAGGCTGCGCGTCATTCGTGGTCGATCACCGTGCCGCCGCGCTCGCGCACGACGCGGTCGCGATAGACGACCTTGGTCACCTTGGTCCCGCGATTGGCGCCGACGCCGAACACGCAGATGCCGAGGAAATAGCCGAAGTCGTACCAACCGCCATTGTTGGGCACGGCGTAGATCGCGACGTCGGGGATGATGAGCGAGAGGAACCAGGCGACCGGGAAGATGAAGCCGTGCCAGAGCCCCAGCAGGAAGCCGGGCGCCTCGGGCTGGACGGCGCTCGGCACCTGCTTCGCGCAGGCGGCGAGCAGCAGGAAGGCGGCGACGGACAGGGTGCGGAACGGCTTCATGCAATACCCCTTTCGGGTGAGTGACAGCGTGCGCGCCGCGCTGCATCGTTTCGTGGCCGCGCGCGTTTAGCGTGCGCACCATCCCCCCAAGGAGAACCCCAATGACCGACGCGAGCGCAATCAAGGAGCATATGGAAGTGATCGGCGCCGACGGCGTGCATGTCGGCACCGTCGACCATGTCGAAGGCGAGCGCATCAAGCTCACCAAGAAGGATTCGGGCGCCGAGGTCGAAGGCGCCGAGGGCTCGCATGCCGGGCACCACCACTACATCTCGCTCGGCCTGGTCGCCGGCGTCGAGGGCGACACGGTCCGCCTGAGCGCGAACGCCGATGTGGCGGTCGAGATCTTCGAGGAAGAGGCTTGAACTCATAATTCCTCTCCCTTTGGGAGAGGGGCAAGCCGCGCAGCGGCGCGGGGTGAGGGTGAGCGCGATGCAGCTTGCGATTGGCGACCCTCACCCTTCCCACTCGGCTTTGCCGAGCGGGCCCCTTCCCTCTCCCAAAGGGAGAGGGAGATTTGGGCGATCACGCCATCGGCGTTTTCCAGCACATCATTGTTCCAGAAGCGCAGCACGCGATAACCCTCGGACTCGATGAAGCGCGTGCGGCGCGCGTCATATTCGACGGCCTCCGCATGCTGGCCGCCATCTACCTCGATAATCAGACGCTCGGCGAAGCAGAGGAAATCGACGCGATACGGCCCGACCGGGGCCTGAAACCGCCATTTCCTCTCGGGGAACGCGCCACGCAGCGCGCGAAGCAGCCTCTTCTCAGTTTCCGTGGCATTGCGGCGCAGCGCTCGGAGCTGCGGCACGGTGCCTGACGGTTGATCCTGATAGAGGCGCACTCGCCCTCACCCTTCCGCCGCTTCGCGGCTCCCTCCCTCTCCCGGAGGGAGAGGGATCATTGCCTCACTGGCAAGCCAGGCATTCGTCATAGTCGGTGCTTTCACCGAGGTTGAACTGCGGCTTGTCGATCGTGTTGTCGGCTTCCACGCCGCCCGCGAAGCCGGCGCGCTGCACGCTCTTCGAGCGGAGATAGTAGAGCGACTTGATGCCAAGCTCCCAGGCGCGGAAGTGGAGCATCAGCAGGTCCCACTTCTCGACATCGGCCGGGATGAACAGGTTCAGCGACTGGGCCTGGTCGATGTACGGCGTACGGTCGCCGGCCAGTTCGAGCAGCCAGCGCTGGTCGATCTCGAAGCTCGTCTTGTAGACGTCCTTCTCTTCCGGCGAGAGGAAGTCGAGATGCTGGACCGAGCCGCCCTGCTCGAGGATCGAGTTCCACACCGCATCCGAGTTCTTGCTCTTCTCCGAGAGCAGCTTCTCCAGATACGGGTTCTTGACCGAGAAGGAGCCCGACAGCGTCTTGTGTGTGTAGATGTTGGCCGGGATCGGCTCGATGCAGGCCGAGGTGCCGCCGCAGATGATCGAGATCGACGCAGTCGGCGCGATCGCCATCTTGCAGCTGAAGCGCTCCATCACGCCCATGTCGGCGGCGTCCGGGCACGGGCCGCGCTCGACGGCGAGCGCCATCGAGGCCTGATCGACCTGCGCCTTGATGTGCTTGAACATCCGCAGGTTCCAGCTCTTGGCCATCGCGCCTTCGAACGGGATGCCGCGCGCCTGGAGGAACGAGTGGAAGCCCATCACGCCGAGGCCGACCGAGCGCTCGCGGCTGGCCGAATAGGCGGCCTTTTCCATGCCCGGCTCGGCGCGGTCGATATAGTCCTGCAGGACGTTGTCGAGGAAGCGCATCACGTCCTCGATCAGGTTCTTGTCGTCCTTCCACTGGTCCCAGGTTTCCATGTTGAGCGACGAGAGGCAGCACACGGCGGTGCGCTCGTTGCCGAGATGGTCCTTGCCGGTGGGGAGCGTGATTTCCGAGCAGAGGTTCGAGGTCGAGACCTTGAGGCCCAGATCGCGGTGGTGCTTGGGCATGTTCGAGTTCACGTGATCGCTGAACACGATGTACGGCTCGCCGGTGGCGAGACGGGTCTCGACCAGCTTCTGGAACAGCGCGCGGGCATCGACCTTGGCGCGCTCCGAGCCGTCCTTGGGCGACTTGAGCGACCATTCCTCACCGTTGCGCACGGCTTCCATGAACGCGTCGGGGATCAGCACGCCGTGGTGCAGGTTGAGCGCCTTGCGGTTGAAATCGCCCGACGGCTTGCGGATCTCGAGGAACTCCTCGATCTCCGGGTGGCTGATGTCGAGATAGCAGGCGGCCGAACCGCGGCGCAGGCTGCCCTGCGAGATCGCCAGCGTCAGCGAATCCATCACGCGGACGAACGGGATGATGCCCGAGGTCTTGCCGTTGAGGCCGACCGGCTCGCCGATGCCGCGCACCGAGCCCCAATAGGTGCCGATGCCGCCGCCGCGCGAGGCGAGCCAGACATTCTCGTTCCAGGTGTCGACGATGCCGTTCAGGCTGTCCGGCACCGAATTGAGGAAGCAGGAGATCGGCAGGCCGCGGCCGGTGCCGCCGTTCGACAGAACGGGGGTGGCAGGCATGAACCACAGCTTCGAGATGTAATCGTAGATGCGCTGGGCGTGCGCCTGATCGTCGGCATAGGCCGAGGCGACGCGCACGAACAGGTCCTGGAAGGACTCGCCCGGCAGCAGATAACGGTCGCGCAGCGTCTCCTTGCCGAACTCGGTCAGCAGCGCGTCACGCGAATGATCGACCTCGACGTCGAAGGCACGGGGAGCGACGGACTTCGAATCATTCTTCTTGCGCACCTTCGCGCCGGCCTTGGCGGCGGCAGCGGGGGCTTCGGTGACGGTATCGTTCACGCTGTTTTCCGTGTCCCTGAATTCCATGACGTTCACCCCTGACAAAGCTTACTCGCCGCCCCGCAGGGCTGGCACCAAATCCCGACTCAAGGGGCTGACGACCATAGCATCGACGCAGTCGCGCGCGAAGAACAAAACATGTCCATCGCACTCAGTCTCAGGCACGAGTCCATCCCTTCCGCATATGGGTATGCGGCGGAGAGTCCACCAGTGCTTGAGCTTGCCCCTCAGTGCAACCACAACAGATTGTGCCAAACCGAGTCCGCACACAAGACCCGAAATGGTTAATTTCCACAACGTTTCATCGCTAAAATGACTCGTCTCATGGCATCTGCACATCTGCTGCAATGCCGCGACGCACGGACTTTCCTAGGGTTTCCGAAAGGCAAGGGAACGAACGCGGAACGTTAAATTTTTTGGTGTGAAGGAATCGTGACAACCACAAGGGCTTGTAGGTGCCCGCCGGAACACACCACAGATGGAGCCTGTCACAATATCTGGTTAGAGCGCGGGCATGGCTTCACCGGAACCCCGGCTTCATGTGACCTTCAGCCGCTCCGCGCGGGGCAGCCTGGAGCAGGCGCTCGCACTTGCCGGCCGCGCCGACATCGCCGTCGCGCCCTATGACGATCTCAGCTTCGGCCCGATCGCGCGCTACGACGCCGAGGCGCGCGACGCATGGGTGGAGGAGGTGCTGGGCTATGCGGACTGGGGAGAGGCCGTCGAAGACAGCCTGCCGGTCCTTGCGGCATCGGCCGAGACGCGCGACCCGCCGATAGCGTGGATATCCCCCGACAGCGCGCAGAGCGTGGCAGGCTTTCTGTGGTGGCTGTCGCACCAGGGCGACCGGGACTGCCTGATCCTGGAAGTGCCGCGCCTGCACACGCTCCACGCCGGGGACCTGCTGGAACATCTCGACCGGGCGGAGCCGCTGCCGGCGGCACGGCGCGCGGCATGGCTGGCGGCATGGGCACGGCTTCAGGCGGAGGATGCCCCCTTGCGGGTGCTGGGCGCAGACGGGGCGCTGGCGTCTGCACCGCTCGACCATTTCGATGCCGGCCTGCTGCAGCATGCGACGGCGGAATGGCAGAAGATGGCACTGATCGTGGGCGCCGTGCTTCGCGCGTTCGCCGACAACGGCCTCATCAAGCGGGCGACATCGTGCTGCATGCGCGCCTGGCCGATCTTGCCGAAGCCGGGGCGCTGGAGTGGCGGGGCGATCTGAGCGTAATGCGCGGGTGTGAGCTGCGGTTGCCAGAATAGTGGAACGCATGCGCCAAGGCAGATATTTTCCTTTCCCCGGCGAAGGCCGGGGCCCAGTCCTTGAAAATCACGCGCCTTGGCGCGTCTGCGCCGCGCACGCTTAGTCTGGGCCCCGGCCTTCGCCGGGGAAAGGCCGGGGCATTGCGCGGAAGCCTCTTCCCAAGCCGCTGCTGCGCGCACCCAAAAGAGCAGTTGCACTTCGCGCAACCGAGCGTTGCCGATTGCGCGATATTCATGCGAGGATACCAAGGTCTAGAGGCAGTCCTTTGGCGGATCGTTCCGCCCTGCAAGGGATTATGTCGGAATGGCAACGAACGGCGCAGTGGAGGAGCAGGCGGCATGGGAGCCGGCTCCGCACGAGCGCTCGCCGATCCCCGGCTCGCCCCCCACCCCCTGGCACCCCCTGTCGCGGCGCATCGCCTATTTCTCGGTAGCGGTGCTGGTGGTGATGTCGGGCTCGCTCGGCAATGCGATCGTCACCGCCAATCTGACCACGCTGCAGGGCTCGCTCGGCCTCTATTCGGCCGAGATCCAGTGGCTGCCGACCGTCTATGTGATGACCAACGTCTGCGCCAACATGCTGCTGATCAAGTTCCGCCAGCAGTTCGGCATCCGGCTGTTCACCCAGATCTTCCTGATCGGCTTCGCGCTGACCACCGGGGCGCATATCTTCACCCACAGCTTCGCGACCGCCGTGGCGGTGCGCGCGCTGAGCGGGATCGCGGCGGCGGCGTGCAGCACGGTGGGGCTGCTCTACATGGTGCAGGCCTGGACGCCCGAGCATAGGCTGAAGGGCATCGTCCTCGCCGTCTCGCTGCCCCAGACCGCGGTGCCGCTCGCCCGGCTGTTCCCGACCGAGGTGTTCGAGGCGGACCGCTGGCAGTCGCTATACCTGTTCGAGCTGGGCCTGGCCCTGTTCTGCCTTGCCGGCGTGCGCCTGCTCGTGCTGCCCCCGGTCGCGCGGATGAAGGCGTTCGAACCGCTCGACTTCGTCACCTTCCCGATCTTCGCGACCGGCATCGCCCTGCTCTGCGCGGTGCTCGGGCTGGGGCGGACGCTCTGGTGGTTCGAGGCGCCGTGGATCGCTCCGGCGCTGATCGGCGCGATCGTCCTGATCCCCACCGCGCTGGTGATCGAGCACAACCGCAGGAACCCGCTGCTCAACACGCGCTGGCTGGGCAGCGGCGCCATATTGCGTTTCGCGCTCGTCTCGATCCTGGCCCGCGTGGTGCTGTCCGAGCAGACGATCGGCGCATCGGGGCTGCTCGCGGTGGTGGGCATGGGCAATGACGAGCTGCGGACGCTCTACGCCGTGGTGCTGGTCGCCACGCTGGCCGGCGCGATCATCGGGGCGATGACGATCGACCCGACCTTCCTCGGCAAGCCGATCCTGATCGCGCTGGCGCTGATCTGCGTCGGCGCGCTGCTCGATTCGGATTCGACCAACCTGATCCGCCCGCACGACATGTATTTCAGCCAGGCGCTGCTCGGCTTCGCCAGCGCGCTGTTCATCGGGCCGGCGCTGCTGGTCGGGCTGACCCGGGCGCTGCGCGAGGGGCCGACCCATTTCGTCAGCTTCTCGGCGCTGTTCGGCATCACCCAGAATCTGGGCGGGCTGTTCGGATCGGCGATGCTCGGCACGTTCCAGGTGATCCGCGAGCATGCCCACAACAATGCCATCGTCGCCGGGCTAATGAGCGGCGACCCGCTGGTGACGCAACGCCTCCAGCAGAACGCCGCCGCCTATGGCCGGGTGCTGGTCGATCCCGGGCTGCGCCAGGCCGAGGGCGCGGCGATCCTCTCGCAGACGGTGACGCGCGAGGCGAACATCCTGGCCTATAACGACACTTTCCTGCTGATCGCGGCGATCGCGGCGGGAACCATCCTTTGGGCCTCGGTCCACATCATGCGGATCCGGCGCGAGACGCTCGCCCGGATAGCCGCCGAACAGCAAGCACAAGCAGGAGCGCAGAATGGCTGAACCGGCCACCCCGACGACCGCAGCGGAACCGGCAGCGGCAGCGGCACCCCCGCCCCCGCCGCCGCCCGCCGTGAGCGAAGGTGCCGATCCGCCCCCCGCACCGGAGGTCGTCGCCCGGCGCTGGATTCCGCCCAGGCTGCCGCTGCTCTCGATCGGGATCGCCGCGCTGCTGATCCTGGCCGGGGTCACCGCGGTGCTGATGGCGTGGCGGGTCTGGCCCTTTGCCGGCCATGTCCAGACGACCGAGAACGCCTATGTCCGCGGCCAGGTGACGATCATCAGCCCGCAGGTGAGCGGCTATCTGACCGACGTTCCGGTGCAGGACTTCGCCAGCGTGAAGGCGGGCGACGTGCTCGCGACGATCGACGACCGCATCTATCGCCAGCGGGTCGACCAGGCCAAGGCGAACGTCGCCAGCGCCCAGGCCGCGCTCGCCAACAATCCCCAGCAGGCGGCGTCCAAGGCGGCGAGCTATGGCTCGCAGGAAGCCGCGGTGGCCTCGGCCCAGGCACAGCTGACCAAGGCGCAGGCCGATTATGCGCGGATCGACGCGCTGGCCAAGGACGGCTTCATTACCCGGCGTGATCGCGACGCGGCGCTCGCCACGCTGCGCACCGCCCAGTCGGCGGTGGCCCAGGCCCAGGCTGCGCGCGCGGTGGCGAGCCAGGACATCCGCAGCGTCACGGTCAGCAAGGGCGGACTGGTCGCCGCGGTCGATGCGGCCAGGGCGGCGCTGCACCTCGCCGAGATCGACCTCGCCAATACGGTGATCCGTGCGCCGGTCGCCGGGCAATTGGGCGAGATCGGCGGGCGGCAGGGGCAATATGTCACCGCCGGCACCCAGCTGATGGCGCTGGTGCCGCAGACGCTGTGGGTCACCGCCAACTACAAGGAGGCGCAGACCGCCAAGATCCGGCCGGGCGCGAAGGCGAGCTTCAAGGTCGACGCGCTGGCAGGCGCGCGGCTGACCGGGGTGGTCGAGCAGCTGGCGCCGGCGGCGGGATCGGAGTTCGCGGTGATCCGCAGCGACAATGCCACCGGCAATTTCGTCAAGATCCCCCAGCGCATCGCGGTCCGGATCCGGATCGATCCGAACCAGCCGATGGCGACGCGGCTGCGGCCGGGCATGTCGGTGGAAGCGAGCGTGGAGGTGGGAAGATAGCCGACAGCGTCATCCCGCCCCGGATCAGGTCCGGGGCGGGATGACGGTTGTAGGGGTGGAGGCGCGCACGCTAGGCTGTCCCCGAAACAGGATTCGAGGACGGCATATGCGGACGGGACTGGCAGCTCTGGCGGTGGCTCTGGCTTGGACGGCGCCGGCTTGGGCGCAGGATGCGGCGCCCGCACCGGCGCCCGAGGCGGCACCGGTGATTACCCCCACCCCGCTGCCGGCGGACGCCGTGGTGGTCAGCGCCGGCGACGTCGCGACCGACCTGGTCACCGAGCGCTCGATCGACGAGCTGCAGGCGATGCTGGCGGCCGGCAAGGTCGAGGCATGGAAGCTCGCCGACCTCTATGTCGAGCGGATCGGCAGGCTCGACCGCGACGGGCCGACGCTGCGCTCGGTGATCGTCACCGCCCCGGCCAAGGACCTGCGCTATGACGGCCGCGCCAGCGACGACCGGCGCAAGGCAGGCAAGATGCTCGGGCCGCTCGACGGCATCCCGGTGCTGATCAAGGACAATATCGAGACGCAGAACATGCCCACCACCGCGGGCAGCCTGGCGCTGGCCAACAACGACACCGGCCGCGACGCGCCGCTGGTCGCGAAGCTGCGTGCGCAGGGCGCGATCATCCTCGGCAAGACCAACCTCAGCGAATGGGCGAACATCCGCTCGAACAACTCGATGAGCGGGTGGAGCGCGGTCGGCGGGCTGGTACGGAACCCCTATGCGCTCGACCGCTCGGCCTGCGGCTCGTCGAGCGGCTCGGGCGCGGCGGTAGCGGCGAGCCTCGCGGCGGTCGCGGTCGGCACCGAGACCGACGGTTCGGTGGTCTGCCCCGCGGCGATGAACGGGCTGGTCGGCCTCAAGCCGACGCTCGGCCTGGTCAGCCGCACCGGGGTGGTGCCGATCAGCCATAGCCAGGACACGCCGGGGCCGATGGCGCGCTCGGTCAGGGACGCGGCGATCCTGTTCGGCGCGATGATCGGCAGCGATCCGGCCGACCCGGCGACCAAGGACGCGGACAAGCACAAGAAGGACTATGCCGCGGGCCTGACTCCCGATGCGCTGAAGGGCATGCGGGTCGGATACTGGAAGCCCGACATGGCCGCCGATCTGGCCGCGCGCTTCGACAAGGCGCTGGAGGAGCTGACCGCCGCCGGCGCGGTGCTGGTCGAAGTGAAGATGCCCGAGCTGAAGGGACTGGGCGAAGCCGAGGGGCTGGTGCTCTACACCGAGCTCAAGGCCGACATGGCGACCTATCTCGCCACCACCCCCGCCAGCGTGGGACCCAGGACGCTCGCCGACCTGATCGCGTTCAACGACGCGCACAAGGACAGCGAGATGCCCTTCTTCGGCCAGGAGACCTTTATCAAGGCCGACAAGACCAGGGGGCTCGACGATCCCGACTACAAGGCGGCGCGCGAGAAGTCCGCGCGCATGGCCGGCCCCGAGGGGATCGACGCGATGCTCAAGGCCGCCGACGCGCAGCTGCTGGTCACCCCGACCTATGGCACGCCCTGGCTGAGCGATCCGGCGCATGGCGACCAGTTCCAGGGGCCCTCGGCCAGCGAGCTGCCGGCGGTGTCGGGCTATCCCCACCTCACCGTGCCGATGGGGCTGGTGAACGGGCTGCCGGCGGGGCTCTCCTTCATCGGCACGGCCTGGTCGGACGGCCTGCTGCTCAAGGCGGGCTATGCCTATGAGCAGGCGACCCACGCGCGGGTGGCGCCGAAATACCTGGCGACGATCCCGGCGGACCTGGGGCCCAGAAAATAACTAATTCCTCCCCGAGCTTGTCTCGGGGAGGGGGACCATTCGCGCAGCGAATGGTGGAGGGGCCAGCGAAGGAGCGGCGGCAAGCGCCGCGCCCCACCACCACGCACTTCGTGCGCGGTCCCCCTCCCCCAGCGAGCTGGGGGAGGAATTGGGGAACTATTTCTTCCCGTCCAGCTCGAGCAGTTCCTCGCGGACATGGATCGCCTCGAGCGACATCCGTACCTCGACGAGGAAATAGATCAGCCCGGCCATCAGCAGCAGCATCGAGATGATGAAGCTGATCGCCACCCAGATGCCGATATGCCAGTTGGCCAGCCGCGAGACGAACATCATCGCGACGACGAGGCAGATGGCGAGGCCGCTGGCGGTGCACAGGAAGATCGCATTGTTGATCACCGCGATCCGGCGGTCGATGATCCGCAGTTCCCAGACATGCCGGTCATGCTCGGGCCCGGTCGAGCGCGGGTGGAGCTGCTCGATGTTGCGCGCCCGGTCGACGATGCGCGCCAGACGGCCGACCATGACGTTGAGGAACGCCCCGATGCCCGCGAGGAGGAACACCGGCGCGATCGCCGCCTGGATCGTTTCCGAAACCGTGGAGAGATAGGGACCTTCCATCAGTTAAGCCTTATGCCGGGTGCGAAACGAGGAGTGAAGTGCGCATGATGACGTTCGAGACCGATACGCAGGCGGGAGTGGTCGAGTTCCTCGTCGATGGCGGGGTGACCCGCGCCGAATATGATGCCGGCGTCGCCGCGATGGAGGCGGTGATCGCCGACAAGGGCACGCTCTCGGCAGTCGCGGTGATCCGCAGCTTCTCGGGCATGGAGCTGGGCGCCTGGTGGAAGGACGTCAGCTGGGGCGCCACCCATATGAGCAAGGTTCGCCGCGCAGGCATCGTGACCGACAGCAGCTGGATCGAGATGATGACCAGGGCCGGCAGCGTGATGGTCCCGGCCGAGGTCAAGCTGTTCAAGCCCGACCAGATCGAGGCGGCCCGGGCCTGGGTTCGGGAGGGATGAGGCCTATGGAGGGTCGGCCCTTTTCGGTTCCCCGGCGAAGGCCGGGTCCCAGTCTCGCCGCACTATCGATGGCGATGGAGCCTCACGATCGACATTGCAACTGGGCCCCGGCCTTCGCCGGGGAGCTGCGGAAGCATCGGCACGCCTCGCATGCAGGCGCGGCCAAACACCTCATCACGGCTTGGTAACGGGTGGTGCGCTAAGAGCATGGCCATGTCGAAGCCGATGCTGCTCGAGGAATTCACGCGCCTGCCGCCGGCGCTCACCGTCGATTGCGTCGACGGGTTGGCCGGCGCGATCGATTCGGTCGCTATCGGCGCGGCGCCGTCGCACCGTTTCCTGCGCTATGGCTGGTTCGCCGCGGCGCTCAAGGCCTATGGCGGTGCCGCCCGCACGATCACCGTGGCGCGCGAGGGCGAGGCCGTCGTGGCGCTGCCGATCGTCGCCTCCGGCCCGGCTTGGGCGAAGCTCGTCTCGGTCCCCGGCTGCTACTGGCCGTTCCGCAGCTTCCCGGTGCGCGAGGATGCCGGAGTCGAGGCCGTCGAAGCGCTGCTCCCCCGCCTCGCCCGCGAGGCGCGCGCGCTGCGCGTCGGGCCGGTCTATGACGGCGATCCCGGACTCGAGCTGCTCAAGGAAGCCGCCCGGGCCAAGGGTTGGGCGGTGCTCGACCGGTTCGTCGCGGACAGCTTCCTGCTCGATATCGCCGCGGCGCGGGGCGAAGGCCCCTGGCCGCGCAACTCGACGCTGAAGAAGAACCGCTTCCACGAGAAGCACCTCGGCAGCCACGGCGAACTCGACTGGAGCTTCGTCCACGGTACCGGCTGGACCGGCGCGGCGTTCGATGCTCTCGCCGAGATCGAGGAGAAGAGCTGGATCGCAGCGCGGACCGACGGCTCCGACGCCAAGTTCACCGCGCAGGGCCATGGCGGCTTCTGGCGCGCGGCGGGCGAGGATCCGGTGATCGCCGGCATGATGTGGGCAGCTCTGCTCCGCATCGACGGGGCGCCCACCGCCTTCTCGTTCGACATGAACGCCGGCACGCTCAAATACGCCATCGCCAACAGCTACGACCCGCGCGTCGCCAAGCATTCGCCGGGCAAGCTGCTCTATTACCGCAACCTGGTCCGCGCGATCGAGGACGGCATCACCAAGGTCGACTGGGGCGCCGGCGACAGCGGCTACAAGCAGGTGATCGGTGCCGAGAAGGGCCCGGCGATCCGCGACTGGCTGTTCGTGCGGCCCGGGATCGACGCGCTGGCGGGCAAGCTGCTCCGCTCGGCCTGGAAGCGCACCGGCCGTGCCGAGGGCGAATCAGCGCCGGCGGAAACGGATGGCGTCGTCGATGCTCAGGCAGGCGAGCGCGGTGACGAATAAGCCAAAGGCGGCAGCTACTAGATAGAGGTACATCGGGGCTCCTCTCTCGGGTCTTGACCCCATTTGCCTGCCCCCTGGGACAATCCGTCGCTTTGACGATCGTCAAATGGCCGGCATAGTGGCGAGCATGACGGCCCAGCTCTGCTCCGACTGCGCGGTGCGCGACCGGGCGCTTTGCGCCAGCCTCGACGATGTCGAGCTGGAGGTGCTCAACACGCTGGGGCAGAAGCGCAGGCTCGCACGCGGCGAGACGCTGCAATGGGCAGGCGAGGAAAGCCTGGTCTGCGGCAATCTGGTCTCGGGCGTGCTCAAGCTCAGCGCCACCACGCCCGACGGGCGCGAGCAGGTGGTCGGGCTGCTCTATCCCGCCGATTTCGTCGGCCGCCCCTGGG
>Ga0102592_1002113_pt1 | contig 18615 bp, 19 predicted proteins | sample AraplaCol_mMF_r2_FD_76861 | JGI IMG/M metagenome (GOLD analysis project Ga0102592, IMG submission 76861) | Arabidopsis root microbial communities from North Carolina, USA - plate scrape MF_Col_mMF_r2 (SPADES assembly) (version 2) | ecosystem: Host-associated > Plants > Roots > Endosphere...
CCGACGCCGCCGGCCACGCCACCTGCTGCGCAGACCCCGGCACAGCCTGCAACGCCGCCGGCTGCTCGTCAGGCTCCTGCGACAGCTCCAACCCCAGCAACACCTCCAGCGGCGACGCCGCCGGCAGCCTCTACTCCGCCTGCCGCAGCTCCAGCTCCATCGGCGACCCCGCCGGCCGGTACGCCGCCATCTGGCCGCCCCGGTGGTCCGGAAGGCCGCGAAGGCGGCCGTCGTGGCGAAGGCCGGCCGGGTGCGCCCGGCGCGACAGCGCCCGGTGCGCCTGCCGCTCCTGGCACGCCGCCCGCTGCAGCCACTCCCGGCGCTGCACCGGCGACGCCGCCCACTGCGGCAGCCCCCGCGGCTCCGCCTCCGACACCGAGTGCAGCACCTGTCGTGGTCGCGCCCGGCGGTGGTAACATCAAGGTCGTGCAGCCGCCGGCACCGCAGGTGACCGCGCCGATCCCGCCCGCGCCGCCGCCTGCCGCGGCGACGCTGACGCCGATCGCACCCGGCGCCGCTCCGCAGGGGCCGCGTCGTCTCGATGACTTCCGCAGCGAGCGCCGCGAACGTCAGGAGGGTGGTCGCACCATCATCACCGAGCCCGGTCGCGTCATCGTGCAGGATCCGAGCGGCCAGTCCTTCATCCGCCACAACGAGGTCGATCGCTTCCGTTATGGCGCACGGGACATCCGCACCCAGCGCGTCGGCAATGAGGATCGCACCATCGTCGTGCGGCCGGACGGTTCGCAGATCATCACTGTGGTCGGCAATGACGGTCAGCTGATGCGTCGTATCCGCAGGGATCGTGATGGTCGCGAGATCATCATCATCGACAATTCGTTCGATGGTCCCCGCGGTGGCCCGCGTGGTCCGCGCGGCTTCTATGTGGACCTGCCGCCTCCGATGATTCGCATTCCGCAGAACCGGTATATCGTCGATTACGATCAGGCCTCGCCCGATCTCGTCTACGATACGCTGATCGCACCGCCGGTGGATCGCATCGAGCGTCGCTATACGCTGGATGAAATCCGCTACAGCCCGATGGTGCGCCAGCGCATGCCGTCGATCGATCTCGACTCCATCAATTTCGAAACGGGATCGTGGGACATCTCCCCCGACCAGGCCTCGAAGCTGCAGGTGATCGCGGATGGTCTCAATCGTGCCATCTCGCGCAATCCGCGTGCGGTGTTCCTGATCGAGGGTCATACCGACGCGGTCGGCTCCGATGTCGACAATCTGTCGCTGTCGGATCGTCGCGCGCAGTCGGCTGCGGAATTGCTGACCCAGCAATTCCAGGTGCCGGCGGAAAACCTGACGTCGCAGGGTTATGGCGAGCAGTATCTGAAGATCCAGACCGATGGCCCGGAGCGGCAGAACCGTCGCGTGACCGTGCGCAACATCACGCCGCTGCTCAATGGCGGTCAGGCCTCGCTGCCGCCACCGCCTCCGGGCACGGCACCGCCGCCGCGCCGCTAAGCGGAGCCAACAAATACCAACGGCCGGGAGCGATCCTGGCCGTTGCGTTTAGAGCTTTGCCAACTCGCTGCGACGTGATGAGTTCTGGTCTGCCGCGTCACATTGCCCGCATATGAAACTGGCATTGAAACCAAACGTAATTGCCAAAGCCGCCCGCGGCGGCACAGCAAAATTTTCAGGAGAAGCACCATGTCATTGATGTCCCGACGCCACTTGATGTTCGCTGCGACCGGCATGGCTGCCGCCATTGCCGCGCCGCGCTTCGCTTTCGCCCAGGCCGCCGCGCCTGCTGCGACGCCGGCCGCAGGCAATGCACCCTTCATCCTGCCGCCGCTGACCTATCCGGTGAATGCGCTGGAGCCGCATATCGATGCGAAGACGATGGAGATCCATCACGGCAAGCATCACTCCACTTATGTCGCCAACATGAACACCTTCGCCAAGGACACGCCGATGCTCGGCGAGAAGCCGCTGGTGGAAGTGCTCGGCAATCTCAACAGCGTGCCAGAGGCGATCCGCACCGGCGTGCGCAACAATCTCGGCGGCCACGCCAATCACACCATGTTCTGGCAGATCATGGGCCCGAATGGCGGCAAGCCGGATGGTGAAGTGCTTGCCGCGATCGATCGCGACCTCGGCGGCATGGAGAAATTCCAGACCGAATTCAATGCCGCCGGCGGCCGTCAGTTTGGCTCGGGCTGGGTGTTCGTGGTGGTCGACAAGACCGGCAAGCTGTCGATCGAAACGCGTCCGAACCAGGACAATCCGATCATGGACGGCAAGCGTGCATTGATGGGCAACGACGTCTGGGAGCACGCCTATTACCTGACCTATCAGAACCGCCGGCCGGACTATCTGAAGGCGTGGTGGAATACGGTGAACTGGACGAAGATCGGCGAGCGTTACGCCGCCGCAAAGGCTGGTACGCTGGCGGTGTAATTCTCTTTGTAGGGTGGGCAAAGCGACTTGTCCGCCATAGCGCGGAGCGCGACGGCGGAAGCGTTCCCATCATCACTTGCTCAGCACTTGAAGGTGGGCACGGCGCAAGCGCGCCTTTGCCCACCCTGCAGAATCACTTCGTCACATCCCCCGCATCGCGCTCGCTTTCGGCGAGCGTGGCCGGCTCGATGCTGTAGCGCTTGATCAGCGGCATCTGGGCGACGGCAAATGCCATGGTCAACGGGATCACGCCGAACGCCTTGAAGGTCACCCAGAAATCAGTGCTCTGGGTGCGCCAGATCACTTCGTTGATCACGGCCATGACCGCAAAGAAGAGCGTCCAGCGCAGCGTCAGCGCGCGCCACCCTTCCGGCGTCAGGTTGAAGACCTGATCGAACATGATGGCGATGAACGAGCGGCCAAACAGGAGGCCGCCGCCGAGCACCACGGCGAACAGGCCATAAATGATGGTCGGCTTGACCTTGATGAAGGTCTCGTCATGCAGCCATAGCGTCAACCCGCCGAATACGAGCACGACGAAAGCCGTCACGATCGCCATGATCGGCACATGCTTGACGACCACATAGGACGCGATCATCGCGATGACGATTGCCACCATGAAAGCGCCGGTGGCCACGAACAGGCCGAATTTCGAATTGGCCACGAAGAAGATGATCAGCGGGCCGAGCTCGGTGGCGAGCTTGAACAGCGGATGCGGCTGCTTCTTGTCGATGACGTCGCTGCTCATGGTCTTCAGCTTTCGATCCCTGCTACGGCCTTGGCGAAATCGCTGGCCGTGAACGGCGCGAGATCGTCGATGCCTTCGCCGACGCCGATGAAATGCACCGGCAGCTTGTATTTCTCCGACAGCGCCACGAGGATGCCGCCGCGCGCAGTGCCGTCGAGCTTGGTCATGACCAGGCCGGTGACCCCAGCCGTACGATGAAACGCTTCGACCTGCGACAGCGCGTTTTGTCCCACCGTAGCGTCAAGCACCAGCAGCACCGCATGCGGCGCTGATGCGTCCACCTTTTTGATGACGCGCACCACCTTTTCGAGCTCATTCATCAGCTCGGCCTTGTTCTGCAGCCGGCCGGCGGTGTCGATCAGCAGCACGTCGCGATTGTCGTCGCGGGCGGCGGTGACGGCTGAGAAAGCGAGGCTTGCGGAGTCAGAGCCCTGCGTGCCGGCAATGACCGGCACCTTGTTGCGCTCGCCCCAGACCTTGAGCTGTTCGATGGCTGCGGCGCGAAAAGTGTCGCCGGCGGCCAGCATCACCTTGCGGCCTTCGGCGGTGAGTTTTGACGCCAGCTTGCCGATGGTGGTGGTCTTGCCGGAGCCGTTGACGCCGACCACGAGGAGAACGAACGGTTTGTGGGCGGTGTCGATCTCGAGCGGCTTGGCGACGGGCGCCAGCACTTTCTCGACCTCGGCGGCGACCACGGCCTTCACCTCATCGGCGGAGATGGCCTTGTCGAACCGGCCCTGGCCGACCGCCTTGGCGATCCGGGCGGCCACGTCGGAGCCGAGATCGGCGCGCAGCAGCACGTCCTCGATATCCTCGAGCATCGCACGGTCGAGCTTGCGCTTGGTCACGAGGTCGGCGACCGCCGAGCCGATCGAGCTCGAGGTGCGCTTCAGGCCGTCGGAGAGCCGTCGCCACCAGCTCTGTTTTGGCGTTTGGGGAGTGTCGCTCATGTCGGGGGTGTGTTAGCCGTTTCGCGCCATGAATCAAAGCAATGCCAGTGAAAGTGACGTCGACGCCCTGCCGGTTGCGGTCGTCGAGCCCGCCCTTGTCGGCGATCTGACCGAAGCCGACATTCTGTCGCGGGTGCTGCACCGGGATGGCCTGATGCTGGTGATCGACAAGCCGGCCGGTTTGCCGGTGCATCGTGGCCCCAAAGGTGGGCCGAATTTGGAGAATTCCTTCAGGTTCCTGCAATATGGCCTGCCGCGCGCGCCAGTGCTGGCGCATCGGCTGGATCGGGATACGTCGGGCTGCCTCGTGCTGGGCCGCCATCGCAAGGCGACCGCCTCGCTCGGCCTGCTGTTCAAGCACAGCCGCATTTCCAAGACCTATTGGGCGGTGGTCGAAGGTGGGCCAGAGGCCGACGAGGGCGTGATCGACATGCCGCTCGGGCGGCTCAATGCCGAGCGCGGCTGGTGGATGAAGCCGGATCCGGAAGGGCTGCCATCGGTCTCGAATTTCAAGGTGCTCGGCCGCGGTGGCGGCATGGCCTGGCTGGCGCTGGAGCCGGTCACCGGGCGTACGCATCAGCTGCGCGTGCATACATCGGCGTCGGGGTATCCCATCGTCGGCGACAATATCTATGGCAATGGCCCACGTTTCGGCGAGCCAACGCTGCATCTGCATGCGCGGGAGATCGTGATTCCGATCTCGAAGAACAAGGACCCGGTGCGGGTGACAGCGCCGGTGCCGAAGCATCTGCAGGAGCGGATGCGGGCGTGTGGGTGGAATGGGGAGTAGGGCAGTCTCGCTCTCGCTGTCATCGCCCGGCTTGACCGGGCGATCCAGTAGACACGGACAACTGCGTTAGATCGCGAGGCCGGTGTTTACTGGATCCCCGCTTTCGCGGGATGACACATACGTATGTGGTGCGCTTACGCATCCAGCCGCTTGAACACCAGCGTCGCATTCGTTCCGCCAAAGCCGAACGAGTTCGACAGCACGGCGCCAAGCTTGGCATTGTCGATGCGCTTGCGCACGATCGGCATGTCGGCAAACACCGGATCGAGTTCGGTGATGTTGGCGCTCTCGCAGACAAAACCGTTCTGCATCATCAGCAGCGAATAGATGGCTTCCTGCACGCCGGTGGCGCCGAGCGAATGGCCGGTGAGCGCCTTGGTCGCCGAGATCGGCGGGCACTTGTCGCCGACGCCGAACACGTTGCGGATCGCCTGCATTTCCGGCGGATCGCCGGCCGGGGTCGAGGTCGCATGCGGGTTGATGTAGTCGATCTTGATGCCGCCGGTGGTGGCCAGCGCCATCTTCATGCAGCGCTCGGCGCCTTCGCCCGACGGGGCGACCATGTCGTAGCCATCCGAGGTCGCGCCATAGCCGACGATTTCGCCATAGATCTTGGCGCCGCGCGCCTTGGCGTGTTCGAGTTCTTCGATGACGAGAACGCCAGCGCCGCCGGCGATGACAAAACCGTCGCGATTGACGTCATAGGGACGCGAAGCGGTGGCCGGGGTGTCGTTGTATTTCGACGACATGGCGCCCATGGCGTCGAACAGCACCGACAGCGACCAGTCGAGTTCTTCGCAGCCGCCGGCAAATACGACGTCCTGCTTGCCCCACTGGATCATCTCATAGGCATTGCCGATGCAGTGATTCGAGGTCGCGCAGGCGGACGAGATCGAGTAGTTCACACCCTTGATCTTGAACCAGGTCGCGAGCGTCGCGGACGCAGTCGACGACATCGCCTTCGGCACCGCGAACGGGCCGACGCGCTTCGGGCCCTTGCTTCGGGTGATATCGGCGCTGTCGACAATGGTGCGGGCCGACGGGCCGCCGGAGCCCATGATGATGCCGGTGCGCTCGTTGGAAACTTCTTCGGGCGACAGGCCGGAGTCCTGAATCGCCTGCTCCATGGCAATGTGATTCCACGCAGCGCCTTCACCGAGGAAGCGCATGGCGCGGCGATCGACCACGTCGGCAGGATTGATGGTCGGCGCGCCCTGCACCTGCGAACGGAAACCCAGCTCTGCATGTTTCTCGGCGCGCGTAATGCCGGACTTGGCCTCGTGGAGGCTCGCAAGCACTTCCTGCGTGTTGTTTCCGATGGATGAAACAATGCCCATCCCGGTGACGACAACCCGTCTCATGATCGTCTCGCCCTTTGAATTACGTGTTGTGGACTCGGCGGTCGCCCCCTCGGAAACCGCCGTCGAGATACAGTGGCTGCTACGCTGCCGACTGTGTTGCGGTGGCATCCTGCTTGAAAAGGCCGACCTTCAGGTCCTTTGCCCGATAGATAATCTCGCCATCGGCAGAAAGCGAGCCATCGGCAATGCCGAGCCACAGTTTGGAGCGCATCACGCGCTTGACGTCGATGGTGTAGACGACCTTTTTGACATTCGTCAGTACCTGGCCGGAGAATTTCAGATCGCCGAGGCCGAGCGCGCGGCCGGGACCAATACCGCCGGACCAGCCGAGGAAAAAGCCGACCATCTGCCACATGGCGTCGAGGCCGAGGCAGCCCGGCATCACCGGGTCGTTCTTGAAGTGACAGGCGAAGAACCAGAGGTCCGGATTGACGTCGAGTTCGGCCTGGATGAAGCCCTTGCCGAATTCGCCACCGTCTTCGGTAATGGTGGTGATGCGGTCGAACATCAGCATCGGAGGCAGCGGTAGCTGGGCATTACCTGGTCCGAACAGCTCGCCGCGGCCACAAGCCAGCAGGTCTTCGTAAGTATAGCTGTTCTTTTTGTCCTGAAGCATACCGGGCTTTCTGGGTCCACTGCTGTCCAAGGGCTGACTTTGACCAAGAAAGCCCATATAGAATTGTTCCAAATGTCGCGGGAACCTGTCCCGGTTCGGGGCTCTCTATCATACGCTCATAAGGCGGCAAAGCGGCGTATCACCCGCTTTTAACGGCATAATTGGGTTTGGCCCTCGTGCTGCAATGCACGGTTCCCCGGGGCAGACCGTCTAGTTGCGAAAATCTTGCATCTGGAGCCCTTCCTTTTTATATTATTGGGGAATTTCCGAGTAGAATTGCGTGGAAGTGACAGGATTACTGACGTGGATATGAGCGACAGCATTTCGACGATGGACGACGCAACCGCGGTTGCCGAGATCAATCATGGCCGCCAGCCGGCCCTGACTGGTTGCCCGTGGCATGACGTCAACGAAATGCTGCAGTCGGTCGGCCTGCGTCCTACCCGTCAGCGCATGGCGCTGGGTTGGCTGCTGTTCGGCAAGGGCGCCCGCCACCTGACCGCGGAAATGCTCTATGAGGAAGCCACCCTGGCCAAGGTGCCGGTGTCGCTGGCGACCGTCTACAACACGCTGAACCAGCTCACCGACTCGGGCCTGCTCCGTCAGGTCAGCGTCGATGGTACGAAGACCTATTTCGATACCAATGTGACGACGCACCACCACTACTACTTCGAGAACAATCACGAGCTGGTCGATATCCCGAACCAGAATCTCGTCCTGACCAAGATGCCGGACGTGCCGGAAGGCTTCGAGATCAGCCGCATCGACATGGTCGTTCGCCTGCGCAAGAAGCGCTAAGGCTGCACGGGGGCGCTGCGCCCGGCCTTGCTCAAGGAAGCGGACTATTTCCTGCGCTGGCGTTTCGCCGGCGCAGTTTCATTTTGGGGCTCCGGCATCGCCGCCACGATCGCCCGCGCCAGCGCACGGCCTACGCAGGCATAGCCATCGGCCGAACTATGCAGTCCGTCCCAGCTCGTCAGCGCCGTCATCGGCAGCCCGCCTTCGACGGCGCGGCGCATCAGGTCGAAGCGCGAGAACAGCGGCACGTTCTCCTGCCTCGCGGCCTCTGCGATGCTCGCCTGCATCTTGCTGTGGTTGGAGGCGAGGATGACCGGCGCGTATTGCTGATCCATCAGCACCACATCGGCGCCCTTGGCCTTCAACTGTCGGACGCCCTGGACGATCCTGCCGGCAAGGCTGTCGCCGCTCTGTAGCCAGGTGACGTCATTGGTGCCGATCTGCCAGATCACCAGGTCGGGCCGGTGCGCGAAGACGTCGCGTTCGAAGCGCGCGACATTGCCGGGGATGGTGTCGGCATTGCGTCCGCTATTGGTGATCGCGACCTGCAGGCCCGGTTTCAGCCGCTCCAGTTCGGATCTCAGCATGCCGGGATAGGTCAGCGCCGGGTCGGATTGCCACAGGCCGCGCGTCGACGACGAGCCGATCGCGACGATGCGCAACGGCTCATTGGCCCGGAGCCGCGCGGCGGTGCGTGCGAGCGGTGCGGCCTCGGTCAGCGGCTGTCCAATGGCGAGGCAGGTCTCGATGGCCGATTGCGCGAGGGCAAGTTGCGGCAAAAGCGCGAATGCGAGGGCCAGGAGGCCGGGGCGCATTCCGTCAATTCACCTTTTCGTCGAAATACACACCCCACAGGCGCTGTTGCTCGATCCAGCCGTCGAAGCCGGTGCCGACGACGCGGCACCAGCCGTCACGGCAGCGCCGCACCTGTGCGACCACACCGGCCTGCAGGCGCGCGGCGACGGCGCTTTGCGGGTTCGGATCGTCATAGATCGCGGCCAGCTCGTCCTTCTGCTTCATGGTCACCACCGCGGTGCGGCGGCCGGACAGCAGCGAATGATAGACCCAGCCCTCGGAGCCCTCGGAATCGCGGACCCGGCGCCAGTTCTCGTATTCGGCCGTGATCTCAACGGGCAGGCCGGCCTTGGTATAAACCCAGGCGACATCGTTATCCTTGGTGGGACCGGCGCGGACATTCACATGGTCGGATTTCAGGCTGACATAGCGCGGCACCGGCAGGCCGCTGGCGCCGAGCGGGACGTTACTGGCGGCGAGAGCCGGATCGATCGTTGCGACCAAGAGTGCCGCCACCAAACCCGCATACGCAAAACGCCCCGCCGTCATTAACCCAACCTCGTCCCATTCCATCATTGTCGCATTGCACGCTCGCCTTGAGGTTCTTGTTTCGGCCCTGTTCTCTGATAGAGAGGACCGAAGGCCCAAGACACTGACCACGACACCCGGTTAAGTGTCGGGGAACCCGAGGAAACGGTGCATTTGCGCGGCTGCCGGAGTTTCGATCAACCGGGTTAATGCGGACTGAACGAACAAGGGGCGAGTGAGCAGGATATGACGATCAAGAAGAAGCCCCTCGTTGTCGTCACCCGCCGTCTGCCGGATTCCATCGAGACGCGGATGCGCGAATTGTTCGACGCCCGTCTCAATGTCGACGATGTGCCGATGACGCAGGAGCAGCTCGCCGAGGCGATCCGCACCGCCGACGTGCTGGTTCCCACCGTTACCGACGAAATCACCAAGGACTTGCTCGATCAGCCCGACTGCAAGGTGAAGCTGATCGCCAATTTCGGCAATGGCGTCGACAACATCGATGTCGCTGCGGCCCAGGCCAAGGGCATTACCGTCACAAACACGCCGAAAGTGCTCACCGAGGATACGGCCGACATGACCATGTCGCTGATCCTCGCGGTGCCGCGCCGCCTCATCGAGGGCGCGGCGATCCTCACCGAGGGCCGTGAGGACTGGCAGGGCTGGTCACCGACCTGGATGCTCGGCAAGCGGCTCGGCGGCAAGCGCCTCGGCATCATCGGCATGGGCCGCATCGGCCAGGCGGTGGCGCGTCGCGCCAAGGCGTTCGGGCTGCAGATCCACTATCACAACCGCAAGCCGGTCGCCCCCGTGATCGCTGACGAACTCGGCGCGACCTACTGGGATTCACTCGACCAGATGCTGGCCCGCATGGACATCATCTCGGTGAATTGTCCGCACACGCCGGCGACATTCCATCTCCTGTCGGCGCGTCGTCTCAAGCTGATGCGCAAGGACGCCTATATCGTCAACACCGCGCGCGGCGAGGTGATCGACGAGGAGACGCTGACCAAGCTGATCGAGACCGGTGACATCGCTGGCGCGGCGCTCGACGTGTTCGAACACGAGCCTGCGGTCAATCCGAAGCTGGTGCGTCTCGCCAAGGCCGGCAAGGTGTTGCTGCTGCCGCATATGGGATCGGCAACGGTGGAAGGCCGTGTCGAAATGGGCGAGAAGGTGATCATCAACATCCGCACCTTCCTCGATGCGCACAAGCCGCCGGATCGCGTGCTGCCGAACATGCTGTGAGCGGGGCGTCGCTGCTCTGATTGTCATCACCCGCGAAAGCGGGTGATCCAGTAGCCGACGTCAACAAAGCATAGGCGCCGGTGTCTACTGGATCGCCCGATCGAGTCGGGCGATGACAAGTGAGGCACGATCTTACTTCAGCCGAAACATCAGATAGCTCGCCTTCCGCCCTTCGCGCGTCGCCTTCCGGCCGTAGCGCGTCATGGTGTAGTTCGGCCATGGCAGGCGCCAGTCGTCGGCGCGCTCGGCCAGCCAGGTGAAAGCCGGTGAGCGCGTGACGTGCCACAGCGTCCACGCCACATAGCTCTCGATATCGCAGACGAAGCGAAACTCGCCAGCCGGCACCAGCACGCGTGACATGGTCGCCAGTGTGGCGTCCTGCACGAAGCGCCGCTTCCAGTGCTTCTTCTTCGGCCAGGGATCGGGATGGATCAGGTCGATGCGCTTCAGCGATTGTGCCGGTGCCCAGTTCAGCAGTTCCGCGGCATCGCCGGCGACGAGGCGAATATTGCGTATCCCCTGCGCCTCGATCTGCACGAGGATCTTGGCCATGCCGTTGATATAGGGTTCGCAGCCGATGAAGCCGATATGCGGATGCGCGAGCGCTTCGGCGACCAGATGCTCGCCGCCGCCGAAACCGATCTCGAGGCGCACGGCTTCGACATCGCCATCGAACAACTGACGCAGATCCGCAGGCGCAGGCTGCGTGATATCCACGGTGAGGGCGGGCAGAAGCGTGGTCATCAGATCGGCCTGATGGTCGCGCAATTTGTGGCCTTTGCGGCGCCCGAAGAAGGAGCCGGTATAGCGCTTGGATTCGTCGGTGTTGTCGTCAGTCATCATGGCGCGGTGATAGCGCCGAAACGCGCATTCCGCCATCGGCGCGATGACGAATACCGGCCTAAAATCGCGAGGGACTGTCGTATCGAGGATGGGCAAGACGCTGCGCGTCTTTGCCCACCCAACAAACGAGCGCGTTAGTTCGCTTCCGTTGCTTCGCGGGCGGCGATCTGTTCGACGAGGTCGACGATGCTGCGGCGGAGCTTGCTATCCGAGATGCGCGTGAACGCGCGCGTCAGTGCGAGACCTTCGGATGTTGCAAGAAAATCCGACACGTAAGTGGGTGAGGCTGCTTCGCCGAAACCATTGCTGGTTTCGATAGCACCGGGGCCGCCCTCGAACAGGAAGGAGACGGGCACCTGGAGGATTTCCGAAATCTGCTGCAGGCGGCTGGCGCCGACGCGGTTGGTGCCCTTCTCGTATTTCTGTACTTGCTGAAATGTGAGGCCGAGCGCTTCGCCCAATTTTTCCTGACTCATGCCCAGCATTATCCGGCGCATGCGCACACGGCTGCCGACATATTTGTCAACAGGATTGGGCGCTTTCGTCGACATCTCGATCACTCCTGGTACACAAAATGGGGAGACGGAGCAGAGAAGACGCCCGTCGCAGATCGGCATCAGTGGCGAGCCGACGGTATCCTAATAGACTATATAACAGCGGCGTAAATCTTCCTAAGTAGAAAATTTGAGCCTCTGATGCATTATTTTCTCAAATAGCGAGAACTAAAGCTAACAAAGCTAGCTTAGAAAGCCTTCATCAGTAGACGTTGTGCGAATTATCAATCCCGGACGTGTTCCGTCGTAACTATCTAAAATAGTTGAGTTACTATCAACCGCGGGACTTTGCCCGGCGGCGAACGACGAAAACGATAGCCAGTGCAATACCAATTGCCGCGGGAAGATCGCCGGCTTTCGCGTAAAAAGTGGGCTGAATCGCCGCAGGCAGGCGGGAGTCGAGCACGCCTTCGATACCAAGACCGAGCTGCGCGACGATGCGACCGACCGGGTCAACAACGACGGAGATCCCGGTGTTCGCCGCGCGAACCAGCGGAAGCCCCTCTTCGATAGCGCGGATCCGGCTCTGCTGCAGATGCTGATAGGGGCCCGTGGAGATACCAAACCAGCCGTCATTGGTGAGGTTGACGATCCAGCCCGGCCTATCATTCTGGATCACGATGTCGTCGGGGAAGACGGCTTCGTAGCAGACCAACGGCAGCATCGGCGGGGCGCCCGGCACGTCCATCGGCTTGCGCCGCGTGCCCGGAATGAAGCCGCCATGAACCTTGGTGAGCTGCTGCAGGCCGATCTTTTCGAGCAGGTTCTGGAACGGCAGATACTCACCGAACGGAACGAGATGCAGCTTGTCATAGACGGAGAGGAAGGTGCCGTCGTGATCGATGACGAAGATCGAATTATAGGCGCGGGTGACGCGCGTGCCCGGTGGCTGATCCGGCGGCCGCACGGCGCCGGTGATCAGCACGGTGCCTTTCGGGAGCAGATCCGCGATCTGCGCCATCGCATCGGCCTCGCGCGACAGGAAAAACGGGAAGGCGGATTCCGGCCAGATCAGCACATTGGCCGAGCCGACACCGCTATTCTCCGGCCCGGTCGAACGATCCGACAGCGCCAGATATTTGCTCATGACATCCGCCTTGGCGGAGTAGTTGAAGCGTTTGTCCTGCGAGATATTGGGCTGCATGATGCGCAGCTTCACATTAGCCACATACTCCGTCGGCATGCGCGCCAGGCGGACGGTGCCATAGATACCCATTACGACCAGCAGGGACGCTGCAAGCGCTGGCGCTAGCCATGGTCGCTGCGTGCGCGAGCGGCTGTCGATCAGTGCGGCCGGTGATGCAAAGATCGCGACGGCGAGGAATGTCATGCCCCACAGGCCGATCAGCGACATGGTCTGTGCGAGAGCGAGCGGCTCGGTCAGCGCATAGCCGAATGCATTCCACGGGAAGCCGGTGAGCATATGCCCGCGCAGCCATTCGCCGATCGTGAGGCTCGCCGCAAGCGCCAGTACGCGCGATGCATCCCTGGTCCAGAGCAGCCGCGCCAGCGCAAAGCCCAGTGCAGTATAGAGCGCGAGATAGGCGGGCAGGCCGCAGATCGCGGCCGGTAGCAGCCATGCGAATGTGTCGGCATCGACGAGGAAAGCATAGCCAATCCAGTACAGACCCGGCACGAAGTAGCCGAAGCCGAACCACCAGCCGGCCATGGCCGCAGCCGGGATGCCGCGCATCTTGCCGGCGGCCGCGCCGTCGATCAGCCAGACGACGACGGGAAATGTGATGAAGAGGATCGGCCAGGCATTGAACGGCGCCATCGCCAGCGACGAGAAGGCGCCGGCAAAGAAGGCAATGGCGGCACGCCGCCAGCCCCAGGCAAGGATGATGCTGAGTGCGACATCGCGCAATGGCTTTGGAATCATGGCTTGGGGATCACGGCGTTCCCGCACTGTCTCCGGAGGGGGGCGGATTCGCAGTGTCAGTCGGTTGCGAACTGGCGGTGTCGGTGGGCGCGCCACGCTTGCGTGCTTCGCGGACGCGCGGAGCAGGGCGCTCCTTGCGCGGGCCGATGCGCAGCCGCTTGACGCGGCGCGGATCGGCATCGAGCACTTCGATCTCGAATTCGCCGGGGCCTGCGATGACCTCGCCGCGCACGGGCAGGCGGCCCACATGGGTGACGATATAGCCGCCCAGCGTTTCCACGTCCTCGCCGTCCTCGCCGGTCTCGAAATCCTGGCCGATCAGCTTTCGCGCTTCTTCGAGGCTGGTGCGCGCATCGGCGATGAAATAGTCGCCCTGCTTGACGATCGACGGAGGTTCTTCGCTGTCATGCTCGTCGTCGATCTCGCCGACGATCTGTTCGACGATGTCCTCGATGGAAACCAGGCCGTCGGTGCCGCCATATTCGTCGACCACGAGGGCGAGATGCAGGCGCGCCGCCTGCATCTGAGCGAGCAGGTCGATGGCACGCATGGATGGTGGCACATAGAGCAGCTTGCGGATGATGCCAGTCTCCACAAGGGTCTGTGCGAGATCGACGGTACGCATATCGAGCCCGGCGGGCAGCGGCTTCTTGCGCTTTGCCGTGGCCGGCTTCGGCTCGCTGCGCGCCTTGATCGTCATATAGCCGAGCAGATCGCGGATATGGACGATGCCGACGGGGTCATCGAGCGTCTCGTTATAGACGACGAGGCGCGAATGGCCGGCGCTCTCGAACAGGCTCATCAACTCGGCGAGCGAAATGTCCTGTTTGACGGCGACGATGTCGGAACGATGCACCATCACATCGGCGATGCGGCGCTCGTTGAGGCCGAGGATATTGCGCAGCATGGTGCGCTCGATGGTGGTGAAGCCGGTCTCTTCCGGCTCCGAGGCATCGAGGACCACCTGCAGATCGGCACGCACCGATCCGGTCTTCCATCCGAACAGCGAGCGGATGGCGCGCGTCAGCCAGTTCTCGGCGGCGGGGCGGATGACCTCGCCGTCATGAACCACTGCGGGCAGGTTGTTCGCCGTATTGTTACTATCGCCCTCCGGCATGTCAGGTCACCTCGCCCTGATTTGCTCGCGGATCACTATCCGCATAGGGGTCGGGAATGCCGAGCGTTGCGAGGATCTCGCGTTCGAGCTGCTCCATTTCCTCGGCCTGCTCGTTGTCCTCATGGTCATAACCGACGAGATGCAGGAAGCCGTGGACAGCGAGATGACTGAGATGGTTGGCGAACGGCTTCTCTTCGTCGTCCGCCTCTCGGCGTGTCGTCTCATAGGCGATGGCGATGTCGCCCAGCATCATCGGCATGTCGTCCGGCACCTCGGCGCCTTCCGGCGGCTGCAAGGCCGGGAAGGAGAGCACATTGGTCGCCTTGTCCATGCCGCGCCAGTTGTTGTTCAGCGTGCGGATGCCGACATCGTCGGTGAGCATGATCGCGAGTTCGGCATCGGCGGTGTCGTCCTCGACCATGCTCGATGCAGCCTCGATGGCGCGATGAATGATCGCGTCGGCCTCGGGCTCGGCGGACCAGCAGTCGGCGACGACGAGAACTTCGGTCGCAGGTGGGATATGGGTCGTCATGTTTGAATAGTTTTTCTCATCGACGGAGCTCGGTGCAGCTCCGTCGTTCGTCCTGGTGATTTGCATTAGTCCCTGGTGGCCGCTGCCTTCGTCGAAGCTTCCTTGATCGAAGGTTTCGGCGCTGCTCCCTCATAGGCGGCAACGATGCGTGCCACCAGCTCATGGCGAACCACGTCTTCGCCCTTGAAATGCACCTGCGCGATGCCCTGCACGCCATCGAGAAGGCGGACGGCCTCGGACAGGCCGGAGACCTGGCCGTTCGGCAAGTCCACCTGCGACGGATCGCCGGTGATGATCATGCGGCTGTTCTCGCCGAGACGCGTGAGGAACATCTTCATCTGCATCGATGTCGTGTTCTGTGCTTCGTCGAGAATGATGGCCGCATTGGTCAGCGTGCGGCCGCGCATGAAAGCGAGCGGCGCGATTTCGATCTCGTTGGCGGCCAGCGCACGCTCGACCACGCGCGCATCCATCAGGTCATAGAGCGCGTCATAGATCGGGCGCAGATAGGGATCGACCTTCTCCTTGAGGTCGCCGGGCAGGAAGCCGAGGCGTTCGCCGGCTTCCACCGCGGGGCGCGACAGGATGATGCGATCGACTTCCTTGCGCTCGAACAGCATGCAGGCATGCGCCACCGCGAGCCAGGTCTTGCCGGTGCCGGCCGGGCCGACGCCGAACACGAGTTCGTTGCTCTTGAGCGCGCGGATATAGGAGTCCTGCGCGGCTGTGCGCGCACGCACCGGGCGCTTGCGCAGATTGATCGCCTCGAAATTCGAGATCGGCTTCGACGGATGTTTCGGATCGAACGGAAACAGCGAACCTTGCGCCAGCGTGGCGCGGATCGCGCCTTCCACATCGCCTTGCGCCAGTTCGATGCCCTGCGCGGCCTGCGTATAGAGCATTTCGAGCACGCGGCGGCCGGCGTCGCAGGCGTCGCGGGTGCCGGTGAGGGTGATGTGATTGCCGCGGCTGTCGACGACGACGTTCAATCGTCGTTCCACCAGCGCGAGGTTCTGGCCATAGGGGCCGACCAATGCGGAGGCCGCGCGGTTATCGTCAAAGTCGATGACGACCTGCGTCTCGGCTGATGCGGTAAAGTCGGGTTTGCGAGCAGCGAGCGTAGACGAATCCGATGCACTCTTTGCCAAGAATTCAGGCTCCCGTGGCGGTGAGAACAGGCTGCGATAACTCAGGCGATGAAAGATTAGGGCGCGAAGCTGACGCCAGCGTGCCGATCAGGCTGTAGCGCTCGAGGCTGTCGATCCGGACCGGCAGGATCTGGCCGATGATGTCCTCGGAGGCCATCACATGGGCCGGCTGCAGGAAGGCCGTGCGGCCAACGATCTGGCCGGGATTGCGGGCGGCGCGCTCGAACAGCACATCGACAGTCTTTCCGACGGCAGCCTTGTTGAAGGCTGCTTGCTGGCTGTCGATCAGACTCTGTAGCCGCGTCAGTCGCTCGTCCATGTCGGCCTGTGACACCGTCTCCTGCAACTCCGCAGCCGGCGTACCCGGTCGCGGCGAATACTTGAACGAATACGCGCCAGCGTAACCGATTTGTGTGACGAGCGCGAGTGTGTCGGCAAAGTCCTGTTCCGTCTCGCCGGGGAAGCCGACGATGAAATCCGACGTAAAAGCAATGTCTTGGCGCGCAGACTGAAAACGCTCGATAACCCGGCGATAATCCGCTGCCGTATGTTTTCTGTTCATGGCCGCCAGAATCCGGTCCGAACCGGACTGCACGGGCAGATGCACGAAGGGCATCAGCTGCGGCAGGTCGCGATGCGCCGCGATCAGCGTATCCTCGACATCGCGGGGATGGCTGGTGGAATAGCGGATGCGGGCGATGCCGGGGATCTCGGCCAGGCGGAAGATCAGCGTGCCGAGCGCCCACGGGCGGCCGTCCGGGCCCTCGCCGTGATAGCCATTGACGTTCTGGCCGATCAGCGTGATCTCGCGCACGCCGTTGTCGGCGAGGCGTTTGGTATCCTCGACGATCTGCGCCACCGGGCGCGATACCTCGGCGCCGCGCGTATAGGGCACCACGCAAAACGTGCAGAACTTGTCGCAGCCTTCCTGCACCGTCACGAAAGCCGAGACGCCGCGGGCGCGAATCGCCGCCGGCTTCGGCGCCGGCAGGAAGCCGAACTTGTCCTCGACCGGAAAGTCCGTATTCAGCGCGCGCTCGCCGCCGCGGGCTTTGGCCAGCAGTTGCGGCAGGTTGTGATAGCTCTGGGGTCCGACCACGACGTCGACCACGGGCGCACGGCGGATGATCTCGTCGCCCTCGGCCTGGGCGACGCAGCCGGCGACCACGACATTCATCTGCTTGCCCTGCTGCGCGGCTTCCGCCTTGGCGAGGCGCAGCTTGCCGAGCTCGGAATAGACCTTCTCGGAAGCCTTTTCGCGGATGTGGCAGGTATTGAGGATCACCAGATCCGCATCGTCGGCATTGGCTGTCTCGATGAATCCCTCAGGCGCCAGCGTGTCCACCATGCGCTGGGCATCGTAGACGTTCATCTGGCAGCCGAAGGATTTGATGTGCAGCTTGCGCGGCGCGGTCATGGAACCTGAAATCTTGGAGAAAGCGCATTCTGTGCGCGGGGTTCAATTATAGGCTCACGCCCGATAAATCCAGCGCCAGCGGCAAAATATAATCGTTACAACGGGTTAGGTCGGATCGAAGGCCCGCTCGCCGGGGACACCGGCTTCGATCAGCGCCGGCAGCTGCCGCATGTTGTCGAACACCAGATGGGCTCCGGTGGCCTGCAGCGCCCCTGCAGTGGCCGGGCTGCAATGGGCGCCGCCATGGAAGCCGAACACCGTCATGCCCGCCGCAACGGCTCCTGTGACCCCGTGGATGCTGTCCTCGATCACCACGCAGCGGGCGGGTTCGATGCCCATCTGGGCGGCGGCGAACAGGAACAGGTCCGGCGCCGGCTTGCCGCGCTCGACCTGCAGGGCCGAATAGAGATGCTCGCCAAAATGATGGATCAGCTTCGTGGTGGTGAGGCTCGAGCGAATCCGGGTCGGCGTGCCGGAGGAGGCGACGCATTTCTTCAGCGTGAGGCCGGCCAGCACATCGTCGATTCCCGCCACCGGCTGCAACTGCTCGCCGAACACCCGGTCGATCGTGGATCGCAGCGAGTCCGTATAGTCGTCCGGCAATATGCGGCCCATTTCGGCTTCGACTTCCGCGCGCGCCTCGCGCGCCGAGCGGCCGAGAAAGCGCTCATGCACCTGTGCCGAGGTGATCGGATAGCCATAGGCCGCCAGCACATCGGCATGCACCACGCAGGCCAGTGCCTCGCTATCGACGAGCACGCCGTCGCAGTCGAAGATGACGAGATCGAAGCTCACTGCTTGGATTTGTCCTCGTCGAGCGGCACGCAATACAGCTCAAGCCGATGGTCGACGAGCTTGTAGCCGAGCTTG
>Ga0102592_1002122_pt1 | contig 18548 bp, 17 predicted proteins | sample AraplaCol_mMF_r2_FD_76861 | JGI IMG/M metagenome (GOLD analysis project Ga0102592, IMG submission 76861) | Arabidopsis root microbial communities from North Carolina, USA - plate scrape MF_Col_mMF_r2 (SPADES assembly) (version 2) | ecosystem: Host-associated > Plants > Roots > Endosphere...
GCGCGTGATCAAGCAGTCGCTGGTCGGTCGCGGTGCCGCCGACAAGGAGCAGGTCCAGCACATGGTGCGCCTGCTGCTGAACCTGCCCGGCATGAAGCTGCAGGCCGACGCGGCCGACGCGCTGGCCATCGCGCTTACCCATGCCCACATGAGCGCCACGTCGGCGCGCACGGGGCTTTCCACTGCGTTGTTGCGGAGACGTGGCGCATGATCGGTCGGTTGAAGGGCATTCTCGTCATGAAGCAGCCGCCATGGCTTGTCGTCGACGTCCACGGCGTCGGCTACGAGCTGGAGGCGCCGATGAGCACCTTCTACGACCTGCCCGAGCCGGGACGCGAGGTGTCACTGTTCACGCACTACGCGCAGAAGGAAGACAGCGTGTCGCTGTACGGCTTCCTGCGCGAGGGCGAGCGCCGCCTGTTCCGCGACGTGCAGAAGGTGTCCGGCATCGGCGCGAAGATCGCGCTGGCGGTGCTTTCGGGCGTATCGGTGGATGAGTTCGCCCGGCTCGTGCAGGCCGGCGACATCACCGCGCTCACGCGCATCCCGGGCATCGGCAAGAAGACCGCCGAGCGCATGGTCGTGGAACTGCGCGACCGCGCGGCCGACCTGGCCGGCGTCGGCGCGACGCTTAACGCCCCGGGCGGCGCGGCCGACCCGCAGAGCGAGGCCGTCATCGCCCTCCAGCAGCTGGGTTACAAGCCCGCCGAGGCCGTGCGCATGGCGCGCGAGGCCACGCAAGACGGCGATGACGCTGCCGCCATCATCCGCAAAGCGCTAAAGTCCGCGCTTCGCTGACGCACCCCTTTGACCGCGGTGCTCCGGCGCCGCCCTGCGAATCCTCCATGTCCCACTCCCCAACCGATCCGCGCAGCCACGGCCATGGCCAGGGCAAGGGTCTCGCCGGCCTGGTCGTCGGCGCGATCGGCGTTGTCTTCGGCGACATCGGTACCAGCCCGCTCTACACGCTGAAGGAGGCGTTCTCGCCGCACTTCGCCCAGCGGCTGGGCATGGTGGTGGACCAGGCGACGGTGCTGGGCATGCTCTCGCTGGTGTTCTGGGCGCTGATGATCGTGGTCACGGCGAAGTACGTGACCATCATCATGCGCGCCGACAACCAGGGCGAGGGCGGCATCATGGCGCTGATGGCGCTGGCCCAGCGCACGTTGGCGAAGGGTTCGCGATCGGCGTATGTCGTCGGCATCCTCGGCATTTTCGGTGCGTCGATGTTCTTCGGCGACAGCGTGATCACGCCTGCCATCACCGTGCTGGGCGCGGTGGAAGGCCTGGAGATCGCCGCGCCCGGTTTGCACCGTTTCATCGTGCCGCTGTCGGTGGTGATCCTGGTGCTGGTGTTCCTGGCGCAGCGTTTCGGTACCGAAAAGGTCGGCCGCGTGTTCGGTCCGGTGATGCTGGTGTGGTTCTTCTCGCTGGCGGCCATCGGCATCTACAACATCGTGAAGGCGCCCGCCGTGGTGGCCGCGCTCAACCCGATGTGGGGCATGCGCTTCTTCATGGAGCACGGCATGCTGTCGGTGATGATCCTGGGCGTGGTGGTGCTGGCCGTGACCGGCGGCGAGGCGCTCTATGCCGACATGGGCCACTTCGGCGCGCGTCCGATCCGTCACGCGTGGTACTTCCTCGTGCTGCCGTGCCTGATGCTGAACTACCTGGGGCAGGGCGCGTTCGTGCTCGCGCACCCGGAAGCGGTGAAGAACCCGTTCTTCGAAGCCGTGCCGCCGTGGGCGCTGTATCCGATGATCGTGCTGGCGACGATGGCGGCGGTGATCGCATCCCAGGCGGTGATCACCGGTGCGTATTCCGTGGCGAGGCAGGCGATGCAGCTGGGTTTCCTGCCGCGCATGCAGATCAAGCACACCTCGCACGAAACCATTGGCCAGATCTACGTGCCGGGCATCAACTGGTTGCTGATGATCGCTGTGCTGGCGGTCGTGCTGATGTTCCGCAGTTCCACCTCCCTGGCCACGGCGTACGGCATCTCGGTGTCGGTGACGATGCTGATCGACACGCTGCTGCTGGCGCTGGTCGCGCGCGCGCTGTGGCCGCGCTGGCGCACCTGGGTGCTGCCGCTGTGCCTGGTGTTCTTCGTGGTCGACGTGGGCTTCGTGGTCGCCAACGGCGCGAAGTTCTTCGACGGCGCGTGGTTCCCGCTGCTGCTGGGCCTGGTCGTGTTCACGCTGCTGCGCACCTGGCGCCGCGGTCGCGAGCTGCTGCACGACGAGGTGCGCAAGGAAGGCATCGGGCTGGACAGCTTCATCCCCGGCCTGATGCTTGCGCCGCCGGTACGCGTGCCGGGAACGGCGATCTTCATGACCGCCGACAAGGGCGTGGTGCCCCACGCGCTGCTGCACAACCTCAAGCACAACAAGGTGCTGCACGAGCGCAACGTGTTCCTCACGGTGGAAACGCTCAACATTCCGTACGCGCCGCGCGAGAAGCGCCTGAAGATCGAGTCGATCGCCGGCGATGACTTCTACCGCGTGCTGATCCGCTTCGGCTTCATGGAAGTGCCCGACGTCCCGCTCGCGCTGATGCGCTCGTGCGATGCCGGCGGCACCTACTTCGATCCGATGGACACCACGTACTTCGCCAGCCGCGAGACCGTCGTCGCCAGCCGCCATCGCGGCATGCCGATCTGGCGCGATCGCCTGTTCGCCTTCATGCACCGCAACGCGGCGCCGGCGACGGGCTTCTTCCGGATCCCGGGCAACCGGCTGGTGGAGCTGGGCGCGCAGGTCGAGATCTGACCGGCACGGAGCGTGCCACTGCCGGTAGGCGCCGGGTCGTTGTGAGGCCGGCTGTTATGAGCCGTCTGTTGTGAGGCATGTCCCTGTGCCGCGTACGCCACGCGTGCGAACATAGCCCGATGAACGATTCCCGCATCATCGCCGCCGGCGCCACGCGCGAGGACGAGGCCATCGAGGCCTCGATCCGGCCCAAGCGGCTGGACGAGTACCTCGGCCAGCAGCCGGTGCGCGAGCAGATGAAGATCTATATCGAGGCGGCCAAGGCGCGCGGCGAAGCGCTGGATCACGTGCTGATCTTCGGCCCGCCCGGCCTGGGCAAGACCACGCTGAGCCACGTCATCGCCAACGAGCTGGGCGTCAACCTGCGCCAGACGTCCGGCCCGGTGATCGAGAAGGCCGGCGACCTGGCCGCGCTGCTCACCAACCTGCAGCCGCACGACGTGCTGTTCGTCGACGAGATCCACCGCCTTTCGCCCGCCATCGAGGAAGTGCTCTATCCGGCGATGGAGGACTACCAGATCGACATCATGATCGGCGAGGGCCCGGCCGCGCGTTCGATCAAGCTCGACCTGCCGCCGTTCACGCTGATCGGCGCGACCACGCGCGCGGGCCTGCTGACCGCGCCGCTGCGCGACCGCTTCGGCATCGTGCAGCGTCTGGAGTTCTACAACGCCGAGGAACTCACGCGCATCGTGCGTCGCTCGGCGCAGATCCTGGGTATCTCGTGCGAACCCGAGGGCGCGGCGGAAATCGCCAAGCGCTCGCGCGGCACGCCGCGCATCGCCAACCGCCTGCTGCGCCGCGTGCGCGACTACGCGCAGGTGCGCGCGGGCGGGGAGATCACACGCGAGGTCGCCGATGCGGCGATGGCGATGCTGAAGGTCGATCCGGAAGGCTTCGACGAGATCGACCGCCGCCTGCTGCACACCATCGTCGACGCCTTCGATGGCGGGCCGGTCGGGGTGGAGTCGCTGGCCGCGGCGCTGAGCGAGGAGCGCGGCACGATCGAGGACGTGATCGAGCCGTACCTGATCCAGCAGGGCTTCCTGGTTCGCACCGCGCGCGGCCGCATGGCCACGCCGAAGGCGTACCGCCACATCGGCCTCAAGCCAAAGCCCGGTACGGGCGGGCTCTTCGAGGAGGGCTGAGGTGTCGAACGCATCGATTGGGGCGACGTTCAGTTGGCCGACACGCGTCTATTGGGAAGATACCGACGCGGGTGGGGTGGTCTATCACGCGCAGTACCTGGCCTTCATGGAGCGCGCCCGCACCGAATGGATGCGCGCCCACGGCTACGGCCAGGAACTGCTGCGGACCCGGGACGACCTGGTGTTCGCGGTGCGCGCGATGCAGATCGATTTCCTCAAGCCGGCGCGGCTGGACGATGCGCTGGCGGTGGAGGTCGAACTGACGGAATGCCGCCGCGCCAGTGCGGTCTTCGCGCAGACGGTTCGCCGTGGCGACGAGGTGCTGATCACCGCGCAGGTGCGCGTGGCGGCGCTCGATGCCGGTGGCTTCCGCCCGCGCGGGATCCCCTCGCCGCTGCTGGAAGAATTGAAGGCGCTCGAACGCCCGCGCTGAGCGGCGTCCGGGCGTTCACCCCGAAAGCAACCCACATTCGTTAAAGACAACCGTCGTAGACAGTCCCGCTCGACGGGCACGGAGAACCAAGCATGACGCCACTGCTGACCGCGCTGCAGGCCACGACGGTCGAGGCCCTTCCGGATGACGCCGCCGCCACGACCGCGCAGGCCGTGACCGCCAGCGTGACCGGCGACAACAGCCTCAACCTGCTGACGCTGGTGCTCCACGCGAGCATCCCGGTGCAGCTGGTGATGTTGCTGCTGCTGTTCGGTTCGATCGCCTCGTGGGTGATCATCTTCCGCAAGAAGCGCGTGCTCGATCGCGCCGCGCGCGAAGCCGACCATTTCGAGGAGCGCTTCTGGTCCGGTGCCGAGCTGTCCAAGCTCTACGCCGGTTCGACCGAGCGCAATCGCGACATCTCCGGCCTGGAAGCGATCTTCGAAGCTGGCTTCCGCGAGTTCAGCCGCCTGCGCCAGCGCCGCGGCGCCGACAGCCGCATGCAGCTGGAAGGCGCGCAGCGCGCCATGCGCGCCACCGGCTCGCGAGAGATCGACGGCCTCGAACACAACCTCGAATTCCTCGCCAACGTCGGTTCGATCAGCCCATATGTCGGCCTGTTCGGCACGGTGTGGGGCATCATGATCTCGTTCCAGGGCCTGGCGAACATGAAGGAAGCGACGATCGCGACCGTCGCGCCGGGCATCTCCGAAGCGCTGATCGCCACCGCGATGGGCCTGTTCGCGGCGATCCCTGCGGTGTGGGCGTACAACCGCTTCGCCACCAAGGTCGAGCGCATCGCGGTGCGTTACGACGCGTTCTCCGAGGAGTTCTCGTCCATCCTGCAGCGCCAGGTCGACGAGGCGTAAGCCATGGCCGGGATCCGCCGCCACCGCAAGCGCAAGCTCAAGGCCGAGATCAACGTCGTCCCGTACATCGACGTCATGCTCGTGCTGCTCATCATCTTCATGGTCACCGCGCCCCTGTTGAACCTGGGCGTGGACATCGACCTGCCGCAGTCCAACGCCAAGTCGATCCAGGAAAAGAAGGATCCGGTGATCGTCAGCGTCGACGCATCGGGCAACTACTTCCTGACGGTGAAGTCCGGCAGCAATGAAGCCGTGACCGCCGAAACGCTGGCGGCGAAGGTGCGCGGCATCGTGTCGCAGAACCCGGAAGTGGCCGTGTTCGTGGCCGGCGATGCGAAGGCCAACTACCAGAAGGTCATGGACGCGCTGGTGCTGCTGCAGAGCGCCAACGTCAAGAAGGTCGGCCTGATGAGCCAACCCGATCAGGCCTCGCAAGGGCAGGCCACGCAGGGCCGTCGCTGATGCGGGAAACGCGCGCGGACACAACGCAGGCGGTGATCGCGGCGCTGGCGCTGCACGCGCTGCTGTTCCTCCTGATGTTCATCGGCCTGTGGTGGACGCGTACCAACGCGCCGGTCTCCGTGGCCGGCTCGCCCGTGGCGGCCGAACTGATCGACGCCAACGCGCTCTCGCCGGCGATGCAGCGCACGCTGCGCAACCGGCCCAAGCCGGCCGAGGAAGAAATCCCGCCGCCGCCGGAACCGGAAGAAACCGCACCGCTGCCGCAGCCTTTGCCTGAGCCGGTGCCGCAGGATTCCGTCGCGCCGCCGCAGAAGCAGGCGCAGGATTTCATTCCGGTGCCCGACACCGAGAACAAGGAAGCGGTGGTCGAAACGCCGACCCCGACGCCGGCCGAGGAAAAGAAGGCGCAGGAGCTCAAGCGCAAGCAGGAGCAGGTCGACCTGACCGAACAGAAGCGCCAGCAGGAAGTCGAACAGCAGCGCCGCATGGCCGAGCAGCAGGAGCAGGAGCGCCAGCAGAAGCTCGCCGATATCCGCAAGAAGCGCGAGCAGGCCGCGCGCGAGGCCAACCTCGCCGAGCAGCGCCTGAAGCAGATCGCCGACGTACGCGCACGCCAGTCCTCCACCGAAACCGCGCCGAGCAGCGGGACCAGCGACGCCAGCCCGCCGCCGGGCAACAACGGCGCGGACGCCGGCCTGAAGGCCCGTTACGCCGCCGCGTTGCAGGAAGCCATCCTCGCCAAGTGGACGCGACCGGAGACAGTACCGGTCGGTGCACGCTGCACGCTGGTGATCCGCCAGCTCCCGGGCGGGCAGGTGATGAGTGCGGAAGTGTCATCGCCCTGCGCCTACGATGAGCAGGGCCGACGCTCGATCGAAGCGGCGGTCCTCAAGGCTCAACCGCTGCCGTACGCCGGTTTCGAGTCGGTGTTTTCGCGCAACCTGACGCTGAACTTCACCGCCCAGGACCGCTGAGGCCGTCTCCGGGCGGTCGCGGGGTCCTTTGCGGGATTCAGCTTTGAGGCGGCGTTCACCTGCCGGCGTTAACAATTACAAAGCTGAACGGATTGGCCCATGCCGACCCGCCGACCGATTGGATTGACGACTGGAGTGCCGATGAAACGATCCCTCGCCTGGCTGGCTTCACTGCTCGCCCTCTTGCTGCCCCTGTCCGCGATGGCCCAGCAGGGGCTCGAGATCGACATCGTCGGCGGCAATGCCGCGGCCCTGCCGATCGCCGTCGTCCCGATGCCCTACCAGGGCAGCGCCGCGGCGCCGCAGACCGATCTGTCCGAAGTGGTGGGCGCCGATCTCGCCCGTTCGGGCCAGTTCCGTCCGCTGCCGGTCGGCGACATCGTCGAGAAGCCCACGCGCGGCGGTGAGATCAACTATCCGACCTGGCGCTCGCTCAACCAGGATTACATCGTCGTCGGCCGCGTGCTCGATGCCGGGGCCGGCAGCTTCCGCGTCGAATACGAACTGTTCGACGTGGCCAAGCAGCAGCGCCTGCTCGGCTTTGCGCTCACCGCACGCGCCAATGCGATGCGCGATGTCGCGCACCAGATCGCCGACGCCGTGTACGAGAAGATCACCGGCGTTCGCGGCGCGTTCTTCACCCGCATCGCCTACGTCACGGCCACCGGCACCGGTCGCGCCGCGCAGTACGCGCTGATGGTTGCCGACTCGGACGGCTTCAATCCGCAGACGGTCGTGCGTTCGCCCGAACCGCTGCTGTCGCCGTCGTGGAGTCCGGACGGCAACCGCCTCGCATACGTGAGCTTCGAAGGCGGCAACTCGTCGATCTACATCCAGAACATCTCCACCGGTGCGCGCGAACTGGTTGCCAAGTACCGCGGCATCAACGGCGCGCCTTCGTTCTCGCCGGACGGCCGCCGCCTCGCGCTGACCCTTTCGCGTACCGGTAATCCCGAGATCTACGTGATGGACCTGGGCAGCAAGAACCTGACCCAGCTCACGAACCACTTCGCCATCGACACCGAACCGACCTGGAGCGCTGACGGAGGCACGATCTACTTCACCTCCGATCGTGGCGGCCGCCCGCAGATCTATTCGGTTCCGTCCGGCGGCGGCAGTGCGACGCGCGTGACCTTCCAGGGCAGCTACAACGCGAGCGCCAGCGTGTCGTTCGATGGAAAGAAAATCGCCACCGCCCAGGGCAGCGGCAACAACTACCGCATCGCGCTGATGGACAGCAGCCTCGGTGCTGCGCGGTGGAGCACACTTTCGCCCGGTTCCCTGGACGAGTCCCCGAGCTTTGCCCCTAACGGCGCGATGATCCTTTATGCTGCGCGCGAGGGCCGCCGGGGCGTGCTCTATGCCGTTTCGTCCGATGGCCGGGTGCGTCAGCGCCTGGTGCTTGCGGATGGGGACGTGCGTGAGCCGGCTTGGGGGCCGTTCCGTTTGCCGCGTTGATATAACCAAAGCGGTTATTTACCAGCAGTTTTAGCCCCGATCTGTCCCACGCCCGATTTTGACGAGGAACAACCATGAATAACACCACTCGTATCCTGCTCGCCGCCGTGCTCTGCACCGCTGCCGTGGCTTGCACCAAGAAGGTCAAGGAAGAAGCTCCCGCCGAGACCACCCCGCCGCCGGCCCAGACCCAGCAGCCGACCACCTCCGGCGTCTTCGGTCCGAGCGACCTCGACACCGATGCCTGCCTGCGTCAGCGCGTCGTCTACTTCGACTTCGACCAGGACACCCTGCGTCCGGAGTTCCAGGCCATCGTCGGTTGCCACGCCAAGTACCTGCGTGATCGTCCGTCGGCCCGCATGACGCTGGAAGGCCACGCCGACGAGCGCGGCAGCCGCGAATACAACCTGGGTCTCGGCGAGCGCCGCGGCAACGCCGTGTCTTCGTCCATCCAGGCCAATGGCGCCTCGGGCAGCCAGATCAACGTGACCTCGTACGGCGAAGAGCGCCCGGTCTGCACGGACTCGAACGAGGACTGCTGGGCCAAGAACCGTCGCGTCGAGATCGTCTACACCGCGAAGTAAGCGTAGATGATCCGCCAGACCGTACTCGCTATGGCATTCGCGGTGGCCCTCGTGGCCGCCGCGCCTGCCGTTGCGCAGCGCGCCAGCCTGGCCGACCGCGTGACTGTTCTCGAACAGCAGGCGGCCAACAACCAGGGCAACGTCGACCTGCTCAACCAGGTCACCCAGCTGCGCAACGAGATCCAGTCCCTGCGTTCGCAGGTCGAGGAACTGCAACAGCAGAATCAGCAGCTGATGCAGAGCTCCAAGGCCCAGTACCTGGACCTGGACGGTCGTATCAACCGGTTGGAGAGTGGCGCGGTCGTCCCGCCCGCTCCCAACGCAGCGCCGGCGCCGGCGGGCTCCAAGCCCTCGGCGCCGTCGGCTGCCGCCAAGGACCGCCCACCGGCGGTCTACGGCGACAAGGGCGCCATCGCCAAGAGCGCCGATGAGCGCGTGGCCTACGACGCCGCATTCAACGCACTCAAGGGCGGCGATTACGTCGAATCCGCCCGTCTGTTCCAGGCCTTCATCGAGGCGCACCCGGAAGGCGCGTACACGCCCAATGCCCTGTATTGGCTGGGCGAAAGCTACTACGTGACCCAGAACTACCAGATGGCGCAGTTGCAGTTCCAGTCGTTGCTGGACCGCTATCCGACCCACGACAAGGCCCCGGGCGCGATGCTCAAGATCGGCCTGTCCCAGTTCAACCAGAAGCAGGTCGAGGCCGCCGAGCGCACGCTCGCCGACGTCTCCACCAAGTATCCCGGCACCGACGCCGCCCGCACCGCCAGCGACCGCCTGAACGCGATCCAGCTCGGCCGGCTGCGCTGATCCGCTAAAATGGCGGCATGAACGCCGTCCCCCTCGATGCGGCCGTCGCATCGCCCGACCGGCTGCGCATCACCGAAATCTTCCTGTCCCTGCAGGGCGAAGCCCGTGCGATCGGCTGGCCGACCGTATTCGTCCGCCTGACCGGTTGTCCGCTGCGCTGCCAATACTGCGACACCGCCTACGCCTTCCACGGCGGGGAGTGGTGGCAGATCGACGACATCCTCGCCGAAGTCGCCCGTCACGGCGCGCGCCACGTCTGCGTGACCGGTGGCGAGCCACTGTCGCAGAAGCGCTGCATCGGACTGCTGCAACGGTTGTGCGATGCCGGCTACGAGGTCTCGCTGGAAACCTCCGGTGCGATCGACATCGCCGACGTCGACACGCGCGTGTCGCGCATCGTCGACATCAAGACGCCCGGTTCGATGGAAGTACATCGCAACCTGTGGTCGAACCTTCCGTTGCTGACGCCGCACGACCAGGTGAAGTTCGTCGTCTGCTCGCGCGAGGATTACGACTGGGCGAAGGACATCGTCGCGCAGCACCGCCTGACCGAGGTCTGCGACGTGCTGTTCTCGCCGAGCTTCACGCAGATCAAGCCCAGCGACCTGGCCGACTGGATCGTCGCCGATCGCCTGCCGGTGAGATTCCAGCTGCAATTGCACAAGATTCTGTGGAACGACGAACCCGGCCGCTGAGCCGCTTCGTCCTCAAGGAAACACCATGAAAAATGCTGTCGTCCTGGTTTCGGGCGGGATGGACTCCGCTGTCGTCGTCGCCATCGCCCGTGCGCAGGGCTTCGCCGTGCATGCGCTGAGTGTGCGTTACGGCCAACGCCATACCTCCGAACTCGATGCCGCGCAGCGCGTGGCCGATTCGCTGGGTGCGGTCGCGCACAAGACGGTCAACGTCGACCTGCGCAGCATCGGCGGCTCCGCGCTCACCGACGAATCCATCACCGTGCCGACCGATGCCGACGGCCACGCGGTCGGGCAGGACGCGCCAAAGGATGCGATCCCGGTGACGTACGTCCCCGCACGCAACACCATCATGTTGTCGGTCGCGCTGGGCTGGGCCGAGGTGCTGGGCGCGAACGACCTCTTCTGCGGCGTCAACGCGGTGGACTATTCGGGTTATCCGGATTGCCGCCCCGAGTTCGTCGAAGCCTTCGAGAAGCTCGCCAACCTGGCCACCAAGGCCGGCGTGGAAGGCGCGGGCATCCGTGTGCACGCGCCGCTGCAGTTCATGAGCAAGGCCGACATCGTGCGCGAGGGCATGCGCCTGGGCGTGGATTTCTCGCAGACCGTCTCGTGCTACCAGGCCGACGACGAAGGCCGTGCCTGCGGTCATTGCGACGCCTGCCGCCTGCGCGCCGAGGGGTTCGCCGCGGCCGGTGTGCCTGACCCGACGCGTTACGTCTGAACGCAGGTCCTGTCACACAGGCCGCGCGTCACCTGCACCATCACAGCGCCCTGCGCTAGAATGCACGCCCCGGCGCAACGCCGGGCTCGCGCTCCGCATCGCGGACGCGGATTTCCAAAGTGGGCCGTTAGCTCAGTCGGTAGAGCATCGGACTTTTAATCCGCTGGTCGATGGTTCGAATCCATCACGGCCCACCATCTCAAAGCAGTCGGTCTTCGAGTCGGGCTCACATCCGCTGGTCGATGGTCCGAATCAATCGCGGCCCACCATGCTGATCAGCGACTGCGCACGTGCGAAAGGCCGCTCCGAAAAACACTCCGTAAACTGATTGCACTGCCGGCCTCGCATCAGGGTGGGTGCCGTCAATAAGCTCGAGCCACTCTCGACTGGCTTGAATGAATCCATCAGATCCCAAAGTTCGCGGTGATCGACTGCAATGCGCTCAAGCAGCTCCGTTGCGTCGGTTTCCGCGAGCTCAGTTGCGTCGAGCGCCCGCGCCAGAACCTTCCGCGCCACTCTTCAGCAGCATCGCGGAGAGAAGTTCGATGGGCGCGAGCGCGTGCGCGAGCGATAGGGGCACAGATCCCCGCAGGAAGGTGGTCCATCTATCACTTCAGTTCAGGAGTGATCGCGCAGACGAACGGCGCTCAGGTCACGACGCCGAAGACCGTCGATGTTCGATACAGCAACCAGCCTTTGTGCTCACCTATCCAGGGCAGAAGCACCTGGTGCGGCTACGGCTAGCGCACGCGCTCTTCCCCGTGACTGTTACCATTTGGGCGTCGCTTGCCCACTTGCCAGTTGCCCCAGAATGTCTCCATCGCACCGCAACGTTGTCCGGGAGCCCTCGATCGATGCCCTGCGCGGGTGTGCCGCGCTTATCGTCGTGATGGCCCACACCACGATTGCGGGACTCTATAAGGTCGAGCCAATCTGGGGCTGGATCAAATGGACGCCGCTACGCGTACTCTGGTCGGGGCACCAAGCGGTGATCCTGTTCTTCCTGCTGAGCGGTTTCGCACTGGCCACAATGCTGTCGTCTGCCGGCCAAGGATACTGGCGGTACGCCTTAGCGAGAGTTGCTCGGTTGTGGCCGCCGTACATGGCTTCGATCATCCTAGCTTTAGCGGCGTATCAAGCGCTCAGGTTCCTTGGTGCTGAGTGGGAAAAGGGCTGGATGAACACGGTGGATCCGGCGTTCGACTTGTCAGTGCTGCTTACGCACGCGCTGATGGTCGGCCCTGTTGAGACGTCTGCGATTAACCCGCCACTCTGGTCAATCGTGCATGAGATGAGGATTTCGCTGATCTTCCCGGTGGTGTTCGCGGCGTGCCTCCGCTGGGGTGTGCGGACGCTATTGGTTTCGGTTTGTGCATCAATCGCGTTCGCGACGATGTGGCGCTTTTGGCCGGCGACTGTTGGTGGCTGGATTGGGCAGGTTTCGTCCACTCTGCATTACACCACCTTCTTCGTCGTCGGCGCTCTCATCGCAATCCATAAAGCTCGCCTGGTTGCGTGGGCGTCATCCCTCGATAAGCGCAAGAAGGCGGCGATCTTGCTCACTGCTTTGGTGCTTTACGCGTACCCGTTCGACAATCCTTGGTCGCTGTCAGCGCGAGCTGTGGGCGACCTTGCAATTGCTGCCGGAGCGGGGCTGCTAGTAGTGCTCGCAATCGGGAGTGATTGGTGGCAGACGAACTTACAGGCCCAGTTCCTTGGACGGATCTCGTATAGCTTGTATCTGAATCACATTCTGGTCCTGAACTGCGCGCTCATCCTGCTTTATCACGAGTTCGGTGCCGTAGCTGTGTGGACGGCGACGCTACCGCTCAGCGTCGCCTTGGCTTACTTCATGTGGAAGGTGGTCGAGCTGCCCAGCATCAGACTGAGCAGACGCGCATTTTCTGGACGATGGTCCGCTGCAGCTCCTGCGGCTGCCTGAATCAACCCGCGAATTCACCGATGGAGCGGGCGTAGACCTTCATGTGGCCTGTCGGTGCTCGTAGTACGTGTGCCGCTTGTCGTCGAAGATCGCGTAGAGCGTCGAGAGGTTTCCGGCGTCCGACTGCAGCCACGCGTCGATGCGCTCGGGCTTGATATTGAAGATCGTCCGGTGGTGGCCGGCTTCGGTGACTTCGGGCTCCGGCTCGTCGGTGACCGCCGCGAATGAGTAAAGGTGCGGCGCGCCCTTTTTTCCTGGCGATTGATTCCAGAGGCAGGCGATCAGCATCGGCTCCGCTGTCTTCGGCGTGAAGGCCAGCACCTGGTTCTCGCCGTTCGGTCCCGTGACGTTCTCGTGGAAGACGTCGGCGACCATGATTCCGTGCTGATGGCCGAACAGGTTCGCCAAGCGAAGCCAATGTCCGCTCATGGCCGATAGCGGACGTTCGGCTGGACGCAGTGCTAATGTCCGCTTCGACCAAAGCGGGCACTCGCCGCTTCAATGCCTATTCTTCGCCAACCCGCGTTCCGTGGTCTTAGGTTTGCCACGCCACCACAGAGTTCAGCAGGAGAGAAGCGCACCCCTTTCCTGTGATCTTCTTCGATGGCAACGCGCGAATGCTTGAACGTGGCTACTCGCTGGTTCGCGGGCCTGTCGAGGACTTGGCGAAGCTTGGGTTGAGCCTCGCCAGCGCAGTTGGTATGCGCTTTACATTCGTCATGCACGATACCGACGGGCATGGAAATGCCGATGACATCATGTTCAATGGCATCGGGATTCGCGATCCGAAGTGGGTTGCCTGGCTTTCGCCGACAAGGAAGGCTTGTACGTGCGGTCCGAGATCGAGGTGCCTGGACAGTAACTGCCGTTGGGTCGTGGCGAAGTCCGCTCCTGGCCGATAGCGGACGTTTGGCCGGACGGGCCAGCTGTGGCGGTGCTAATTTCCGCTTTCGCTCAACGCGGCGTGGTGGTCGTTCGCGCCGCCAATGGCTTCCACATCCGCTCAGCGCGTCAGGGGCGCCATCGCCGTCCCGCTGTCAACGAGCGGGACGCATCACGAATGTGGCACGCGTGCCGGTCGGGTCGATCACCTAGATCTGGGCGGTCGTTCGCGCGCGCATCGATGGATCCGGATCGCGATACCGAGAAGATCAGCCTGGACACAACGCCGCGGAAATAGTGGTGGCGGAGAAGGGAAGCTGGATGATGCTGACGCCGCGCGCGCTTGACGCGCGGCGTGATGGTTCCCGCGCGTGGGCCATCGAGGTGCCGCGCCGCAAAGGCGCGAGAAATGCGCGTCATACCTGTCCGCAGATCGATGTCAGGAAATCCTTACGAGGCTGAAGCAGGAACGCAGGCCTGAGGACGGTTTTTGGGATTGATCCTATGTCTCGCGCCCGCGAGGGCGGCTAGCCTGACGGCCGAGTAGCGAATGAACGTTCTTCGCTAGCCCGCCCTGACTTCTATCTGTGACGGTTCCGGTGTGCGACGCACCCCGGGGAACCGTAGGAGCGCCTGGTTTCGTAATGGACATGCGAGTTTTTCTTCCCGACGCCAGAATGGGTCGTCGCGGAACTGTTTTGCTCTCCGCTTGGCTGTTACCGCTTTCGATAGCGGTGGCGCAGGTCTCGCCTTCCAGCCAGGAACTGTTGCGGCAGCAGGATCGCGAGCGAGCGTTGCGCGAGCAGCAGGAGCAAGGTCAGGACGTCCGGCTGCAACAGCACGGCGAGGCAGGCGAGCTGCGTTTGCCGACCAACGAATCTCCGTGTTTTCCGATCCGCGGCGTCGTCTTCGAAGGCGAAGGGGCGGGCACGTTCGGCTGGGCACTGAAGGCGGCGAACCCGCCGGAAGATCCGGCGATTGGCCAGTGTCTGGGTACGCAGGGCATCAACGTGGTGATGAAGCGCGTGCAGAACGCGATCGTCGCGAAAGGTTATGTCACCACGCGTGTCGTCGCGCCGGCGCAGGATCTGACTACCGGCACATTGTCGTTGACCGTCGTGCCCGGCCGTGTGCGTGCGGTGCGTTTCGCCGACGGCACCGATTCGCGCGCAACCTGGTGGAATGCGGTGCCGGCCAAGCCGGGCGACCTGCTCAACCTGCGCGATATCGAACAGGCGCTGGAAAACTTCAAACGCATTCCGACGGTCGAAGCCGACGTGCAGATCGTGCCGGCCGATGGCGACGACGCGCAACCGGGCGATAGCGATCTGGTGATCGTGTGGAAGCAGGCGTCGCCGTTCCGTTTTGGCCTGACGCTCGACGACTCCGGCAGCGAATCCACCGGCAAGTTGCAGGGCGGCGCGACGTTGTCGCTCGACGACTGGGCGATGGCGAACGACCTGTTCTATGTGAACGTCGGCCACGATGTCTTCAACGGCGACGGCAAGGGCACCAGGAGTTGGACCGCGCACTACGACGTCCCGGTGAACTACTGGCTCTTCGGCGCGACTGCGAGCGGTTACGACTATCGCCAGGATGTGCCGGGTCCGTATGAAACCTTCACCTACGCCGGCAGCAGCGGCAACGCCGAGCTGCGTGCGTCGCGTCTGTTGTTCCGCAACGCGCATGTGAAGTTCGGCGCCTACGGTTCCGGCTGGTTGCGCGAATCGAAGAATTTCGTCGACGACACGGAGATCGAAGTGCAGCGCCGCCGCATGGCGGGCTGGGCATTCGGTGTGACCTACAAGCAGTTCATCAGTGCCGCGACGCTGGATGCCAGCATCAACTACAAGCGCGGAACGGGCGCGTTCGATTCACTGGAATCGCCCGAAGAACGCTTCCATGACATCGATCCGACGACACCGCTGGAAGGCACGTCACATCCGGAGCTCATCACCGCCGACGCGACGTTCAACGTCCCGGTGCAGATCGGCGAACAGCACCTGCGTTACACCGGTGCGTGGCGCGCGCAGTGGAACCAAACGCCACTGGTCCCGCAGGACCGCTTCGCCATTGGTGGCCGTTACACCGTGCGTGGTTTCGACGGTGAGCTGTCGCTGGCTGGCGAACACGGCTGGACGCTGCAGAACACCTTCGCGCTCGCGCTCGGAGGTGGTCAGGAGCTGTACTTGGGCCTCGACTACGGCCATGTGGGTGGACCGTCGACGCAATGGCAGACAGGCGACCACCTGGCCGGCGGCGTGATCGGCCTGCGCGGCGGATTCGGTCGCGGCTACTGGGATGTGTTCGTCGGCGCGCCGATCGACAAGCCCGACGACTTCCTCGCCGCATACACCACCTATGGCTTTGCCATGGGCTGGCAGTACTGAGCCCTTGTCGTCTCGTCTCGATGGACGGGAACGACAACTCGAACTCCTCTGCCCGGCTCGATCGCCTATCGCGCGGTCCGGCGTCACAACGAACAAAAAACAAGAAAGGGACTTTGCGATGAACCGCATCTACCGTGTGATCTTCAACCTCGCCGTCGGCACCTGGCAGGTCGTCTCCGAACTGGTCAGCGCGCCGCGCGGCATGATGCGTGGCGGCGCGGGCGGTGCCGCGGTGGGCACTGTGCCGACGCTGCGTTTCGCCGTGTGGTGTGCGCTGGGTCTGGTGACGTTGTCGTCGCCGTTGATGGCGCAGGACGCGCAGGGCCGCATCCTCGTCGATCGCGCCGCGCCGGGCGACCAGCGTCCCATGGTGGTGGAGGCGCCCAGCGGCGCGCCGTTGATCAACATCGCCACGCCGAGTTCGGCCGGCGTGTCGCGTAATCGCTATTCGCAATTCGACGTTGGCACGCAGGGTGCGATCCTCAACAACTCGCGCAGCGGTGCCGATACGGTGCTGGGCGGGCAGGTGCTCGGCAATCCGAACCTTGCGACTGGTCCGGCGAAAGTCATCCTCAACGAGGTCAACGGCCCGGCGAGCCAGCTCAACGGTTATGTGGAAGTCGGAGGCAATCGCGCTGCCGTGGTCATCGCCAATCCGGCGGGCATCCAGGCCAGTGGCGCGGGTTTCATCAACGCATCGCGGGTGACGCTGACGACGGGCACGCCGGTGTTCAATGGTGCGTCCCTGGAAGGCTATCGCGTCGGCAATGGTGAGATCCGAGTGGACGGCGCGGGCCTGGATACGACGGCCGCCGACTACACCGACCTGATTTCCCGCTCGCTGGAACTCAACGGCCGGGTCTGGGCGCAGCAATTGCAGGCCACGCTGGGCACGAATACGGTCAGCGCCGATCACACGCAAGTCGCCGCGGGGGCGCCCGATGGCGCTGCTCCGCAATTCGCGCTCGATTCCAGCGCACTCGGCGGTATGTACGCCAACAAGATCACGTTGCTCGGCACCGAGCAGGGCGTCGGCGTGCGCAACGCCGGCGTGATCGGCGCGCAGGCCGGAGAGCTGACGGTGACCGTTGATGGTCGACTGGAAAACACCGGCAAGCTGCAGGCGCAGACGAACACGCGCATCGACACGAACGGCGGGGTCGCCAACGCCGGCCTCATCAGCGCCGGCCGCGAGGCCGTGACCTATACGCTTTCGCCAGAGGAACCCGCACCGATTCCCCCGAGCCCGCAGCCCGCACATACCCGTCGTAGTACTCCACCAGCCGCACACGCGATGTCGTGGCCGGTTCGAGGTGCAATGTGTAATGCGCCGACGATGCGACCTGCGGGCATTGGACACGCAGGTCGTGCGTCAAGGCAGCGGCGCCATCGCTGTCGGCACCGGGGGAACAGGTCGGCACGACCACGCTGCCGACGAAGAGGATGCGCGCGTGTGCCGCATGCGCGTTCGTGATCGCCATGGCCGTGCAAAGCACGACACCTGATGCCGCTGCAAACCGCTTCATGACCTTGTCCTCGCATTGAGTCCGGTCCGGGCCTGCAGGGCCCCCGGCCGATTCGACTGACCGGGGGCGCCGCGATGAGCGCGCTCAATGCGCGGCCCGGAATGGGTCGCCGCCTGTGTGGACGACGAGGACGGGCCTTGTGGAAATCCAGATAGGTGCGGCCCGACGCGACATAGGTTCACGAATGGGCGTGCACGGGAACATCGGAGCATTCCGAATTTTTCTTATTGCGACGCGCGTGACGGTGTGTCGCTGCGCGCAGCGCCGTCCATCATCTCGCCAGCGCTGCAAGACAGGATCCAGGCGCACGACGCCTGCGCGCACGATCTGGACGATCAAACTCCAGACATGCGCGTCGCGCGATACGGGTACCGCATCGCGCGGAAGACCTGCGCCTTTATCCAGAGCATCCGGCCATCCAGCAAAGGCAAAGCCGAACCCGCGCGTTCCTAGATCGCCGGATCCACCCGTGCATCCTCCGGATCCACCCGTGCATCCTCCGGATCCACCCGTGCATCCTCCGGATGCACCCGATAGAGATGCGCCGGACAGGAGAACGCCGGCTCGCGATCCTGCGGCAACGTATCCCAGCGGCCCTGGGCGGAAGAGTTCGCGGATTCGTCCAGGTGCCAGGCCTGGATGCGTGCGCCCGCGGCGAAGGCGGCGCGCAGCGTGGCGTATTCGTCGATGCGGTTCATGTGGGGTCCTCGTGCTGCGTGCGGCGATGCGACTGCATCGTCAGGGCACACGATGGACCCGCCGGGTCCCATGCGTTGAGACGGCGGCGAAGCGGCTTTCGGAGGGGTTCAGGTCCGGCGGAACGGGCACGCCGGCGATGGAGCGGGAGACGATGCATGCGGCGCGGACGCCGCATGCATCG
>Ga0102592_1002134_pt1 | contig 18438 bp, 19 predicted proteins | sample AraplaCol_mMF_r2_FD_76861 | JGI IMG/M metagenome (GOLD analysis project Ga0102592, IMG submission 76861) | Arabidopsis root microbial communities from North Carolina, USA - plate scrape MF_Col_mMF_r2 (SPADES assembly) (version 2) | ecosystem: Host-associated > Plants > Roots > Endosphere...
TGGAGATCACTTCAACATTCGGAAAGCTGTCGATTGCAGCCGCATTGAACGTGCCCGAGACGGCAACGCCACGAACCTTCTGCGCCGTATCCACATCAAGCGTCGAGGGGTCGGCTTCGATAACGTCGAAGCTCTCCTTCAGGCGCGTCAGGACGCGTCCGTGTATCTTCCCGGGAACGAGAACGGCGATGCGGGACATGGCACTTCCTCTTGGCTTGCTACGAGCGCGGTCGGTAGGGGCTGGTCGACTGGCGGATGCGCATCTCGGGCTTGATCAGATGGATGCCGTCGGGCTCGTGGCTCCCGGCCAGGCGATCGAGAAGCGCGCGGGCAGCAAGGCGTCCGACTTCCGCCTGGCCATTCCAGACGGTCGTCAGCGCCGGCATCGATATCGACGCTTCCTCGAGGTCGTCATAGCCGGTGACGGAGATATCCTTGCCGGGAACGAGACCGGCGCGGGCAATGCCGTTCATCAGGCCGATCGCGACGAGATCGTTCCAGCAGACGGCGGCCGTCGGCTTTTGCGGCAGCGACAGGAAATGCACCGCCGCTTCGAAGCCACCCTGCATCGAGCGGGGGCCGGGAATCCGCAGACCCGGATCAACGTCGATGCCAGCCTTGCGCAGCGCATTGACGTAGCCCTGATAGCGATCGCGTCCCGTCGAAGTCTGGTCGGTACCGCCGATCATGGCGATCGAGCGATGGCCAAGGCCGATCAAATGGTTGGTGGCGAGCGAAATGCCGTAGCTGTCGTCGCCGCGATAGGTCGGAAGGTCCGATCCGTCCAGCGAGCGGGCAACTAGGATCGCCGGCATGCCGTTGTCTTCCGCAAGCTGCATATCCTCCGGCGGCGTGCCGATCGCCGGCGACATGATGACCCCGTCCCCACCGAGCTGCAGCAGCGTTTCGATGAAGGTGCGCTGCTTTTCGACGGAGTCGTAGTGGTTCGACAGAATGAAGGTATGCCGACTGCGATCGAGCTCGCTTTCGATCGCCTTCAGGATTTCGCCATAGAACGGGTTCATGATGTCGTGGACGACGACACCGATGATGCCAGAGCGGGACGTGCGCAGGCTGGCAGCGCGGCGATTATAGATATAGCCGAGCGCGCGCGCCTGTTCCTTGATTTTGTCTCGGGTGGCACCAGCCACGAGCGGGCTGTCACGTAAGGCAAGAGATACGGTTGCTGTGGAAATGCCGAGCGTTTCGGCGATCGTCGAAAGCTTTATCTTTTGAGCCACGTGTCCTCCCCAGGCAACGCGCGGTTGTCCTTGCGCCCAACCATTTCAAGAGTCGAGCACTATTAAAATGTTTAATTAAAAGATTAAACGCAACGAAGCAATTCGTAATTTCACAAATCTGTCAGATTTCCTCAGGCTCATCGAGAGGGATGGCGGCGGACTGCAAGTTGCCGTCGATTGCCTTCAACAGACGGACAAGATTGCGAATTTCCTTCTCGGAGAACTCCTGGGTGGCCATGCTGTCGCACGCCGAGGACGCCATTTCGATTGCCTTGACGCTGCCGCGACCGAGTTCAGTCAGATAGACCTTGGTCAGGCGGGCATCGTCGGCATCCGGCTTGCGTTCGAGGAAGCCTTGGGCTTCCATGCGCCCGATCGTGCGCGTCATGGTTGGCGCCTTGACGCCGAGCTTCTGTGCCAACCCGCCTGCCGTCATCCCGTCGGTTTCCGCGAGCAGCAAAATCACGCCGTCCTGGCCGGCATAGAGACCGCTTTCAAGCAGGTTGCGAGACAGCACGGTGCGCATCGAGCGGGCCGCCTGTGTCAAAGCCGGCGAAAGATCTACAACCGTATATTCGGTCTGGTCCTTCTTCTTGGATTTCTGCTTCTTACCGTCCTTGTGCTTCTTCCCCATCGCGATTCCTTTGACTTTGCCGTGTTGCGCATCCCTCGCCTTGCAAGGGAGCCGGAACATTCATAATCATCTCCCCTAAATCGATTTTGGTTTAAGGGCTTATGCGATAAGCATTGAGAACGCTGCGCTATCACATTGCGCATCATCTCGTCATAAACAAGAGGGCTTAGCCGGATGAATGTGCCTTCTCGCGACTTCGAACACAACGATCCGAATCTCTCCCCCTCGGACCGCAGTCGGTGGATCGCAATCCTGCCGCTTGGCGCCCACGAGCAACACGGACCTCACCTGCCCTTCGACACCGACGCATTGATTGCAGCCGGCATCGTTGCCCGGCTCAAGGCTGCAATTCCCGCCGCCTCGCCGGTCACGTTTCTGCCGACAGAAACAGTCGGCTATTCGATCGAGCACATGGACGTGAAGGGTACGCAAACGCTGACATATGGAGAGGCCATCCAACGCTGGCTCGGCATTGCCCGGAGGCTCTCGGACATGGGCATTCGCAAGTTGGTGATGTTGAATGCCCATGGCGGCAACTCACCGCTGATGACGATCGTTGCGACGGAGGCCCGCGTCCGGTTCAACATGCTCACCGTCGCCACCAGTTGGACGCGCTTCGGCGTTCCCGCCGATGTCATCTCACCCGAGGCAAAGGCGATCGATATCCACGGCGGCGACATCGAGACCTCTGTGATGCTGGCGCTTCACCCCGAAAAGGTGGACATGGAGAAGGCTGCGGATTTCCCCTCCCGCCAGTCCGATTTTGCCGCCCGCTTCAAGCATCTGCGTGCCTATGGCCCGCACGCCTTCGGATGGAAAATGTCTGACCTCAGCCCATCGGGCGTGGCGGGTAACGCGTCACTGGCGACGGCGGAGAAGGGCGAGGCGCTGATTGCTCGGTCCGTAAAGGGGCTGGTCGAGCTGCTGCAGGACGTCGATGCATTCGACGCGGCGGAACTCGATTGAAACCATCGCCGGTGCGATGTGATCTTATAACATACAAAACCCTTTGAACTGCCGCCCGCAACTCCTTATATGAGACCGACGAATTTTCAGCCCCGCCCCCGGGCGTGCCATCTCTCGAGGTTCTTATGACCGACGCGATCCCCACCCAGCAGAAGCCTATCCCCGTTACCGTTCTCACCGGCTACCTCGGCGCCGGCAAGACGACCTTGCTCAACCGCATCCTGTCGGAGAACCACGGCAAGAAATATGCGGTCATCGTCAACGAGTTCGGCGAGATCGGCATCGACAATGACCTCATTGTCGAATCCGACGAAGAGATCTACGAGATGAACAATGGCTGCGTCTGTTGCACCGTGCGCGGCGACCTGATCCGCGTTGTCGAAGGCCTGATGCGCCGCCCCGGCCGTTTCGACGGCATCATCGTTGAAACGACGGGCCTTGCAGATCCTGTGCCGGTCGCCCAGACCTTCTTCATGGATGACGACGTGCGCGCCAAGACGGAACTCGACGCGGTTGTCGCTCTCGTCGACGCCAAGCATCTGCCGCTGCGCCTGAAGGACAGCCGCGAGGCCGAAGACCAGATCGCCTTTGCCGACGTCGTCCTGATTAACAAGACCGACCTCGTCACGCCGGAAGAGCTGGCGCAGATCGAGGATATCGTTCACGCCATCAATCCCTCGGCCCGCGTCTACAAGACCAGCCGCTCGGGCGTCGATCTGGCCCGCGTTCTCGATCAGGGGGCTTTCAACCTGGAGCGCGCGCTGGAGAACGATCCGCACTTTCTTGATCATGACCATGACGATCACGTCTGCGGTCCGGATTGCGACCACGACCACCATCATCATGGCGCCATGTCGCCGATCCATGACGTGACGGTGCAGTCGGTCTCGCTGCGTGGCGGCGAAATGAACCCGGAACGCTTCTTCCCCTGGATCCAGAAGATCACGCAGACACAGGGGCCGAACATCCTGCGCCTCAAGGGCATCATCGCCTTCAAGGACGATCCCGAGCGCTACGTCGTTCAGGGTGTCCACATGATCATCGAAGGCGACCACCAGCGCCCCTGGAAGGACGGCGAGAAGCATGAGACCCGTCTCGTCTTCATCGGTCGTGAACTCGATCACGACAAGCTCGAAGCTTCCTTCAAGGCGTGCGAGGCGGCGGCCTGATGCCCACAGTTGCCCCGTTTGATCTCGACGGCCATATCCTGGCCGTCGAATTTTTAGGTGACACCCCCTTCTTCGCCAATGCCGCCGGCACCATCCACCGCCTCGACGGCGGCGAGAAGGTGACCGAGGCCCATCAGGGCATGCTGAGCTGCATCCGCGACCCGTATAGCGAAAGCCTGATTTCCGGCGGTGAGGACGGCAAGGTGCTGCGCATCGGAGCCGATGCCGGGGTGACCGAGCTTGCAAACGCGCCGCGCAAATGGATTTCCCAGCTTGCCGCCGGCCCGCAGGGCGCCGTCGCCTACTCCTACGGCAAGAGCGCTCTCGTGCGCCTCGCCGACGGCACGACCAAGGAATTTACCGAAGAGCGGACCGTCGAAGGCCTCGCCTTCGCGCCCAAGGGCATGCGCATTGCCGCCGCGCGCTACAACGGCGTGTCGCTGCATTGGGTCGGCACCGCTGCCAAGCCGGTCGACCTCGAATGGAAGGGCGCCCATACCGGCGTCACCTTCTCGCCTGACGGCAACTTCCTCGTCACGACGATGCAGGAGAACGCACTGCACGGATGGAAGCTCGACAGCAAGGCCGGCGCTGAAGCCCGGCACATGCGCATGACCGGCTACCCCGCCAAGGTGAAGTCTCTCTCGTGGTCCGCGAAGGGCAAGTGGCTTGCCTCGTCAGGTGCGCCGGCTGCGATCGTCTGGCCATTCCAGGGCAAAGACGGCCCGATGGGCAAAGCGCCGCTCGAGCTCGGCACCCGCGCCAACATCATGGCGACCTCAGTGAAGTTCCACCCTGTCGAAGACATCCTGGCGATCGGCTTCATCGACGGCATGATCCTCGCCGTCCGCATTGCCGACAGCAAGGAAGCGCTGCTGCGCCGACCCGGCAAAGGCGCGATCACGTCGATGAGCTGGAGCAAGAACGGCAAGCTGCTGGCCTTCGCTTCCGAAGCCGGCGATTGCGGTGTCGTCGATATCGCAGCCTAAGCTTTTGCGCGGCTGTGTTATCAGGACAGCCGCGCCGCCTCGATAATCTCCGCAAGAACACCATGCAGCGCATCGCGGTAGCCGGTGCGCGCCGATGGGCCGCTCTCGTCCGATGTCATGACAACAGTCATGCCGAGCGAGGGGACGATGTAGAGCATCTGGCCGCCATATCCCCAGGCGAAATGGACCTCCTCGCCGCCAATCTGTCGCGAGAACCAGCCGTAGCCATAATCGTCGCCGGAGAAGCGCGAATTGGTGCGGTGCTGCCACGATTGCGCGATCCAGTCCGCAGGCACGACCTGCGTACCATCCGCAGCCTTGCCGCCGTTGCGATAGAGTTCGCCGAAAGCCAGCAGCGAGCGGGCCGTCATCGCCATCTGGTTCCCGCCGAGATAGATGCCCTGCGGGTCGCGCTCCCAGGCGCCGATCCTAAAGCCGCTAACGGGTGCCAGCCATTCGCGGGCGAGCGCCAGCGTCGACCTCCCGCTGACCTTCGTCAGGATCGCCGAGAGAAGGTGCGTGGAGGCGGTCGAATAGAGCATTTGACCGCCAGGCGCGTCGTCGAAAGGTTGGGCAAGGGCAAAACGCACCCAGTTGCGCGAGGCAACCCAGCGCCCGTAATTGGGACCAGACAGGCGACCAAGCCCCGCCTGCATCGAAAGTAGGTTGCCGATGGTGATCTCGTTAAGCCGCGGATCGGGATCGGCAGGCAGATCAGCTTTCAGGATCGGAGCGATCCGTTGGTCCGGGCTTTCCAGCAGTTTCTTTTCGATGGCGATGCCGACGAGGCATGAAATGATCGATTTGGAAGCGGACTTGATGTTGACTGTCTCAGTCGCGGCGTGGTCGCCGTAGCCCTGTTCCGCCACCGTCCGCCCATCCCTGGCGACGATCACGGTCTTCAGCGGCTTCAACTCCACGCGTGAGGACAAGCTCTCGAGCAAAACTGCCGTCCGGCCGTTCTCCGGCTGTGCAACGGCGGCGAGCGGCGACAGCAGGAAAGCGACGAGCAAAGCGAGGCGCGTGATCATTTCGCTGAGCTAGCGTAAGCAGAACGCAAAATCATCGTCCGCCCGATGCGGCTCACGCGGACGTGAAAATTTATGATCGGCAGGGACGCGTCTGATGAACACGACCACAGGCGTAGGCCGCCATCCCGCAGGCAGCCCAAGGCGCCGCGCGAAGCCATGCTTCGTGACGGTTTTCCCGATAGGAGTGGGCAGGCGATTTGGGGTAGCGGAATGGGATGTCAGGCTGCATCGCCTGCCCGATTGCGGCGAGCTTTCCGGCTTCTCAAAGTCGACAGGAGCGTCTCCCGATCCCGATTCCCCGATGGATCTTCAACCCTGACGGTATCCGACCCAGCCTCGGCAACCATCATCGAGCGCCGAAATATGAACGGAAGGCGGACCGGTTCATGAACCCGGCTCCCTGCCAGATGACGAGGAGATTATAGGGCGACCACGCGCCAGCGAGGAAAACCAATGCCCAAACTTTCATCTATATGCTTGAAATAATTGCAAATTCGTGAGAACAAATCAGGAATTTCGCCCACTTTGGGGCGAAACTCAAGTGTTGCTAAAATATCATTAATTTTTGCTCTCACAGTTTTTTGTTCATCTGGCGTTCAGAAAACTCTTTGGAAAGCCACTTTTTGAGCCCACATTGGACTCCTGAGAATAGGAGTGCATGAATGATTCTAAGGGCCACTGCCGCAGCGACTATATTCGCGGTTTATGCTTTCACGATGTTCTTCATCGCCGCTATACCTGAAAATGTCGTTCAGACTGCCGGAACTCAATTGGTCGACACAAGCGTCGTCAAATAATTGAAGCCTGAGGGGGCACGCAGTCATAAAAGTTTAGGCTAAGCGTTCGTCCGGTTTTCCGGCGCCTCCTAGACTTGATTTCCGAAAAACGGGAAAACAAAAGGCCCCTCCCCATCAGGGGAGAGGCCTTGCCGATCACGCCGCCCTGCGGACCGGGGCGCTTGCCAGCATCCGCCCCGAGGGGACGATCATGCCGGCCGCACCGTCAAGCCATCCCTCGATGAGCTCCAGCGCCAGGAAGCGCGAGCGTTCGAAGGGACCCGGCATGACGAGATGTTGAGCCTTCCCGGCAAAAAAACCGAAACGCTCGTAGTAAGGGGCATCGCCGACGAGCAGGATGGCGCCATGCCCACGGTTCTTCGCTTCCAGCACGGCAGCGCGCATCAGCGCCGAACCGACACCCTTGCCCCCGAAGCTCGCATCGACCGCCAGCGGCCCGAGCAGCAGCGCGTTGATCGGCGTGCCTTCGGCGTTGACGCCGGCCTCGACGTTCCACAGGCGCACGGTGCCGATGACATGGCCGTCGCGATCACGAGCAACCAGCGCCAGGCCTTCGGCCGGCACGCGACCGCGACGGATTTTTTCCGACGACTTCTTGCGGCGGTTCGGGCCCATGGCACGATCCAGCAGGTTTTCGCGAGCCACGACGTCGCCAGCGTTCTCGGCGTCGATTGTGAAGACAGAAGGCGCAAAAAATGCGCGGACAGAATCAAGAACAGCGGCCATCGTGGCCTCCCGTACCCAAAACCGTTATGAGCGGCGATTGATATGAATTGTGAGAATGCCGCCCCGGCTGGCTACGGGGCTGGCAAGATTAGATGACGTAGGCCTTCAGCGGCTCGAAGCCGTTGAACGCGACCGCCGAATAGGTCGTCGTGTAGGCGCCGGTGCCTTCGATCAGGATCTCGTCGCCGATCGAAAGGGAGATCGGCAGCGGATAGAGATTCTTCTCGTAGAGCACGTCGGCGGAATCGCAGGTCGGGCCGGCAATCACGCAAGGCTCCATTTCGTCGCCGTCGCGCTCGGTTCGGATCGGGTAACGGATGGCTTCGTCCATCGTTTCGGCCAGACCGCCGAACTTGCCGATGTCGAGGAACACCCAGCGAGCGGCATCGTTGTCCGACTTCTTCGAGATCAGCACGACCTCAGTCTTGATGACACCGGCATTGCCGACCATGCCGCGGCCCGGCTCGATGATCGTCTTCGGCAGGTTGTTGCCGAAGTGGTCACGAAGGCTCTGGTAGATCGCACGACCGTAAGCTTCCGCCGACGGAACGTCGCGCAGATACTTGGTCGGGAAGCCGCCGCCCATGTTGACCATCTGCAGGTGGATGCCCTGCTTGGCCAGCTGAACGAAGACGCGCTTGGCATCGGCAAGAGCCGAATCCCAGGCATCGACCTTGGTCATCTGCGAACCGACGTGGAACGACACACCGTAGGACTCAAGGCCGAGCTGATGCGCGTAAACGAGAACGTCGACGGCCATCTGCGGCACGCAACCGAACTTGCGCGACAGCGGCCATTCGGCACCTTCGCCATCGGTCAGAACGCGGCAGAACACGCGAGCACCTGGAGCGGCACGCGAGATCTTCTCGACTTCCTCGTGACTATCGACCGCGAAGAGGCTGACTCCGAGCGCATGCGCGCGGGCAACGTCGCGTTCCTTCTTGATCGTGTTGCCGAAGGAAATACGGGCAGCGGTCGCACCGGCATTGAGCGCCATTTCGATTTCGGCGACAGACGCGCAATCGAAGCTGGAGCCCATGTCGGCGAGCAGCTTCAGGACTTCAGGAGCCGGGTTTGCCTTGACGGCGTAGTAGATCGCGCTGTCCGGCATGGCGTGACGGAAGGCAGAGAAATTGTCGCGCACGACGTCGAGGTCGACCACGAGGCAGGGACCGTCGGGACGTCGGGTTGCGAGAAAGTCGCGGATGCGCTGGGTGGTCATATCGATTCCCTCTTCCAATTCCAGAGCTCCGGAAAAACCGGAGGACAAAGGGCAATCAATCGCTCGCATAGGAACCAGCCGGTGGAGACCCCGGAACCTTAGCAAGCGCTTGATAGCGCGAATGATGGATCAACGCCGCGAAAGCGACATGGATCCGGCTTTGTCTGCCATGGATTGGAGGGAGTTCCCTACCGCACTTCCGGCAATGAAGGTGTGCCTCTTCAGTAACCCCCGCTGATGGAAAGCAGGGAGAGAACAAAAAGGCCCGCACCGTCGTTGCTTCAGGCGTCCTCGCATTTTCCGGTTGGCCGGAATAGCGACTGGAGGGGTTAATTCCAGGTACCTTACCGATTTCCTCACCAATTCGAGGGTTCGGCGGACACCCATGGGCACGTGCGACTTTGGGCTGACCACGAGATAGGAATATTCGCCGTCATAATCAAGCGGTTTTTTCGCATCTCCCGGCAGAAAATATTTGAACAATACACCGCAATTTGTTCAACGTGGTAAAACGGCCCGCAACCGACTGATTTGAATGGTGGTTCGGCGCTTTTTCAGGAGATCACCATGGACACCCTCACCCGCATCCGCGCCTTCATCGATGTCGTTGAAGCAGAAGGCTTTTCGGCTGCGGCGCGGCGCACCGGCCGCTCCAAGGCTCTTTTGTCGAAATATGTGCGTGAATTGGAGGACGAACTCGGCGCCCTGCTGCTGAACCGGACGACCCGCCAATTCTCCATGACCGAGGCCGGTCATACCTACTACCGCACGGCATCCGACATCCTGAAGGAGATCGACAACCTCGCCGATCTCGTGCGCGAGAATAACGCCCAACTGAAGGGCCGACTGAAGGTCTCGGTGCCACGCACCTTCGTCGATGCCGAGGTCGGCCAGTCGCTGATCGACTTCGCCAAGGAAAACCCGGATCTCGCGCTGGAGATCGCCGCGGACGACCGATTCGTCGATCTCATCGAGGAAGGCTTCGATGTCGCCATTCGCGTGACCAAGCTCGAGGACTCCGGCATGATCGCCCGCAAGATCTCGGATTTCCGCGTCCATCTTTGCGCGACACCCGACTTCGTGGAGCGCCATCCGGATCTTGCCCACCCATCGGATCTGTCGAACGTCCCCTTCATCGTCGACACCAACTCGCGCAGCCAGGGCAGCATTCGCTTCTACAATCCGGACAGCACATCTTTTGCCGTTGCGGTGACAGGCCCCATGGAGGTCAACAGCCCACATGCGACGCTGCGCGCCGCACTGTCAGGCATCGGCGTCGCGCTGATTCCCGATTTCATCGCCCGCAAGCCGATCGAGAGCGGCGAGCTGGTGACGCTGTTCAACGATTACATTCCGACCGATCGCGGTATCTATGCCGTCTACCCCCATCGCCGCTACTTGCCGGCCAAGGTCCGCATCTTCGTCGACTACCTTCACAATTGGTTCAAGAAGCATTCCTGACCGCTTCCCGTCTGGGGCCGGTCCCAATTCCGTCCCATTTACTGGCGAGGAATCAGGTGAGTTTGGGATCCCGCAGTAAGAGCACGCATGAAGAAATCGACATTCCTGATGGCGTCGCTCCTGTCGCTTTTGCCAGCCGCAGCCTTTGCACACCCGCATGTGTTTGTCGAAGCGCGGCTGGAGGTCGTCGCCGATGACGACGGCAACGTTGCTGAACTGCGCAACGTCTGGCGCTTCGACGAGGTATTCTCGTCGTCCGTCGTGATGGATTTCGACAAGAACACCGATCTGAAGCTGGACCCGAACGAGCTGGCCGAGGTCGGCAAGACCGTGCGGGATTCGCTGGTCGACTACGACTACTACATGAACCTTACGATGAACGGTAAGAATATAAAGGTCGAGAAGCCCGACCTGATCCATGTGGACTACAAGCAGGGTCAGTTGCTGATGTTCTTCGCCGTCAAGCCGGCAGAAAAGATGCCGCTCAAGGGAGGCCTTACCTTCGGTGTCTACGACCCGACGCTCTACACCTCGATCGACTTCCCGACCGACAACGAGCTGGTTCTGGTCGGCGACCGGTTCAAAAGTTGCAAGCACCAGGTCGTCCGCCCCGATGCCGACCAGGTGATCGCCGAGAACAAGCAGTCCTTGACCGACGCTTTCTTCAACGACCCGACGGGGACGAACATGTCGAAGCTCTTCGCGACGCGACTGGATCTCACATGCTGAGACACCGGCTTCGGCCGATTGCGCTCGGCGCCGCATTCGTGCTGGTCGCGGGCATGGCCGTTGCGCATGCGCAGTCGCCGCTCGGCATCGGCACATCGGAACCGAGCTTCCAGCCGACGGGCGGCCCGCTTGCTCCCCTCCTCCTCTATGTCAATGCACAGCAGCAGGCCTTCTATCGTGCCCTGACGGGTGCGCTGCGAGCCATGCGTGCGGATTCCTGGCATCTCTGGGCGCTGATCGGCCTCTCCTTCGCCTATGGCGTCTTTCACGCCGCCGGCCCCGGGCACGGTAAGGCTGTTATCTCCTCCTACATGATCGCCAATGAGATCGAGCTGAAACGCGGCGTATCCATCTCCTTCGTCTCCGCCTTCCTCCAGGGATTTGTCGCAATCGCACTTGTCGGCGGCGCATGGCTGGTGCTGCGCGGCACCGGCATAAGCCTGACGGCCGCGACGCAGGCGATGGAGATCGCCAGCTTCATCCTAGTCATCCTCTTCGGTTGCTGGCTGTTGTTCCGCAAGCTGCGGGGGATCATTGCAGGCATGCCACCCCGTGAGGTCATGGCAACGTCGTCTGGCCCCGTCAGCATGATGCTGGACTGGCAGGACAATGCAGCGCAGAAGCAAGGTTCGAGCTACGCCTTCGGTGAAGCACAGGTGCTCAGAGCCGGGCACAAGTTCATTGCCGGCATGGCCTGCGAGACCTGCGGCCAATCGCACATGCCCGATCCGTCCCTGCTCAAGGCCGATAAGTTCAATGTCCGCGAAGCCTGGTCGGCCATCATCGCCGTTGGCTTACGCCCCTGCTCGGGCGCGCTGCTGGTCATGACATTCTCGCTGCTGAACGGCCTCTATCTCGGCGGCGTGCTATCGGTGATCGCGATGTCGCTTGGCACCGCGATAACGGTCGCGATGCTGGCAACGCTCGCGGTCAGTGCCAAAGGCACTGCGATGCGCCTCGCCGGGCGCGGCTCAGCCGCGTCGGTGTGGATCGGGAATACGATCGAAATCCTAGGCGCCCTGCTGGTGATTGCCATGGGCGCACTGCTGCTCGGCGCCTCGCTACAGGGCTAGAGCCTACGGCGCTATTTACCGCGCTGGCGCTGATATCGCGCCCTCAGCCAGAAGACGACGAAAAAAGCCAGAACCAGGCACGCGCCGACACCAGCCGCCAGATACGGCGAGTAGCTGCCAAGTGCGAGAATGATGGCCGGCATGAAATAGAGCACGAGGCCGGCGGCCATAAGGATGATGGCCGCCGCAATTGCCTGCGAACGGCCTTCCGATCTCGGATCCGTCACTCTGTCGATTCCTTGGTCAGCTCGGCGCGGATTTCCTCCAGCCGCCGCTTCTGCTTGCCGTCTGCATCAAAATTGCTGGGAGACAGCCAGGCCTCGAACGCTGCGTTCAGGACAGGCCATTCGGAATCGAGCATCGAAAACCAGGCCGTATCGCGATTGCGGCCCTTGGAAATCATGTGCTGGCGGAACACGCCTTCGTAGGTGAAACCATAGCGGGCCGCCGTCGTCTTGCTCGCCTCGTTCAGATTGTCGCATTTCCACTCGTAGCGCCGGTAACCGAGATCCTCGAAGACATGCTTGGCCATCAGATAGTGAACTTCGGTGGAGAGCGGCGAGCGCTTCATGTCGGCACCGTGCGCGACGCCGCCGACCTCGACCACGCCATTGGCCGGATCGGCCCGCATGTAGTTCGCCATGCCGACGATCTTGCCGGAGCTGTTGTCTCGGAAGACATGCGTCAGCCAACCCGATTTGGCGACCGACTGAAGCCAGGCGGCGAAGTCCTCGGTACCTGTAAAATCGGGCTGCGAGAAGTAGCGCAGCAAGGGATTGATGGCCATGCCGCCAAGTCCGTCCCACAACGCCTGCAGATGCTGCTCGCGGACATAGGGTTCGACGGTGACAAAACGCCCCCTGAGGGTCACCGGCTGGGGTGCCGGACAGCCCTTGAAATTCGATAGATCGCGCATACGCTCCTCCGGGTAAGGAGACATGGCTTAGGCCAGCCGCCTGGGAAAGGCAACTGGCCGAATGATGCTTTTAGAGGCTGACCTTGGCGGAGGACACCGTCGCCTCGATGTGGTCGACCAAAGCATCGGGAAGGCCAAGGCGACCAGCCAGCAGGTCGAGATAGCCGCGCTCGGCGCGCGAATCCGGCTCAATGGTCAGGCGTGACGCGGTGTAGAGCTCCACCCGCTGCTCCTCAGTCTCGGCGGCGGCAACCAGTGCGTCGAGATCCGTCGGCTGCGACAACTCCCGTTCGATGAAGAAGGCGGCTTCGGCGGCGACATCCGCGGCCCTGATCTTCTCGAGGATGAGGGCGCGTTCGTCATCGTTGACATGGCCATCGGCCTTGGCCGCGGCGATCATGGCGCGGATGAGAACGAGGACGAATTCGTTGCTTTGGGCGGGGGAACCGGTGCCGAAGCCGGAGTCAGCAGGGGGCGGCAGCACGGCCGTCCTTGGTGGTGGCGCATCGGACGGAGTGGCCGGCGCCTGCCCTGCCTGATAATTCTTATAGGCCTGATAGCCGAGACCCGCGATGGCAGCGAGACCGCCGATAGTAAGCGCATTGCCGGCAATGCTGCGTCCGGCCTTGGTCCCGAGCAGAACGGTTGCCAGCGCACCGGCTTTCCACGGATTGTCCTTGGCCATCTGGATCGCGTCGCCCGCCCGGTCCTTGACCGTACCCCCGACACCCGGCACCTGCGAACCCAGAAACTGCTCAAGAAGCTTCTTCGCGTCGATCATTCCTCATCATCTCCCTGTCTAGAGGCCAAATGGGAGATAGGTGCTGACGCTCAAAATACAAATGCAGGCGGAAATTCCGCCTGCATCAAATGCCGTTTATCCTGGCATCAAGCCTTCAGTGCAGCAGCTTCCGACGCGAGCTTGGTGATGCCGGCCCAATCGCCCGCAGCAACCAATTCCTTCGGAGCCACCCAGGAGCCGCCGACGCAGATAACGTTCGGCAGCGACAGGTAATCCATCGCATTCTTCAGCGAGATGCCGCCAGTCGGGCAGAAGACTGTACCTGCGAGCGGCGAGGACAGCGCCTTGAGATAGGCAGCGCCGCCGGCCTGTTCTGCCGGGAAGAACTTCAGCACCTTGTAGCCTTCCTCGCGCAGCGCCATGACCTCGCTCGCAGTCGCGGCACCCGGCAGCAGCGGAACGGAGGAATTGCGGGCCGCATCCAACAGCTCCTGTGTTGCGCCCGGGCTGACGACGAACCTCGAGCCGGCAGCAACCGCTGCATCCCAATGGGCGGCGTTGAGAATGGTGCCGGCACCGACCTCAGCGCCTTCGACCTCGTCGGCGACGGCGCGAACGGCATCGAGGGCGGCTGGCGTGCGCATGGTGATTTCGATCGCCTTCAGGCCGCCTGCGACAAGAGCACGCGCCAGCGAAACCGCGGACTTGACGTCATCGACGATCAGAACCGGTACAACAGGCTGAAGTTTCAGGATGGAAAGGAGCTTTTCTGTCTTTTCGCCCATGGCCGCGTGATCCTTTTGAAACGATTGAATTCGGGTCTCGAAATACCTCCATGGGTGCGCTTTGTCGAGACAAAACCTATCCTCGTAACAGAATGGGTACCCATAGCGGGAAAATTAGGCTAGCGTAATAAAATCGTCACAAAAGGTCACCGGAAATGGCGAAAGAAATCGAGCGGAAGTTTCTAGTACGCAGCGATGCATGGCGTTCCGAAGCCGAGACGAAATCGAAGCTACGGCAGGGCTACATTGCCTCCATGGACGACCGATCGGTCCGCATTCGTGTGCTGGATGACAAGAAAGCACGGCTGACGGTCAAGATAGGCCGCAGCACGATGACGCGCGACGAATTCGAGTACGATATCCCTGTTGGCGACGCTGAAGAGCTCTTGAAGGAGGCAGTCGGCATTGTCATCGAGAAGACGCGCCACCGCGTCCCCCATGATGGTTTTGTCTGGGAGGTCGATGTCTTCGCCGGCGAGCACCACGGACTGGTAATCGCAGAAGTCGAAATGGATTCGGAAGACGACAATCCAACGCTGCCCGCCTGGATCGGCCGTGAAGTTACAGGTGATTTCCGCTATTCAAATCAGGCACTTGCTACCGAATTCGAGCACGATAGGCATGCCTTTTCGCATACGGCCTGACCACCATCTCACAGACGAATTTCGTAGAGCAGCCGCTGGCCACCTGCGAGAGGCGATAGACATTATTGAAGAAAGGCCGAATGGCACGCACGAGGCCATCCATGACTTCCGCAAGAACCTGAAGCGCGTTCGCTCGCTCTATCGCCTCGTCGCCAGGGACATCCCGGCCTTTCGCGAGCAGGAGAACGCAAGGCTCCGCGACGTCGCCAAATCCGTTTCCACAATCCGTGATGCCGCGGCGCTGATCGACACTGCCGTCTACCTGAGGGAGAACGCGCGTGATGCCGAGGAGGGTGAGGCACTCGGCCGCATCGTCGCTGCACTCGAGATGCGCCGCGATCGCATGCTTGGGGCCGCCGAGAGCGGCCTGGAGCAGCGGCTATCGGAAATACCCGGCATGCTTGACGAGGCCATTGCCGCGCTCGACACAATCGAGTTCAACGGCCGTCAGCGCAGGAATGCGCGAATGATCGCCAAAGGCTGGCGAAAAACCGTCCGCGGAGCGCAGAAAGCAATTGCCTCCTGTCACGACGAAGCCTCGACGGAAACCTTCCACACATTGCGCAAACGGACGCAGGACTACCGCGCCTATCACACTCTTCTTCGCCCCTTGTGGCCGACGGCAATGAAGGCGAAGCACGAAGCAGCCAGCGAACTCGTTGATCTGCTCGGTCACGTCCACGATCTCGATGTGCTCTGCGAACTCGTCGAGGCAGAGCCGGACTTTTTTCCGAATGCCGACGATCTCGCCCGTCTGCTCGACGCCATCATCTTCCGCCAGCAGGAAGATCGGAACGCAGCGCTGGACCGTGCCGAGGATGTGTTCCCGAAGGATTGGGACAAGGAAGCGGACCGGATCGCACTGCTCTGGAGGGCTGTTGCCGACCGCGACGATGCCGCCGATTGCGTTCGCGGGCCGAAACCTGTATTTCCAGCCGCATGACAGACACGCTGACCCAACAGATGACAGCGGCGAGCCCTTTCCTCGTCGCGGCGCTTTACCATTTTGTTTCCGTGCCACGCTTCGAAAGCCTGCGCGAACCGCTGCAGGCGCTTTGCGAAGACAATGGCGTGAAGGGCACGCTGCTTCTGGCGCACGAGGGGATCAACGGCACGATCGCCGGACCGGACGCGGGCATCAAGACAGTGCTCGCCTACCTGCGCGCGCAGCCGGAATTTGCCGCGCTCGAGCACAAGGAAAGCCACGCATCGAAGATGCCTTTCCTGCGCATGAAGGTGAAGCTCAAGAAAGAGATCGTCACCATGGGCGTCGAGAACATCGACCCCAACAAGGTGGTCGGCACCTATGTCGCGCCACAGGACTGGAATGCGCTGATCTCCGATCCCGATACGATCGTCATCGACACGCGCAACGACTATGAGACGGCAATCGGCATCTTCCGCGGTGCTGTCGACCCGAATACGAAGACCTTCCGCGAGTTTCCGGACTGGGTGCGCAACAATACCGGCCTCCACAACAAGCCGAAGATCGCCATGTATTGCACCGGCGGCATCCGCTGCGAGAAGGCGACAGCCTTCATGAAGGAGCAGGGCTTCGAGGAGGTCTACCACCTCAAGGGCGGCATCCTGAAGTATCTCGAGGAGATCCCGCAGGAAGAAAGCCTCTGGGACGGCGCCTGCTTCGTATTCGACGAACGTGTGTCGGTCGAGCATGGCCTAAAGGAAGGCGAACACAAGCTTTGCCACGCCTGCCGCAATCCGATAACAGCTGAGGAGATCACCTCACCTCACTACGAGGAAGGCGTATCCTGCAGCAACTGCTACAGCACGCGCAGCGAAGACGACCGCCTGCGCTACCGCCAGCGGCAGCATCAGATCGCGCTCGCCAAAAAGCGTGGCCAAAAGCACATCGGAACCTGATTAGGCGGCGTTGGTGCGGCGGGTGGTGACCTTTGCCGCGCGCGACCGCATCAGCCGTTCGGTGATCTGATCGGCCGGCATCGGCCGGCCAAAGAAGTAGCCCTGTAACGTATCACAGCCGAAGAGCCGCACCGCTATGCCCTGCTCTTCGGTCTCGATACCCTCGGCCGTGACCGGAATGTCGAGCGAGCGGGCAAGTGCCACCGTCGCCTGCAGCATTTCGCGTTGGCTGTCGCTTTCCAGGATGTCCATGACCAGCGAGCGGTCGATCTTGATGCGGTCGAAGCCGAACTGGCGCAGGTAGCCGATGGAAGAAAAGCCCGAGCCGAAGTCGTCGAGCGCAACCTTGACGCCGAGTGTCTTCAGTCGCTCGATCGCCTGCCGGGTGCGCTGAGGGTTCTGGATCATGTAACCTTCGGTGACCTCAAGCGTCACCCGCTTGGCCTCGATCTCCGTTTGCTTCAGCACGTATCGGACATAGTCGACAAAGGCCGGGTTACGGAACTGCCCCGGAGAAACATTGACCGAGATACGCAGTTCCGGCCATTGCTTGGCTGTCTCGCAGGCCTTGCGCAAAACAAAGAGCCCCAGCGCCTCGATAAGTCCGCTGGTTTCCGCAATGGGGATAAACACTTCAGGCGAGACCGGCCCGTGACCCGGGCGGTTCCATCGCACCAACGCCTCGACGCCCGTCATTTCATGGGTCGCAGCATCGATCAGCGGCTGATAGGCAATCTGCAAATCACCGCCTTCAATCGCCATCCGCAAATCGAGCTCCAGCGCATTGCGCTCGGCCCGGTCGGCGTCCATGGCCGGATCGTAAAGGGTCATGCGTGCACGGCCGGCTTCCTTGGCCTTGTACATCGCAAGGTCAGCCCGGCGCACCAGTTCCTCGCGGTCGATCGCACCACCCTCCGACATGGCAATGCCGATGCTTGCACCGATGACCACGACGCGCCGGCCGATCTCCAGCGGTTCTGCGAGGAAGTCCAGGATCTGCTCGGAAAGCTGCAGGGCAACGGCGTGCTCACTTTCGGAGACAAAAGCGATGGCGAACTCGTCGCCGCCGATGCGGGCGAGCACGGCGCCCACAGGAATGAGCACGTTGAGGCCAGCTGCGACCGCGCGGATCAGCTGATCGCCGGTGCCATGACCATAAGCGTCGTTGACTTCCTTGAAGCCGTCGAGATCGAGATAGAGGATGAGCACATTGCGATGCGTTTGCGCTGCCTCGGCAACGAAGGCGTCGATCGCGGTTCCAAGCCCATCTCGGTTCAACAGGCCGCTCAACCGGTCACGATTGGCTTCCTCTCGGGCAATGATTTCCTCGGCCTTGAGGCGGCGTAGCGCCAGCCAACCGATGATGAGCAGAACGATGAAGAACAAGCCGACAAGTCCGAGTGCCTTGACTACCATCGGACGAACTTCGCCA
>Ga0102592_1002135_pt1 | contig 18425 bp, 18 predicted proteins | sample AraplaCol_mMF_r2_FD_76861 | JGI IMG/M metagenome (GOLD analysis project Ga0102592, IMG submission 76861) | Arabidopsis root microbial communities from North Carolina, USA - plate scrape MF_Col_mMF_r2 (SPADES assembly) (version 2) | ecosystem: Host-associated > Plants > Roots > Endosphere...
GAGGCCACCTGGCCGGATCTTCTCAAGATAGTTGATGTGAATGAGGCCGATGCATCAGGCAATACCGTTGCGAGCGTATACGCCGGGGCCAATTGCACGGTGGAGAGTTGGCAAGAAGACAATCCAAGCTGGTTTTGCAACGAGGATCCCGCCAGGTTGAGGAAGATTGAAACCGCCGTCCTTTCGCCAGCGTTTAAGGGAGACACCCTTCTCCAAAAGGCCGGAGGCTGGACCACGTTTGACCATCTGGGCTTCACATCCGGTCAAATTGGGAGGAATTGCTTCAGCATTCCACGCGACGTCAGTCCTGTTCAGGATGAAATCCAGGACTTCCTGAAAGCCACCTTTTCTACAGAACTATCGCAGTGGACACCTGTGAAAGACCCGTCATGTTCGGTGCGCGGTTCGACCCTCATTTGCAAGTGCCCGCGGCCGTGAACCATGCAAAGGACGCTCACCACGAGAGATGCCTCACCGCCAACCGGGCACCTTGTGCCAATATTTTCAGCGCATGGGGCCAGTAACCTGGCCAGGCCTCTAGCCTACTCGGCGACCCGCCACCATTCTGAACGGTGAAGCGCTGGACTCCGACGAGGAAATGCCACCACTTCGGTAAACTTCAGCACCCACTATGTGGTCGCGGAGGGAAAGCTGCATGTCGGCAATGTCTTCATGCTTGCCTACGATCTCTATTTCGATGGGCACGCAATCCGCAGCTAGAACTCATCGCACGGCACCATAGCCTGCAAACTCTTTTTGGGGCACTGCACTGTGACTGACGGGAAGGGCAGTAACTGAAGCCAGCACAGCGGCCAGAAGAAACATGCGCTTCATCGGTGTCGCCCCAAATTGCTGAAGACTTCAGGATACAAGCGCGATGCGAAGAGCTCAAAGCGCAAGATCCCGGCGCCCCGGGACACATGAAATGGAAAAGGCCCGGCACATCATGCGCCGAGCCTTTCATTGGGCTGGTCACTAGTTGGGACTGGATTCCAGCTTGCGCTGACCGGCTGAATGGTCATCGCATTCCCAGAACTGCTGAGCGTGCTTTAGGTTCCCTGCGATGAGAAAGCGAAAGCCCGGCAGGGAGGGGGTCCCGCCGGGCCTACTGTGGACCAGCATTTGGGCGATGCATTGGTCCTTGCAGCGTGTTGGGATCGCTACGGTTGGAGAACTGATGGCGGCGAGAAAAGTTCCAGCTAGCTGCGAAAAGCTCGGTGAGCGTCATGATCATTCGATAATCTCAAGCGACGAACGTAAAAGAACGCAATTAAGTCAATCGGATGTCGCGGATATATGAGAGCCGCGATTGCGGCCATCGCCACAAGCATCCAGAGTTTGGACGCCGGCCCCCCTAGTTGAGGGCCACAGAATTGAATCTTGACCAGACGTGATCAGGGATCGGCTCCTTGATCCCCGCCACCAAGCCCTTGATACGTTGGGCATCGGTGGTTCCAAGCAAAGCGGAAGCGACTGATGAATTCGCAAGAGGAAATTGCAAGGCGGCGCTTGCCAAGTTGACGCCTGACTCCCGGGCAATTTCCTGCGCTGTCTTCGCAAAAGGCGCTAGAGGATCCGAGACGTCACGCTCTTCATTGTCCTCAAGAAGCGTTCCCCCGTTCAGAATCCCTGCAACGATCAGGGGCGTTGCTGTTCGCTGGCACAGTCCCAAGAGACGAGTTCCGGCGGTCCGATCGATCAACGTGTAGCGGCCCGTGAGCATGATGCAGTCGAGCTTGGCCCGCTGCATTGCCGATGTGCCATCATCCCGTAGCAAACCGGCTGCCTTCACTGGTGGGGCGGTAATCGGCGCACTTGGCGGTCTAATTGGACTCGGAGGGGCGGAGTTCAGGCTTCCTCTGATCGGGGTTTTCAACTTCGCGGCCCTGGAGGCCGTCATCCTCAATAAGGCGATGAGCCTGGTTGTCGCGGCGTCGGCGCTTCCGTTCCGCGCGGCGACGGTGCCGTTCAGCGAAATCGGCTCCCACTGGCCGATCCTGGTAAATCTGCTGGCCGGAAGCTTGGCGGGCGCATGGTTCGGGGCCGGATGGGCGACGCGTCTCAAGTCCGAGACCCTCTACAAGATCATCGCCGCGCTTCTGGTCGCCATCGCTCTGGTCCTGATTGACGGTCACAATGCCACTGCAGGCGAGCCGCTTCTGACGGGTGGTGCCCGGTTAGCCGCGGGCGTCGTTGCAGGCTTCGTGATCGGTCTCGTGGCGTCCCTTCTCGGAGTAGCGGGCGGCGAGCTGCTGATCCCGACGCTCGTGCTTTTGTTCGGTGCAGACATCAAGCTGGCCGGATCGCTGTCGCTCTCCGTCAGCTTGCCGACAATGCTCGTTGGCTTCACGCGATACAGCCGTGATCAGAGCTTTTCGGTACTAGGACGCAACAAAATGTTCGTGATGGTCATGGCGGCGGGATCGATCGTCGGCACGTTCATCGGCGGCTTGCTGCTGGGGATCGTTCCGAACGCGGTTCTTTTGCCCGCGCTCGCTGTGATCCTGCTCCTCTCCGCCGTCAAGGTCTGGCAGCACAGGTAGCCGTCAGATCGACTTCAACTGCACTCTCTGTTCGAGCTTGGCAGCGTCTTCCTTCCGCTCGCTGTAGCGATCCGTGAGGTAGGACGAGGCGTCGCGGGTGAGCAAGGTGAACTTTAGCAGTTCCTCGCAGACGTCGACAACACGGTCGTAGTAGGACGACGGCTTCATCCGTCCGTCGGCGTCGAACTCCTGATAGGCCTTGGCGACCGAGGACTGGTTGGGGATCGTGATCATCCGCATCCAGCGGCCGAGGATGCGAAGCTGGCCGACGGCATTGAACGACTGCGAGCCGCCAGATACCTGCATTACCGCGAGCGTCTTTCCCTGCGTTGGCCGCACCGACCCGACGGCAAGGGGAATCCAGTCGATCTGGGACTTCATGACGCCAGTCATTGCGCCGTGGCGCTCGGGGCTGACCCATACCTGGCCTTCGGACCATTCGGAAAGTTCACGAAGTTCCTGCACCTTGGGATGGCTGACCGGAGCTTCATCTGGCAGGGGGAGGCCCTTGGGATCGAACACCCGAACCTCGCATCCCAGTCGCTCCAGCAGACGGCGCGCCTCGTGAGCTAGAAACCTGCTGTAGGAAACCTCCCTAAGCGAGCCATAGAGGATCAGGATGCGCGGCTTGTGTGTCGAGAACCGCGGGCGAAGCGCTTCGAGGTCAGGCTGGCGGAGATGCCGCTCCTCGAGAGCGGGTAATTCTTCAGACAACGCGCTTTCCCTTCTCGTCGAGAACCTTCTCGCCGTCTTCCTTGGTGAAGGCACCTTTGTGGGTGTCCGGCAGGATATCGAGCACAGCTTCAGACGGCCGGCTCAACCTCGTGCCGAGCGGCGTGACGACGAACGGACGGTTGATCAGGATCGGGTCATTGAGCATGGCGTCGAGCAATTGCTCGTCGGTCAGCGAAGGATTGGCGAGACCAAGTTCTTCGTAGGGGATTCCCTTCTCGCGGAGCGCCTGACGTACGGTGAGGCCCGCGTCGGCGATCATTTTCACCAGTTCGGCTCGTGACGGCGGCGTCTTGAGATATTCGATTACACTCGGCTCGATGCCCGCATTGCGGATCATTTCGAGCGTGTTCCGCGACGTCCCGCATGCGGGGTTGTGGTAGATCGTGACATCCATGTTCATGTCCTTTCTGTGATGGTGTTTCGGGATACGGCGGGCGCGGCCTCGTACCAGCCCTTGGTGCGGTTCACGATCCAGACCACCGACAACATCACGGGGACCTCGATGAGTACCCCGACAACAGTCGCGAGCGCGGCTCCGGACTGGAAGCCGAACAGGCTGATGGCGGCCGCGACCGCAAGCTCGAAGAAATTGCTGGCTCCGATCAGCGCAGACGGGCCGGCGACGCAATGCTGTTCGCCCGATATCCGGTTCAGCAGGTAGGCCAATCCGGAGTTGAAGTAGACCTGGATCAGGATCGGCACCGCGAGCAAGCCGATGACGGCGGGCTGCGCGATGATTTGCTCGCCCTGGAACCCGAAGAGCAGGATCAAGGTGGCAAGGAGGGAGAGAAGCGAAAGGGGCTGCAGCCTTGCCAGCAAACTGTCCAGGGATCGTGTCGTGCCAGCAGCAGTCAGGCGCTTACGAACGATCTGGGAGATGACGACCGGGATGAGGATATAGAGGACCACTGATATCGCCAGAGTGTCCCAGGGGACCGTGATCGCCGAAAGCCCCAGCAGCAGTCCGACGATCGGTGCGAAGGCGACGATCATGATGGCGTCATTGAGGGCTACCTGTGACAGGGTAAAGTGGGGCTCGCCCTTCGTGAGGTTCGACCACACGAACACCATGGCAGTGCACGGAGCGGCCGCCAGGATGATCAGGCCGGCAATGTAGGAGTCGATCTGGTCGGCCGGCAGCATCGGTCGGAATAGCCAACCGACGAACAGCCAGCCGAGCAGTGCCATCGAGAACGGCTTGACGGCCCAGTTGACGAAGAGGGTGACGCCGATTCCGCGCCAATAGCTGCCGACCTTCGCCAGAGAACCGAAATCGATCTTCAGTAGCATCGGGATGACCATCAGCCAGATCAGCACGGCGACCGGAATATTCACCTTGGCGACTTCGGCCGCGCCGATGCCATGGAACACGCCGGGCATGACATGCCCGAGCGCGATTCCAACCACGATGCAGAGAAAGACCCAGACGGTCAGATATCGTTCGAAGGTGGACATATCACTCGGCCTTTGCGGATTTGACGGAAGCGCCCTCAAGCGAACCGATCTGGCGGACATGCTGCTCGAGCGCCATGCGGTCGATGGAAGCCAAAGGCAGGTTGATGAAGGCGGTAATGCGGTTCTTGAGGAAGCGAGCTGCCTGCGCGAAGGCACGTTGGATTTCGACCTCTGTGCCGACGACGGCGGCCGGGTCTTCGACACCCCAATGAGCCGTCATGGGATGGCCGATCCACACCGGGCAAGCTTCTCCGGCGGCGCTGTCGCACACAGTGAAGATGAAATCCATCTCCGGTGCGCCTGGTGTGGCGAAGGCGTCCCAGCTCTTTGACGAGAAGCCCGTCGACGGATAGCCGATGGCATCCAGCTCCTTGAGGGCGTGCGGGTTCACCTCTCCCTTGGGTTGGCTGCCCGCCGAGTACGCCTTGAAACGGCCTGCACCCTCCTTGTTGAGGATGGATTCGGCGAGGATCGAGCGTGCGGAATTACCCGTGCACAGGAAGAGCACGTTATAAGGCTTGTCGGTCATGGTCGTGTTCCGTGGTTAGGTCGCAGGCCGCCTGGTCAGTTTCATGATCGTCGCCGACGCGGGACAGAGTCCCGAGAGCTGGCGGGTGGAAAGAATTGTCTGCGGCACATGATCGCGTTCGACGACCTGGAAGCCGACGCGCTCGAAGAAGGATGCGGCGCTCGTGGTGGCGAGATAGACCTCAGATGCCAAAGGTATTCGGGCAAGTGTCATGTCCGTGAGATGCCGCCCATACCCCTGTGACCTGAAGGCCGGCACGATCACCATGGATCGCAGGAGAACAGCATCGTGCGAGGCCGCTTCGATCCCGGAGTAGCCAATGATCTGGTTCTCGGTGTCAGCGAGCCGGAAGTATGATCGCCCCGGTTCGCCGATGTCGTCGATCGGTAGCCCAGCCGCAGACAGACCGGTCGTCAGCTCGTCAGAAACACTGATCGGATCGAGTTTCAGTTCACGCACGCCCGGTCTCCGGCAAACAGCAGGGTGTGAGGTCGGCGATCAGCGGAGCGCACAGCTCTGCATTTCCGCCGCAGCAGTCCTTGAGCAGAAAGAGCGTGAGTTCCCGGAAACCTTCCAGATCCGCCCGGTAGATGATGGACCTGCTGCGTCGCTCGCTCTTGACGATGCCCGCCCTCGAAAGGGTCGCAAGATGGGCGGACATGGTGTTCTGGGGGATATCCACCATTCGCGCCAGTTCCCCGGCCGGAATGCCGTCCGGCTCGGACTTCACAAGCAAGCGGAAGGTTTCTAGCCTTGTCGTCTGCGCCAGGGCGGCAAGCGCCGCGATTGCCACTTTTGATTCCATATATCCAGAATAACGGATGTAATTTTAGTGTCAACTGCTACCTGCGGACACGCGGCGTGCCGATACGTTCATCGACGAAATGGCGTCGCAACAAGTGTCTCGCCAAGATCTGCCGAGCTCTGCCACCGAGTTTGAGGGCCTTTAAAGCGCCTTGGTCATTGACGGTTTGGACGATCAGCACTATGCGGTCCAGGCGTCACCGTCCGGTGAATAACGGCGGCGCCGGCAACGGCAACGCCCAACACTCCAGTCCGCACGTCAATGGGAACCGCGCCTCGACGGCACATTCCTTTCAATTACTCGTTCATCAGGCAGAAGAGGAAAGAATGTTATCGTATAGTCCGCTGGAAACCCAATCCTTTGACGCGTTCCTGTTCGACATGGACGGAACGATCCTCGATTCCAGCGCTGCGTCGGAGCGCGTCTGGGGAGGCTGGGCAAGGGATAACGGAATTCCGACGCCACCCTATCATGGTCGGCGGGTGGAGGACACGATGGCTGACCTGAGGGCTTCGGGAATTGATCCGAAAAAGGCTGCCGCTGAAATCACAGAACGCGAGCTCGCGGATCTCGACGGCGTTGTTCCAATCCCCGGAGCGCTCGAGTTCCTGACATCGCTTCCAAGCGAGAAATGGGCGGTAGTGACCTCTGCTCCAAAGGAACTCGCATTGAGGCGTATTGCAGCCGCCGGCTTGCCGCAACCGAAGGCCATCATTGCCGCGGAGAATGTTAGTCGAGGAAAACCGAGGCCCGACCCGTTCCTGGCCGGCGCCGAACTTCTTTCCGTTTCTCCCACGCGATGCCTGGTCTTCGAGGATGCTGACGCGGGGATACATGCCGCGGAGGCCGCTGGTGCCTCTGTCGTTGTTATTACCCACACCAACAGTGCGACCCTCCAGAACCGGCCGGCCGTGCCTGACTACTTGGGTCTGCGTGCCCTGGTGGTGGGAGCGTCACTGGCACTTGAGCGGACCCAGCGCTGAGTGCAATGACGGCGGAGAGCGCGGACCGTAGGCTGTTACCAGGATCGGCCGGCGATCGCTTAAGCACTTCGACCCGTTGGCGGATTGCTCGCTGAAGGCGTGAAGGAACAGCTGCGAACGGATCTGAGGGTTCACGTGTCACCGCAGAAGCCGAATTCTGGGTCACCTGACTTCTCTCGTACGGCAATGCCGCAGGCGCTTGTGGAACTGGCACGGCGTGCGTCTCTCGAATTCTACGATACAGCAGTCACCTTCGAACATCGACGAGGCCGAGGTAGCACCGGGCGTCGTCGTCACTCGCACCGGTGGCCATACTCCAAGACACAGCGTCGTCCGCCTGACGTCAGGTAGCGAACGACTGATGTTCGCGGGCGACGCAATATTCCCGATTTCGTTCGAACATCCAGAATGGCATAACGGCTTCGAACACGATCCCGAGGAAGCAACCCGCGTTCGGCTTCGCCTTGTGCGCGAGCTTGCGACGAACCGGCTCGTAGCTTGTCTCCACGCATTTGCCATTCCCGTCTGTCGGCCGGGTGGCGGCGGCTAACGATCTATTTCGCTGGGTTCCGGTGTGGTGGGATTTCTGACGGCTGAAGCGCATTAACTCGATAACAGCCGTGTTTGATTCTGCTTTCGTGGCTCGATCCCGGCTCGTTGTAGCGCCCGATTGATCTTCGGCTAAAGCGGGCGTTGTTCGGAGCAAGGCAGCACTAGTGAGGCATGATGGATTTGCGCTTGACCTCAACGACAATCACCTCGCGTTTCTGACATACTACGACACGGGGACCTCGTTGATCGATACTAGGTCGGGCTGGCTGTGACGCGCGCCAACGCGCCATCTTCCGCCTCGGTGCACCGACGCATCGGCCTTTGGCTCCCGCGCTTATGAGCCTACAGCCTAGTCGCACCATTCGAGCTGTTTCGGACAATGCCATGGACGCTAGACGAGTAACTTCAGTTGGCACTTTCTATCGCTCGTGCCCTGGGACGCGCACCGGATCTCACAAATCTTTAATGCCGATGTCGGATAGCTCGATCCTTGTTCGTCCTTGGTGAGAAAAGGAGGATCCAGAATGAACTATGAAAAAGCCAACACCAGCGACGAAGAAGCAATTCCCGCGATGTTGATGATGCGCGCGGCCGCGATCAGGGAAAGGAACGCCAAGGATGCGTTGTTCTATGACGCTGAGGATTCTGTCGAGTTCTCGCTGGCGCCGCCGCTCGTTCATCACGGAAAGGATGAGGCTGGTCTCCGAGCGTGGTTCGACACCTGGGATGGTCCGATTGGCGGCAAGGTCCAGGATGTCAAGCTGACAATCGGCGTCGACGTAGCCTTTTGGAGCGGGCTGGTACATATGACGGGTACGAAGACCGAGGGGACAAACGTTGATCTCTGGTTCCGGCAGACGCTCGGGCTCGTGAAGCGCGAAGGCCGTTGGTTGGTTGCCCACCAGCATGAGTCTGTTCCGTTCGCCATGGATGGTAGCGGTCGCGCTCTGCTGGATCTGAAGCCCTGATGGTGCCAAAAGGAGCTCCTCCACAAGCGTTTCCCGAGGGGCACAATCCGCGCTTGTATTGTAGCCAGCTATGATTGCTGCCGCCATTGAATGATCTGGTCGATACTGTCGGAATAGCAAGTAGTGGCTGAACATCGAAGCTTGCCGGATACTCCTTGTTGCGAATCGCGTTCTGAATTGGACGTTTAAAGCTGCGCGAACTTGTCCACTGTCGCAAATATTGGCGTCATCCGCAGGGTCATCGACCGCAAGCGGCCCCCGTCTGCGCCATTGGATTATGACCACCCAACGAAGCTATGACCTGCCGAGATGCTTCGGCCAGAATTCCTGATGTACTTTTGCGGCTTCGTCTTGAAGGTCCGTCGGACCAACCACGGTGACGACGCGCGCGCCCGTTTGCAAAATCGATCGGCTCGGCACGTTCAAGCCGATCCCAGCGATCTCGCCAAGCCGCGTTTCCGAGCACGCAAATACCATGCGCCCGATACCCGACCAGTAAATTGCTCCCGAGCACATCGCGCAAGGCTCCGTGCTGGTGTAAATCGTGCAGTGATCGAGAAAAGCAGTATCGTACTGCTTCGCCGCCAGTTTAATCAGATTCATCTCGGCGTGGTTGGTCATGTCGTGGCCGGTATAGACACTGTTTTCAGCGCGCAGGATTATGTCGCCGCCCTTGACCAACAGCGACCCAAATGGTTCGTCGCCGTGTTCTACCGCGGATTTCGAAAGTGCAATTGCCTCGTGCAAAAATGGCTCGTGGTTCTCCATCGAAACCTCCCCAAACACTAGAGCGGCTTGAATTTGCCTTGAATCGAACGGATTTCCAAGGTGCTGCTAATGATCCTGGCGGATAATTTGGCGTTCCGCGCGTCGAGATCGGCGACACCTGGGCGGGTAACGGGTGCCGATACCCACCATGCTCTCCTTGAGAGGTTGCTGAGGCCACATGTTGTCGATGATTTTGGTTTCTGCTCCCGCCTCCCGACGTGATGCCCCATCACGTCAAGCTCTCTTCAACCGCGTATTCCTTTGCCAATTGTCATATCGGGTTGAATTGTTTTCTTGAGCTTTCACTTTAGTCGCCTGAGGGCAAAGTCACCGCCATCAGGGCCACACCTAGCAGAGGAAAATGAGGACGGTTTAGGTGAAGTGAAAGTCTCGACCAAACTACCACGATGGTTACAAACGGCCATCCCATCGTCGCGGCCTTACGGCTGAGTACGGGTTGACGGATTTGCCGGAGCGGCGGCCGGCGGGGCCCACGGAAACCACTGGCTTCGGAATAGATCAAGAAATCGCGGGCGTTGTGGATGCAGTTGCTTTTTCAAAATTTGCGTTTTGCTATGCCGACCGAGGGATAAAAAGCGACATGGCTCGAGAACGCACTCATCAAACGGCGGTGGGGCAATGATTGACACCTTTTCAGGGGACCGGCCGGTTCGGGGGTGCGCTCGATCGCCCGCCAGTACCCACGGTGGCAGTCTTGTTGCCGAGTTGAATGAGCGGGGCGCAAGAGATAGCCCGCTGCTCAAGCGCGTCCTCGACCAGCTTGTCAGGTTGCTGCATGTCGCGACGACTGTCACTGCAATAGGCATACCGTCACGCCTTCACGGCGAGGCAAACTCTTCGGTCTTCCGCCAAGCGATCACGTCTACCCGGATATCGCACAAGCGTGGCAGACTCCGATCTTCAAAAGTGGTTCTCCGAGGTGTCGTGCCGGCGGCTACCCATCCTTCCCAAACGGCATTCATTTCGTCAAAACCCCTGAGATCCCGAAGCCAGATGTTTGCTTGAATCAGTTCGTCCCTATCGGTGCCCGCCTCTTTGAGAAGGGCATCAATGCGATGAAGAATTTCGGTCGTCTGCGCACTTACGCTGTCGCCCGCGGCGGAGCTGGCGATCTGGCCGATAATATGGACTGTTTGGAGTGGCGTTTCCTCGTCCACGGACGAGTGCTCGATAGCCATCGGCCGGTATCCTTGTTTCACTTGGCATAGCGGCTGCTGCCGAACGTCAGATTGCAGCCATCGCGCCAGTTGAACAGGCTGTTTTATTTTTCGCGGCTATAACGGGTCGTTATGGGCGGTCCGCCATGGCGGTGTGTCGTGACACGAACTCGACAAGATAACGAACGCCCTCGGATGCCTCGGACTGGGCATAGAATCCAATCTCGATCCGCACTGCGCCAGGTAGGTCGGCGGCTTTGTCCAGCGCACGACATCCCTCCGGGATAGTGGCTTCAAGCATAGGACCGACGCCAATGCCGACCCTTACCGCCGTTGCCATCGCGACCAACGTGGAAGCCACGCATGCCGTCTTCCATTTTATGTTCCGCTGCGACAATGTCGCGATGGTGCGGACATTCCAGGGGCAGCTCTCATCAAACATGATCACCGGGAGCGGCCTGCTTGCATCGACCACGAAATCCGATCTGACAACCCAGGTGAGATACTCGGTCCAGATCAGGATGGGTTTCCGATTGAGGACGGTGATATCGCAAACAACGATATCGAGCTTCCCTTCCTCAAACATCTCTGCCAGACGCCGGTTGGGCTCGACGATTATGTCGATATCAACCTTGGGGTTCTGAGCCCTGAAGTCACGAAGGATATTAATCAGTCGACTGGCCGCGAAGTCCTCGACGACTCCGAGACGGATGCGCCCTTGAAGCAGCTTTCCGGTGAGCCTGCGGCCGACCTCGTCGGAAAGGACCACGATCTCTCGGGCGTAGGCCATCATGATCTGGCCGTGTGCGGTGAGCTCAAGTCCTTTGGACGACCGGGAAAAGAGCGCTACCCCGACGAGCTCCTCGAGCTTGCGGATCTGCATGCTCACTGCCGCTTGAGTTCGGTGCAATTTAGCAGCAGCGCCGTTGACCGTGCCGATTTCGGCGACCGTCAGGAACGCCCGCAACAAGTATGAATCGAGATCAAGCATTAGGCGGGTTCTTCGTCTGCGTTAAACCAGCCGTGCGACGGCCCCCGTCTTCGGCTAGGCTGGACATTGTACGATCTGAAGTTCATGCGCAACGGCAAGAAGCTTTGCCGTCGTCCGTAATGCCACAATCGCCTCCCACGCTCAGCCTATAAGGTTTTCTGAACGGACCCGCCGCTGAATGCTGCAATGGGAGCGACCGGAGTATCAGAAATCGTTATAGGCCCTCGCGAAATATCAAGGTTGTAAAGCCTTTTGGCTCGGCGAATGATGGCATCTCGGATCAAACGGGGGAGCTTATCTTGACGATTGACCAGGATTTTCTGGAGGACCTACGCCGTCGCTTCGGCAATGCCGCCGGCGGTGAAATGCAGGATCCACATTTTCGCGAAGTTGCGGCAAGCGTCTTCAAGGATGGCGACAGCCGCAAGTGGCCGTTTGCCGATCCGGCGACCTTCCTTGGCGCCTCCTTCATCGAGAATGGCATCAGGCCGGAGGTTCTGGAGGCCCTTGATGTAGCTCTTATCGGCGTGCCAATGGACCTTGGCGTAACCAATCGAGCCGGATCACGGTTGGGTCCGAGGGCTGTCCGGGCGATCGAACGTGTCGGACCCTACGAGCATGTTCTTCGGGTCGCGCCGATGGGCAAGCTCAAGGTCGCTGATGTCGGTGACGTTCCGATGAGAAGCCGCTTTGATCTCGCCGGTTGCCACGCCGACATCGAGGCCTGCTACCGCATGGTCGCCAATACCGGAGTGATCCCCTTGTCCGTGGGGGGTGACCATTCCATTTCCGGCGCGATCCTCAAGGGATTTGCGAGCCGTACTCCCGTTGGAATGATCCACATCGATGCCCATTGTGATACGGCCGGGCCATATGAGGGCTCCAAGTTCCATCACGGCGCACCGTTCCGGGAAGCTGTCCTCGCCGGTGTCCTCGACCCCAAGAGAACGATCCAGATCGGCATTCGAGGAGGAGCCGAATACCTCTGGGAATTCTCGTTCGCTTCGGGCATGACGGTTGTACACGCCGAGGAAGTCGCGGAGATGGGCATCAACGCCGTCATCGCGCGCGCCCTCGAGGTTGTCGGTTCCGGCCCGACATATATCAGTTTTGATGTCGACAGCCTGGATCCCGCCTTTGCGCCGGGAACTGGAACACCGGAGGTTGGTGGACTGCTTCCGAGAGAAGTTCTCGCCATGCTGCGCGGTTTCCGAGGTGTTAATCTAGTCGGCGGCGACGTGGTGGAGGTCGCACCTCAGTATGACGCGACTACCAATACTGCCCAGATAGCCGCACAGGTGCTGTTCGAACTGCTTTGCCTTGCCATGTTCAGTCCGTCCGCACGCAAGCGGGCCGCCTGAAACAGTCGGACCTGTCGTGAAAATCCACAACCAAGAAAAAGGGAACATAAAATGAATATGAGCAAACTAGGAAGAACCATCGCCGCTGCTGCCGCATTCACTCTGGTCGGGCTGTCGGCACATGCCGACGACCTCGCCGACATCAAGGCCGCCGGCCAAATCAGTGTCGGCATTTTCTCTGATTTCCCTCCATTCTCGTCGGCCAGCGCCGACATGAGCCTCAAGGGATATGATGTCGATGTCGCCCAGAGTATTGCCGACAGTCTTGGTGTGAAGCTCAACCTCGTAAGCGTCACCGGACAAAACCGAATTGCCTATCTGAACGACAAGCGCGTCGATATTCTGATGAGCGTCGGCTTTTCCAAGGAGCGTGCCGAGGTCATCGATTTTGCTGCTGCCTACGCCCCGTACTACATTGCGGTTATAGGCCCGGCAGCTGTCTCGATCAAAGGCAAGGATGACCTCGCCGACAAGACAATTGCGGTCAACCGCGGCACGCTCGAAGACACCTCGTTGACGGCTGCAGCACCGGCATCGGCAACGATCCAGCGCTTCGAAAACTACAATTCCGTCATACAGGCCTTCATTTCTGGTCAAACCGAGTTGATGGTGGTCGGAAACGATGTTGGAGCGCAGGTCCTGGCACGCCAGGACGCGTTGAAACCCGAACAAAAGTTCCAACTCTTGACATCGCCTTCGCACATCGCCCTCCGCAAGGGCGAGGAGGGCCTCAAGAGCACCGTTAATGACGTAGTTGCCAAGATGATCTCCGAGGGGAAACTCGACGCGAGCTCGAAAGCCTGGTTGAAGACGCCACTCAACCCTGAAAATCTCAAGGATTGATCGAAATGAGTGCTCCCCGCCGTGAAAGGATTGGCGATGTCCTATAGCCTTGGCTTCGACTGGCTCTGGGGCGGTGCGGGAGCGCTCGCATATGGTGCGGGCATGACGCTTTTCCTGATTGCCTGCACCACCGTCTTCGGGACGGGGCTCAGTGTCTTCGGTGCTGCTGCGCGAAGGGGGCGGTTCGGCTGGTTGCGACGGGCAGTTGGCATCTATGTTGAAGTGATCCGAAACACGCCGTTTCTCGTCCAGCTGTTCTTCATCTTCTTTGGCCTTCCAAGCATTGGAATCCATCTCAATCCTGTAACAGCGGCAATCCTTGCCATGACCCTCAACATGGCGGCCTATACGACGGAGGTCATAGGTGCCGGCCTGGATGCGATCCCGAAAGGTCAAAGCGAAGCGGCACTCGCGCTGGGGCTGAAGCCGAGACACGTGTTTTTTAAGATCGTCTTGCCCCAGGCGCTAAAGGTTATCTTCCCGGCCCTGACAAGTCAGATCGTCATCATGATGCTGGAATCAGCCGTTGTCTCGCAGATTTCGGTTCGGGAACTGGCGCAGGAGGCCGACCTTTTGCAGGCCCGCACGTTTCGTTCATTTGAGACTTATCTGGTCGTAACGATGATCTATCTTGCCATGTCGGCAAGCCTCAGGCGGTTGCTGATCGCTGGTGGTCGTCGGGTTCTTGGAGCGGGAATATCATGATCGAGTTCACGTTCTGGGATATTTTGCGCAATCTTGCCTTCGCGACGCGTTGGACAATTCTCTTGTCGATCGCCGCCTTTGTCGGCGGGGCAACGGCGGGCATAGCAATCCTCTTTGCTCGTATATCGCAGTCCTTTTGGCCACGGCGCCTTGCGTCAGGCTACATAACGCTATTCCAGGGAACACCTCTGCTCATGCAGCTTTTCCTGATGTTCTTTGGATTGCCCATGTTGGGATTCCGGATTGAGCCTTGGACGGCTGCCGTGTGCGGCCTGACGCTTTATGCCAGTGCCTATCTGGCCGAGATATGGCGCAGCGGTGTCGAGGCACTTCCGCGTGGCCAGTGGGACGCGGGCGCAAGCCTTGGTTTGCACCGCCTGCAGGAACTTCGGCTTATCATCCTACCACAGGCCTTCCGGATAACTCGCGCGCCGACCGTCGGGTTTCTGGTGCAGCTGATCAAGAGCACTGCCTTGACGTCCATTCTCGGCTTTGAGGAACTGATGAGAACAGCAAATGCGATCAACAACGCCACGTTCGAGCCCTTTAAGGTTTACGGCCTCGTTGCTGCAATCTTCTTTGTCCTGTGCTATCCGTTGACTGAGTACGCGCGAAAGCTCGAGAGAGACGGCCCAATTCGCTGATAGCGGCTTAGGGAGAGACGTTGCGGATTCCTGCATCGCACCAGCCATAGATTGAGACCATCCGTTAGCTGGGCTTCTGCCGGGTCTCTATTTTTGCCGGCCTTGAATTTGCCTCCGCGCTCCGCTCAGCTATCAGTTTGGCGATCGCCGAGGAAGCTCCAAGCCTTATCGAACGTTCATGACGGCGTCCATACCGGCGGAGGTGTCGCCGTCAGCCGGTTCCTCGTACAGGCGCCACCTGTATCCGTTTCATCCCCTTGGCGACATTGCCGTTGAGCGACGCAAGGGCTCCCGTGATGGCAGCCGCGACAATCGGATCGCCCTCGTCTTTTCCGTTTCAGGTTACTGTCAGCAACCGTCTCCAAAACGGGTGTTTGCAGTGGAGTGGTGAAATTGACGAAAATGCCCGGACATATGAGCTCACTGCGGCCGAGGATCGGAAGCATCCCGCTCTGCATACTGACAAGCTGCTACATCCTCCTATTCTGCAACAACACGTTCTGGCGGAAGGCAACCGACTATCTCGGAAGCGGAAGCGGCTCGCTATGGGCGTTGTACCTCGCGATGCTGGCCCTGTTCGTCGCTGTAATTACTCCATTTTCGACCAAGTACCTCGTCAAGCCGTTTTTGATCTTCCTGGTCCTCGTCGCCGCCGTGGCATCCCATTTCACAGACACGTTTGGGGCGCTTTTCGACAGTGACATGATCCGCAACGCGATGGAGACAACGCCTGCAGAAGCGCAACACCTGATCACGTCCGAATTCATTGTTCACGTTGCCATCTTCGGGATCATGCCATCTCTTGTGATCGGCTGGGCGAAGGTTGACCACCGCCCGTTCATGAGAAAGGTTTTCTGGAACCTGACAGCAATCCTCGCCTCACTCGCGATCTTCGGAATCTGTGGGGTGACCTACTCGCGGGAGTATTCCGCTGCCGTTAGACAGCGGCGGGACATCGCAAAGAGCGTCAATCCCGTCGCGCCGATTGTCAGCACGGTTCGTTACGTCTTGAACGCAGGGAAAGAGGCATCGATTGATGTTCAACCAGTCGGTGCCGACGCCACGGTCAAACCATCAGAACCGCCGATCAACAAGCCGCGGGTTACGATAATTGTCGCCGGCGAGACTGCACGCGCGGAGAATTTTTCGCTTGGTGGATATCCGCGCGAAACCAATCCGCGCCTCAAGGCCGCGAATGTCATCTATTTTCCAAATACAACCAGCTGCGGCACGGCTACCGCGACCTCTATTCCCTGCATGTTTTCGCGGTTCACTCGTGCGGATTTCACCCATGCAAAGGCTATGGCGAATGAATCACTTCTAGACGTGCTGGCCCATGCAGGAATTGACGTTGCCTGGTTCGACAACAATACGGGCAGTAAGGGCGTTGCTGATCGTGTCCAATACCTCGACTTGGCAAATTCGAAAGATCCGCGATTTTGCCAAGGAGGTGAGTGCCTGGACGGCATCTTCCTAAACAAGCTTGATGGCTGGTTGGACCATGTCAAAGGCGATAGCGTTCTGGTACTCCATCAGCTGGGCAGCCACGGACCCGCTTACTACCTACGATATCCAGAACATCAAGGTAGGTTCTTTCCCGACTGCCGTACCCCGGAGCTTGGCAAGTGTTCGACCGGGGAGATCGTCAATGCCTATGACAATTCGATCCTCTATACGGACGACTTCATCGCGACCATCATCGACCGCCTCAAGTCCCGTTCGAGCAAGATGGCGACGGACCTGATCTACATGTCCGATCATGGGGAGTCCCTCGGCGAGAAGGGGCTCTACCTTCATGGGACGCCGTACATGTTTGCTCCCTCGCAGCAAACACACGTGCCGTTCCTGACGTGGTTTGACAACGACTTCAGCAAGTCGATGGATCTGGACACGGCTTGCCTCCGAAAAGAGGCACTTGCCGCGACGTCTCACGACAACCTGTTCCACAGCGTGCTCGGTATGATGAATGTGGAGACGTCGGTTTACGACAAGAGGCTCGACGTATTCGCAAAGTGCAGGAGTCGAAATTCGTGAACATCATTTCCACGCGACAGCAACACAACAGATAGGAGCGCGATCGGGTGAATGTGCTTGTTGTCGAGGACAACGTCGACATCGGGGACGCGGTATCGTCTCATATGGTGGCTGATGGGCATCTCGTTGACTGGTGTGTGAACCTGAAGGACGCTGCCTGTCGACTGACATCGAAGAAGTATGACCTGGTGCTTCTGGACCTTCGCCTGCCGGACGGCAATGGCCTATCCCTCCTGCGAGCTATCCGAAGGGAAGGTGACAAGACCCCGGTTATCATCATGACGGCGCAGGACCAATACAGCGATCGACTGGCGGGAATTGAGGGAGGGGCGGACGATTTCCTCGTCAAACCCTTCGACCTAGATGAACTCTCCGCACGAATGAAGAAGATCAGGCGATGAAGCGGGCGTATCACGCAATGAGATGGCCGTTTGGCAAAGCGCGCGCGAGTGAACTCTGCAGTTGCCGATCGGTCAATGCCCTTTGCTTTGCTGCTGTTGGCTACCGCGGTTCTCTTCCATTTCTCGGTTGAGGTCGGTGAGGGCGACAGCGGCTGGGGATCAGACGTTCCTCCTTTCGTTGAGACGCGCGGAGGATGTTGGCCTGCCTCTCGAACCTGCCTGGATCACGACGGCGATGGGGAATGCCCTCTTTGGAGTGGCGGTTCTTCTGTTCATTGCCGTGGGCACGGTCGGTCTTTTCTTGGTTTCCCGCTGACCGGTCGAAGCCCTGTCCCTTCCGTTTCGCGTGCAGGCGACTGGCTATACAGCAACAGCCCGACGTTATGGGCCCTCCGACGTTGTAACCCGTCTTTGGCGGTCGGTAATGCCAGTTTTACTGGCGGTCACGCTATGGTTTCGGCGGCCACCTAGCTGGGGCACAGGCAATTGTCGCCTCCCGATTCCTACATATGCCAGCTTAGTACGTGTGGTGCGCACGGATCTTTGGGCGTTCACGTGCTGGCTCGCCTTCGGGCGATGTATTCCGCCAGCGGTGTCAATGGCGTCGCTTTCAGGTCGCCGTCAGGATGCTGTGACAAAATTGTGGCGCGCCGGGTGTGCAGGGGAAAAGCACGCCCTTTTGACATTGCTATACATTTGGAGCGGACATGACCGACAAGTCTAGCCGTCTTGTGCTGCATACACACTCGCGTGACGAGGTGTTTGCCGACGAAGGCAATGCTGTAGAGGATTTCTCATTCAATTCCACCGTCGCGAATGTCTTCGATGACATGGTGAGCCGCTCTGTCCCGTTCTACGGAGAGATGCAGCGGATGGTTTGCGAGTTGGCCCGGGACTTTGCTCAGCCTCAGTCCAACCTCTACGACATTG
>Ga0102592_1002149_pt1 | contig 18270 bp, 4 predicted proteins | sample AraplaCol_mMF_r2_FD_76861 | JGI IMG/M metagenome (GOLD analysis project Ga0102592, IMG submission 76861) | Arabidopsis root microbial communities from North Carolina, USA - plate scrape MF_Col_mMF_r2 (SPADES assembly) (version 2) | ecosystem: Host-associated > Plants > Roots > Endosphere | place...
AGCCCGAACCTCTGCACATGCCACCCCACCAGGTTCGCCAGCTGCCGGTGCTCCACCATCACACCCTTCGGCTCTCCCGTCGACCCCGAGGTGTAGACCACGTAGGCCAGGTGGGACGGCTTCAGCCCCACCACCTGCAGGTTGCTCGCCAGCTCGTCCTGCCAGTCGGTGCCGTCGATCTCCAGCGTCGTCGCGCGCTGCTGCGGCAGCCGCGCCCGCAGCGCACTGTGGGTCAGCACGACGGGCGCCTCGCTGTCGCCGAGCAGGAAGGCCAGGCGGCCGGCCGGGTGGGCCGGGTCCACCGGGACGTAGGCCGCGCCGGCCTTCAGCACGGCGAGCCAGCACACGACCATCTCGATGCCGCGCTCCAGCAGGACCGCCACCGGCGTGTCGGGCCGCACGCCCAGCGCGACCAGGCGATGCGCGACGCGGTTCGCCCGCTCGTTCAGGGCGCGGTAGCTCAACGCCTGGCCATCGCATTCCAGCGCGACCGCCTGCGGCGTGGACTGCGCCCGCTGCTCGACCAGGCGGTGCACGCACACGTCCTGCCGCAGGTCGCTGCGCGTGTCGTTCCAGTCCACCACCAGCTGCCGGCGCTCCGCCTCGTCCAGCAGGTCGATGCGGTCGACCGGCCGCGCGTCGTCCGCGGCCAGGCCACGCAGCAGCCGCTTGAAGAGCACGAGGTGGCGCTCGACGCCCGCCCGGTCGTACAGCGCCTCGGCATACCCGAGCCGGCCCAGCACGCGGCCATCGCGTTCCTGCATGTCGAGCGTGAGGTCGAACTTGGCGCCGCGCTGGCCGAGCTCGAGTTCGCTGAACTGCAGGCCCGCCGGGCCGGACGCGGCCGGCGGCGTGTTCTGCAGTGCGAACATGAGCTGGAAGACCGGCGCATGCGACAGGCTGCGCTGCGGCTGCAGCGCCTCCACCACCTGCTCGAACGGCAGGTCGGCATGGCTTTGCGCCTGCAGCACCCGCTCGCGCACCTGGGACAGCAAACCCGCCACGTCGGGCCGGCCGCCGAAATCCAGCCGCACGGCCACCGTGTTGACGAACAGGCCTACCACCGGCTCCAGCTCGACCCGCGGGCGGTTCGCCACCGGCGAGCCGATCACGAGGTCGTCCTGGCCCGACAGGCGCGACACCAGCGCCGCCCAGCCGGCCAGCAGCGTCATGTAGAGCGTCGTGCCATGGCGCTGCGACAGCGCCTTCAGCGCCGCGGCGAGCTCGCGGTCGAGCTCGAAGGGGACGCTGTCGCCGCGGTAGTCCTGCACCGCCGGCCGCGGCCGGTCGCCCGGCAGCGTGCTCAGCGCCGGCGCACCGGCCAACGCCTCGGTCCAGTGCGCCAGCTGCGCCTGCTGCGCCGGGCCTGCGAGCCAGCCGCGCTGCCACTCGCTGTAGTCCGCGTACTGCAGCGCCACCGGCGGCAGCGGGTCGACCTCGGGCGGCACGCCCTCGACGGCGTAGGCCTCGTACAGACGCGCCAGCTCGCCGTGCAGCACGCCGACCGACCAGCCGTCCGCGACGATGTGGTGCAGGCTCAGCAGCAGCACATGGCGGCGCGCGTCCAGCGTCAACAGCCGGCCGCGCACCAGCGGCCCGCGCGCCAGGTCGAAGGGCTCGGACGCCTCGGCCTGCGCGCAGCGCGCCAGCGCCTGCGGACCGGTCTCGCCGCCCAGGGCCTCGCGCCGCAGCGCCACGGCAAACGGCGCGCCGATGCGCTGCCGCAGCCCGCCGTCGACCGACTCGATGCACGTGCGCAGCGACTCGTGCCGGGCCACCAGGCGGTCCAGCGCCGCCTGCAGGGCCGCCTCGTCGAGCGCCCCGGTCAGCATCAGCGCAGTGCCCAGGTGGTAGGCCTCGCTGGCCGCCTGCGCCGTTTGCGCGATGAACCAGAGGCGCTGCTGCGCGAACGACAGCGGCACCGGTTCGCCGGGCGAGGCGCGGCGCGGGATGGGCTCGTTCTGCCGGCTTCCCGGCCGCGACAGCCGCGCGGCACGGGCGCGGGCCAGCAAGGCTTCCTTCTCGGCAGGGCTCAGCGAGGACACGTTCAACGGCGCTTGCGGGGTTTTCACGTCCTGATCCTTGGTGTTCATTCGGTCATCGAAGCGAGTTCGGCGGGGTCGTAGGCCGCCAGCTCGTGGTCGACCAGCGCCTGCGCGATCCCGGACAGCACGGGGTGGGCATAGAGCTCGACAAGCGGGATGTCGAGGTCCCACTCGCGGCGGATGCGGGCGAGCAGCTGGGTCATCAGCAGGGAGTGGCCGCCGAGCTCGAAGAAGTGGTCGTGGCGGCCCACGCGGTCGAGCTGCAGCAGCTCGCACCAGATGGCGGCCAGCGCGATCTCCACCTCGCCCTGCGGCGCCTCGTGCGGGCGGCGGGCGAGAGCCGCCGCATCGGGTGCGGGCAGCGCCTGGCGGTCGAGCTTGCCGTTGGCGCTCAGCGGCAACGCGTCAAGCACCACCCACGCCGAGGGCAGCATGTGCTCGGGCAGCACGGTCGCCAAAGCTTCGCGCAGCGCGAGCGGTTGCAGCCCGGCCTCGCGGGGCACCAGGTAGGCGACGAGCCTCGGCTCCTGGCCCGCATCCGTGCGCGCCACCACCACCGCCTCCTTCACCCCCGGCTGCTTCAGCAGCTGCGCCTCGATCTCGCCCAGCTCGATGCGCTGCCCCCGCAGCTTCACCTGGTGGTCGTTGCGGCCCAGGTACTCGATCGCACCATCCGCACGCCAGCGGCCCAGGTCGCCGGTCTTGTACATCCGCGCGCCGGCCTCCGTGGCATACGGGTCCGCCACGAAGCGTTCCTTCGTCAGCTCGGGCTTGTTCAGGTAGCCGCGCGCCACCTGCACCCCGGCGATGTGGATCTCGCCCGCCACCCCCACCGGCACCGGTTGCCCGTGCCGGTCCAGCACGTAGATGCGCGTGTTCGCGATCGGCCGCCCGATCGGGATGTTGTCCGGCAGCTCCGGGCCGCCCTCGCACGCCCAGGCCGTCACGTCCACCGCGGCCTCCGTCGGCCCGTACAGGTTGTGCAGCTGCGCCTGCGGCAGCAGCTCGCGCACCCGCCGCGCCAGCGCGCCGGGCAAGGCCTCGCCGCTGCAGACCACGCGACGCAGTCCGCTCGCCTGGCGCCACGCCCCGCTGTCCACGAACGCCTGCAGCATCGACGGCACGAAGTGCAGCGTCGTGATCCCCTCGCGCTCGATCGCCTCCCCCAGGTATTGCGGGTCCTTGTGCCCCTCGGGCCTCGCCATCACCAGCTTCGCCCCCGCCAGCAGCGGCCAGAAGAACTCCCACACCGACACATCGAACCCGCACGGCGTCTTCTGCAGCACCGCGTCATCGGCCTGCAGCCGGTAGGCCTCCTGCATCCACAGCAGCCGGTTCACGATCCCCCGGTGCCCGTTCATCACCCCCTTGGGCTCGCCCGTCGAACCCGAGGTGTAGATCACGTACGCCAGCGCATCCTGCGTCAGCCCCGGCACCACCGGGTCGCTCGCCGGCTGCTCCCGCCACGACAGGTCCTCGTCGAGCACCAGCGCCGATGCCGGTAGTTCCGCCATCACGCCCTTCGCCGTGAGCACCACGCGCGGCGCGCTGTCGGCCAGCATCGCCTGCAGCCGTTTCGCCGGCAACCCAGGCTCCAGCGGCACGTACGCCCCGCCCGCCTTCAGCACCGCCAGCAGCGCCACCACCAGCGTGCAGCCGCGCTCCAGGCACACCGCCACGAGCACGTCCGGGCCCACGCCCAGCGACCTCAGGTGATGCGCCAGTCGGTTCGCGCGGCCGTTCAGCTCCGCGTACGTCAGCGCCTCCCGCTCGTCCTGCACCGCCACCGCCTGCGGCGTCGCCTTCGCCTGCGCCTCGATCAGCTGGTGCAGGCACCGGTCAGATTGGTACTCGCGCCGCGTCGCGTTCCAGTCCTGCAGCACCTGCGCACGCTCCGACGGCGCCAGCAGGTCCTGCTGCGCCCACGCCGATGCCGGCGCCCGGGCCATCGCCGTCAGCGCCTCGCGGTGCGCCGCCGCGATGCGCCGCAACTGCCCCGCCGACAGCCGTGATGGGTCGCGCTGCAGCGACAGCGCCAGCGCCCCGCCCTGCAGCGCCGCATGGAAGGCCAGCGCATGGTTGGTCGCCTCGAAGGCGATGCCGTCCAGGAACTGCAGCGACGGCAGCGCGCGCAGCCCGTCGTAGACGTGGAAGTGGACGTAGTTGAAGCTCGTCTCGAACAGCGGACGCCGCCCGTGGTCCTGCATGATCCGGGCATAGGGGTAGTGGCGCCAGGGCAGCACCGCCAGCTCCGACTGGAAGGTCTGCAGCGCGAGCTCCTCCCAGCTGCCGTCCTGCAGCACGACGCGCAGCGGCAGCGTGTTCAGGAACAGCCCCAGCACCTGGTCGCCGTCGCGCTCCGAGGGCCGGGTGTGCGAGACCATGCCGGTCGTCACGTCCAGTCCGCCGCCGTACACCGCCATCGCGCGCAGGTGCGCCGCGAGCAGCAGCGTGCGCAGCGGCAGGTGCAGGCGGCGCGCGAGTGCGTCCAGGCCGGCGACCACCTCCGGGTCGAGCGCGATGGCCTCGGTGCGTTCGCCGCCGTCTGCCGCATCTCGCGGCGGCAGCGTGGTCAGCGTGTGGTCTGCCAGGTAGCCGTCCCAGAACGAACGCGCCTCGTCGGACTGCAGCACGCGCTGCTCCGCCGCCACCGCATCGCCGAAGCGGGACGCCAGCGGCGCCGGCTCCGCCGCGTCGCCCGCGCCCAGGCGCTCGTAGGCCTGGAACCAGCCGGTCACGAAGGCGGCCACGCTCCAGCCGTCGAGGATCGCGTGGTGGAAGCTCAGCGTGAGCTGCAGGTCGTCGCCGCCGCGCGGGTGCACGAAGACGCGCAGCATCGACGCCTCGCCCGCGCCGAAGCCGCGGCAGCGCTCGCGCTGCACCCAGTCGGCCAGGAAGCGCTGCTGCGCCGCCTCGTCCAGCGCCGACAGGTCGTGCACCTGCAGCGGCACGCGCGCCGTGCGATGCACCAGCTGCAGCGGCACACTGTACGACTGCAGGTCGAAGCGGGTGCGCAGCACCGGGTGGCGCCGCACCTGCTGGTCCAGCGCCGCCTGCAGCCGCGGCAGCGACAGCCCGCCCTGCACCCGCAGGTGGTGGCTGAACACGTCGTGGTAGACGCTGCCGTCGTCGGACATGCGGTTGTGGAACAGCATGCCCAGCTGCAGCTGGGTCAGGCCGTAGGCGTCCTCGACGTCCTCCGGCAGCTTCTCGCGGTCGGCCGGCGCGAGCGCCTGGGGTCGCAGCGCCTGCGGCTGCACCGGCGCGGCCGGCGCCAGCGCGGCCGCGATCGCCGACACCGTCTGGTGCCGGAAGATCTGCTCGATCGACAGCGCCAGCCCGCGCTCGCGCGCCTGGGAGACGATCGCGATGGTGCGCATCGAGTCGCCGCCCAGCGCGAAGAAGTCGTCGTGGATGCCGACCTGCGGCACCTGCAGCACCTCGGCCCAGATCGCGGCCAGGCAGGCCTCGGCCGGCGTGCGCGGTGCGACATAGCCCGCCGCACCGCTGCCTGCGACCGGGGCCGGCAGGGCGGCGGCGTCGAGCTTGCCGTGCACCGTCAGCGGCACCCGGTCGATCGCGACGAAGTGGGCCGGCAGCATGTGGTCCGGCAGGTCGCTGCGCAAACCCTCGCGCAGCGCCGCCACGTCGAGCGCGGCGCCCGGATCGCGGGCCACGACCCAGGCCACGAGCCGCCGGTCGTCCATCGCGTCGCCGCCCCCCTCGCCTTGCGCCAGCACCACCGCCTCGCGCACCGCCGGCAGCGCCTGCAGCCGCGCCTCGATCTCGCCCAGCTCGATGCGGAAGCCGCGCACCTTCACCTGGCTGTCGTTGCGGCCGATGAATTCCAGCGAGCCGTCGTGCAGCCGGCGCGCCAGGTCGCCGCTGCGGTACAGCCGGCCGCCGCCGGCCGGGTCGGCGATGAAGCGCTGCGCCGTCAGCTCGGGGCGGTTCAGGTAGCCGCGCGCGACGCCCGCCCCGCCGACATGGATCTCGCCGACCTCGCCCGGCGCCACCGGGCGGCCCTGTGCGTCGAGCAGCAGCAGCCGCAGGTCGGGGATGGGCTCGCCGATGGGGCTGCCGCCGCGCAGCGCATCCATCGGCTCCAGCGGCCGCCAGGTCACATGCACCGTGGTCTCGGTGATGCCGTACATGTTGGCGAGCCGGGTGCGGCCGCCGTTGCGCGCGTACCAGGGTGCCAGCATCGCGGCCGGCAGCGCCTCGCCGCCGAAGACGATGTGGCGCAACCCATGCGCCTCGCCGCTTGCGGCCTGGGCCGCCATGAACTGGCGGAAGGCGCTCGGCGTCTGGTTGAGCACCGTCACGCCCTCGCGGCAGACGAGGCGGTAGAAGTCCTCGGGCGAGCGGGCCACGGCTTGCGGCACCACCACCCCGCGGCCGCCATGCAGCAGCGCGCCCCACAGCTCCCAGACCGAGAAGTCGAAGGCATGCGAATGGAACAGCGTCCAGACGTCGCCCGGGCCGAAGCCGAACCAGGCCTCGGTGGCGGTGAACAGGCGCGTGACGTTGCGGTGCTCGACCATCACGCCCTTGGGCTGGCCGGTCGAGCCGGAGGTGTAGATCACATAGGCGAGGTGATGCGGGGCAAGGCCGGTCTCGGCAGGTGCCAGGTCGGTGTCGTCCTCGCCGGCCCATGCCGCGCGGTCGGCGACGAGGTCCAACACCGGCGCCGTGCCGCCCGCGGGCGCCGTGCCCTGCGCCAGCACCAGCACCGGCGCGCTGTCCTGCAGCATGTGGGCGAGGCGCTGCGGCGGATAGGCCGGGTCCATGGGCACGTAGCCGGCGCCTGACTTGAGGATCGCGACCAGGCCCACCACCATCTCCAGCCCGCGCGGCATGCACAGCGCGACGAGGCGGTCGGGCGCGGCACCGTGGCGGCGCAGGTGGCGCGCGAGGCGGTTGGCCTCGGCGTTCAGCTCGCGGTAGGTGAGCTGCCGGTCCTCGAAGCGCAGCGCGACGGCTTCCGGTGTCGCGGCCGCCTGGCGCTCGAAGCGTTCGTGCAGGCAGCCTGCGGCCTCGGGCAGCTCGATGGCAGCCGGGGTCGCCGGCGCGCCTTCGCCTTCCAGCGCTGCGGCCAGCGCCTGCAGCAGCTGCAACTGCCGCGACATCACCGTCGCGACCTCCACCGGTTGCGCCACCTGGAGCGTGAGCAGGAAGTCCTCGCCCAGGTCGTCGACCGACAGCCCGAACGGGAAGTTGGTGCGCTCGCGCTCGGCCAGCACCTCGACACCCTCGGGCCAGCCCGGCACGCCCTCGCCGTCGCGGCCGTCGCTGTGCCGGAAGTTGAGCAGCGCCGAGAACAGCGGCACCGAGGCCGGCAGCGCGCTGCAGCGCTGGGCCAGCGACAGCGGCGCGTGCTCGTGCGCCAGCAGCCTCAGCAGCAGCGCATGCACCTGCCGCACGCCGTCGCGCGCGCCCTGCCCTGCCAGCCGCACGCGCAGCGGCAGCGTGTTGATGAACAACCCGAGCGCGCGGGCCGCCCCGTCCCCGCCCTGCAGCCGGCCCGACACCACGGTGCCGAAGACCACGTCGTCGCGGTGCGCCGCATGGCCGAGCAGCTCGGCCCAGGCCCAGTGGAACAGGCTCGCGACGCTGACGCCGAGGCCGCGCGCCTGGGCGCGCAGGCGCCGCGCCAGCGCCGGGTCCAGGCGCACCTGCAGCTCGGCGACCCGGCTGCCGTCGCCCTGGACGTCGCGCAGGCCGTACGGCGCGGTGGGCTCGCCCACGTCGCCCAGCAGCTCGCGGAAGAAGCGCTCGTGCGCCTCACGGCGGCCGGGCTGGCGGGCCAGGCCCACCGCCTCGCGGAATGGCAGCGGCGCAGCCAGGTCGGCCGCGCGGCCATCGCGGACCAGCGCCATCTCGTGGAAGACCTGGTCCAGCGTCGTGTGATCGATTGCCAGGTGGTGCAGCACCAGCTGCAGCAGCCAGCGGCGGCCGCCGGCATCGGCGGCGGCCACGGCGCGCACCAGCGGGGCGCGGCGCAGGTCGATGCGCCCGTGCGCCAGCGCCGCGAGCTGGCCGGCGGCATCGCCCGGCGGCAGGTCCGGCCGCTCCAGCGACAGCGGCGCGTGGCGCCACACCACCTGCACCGGTTCGGGCAGGCCCTCCCACAGCACCGCGGTGCGCAGCACGTCGTGGCGCGCGATCACCTGCTGCAGGGCCGCGACGAAGGCCTCCAGGCGCTCGCGGGTGTCGAAGGCGAGCGTCGCCGACGACAGGTAGGGGTCGGCCTCGGTCTGCAGCAGGTGGTGGAAGAGGATGCCTTCCTGCAGCGGCGCGAGCGGATAGATGTCCTGCACGTTGGCCGCGCCGCCCGGCACCTGCTCGACGATGCGGTCGACCTGGGCTTGCGTCAGCGCGACCAGCGGCAGCATCGCGGGCGTGATCGACGTGGCGCCGGGGCCGATGCCGTTGGCGGGCACCGGGGCCTGCAGCGGCATCGCGTCGCGCCGCATCGCCGCGGCCAGGCCGGCCAGCGTCGGCTGCGCGAACAGCATCTGGATATCGGCCTGCAGGCCGCGCCGGCGCAGCGCGTCCATCAACTGCACGGCGAGCAGCGAGTGGCCGCCGAGCTGGAAGAAGTCGTCGTGGCGGCTCGGTGCGTCGACGCGGAGAAGCTCGCGCCACACCTGCGCCAGTGCGAGTTCGACGTCCCCCTGCGGGGCTTCGTGGGCACGCCGAGCCAGCGCGCCCGCGTCCGGCGCGGGCAGCGCGCGGCGGTCGAGCTTGCCGTTGGGCGTCAGCGGCAGCGCCGCCATCACGACGATGGCGGCCGGCACCATGTAGCCCGGCAGCGAGCGCGACAGCGCATCGCGCAGCGCGTCCACCGCCAGGCCCTCGCCCGCGACATAGGCGACCAGCGCCTTCTCGCCGGGGTCGAGGTCGCGCGCCAGCACGGCGGCGTCCCGCACCCCCTCGCACTGGCGCAGCTTCGCCTCGATCTCCCCCGGCTCGATGCGGAAGCCCCGGATCTTCAGCTGCGCATCGTTGCGCCCCAGGAACTCCAGCGTCCCGTCCTCGCGCCAGCGCGCCAGGTCGCCCGTCCTGTACATCCGCGCACCCGCCTCCCCTGCGAACGGGTCGTCAAAGAAGCGCTCCTGCGTCAGCGCCGGCCGGTTCAGGTAGCCGCGCGCCACCTGCGCCCCGCCGATGTGCAACTCGCCCGCCGCCCCCAGCGGCACCGGCTGGCCGTGACGGTCCAGCAGGTAGACCCGCGTGTTCGCGATCGGCCGCCCGATGTGCAGCACCGCGTCGTCCTCGTGCACCGTCCCCGACGTCGCCACCACCGTCGTCTCGGTCGGGCCGTAGTTGTTCACCAGCTCCACCTGCAGCCCCTCGGGCACCGCCGTCAAGCGGTCTCCCCCCGTCAGCAGCGCGCGCAGCGGCGGCTTCACCATCCCCCGCTGCAGCGCCAGCTCCGCCAGCGCCGTCACCAGGAAGCTCGTGTGCAAGGCCTGCTGCTGCCACCAGTCCAGCAGCTTCAGCGGGTCCCCCGCCACCCGCGCCGGCGCCATCGCCAGCGTCGCCCCGCTGCACAGCGCCGGCCACACCTCCCACGTGCACGCATCGAACCCCACCCCCGCCGTGCTCGACGTCCGCTCCCCCTCCTTCAGCCCGAACCTCTGCACATGCCACCCCACCAGGTTCGCCAGCTGCCGGTGCTCCACCATCACACCCTTCGGCTCTCCCGTCGACCCCGAGGTGTAGACCACGTAGGCCAGGTGGGAGGAGCCCAGGCCCGGCAGCTGCGGATCCGTCGCCGGCTCGTCGTCCCAGTCCGGCGCGTCGATGGCGAGCACCGGGGCCGTCCTCAGCGCCTTGCTCGCCGGCAGGCGGTCCTGCAGCACGCTGTCGCTCAGCACCGCGCGCGGGCGGCAGTCGTCGAGCAGGAAGGCCACGCGCTCGGGCGGATGCGCCGGGTCGATGGGCACATAGGCCGCGCCCGCCTTCAGCACCCCGAGCCAGGACACGACCATGCCGAGGCCGCGCTCCAGCAGCACCGCGACGCGCGCATCGGCCCGCGCGCCGAGACGCAGCAGGCGGTGCGCAAGGCGGTTCGCCCGCTCGTTCAGCGCGCGGTACGTCAAGGTCTCGCCATCGCACTCCAGCGCCACCGCCTGCGGCGTCGCCCGGGCCTGCTGCTCGAACCACTGGTGCACGCACAGGTCCTGCCGCAGGTCGGCGCGGGTGCGGTTGCGCACGACCAGCAGCTCGCGCCGCTCGTCGGCCGACAGCACGTCGAGCCGCCAGGCCGGCGTCTGCGGCGCCTCGTCCAGCGCCTGCGCCAGCCGCGAGAGCGTCGCCTGCATCGCGGCGCAGACGCGGCCGGCGTCGATCGGCTCGGCGACCAGCGCGCTGAGCGCGAAGGCGTCGCCCAGGTCGTCGACGCGCATGCTGCACGGGTAGTTGCTGAGTTCGCGCACGCCGAGCAGCCGCGCCCCCGGAATGCGCCCCTCGCGGCCGGCGAGGTCGGCCTGGGTCGCGCTGTGACGGTAGTTGAGCAGCGAGGAGAACAGCGGCGTCGAGCCAGGCAGACCGCTGCAGCGGCGCGCGAGCGTCAGCGGCGCATCCTCGTGCCAGACGAGCCGCGCCAGCGCGTCGTGCGTGCGGTGCACGCCGTCGAGCACCGGGGTGCCGCCGACGCGCACGCGCAGCGGCAGCGTGTTGATGTGCAGGCCGAGGGCGCCTTCGGTGTTGCCGCCCAGGCCACCGGTGCCGCCGAGCCGGCCGGACAGCACGGTGCCGAAGACCACGTCGTCGCGACCGCTGGCGCGCGCCAGCAGCATGGCCCAGGCCCAGTGGAACAGCGTCGCGGCGCCGGTGCCCAGGGCCCTGGCCTGCTCGCGCAGCCGCTGCGCGAGCGCGCCGTCGATGCGGCTCGCGGCTTCGTGGATGTCGGCGCCGTCGCCGCGCACGTCGACCCGGCCGAAGGGGGCGGTCGGCTCGTCGACGTCGGACAGCAGCTCGCGGAAGTAGGCCTCGTGGGCGGGGATCTGCGCCGGGTCGCGCGCCGCCGCGACGAAGCGGCGGAACGGCACCGGCGCGGGCAAGGCGGCCGGCCCGTCGGCCTGCAGGGCCGCGATCTCGTCGAAGAGCAGCGCGAGGGTCGTGTGGTCGAGCACCATGTGGTGGAGCAGCAGGTGAAGCAGCCAGGTGCCGTGCACCGGGTCGAAGGCAGCCAGGCCGCGCAGCATCGGGGCCCGCGTCAGGTCGATGCGGTGCAGGCGCGGGTCGGCGTGCGAGGCCAGTGCGGCCTCGACGTCGCTGTGCGGCCCGTCGGGCAGCTCGGGCAGCTCGAGCTCGAACGGCGCCTCGCGCCATACCACCTGCACCGGCTGCGGCAGCTCGTGCCACAGCACCGCGGTGCGCAGCACGTCGTGGCGAGCGATCACCTGGCGCAGCGCGTCGACGAAGCCGTCGAGCGTCGACCTGGACTCGAAGCGCCAGGCGGCCGACAGCACGTAGGGGTCGCCGTGGGGGTGCAGCAGGTGGTGGAAGAGGATGCCTTCCTGCAGCGGCGCGAGGGGATAGACGTCCTGGATGTTGGCGACGCCGCCGGGCACGAGCGCGGCGACGCGTTCGAGCTGCGCGCGGTCGAGGTCGAGCAGCGGCGCGGCGCCGGGCAAGTCTGGGGCCGCGCCACCACGCCGCACGGTGCGCGCCAGTTCGGCGAGCGTGCCCTGCGTGAAGAGGCATCGGATGTCGCCCGCGAGGCCTTCGCGGCCCATGCGCTCGACCAGGTGCAGCGCCAGCAGCGAGTGCCCGCCGAGCTCGAAGAAGTGGTCGTGTCGACCCACCCGCTCGACCTGCAGCAGCGAGGCCCAGATCGCCGCGAGCGCGGTCTCGATGTCGCCCTGCGGGGCCTCGTAGGCGTGCTGGGCCTCGGCCTCGGGCAGCGGCAGCGCGTGCCGGTCGAGCTTGCCGTTGGGCGTGAGGGGCAGGCGCGGCAGCACGACGAAGGCCGCGGGCACCATGTAGCGCGGAAGGGCATCGGTCATGGCGCTGCGCAGCGCGGCCGGCACCAGCCCCTCGCCGGCCACGTAGGCGACAAGGCGCGGGTCGCCCGGCGCTTCGTCGCGCAGCAGCACCGCCGCCTCGCGCACGCCGGGGCAGCGTGCGAGCGCAGCCTCGATCTCGGCCGGCTCGATGCGGAAGCCGCGCAGCTTGACCTGCTGGTCGATGCGGCCGAGGAACTCGAGCCTCCCGTCGGGCAGCCGGCGCGCGAGGTCGCCGGTCTTGTACATGCGTGCGCCGGCCGCGGCCGAGAACGGGTCGGGCAGGAAGCGCTGCTCGGTCAGCCCGGGTTGGTGGAGGTAGCCGCGGGCGACCTGGGCGCCGCCAATGTGGATCTCGCCCGGCGCGCCGTCCGCCACCGGTGCACCGCTGGTGTCGAGCAGGTAGATGGCGGTGTTGGCGATCGGGCGGCCGATGTGCAGCACGGTGTCGCCCGGCTCGATGCGGCCCGAGGTGGCGACCACCGTCGCCTCGGTCGGGCCGTAGTTGTTGACGAGCGCGAAGCCGAGCCCCGCCGCGGGCGCGACACGCAGGCGATCGCCGCCGGTGAGCAGCGTGCGCAGGCCGGGGGCAGCCTGGCCGCGCCGCAGCACCGCCTCGGCGAGGGCGGTGACGAGGAAGCCGCCGTGCAGCGGCTGGCGCTGCCACCAGTCGAGCAGCTGCACCGGGTCGCCGGCCAGGTGCGAGGGCGGCAGGACGAGCGTCGCGCCCATGCAGAGGGCCGGCCAGAGTTCCCAGGTGCAGGCGTCGAAGCCGAGACCGGCCGCGCACCAGCTGCGCTCGCCCGGCTGCAGCGGGAAGCTGCTGCAGTGCCAGTCGATCAGGTTGGCGAGGTTGCGGTGCTCGACCATCACGCCCTTGGGTTCGCCGGTGGAACCCGAGGTGTGGATGACGTAGACGAGGTGCGAGGCCTGCAGGCCCAGCACGGCCGGCTCGAGGTCTTGCGCCGACTGGTGGCGCCACGGGCCGTCGCCGGCGTCCATGTCGATCACGTGGCAGGCCTCGTGCACGGCGACGCCGCGGCGCAGCGGCTCGTGCGCGAGCAGCACCGCGGGCGCGGCATCGGCGAGCAGCGCGGAGCGGCGCATCGGCGGCAGCGCCGGGTCCAGCGGCAGGTAGGCGCCGCCGGCCTTGAGCACGGCGAGCATCGCGACCACGAGGTCGATGCCGCGAGGCAGGCACAGCGCGACGCGCTCGTCGGGGGCGACGCCCAGCGTGCGCAGCCGCCGCGCGAGGCGGTTGGCGCGTTCGTTCAGCTCGCCGTAGCGCAGCGTGGTGCCGTCGTGCTCGATCGCCAACGCATGCGGCTGCGACGCGGCGCGGGCCTCGACCCGCAGATGAACGAAGGAAGTTGAAAACGTGGTCACAGGGGCTCTCCCGCCTGGCCGCGGCCAGGCACGTGCCGCTGCGCAGGCAGCCCAGGGGCGACGCAGGCGAGGCCAAGCCCCGCTGGCGCGGTGGAGGCGCGCAGGCGCACTCGCTCCCGGGCTGCCGCAGCAGCAGGAAAACGAAGGTCGGTCAGCCCGTCAAGGGCTGCAGGGGGGGACCGCTAGCGAGGCTGCGGACAAGGGGTGGGCGACGACGGGTCGGCTGTCGTCGATGTCGAGCGCTGGCGGGACGAGCAGGACGAAGAGGACGACGAAGACGAGAAGCGGAAGCCGCGAGGACGGCAGGCGGACGCTCGAAGGACTGCGGTATTCATGACAACTCCCTGATGTGGATGGAAGGCCTGGCGGCCATCGTTGTCATGCCCGGACTGCGCAGTGCGACACCTGGTGAGGTGCTCTGCATCGGATCATGAAGGTGCCGACTGTAGGGGCTGCCCCACGGAAGGTCAATCGGATAGCCCCGGGTTGGGGCGTTGGATCGTCACAGGGGTGACGCGGAAATGCAGTGGGGGAATGAGGTTCTGCAGTCGGCGCATCAAGGCGCTTGGCGAAGGATACGGGCTTGCCATTTCAGAACCAGGTGGACTGCGTGGTCCATCACCTCAGGTGAAACTTGGGAGACTTCCTGATTGCTCCGTGCTCTCAATCGAAGAAGTCTCCTCGATACCCGGGGCGATTCAGGCGGGTGTTGCACTTCAGACTTGAGGCCGCCCCGTCTTCGGATCCACTTTGAAGTGATTGGGACGAGGAACGAAGCTCGGCTCTTCTCCCGCTTTTGCTCCACGGAATAACGCAGCTTCGCCCTTTGCTGCAAGGAATCGCCGAGAGGATCAAGACCCGCCCTTACGGGCGGACTTCAGAATCTCGGCTAGTCGTTGAAGTTCGGAGATGAGATACGGCACATCCTGCCGAGCGTGCGCCATGAACTCAATGTCGGCATCTGAGGCACCATCGAGATCAATGCCACCGACCGAAGTAAGGATGCAGCTTGAGCCACTCGAATGATCGTGCCCCTCAAGCATCGGCCTCCAAGGACCACTCGCAGCGGCGCTCGCTCGCGCCGCGATCGCAGCCAATCGTTCCTCATCAAGAAGTTCGTTGCTCATCGCGTCACCTGTCGATTTGCCGCCCCAGCGCGTCGAACTCGAAGTCCGTCACCTGCTGCTTCGCGTCCGTCTGGCGCATCGTCTGCCCCAGCGCATCCACCACGTAGGTCCAGTTCCCCAGGCTCGGGTCCGACAGCGTCGTCTTGCGCCCCAGCTTGTCGTAGCCGATGTTGATCTGGTTGCCCTTCGCATCCGTCGTGCGCACCAGGTTGCCGAACGCGTACCTCTCGGCTTGCGCCACGGGACGCGGCGTCGATGTCGGCAAACTCGCTAATGAGCTGCTGCGTAAAGACATCGGGTTGATCGAAGCCGCGAGGTAGCCACATCCAACCGATGGACTGGCGCCCGAATCGTCAGTGCTTTGTCGCCAGCTTCAGCGCCGCAATCCACTCGGCCTCGAACCTGTTTTGCCAGTTGTCGAGAAGCCCGTAAACTCGTCGGCACCGATCCAAGCCTCCGCCAGCGTGTTCAGAATATCGTCTGGGTTGCCGGTGTTTCTAAAGGCGATCAAACGCACCCTGTCGCCTTGATCGAACTGCAGCACATGCCCCCCATCGTCGAAGGCAGCATCGCCGTCGGGAGCCCACACGATCTCATTGGAGGCCAAGGCTTCTCGCAGCTCATCAGCCGCCATGCCAAAGAAGCTTTCGCCTTGTCGATCCTCGTCGTACATCGCGGCATGCACTGCATCGACGATCTTGGCTGCACTCGGCTCTGAGCCGAATTCAACGCAGTGCTTGCCGCGTCGAACAATGCGACGCCTAACCGCGTCGAACGAGCAAGCAAGCAACGTAGCTTCCGACGAACGAACGCCGTAGCTCTTTCCCTCGACGTGGAGGATGAAGAAGCCCAGCGCTCGCTGGCTCAGCCGCTCATACGGCTGCGTAATGCTCGATTCGATGGCGAGCGTAGACGGGTTTCCAACAAGCATGGCACTCGGGTCGGAGACAGATGAGAATCATTTTGAAATAATCAACCGTCCCGCTGAAATCTCCTCGGCGGCATAGACACCAACGTAACTCCCCCACTCTTTGTGAAGTGGAAGAGCCCTCCGCATCTCCGCCATGACCTTATTCGCCCATTCGCAGAATTCACTGTCCTTCATCATGAATTCACCACCCTGCACAATTTTTTCTTGGAAATAGAAACGACCTTCCCGAATAATATTCGCCGAATAATATGGCCGCCAGAATTCAATTAAGTTAGACCTGTGAACATCGATATGCACTTTGACGGGGCTATCACGTTCAGCCACAACGACTCTCGGAATACCGCGCTGTGCAAGGTAGCAGAACAGAGAATCTCTCCCCATTTGCGAAGGTGGAATCGCCAGCACATCAAGTGGCTGCAAGTCCTGCATGCTTTCGGTCACTTGATCTGAAAGGATATCCACGTCTCCGCGCATCATCAAAATCTCCTGAAGATGCTGGAGATCTTTATCGATAGCAAGAATGCTGAACTGTTTCGCCATAAACTGGGATCCTTAACGGTTATAAGGAAGGAAATCAATGTTTGTGGTAGGCGAAGCGCCCTGAATATCGTTGATTGCTCGTTGCTCGCGCGCTACGGGGTTACCTGCTCTAGTTTCGCGACCGACCTGCACGCCATCCACAACTTGACCGGTTCGCTTATCCACCGCTGCAACATCAATAAAACGATTCTCCTTTTCGCCTCCTGGCGTCCTGACCCGAACCTCGGTTCGAATTTCGATGTTCGGATCGTTCGCATATTTTTCGCGAAGTTCCTGTTCAGCTTGCTTTACGCCCTCCTGATGTTCCGGCCCACCATTACGCCCGTTAGGATTCGGTGGCTTTTTCTCCCCATCGGTCTTCCCGCCTTTGCTGGGGGAAGGATTTGAATCGGCACTGGCTTCGGCATTTTCATCACCGCCAGTGACGGCGTTCATTATCCGGCTTACAGCCTCCTGCGTTGCGCCGTCGACCTTCGCGCGAAGTGTCGGCGACGCCGCGTAGCTGCTGACGCCAATCACAACAACCGCAGTGCAAAGAGCATTCTTGATGCAACCACCGATAGCCTGGTTGAGAGCCAGCCTGCCGGCGACGCTCATGACCATCCGGCCCGTCGAACTGCGGACGAAGCTGACGCCCGCGAGAATCACCGTGTCCTTGACGCCCTTCCGCCCTTTCACCTCGACCTCTTCCAGCGTCTGTTGCGGTGGTTTGTCGCTCACGGTCGACGGCATTTCGTCCGCTTTCGGTCCCAAGCCCGTGGGATCGATGAACATCAACGCGTTGTTCAGCACGTAGGCGTAACGATTCAGGCTCTGACCATTGCCCAGATCCGGAACAGTGGGGTCTGCACTGGTATGACGCCCGACCAGCGGGTCGTACATCCGCGCATTCATGTGCACCAACTCGAGTTGATCGAGGTGCTCGTGTCCGGTGTAGCCACCGTGGTCTTGCGTGTTCTTCAAGCTGCCCCACAGCGGCCCCGCGTCATCGCTGCCGTCAGCGTTGCGCCGTCGCCCCCAGGCATCAAAACTCATGCGCTGCAGGACGACCTGCGCCTGATCAAGGGTTACCAGCGGCGAACCGAGGTGATCCTTGAGGACGTAGCGCACTCCGCGCGTCGCTGTTGCCGTCGTGGCAACGGTCAAGCCGCTGAACTTCTCCTCGATGAAGCCCAGTCCGCGCGGCAATCTGGTACGGATCGTCGTCGTGTTGGCAATCGTGTCGAGTTCCTTCTCGATGCCTGCCCCATACCAAATCACCGTCGTCGCGCTGCCGGCGGCCCCGCCGCTCACGGGGCTGATCGTCTGCCGCGTGCGCTCATGCTCGCTGCTGTAGACGAAGGCCGTGCGCTGCGTCGGCGTGCTGCCGCTCAGTTTGTCGATGCTCGCCGGCATGTTGAACGAGGTCCAGGCGTAGCCGCGCGCCAGGCCGTTCACCAGGTTCCCGTTCGCGTCGTACTGGAAGCCGGGGTTGGTGAGCCCCGCCGGGGTCCCGGTGATCGAGCTCACCGCGCTCGGCCGCACGCTGCCCGCACCGGAGGCCGGGTAGTTGTACGTCCCCACGCCGGTCTTGCTGGTCAGGTTGCCGATCTCGTCGTAGGTCGTCGTCGAACGCAAGCTGCCGCCGATCGAGCTCGTCTCCAGCCGGTTCAGCTTGTCGTAGCTGAAGGTCTCGCTCAGCAGGCTGCCGCTGTTGGCGGTCAACTGGCTGCGGCTCTCCAGGTTGCCCAGCGCGTCGTACTCGTAGACGTCGTTCTGGTACACCGGGTTGTTCGCCGCCGGGCCGCTCTGCACCGTGTTGAGCCGGCCGGTGTAGAGGTTGTAGCCGCGCTGCGTCACCACCCCGTTACCCAGTTGCTCCTGGGTGGTGTTGCCCTCCGCATCAACCGCCTGCGCCTGCCACACCATGCTCGTGGCCCCGTCGTAGCGGTCCACCTGGTTGGCGTAACCCTGCGCGTTGTAGCGCGTCGTGAAGCTGTTGCCCACCGCACCGCTTGTGCCGCTGCCCCGTGCACTGCGCAACTGCGAGATCGTCTGCGCCCGCCCGAAGGCGTCGTAGCTCGCGCAGCTGCTGTAGTCCCAGTCCAGGCTGATGACCGTGCAGTTCGGCCGGCCATAGGCGTCATAGCTGTGCACGCGCCGGTAGTCCTTCGCGCCGCCGGCCCAGGTGTACGCCTCCGCCAGGTCACCCGTCCCCTTGGCCGCCGTGTCGTACTCCCAGCGGC